>Ga0207691_10000820_pt1 | contig 30962 bp, 37 predicted proteins | sample KBSM13metaG_FD_184327 | JGI IMG/M metagenome (GOLD analysis project Ga0207691, IMG submission 184327) | Miscanthus rhizosphere microbial communities from Kellogg Biological Station, Michigan, USA - KBS M1-3 metaG (SPAdes) (version 2) | ecosystem: Host-associated > Plants > Roots > Rhizosphere >...
GCCTTGCGGGTGCTGTTCGTCCAGGAGGATGTCGCTGACGCGATGATCAGGATGATCTCGGGTGCGATGGAGGCCTTGAAGGTCGGCGATCCATCCGACCTTGCCACGGACGTAGGCCCGGTCATCGATGAGGCCGCGAAAAAGGTCCTCGATGAGCACCTCGATTGGCTCGACAAGAACGCGAAGCGGATCTGCCGGCTGGATCCGCCAAAGGAAGCGGAGAACGGCTGCTTCGTTCCTCCCGCTCTCTATGAGATCGACTCGATAAGTGATTTGGATCGAGAGAATTTCGGCGCGATCCTGCACGTCATCCGATTTGCCGGTGACCGGCTGGAGCAGGTCGTGAATGCGATCAATTCCACTGGCTACGGACTGACGCTTGGCCTCCAGAGCCGCATCGACACTGTCCGCGATTATGTCGAGGCGCATGCGCGGGTGGGCAATTTCTATGTCAATCGCAACCAGATCGGCGCGGTGGTCGAAAGCCAGCCTTTCGGAGGCGAAGGCCTTTCAGGGACGGGTCCGAAGGCCGGCGGGCCGCATTATGTTGCGCGCTTCGCGATCGAGCGGGTGACCTGTATCGACACGACGGCCGCGGGCGGGAATGCCTCGCTGATGGCAGATCTCGAAGGTTAAAGGGGTGGCCGCTGCGGCCGCGGAATTCCGTCTCCCTGGCCCGGGGTGACCCGCATGGTCGGGGGCAGCATGTCTCGGCGATCGTCCTCAATCCGCCACTCGTCTGGGGTCATGCACCGTCGTCCGGGTCGGATATGGCTTCCCAGTTGCGCCTGCTCGGCCTCTCGGCAGACTTTCTTCGGTTTTTCGCGCTGTGCGGGCGTGTCGGTTCCTCCGGCACCCAGCACCAGCAATAAGGCGAGGGTCGCGAGCATGGCTATCCTCTAGCAGATAATCCGAGCAAGCGCCGCTGTAGTAAAGTTGCGAGCCAATCCGCCAGGTCCACCTTCGACCTAAAGTGACGGGATTTGGTCGCCGACAGAATGGAAAATGGCTCCCCGGGCCTGATTCGAACAGGCGGCCGTCCGATTAACAGTCGGATGCTCTACCGCTGAGCTACCGGGGAGCAGCCCCATGCGGGGCGCCGCGGCTAGATAGCGCGGCGTTCCTTAAAGGCAAGTGATGAAGCGATGTGCCGGTGAGATCGCGTCAAATAATCACGTCGCAAACTGCTCCATCGCGATGCGCTCATCGAGTGCATGCTCTGGATCGAACAAGAGGGTCAGCGACCGGTCTCGGTCAAGCCGGACCTCGACCTGAGCGACATCCCGCACTTCGATCTGGTCGGCGACCGCCGAAACCGGCCGGTTGTTCGCATCCAGGATCCTGAAGCAGACGGCCGTGTCGTCCGGCAGGATCGCGCCTGACCAGCGCCGCGGCCGGAACGGGCTGATCGGAGTCAGCGCGAGCATCTTGGCCTGCAGAGGAAGGATCGGGCCCCGGGCCGAAAGATTGTAGGCGGTCGATCCTGCAGGCGTCGCGACCAGCACCCCGTCGCAGGCCAGTTCGGGCAAAGCGACGCGGCCATTCACCGAAATCTCGATCTTTGCCGTCTGGCGGGTTTCGCGGAGCAGGGAGACTTCGTTGATGGCGGCATAAGTGAACTTCTCGCCCCCGACGGTGGTGGCGCACATCTGCAGCGGTGCGACCCGGATCGCCTTGGCCCCGGCGATGCGCTCTGGCAGCCGGTCGATCCGCCAGTCGTTCATCAGGAATCCAACCGTGCCCCGGTTCATTCCGAACACTGGTCGGGGGGTCCCGGCCTCCAGCATGTGGTGGAGCGTCTGAAGCATGAAGCCGTCGCCGCCCAACGCGACCAACGTCTCCGCTTCGTTCACATCGGCAAAGTCGTAACGGCGCCCGAGCAGCGCCACGGCCGCACGAGCGACCTCCGTAGGCGAGGAGAGGAGCCCGATGCCCAGGCTCTTGAGGTCGGCCGGCGAATGATCGCCGGGAGTGGATGCATCCGCGTTCAACCCGTCACTCCCCGTGGGTTCATCGGTGGCAAGATAGGCATTCGAACGCCCAAGGTCACTGTCCCGTTTCGGTGCGCAGCCAAGACGCCCGGTTCCAGCGAGCCAATGCGCCCGTTACGCAGCCTGTCATGTTGACTTGGGACAACATCGGAAAGTGGGGGCGGCGGGCGTCGGACGCAGGGGCAATGCAGCCCGCTCCCCCACGACGCGACCTGATGCTCGAAGCGGCAATTGCCCACGAACAGGTTGACGTCCTTTTCCAGCCTTTGATCGAGCCGGCAACGGGTCGGATTGTGGCTGCCGAAGCGCTTGCTCGGTCGGCAGCAGTGCCGGAAGCGTCCGTCCTGTTTGCTCGTGCAACGGCGGGTGGCCTGGGGGAGAGGTTATCGCGCCTCGTCCAACGCAAGGCGCTGCGCTTGGCCGCAGTCTGGGAAGGTCCGCTCAAAGGCCTCGGCGTTTCGATCAACATCCTTCCGGCCGATATCTCGCGCGAGGGTTACGAAAGCTGGCTGCTCGAGGAGATCAGGGTTGCCGGGATCGATCCGCGCCGCGTGACGGCAGAGATCACCGAAAGCGCCCTCCTGGTCGACCAGGAAGCTGTCACCGATCGCCTCGATCGTCTTCGCGAGGCTGGAATCCGTATTGCGGTGGACGATTTCGGCACCGGCTACGCGAGCCTCGCCTACCTTACGTCGCTTCCGCTGGATGCGATCAAGATTGACCGCGGTCTCATTGCGGACCTGGTCGGCGGTGAGCGCGACCGGATTGTGGTCAAGGCGATGATCCACCTGGCCCGCGAACTTGACCTGAAAGTGGTGGTCGAAGGCGTCGAGACGACGGGGCAGCTCGCGCTGCTCGCGGAATGGGGGTGCGACCTCTACCAGGGCTTCCTCGGCGCCGGGGCGCTTAATCACGAAGAGCTGATGCGCTTCGTTGCAGCGTCGAACGCCGAGGCCGCTTAGATCTAAGCCGCTTTCTTCTTCTCGCCCGCTGCAGCAACACGCGCCAGCCCGCGCGAAAGCTGGAGCGCGCCATTGAGCCGCGCATCCGAATTTGGCCAGTCGCGACTGACGACCATCTTGCTGTCGGGCCGAAGCTTTGCTGTGCCCTTCAATCGGTCGATATAGCCGAGCAGGCCGGGCAGGTCGGGGAAGCCGCTATCCGCGAACGTCACCACCGCGCCGCGCGGACCGATATCCAGCTTGGCAATGAACGCTTCCCGACAATTGAGCTTCACCTCCACGATCTTCATGAGGTTCGCCGTTTCCTCGGGCAGTGCACCGAAACGGTCGATCATCTCTGCGGCGAAAGCATCGATCGCCTGCCGGTCCTCCAGCTCTCCAAGGCGCCGATACAGCCCCATGCGGAGGTCGAGGTCCGGCACATAAGCCTCCGGGATCATGATCGGCGCATCGACGCTGATCTGCGGACTGAATTCCTCGCGAGCCGGGATTCCGCCGGCCTTCATCTCGACGATCGCGTCCTCGAGCATCGACTGGTAAAGCTCGAAGCCGACTTCCTTGATGTGCCCCGACTGCTCGTCACCAAGAAGGTTTCCGGCGCCGCGGATGTCGAGATCGTGGCTCGCAAGCTGGAAGCCCGCGCCGAGATTATCCAGCTCCGCCAACACCTGCAGGCGCTTCTGCGCGGCCTCGGTGATCGAACGGGTCGCCGGCATCGTCAGATATGCATAGGCGCGAGTCTTTGCTCGCCCGACACGCCCGCGGAGCTGGTACAGCTGGGCGAGGCCGAAGCGGTCGGCGCGATGGACGATCAGTGTATTGGCAGTAGGGATGTCTAGCCCGCTTTCGACGATCGTGGTTGAAAGCAGGACGTCATATTTGCGGTCGTAGAAGGCGCTCATCCGTTCCTCGACCTGTCCCGGGCTCATCTGGCCGTGCGCGGTGACGAACTTCACTTCCGGGACCTGCTCGCGCAGCCATTCTTCAATGTCGGGAAGGTCCGCGATCCGCGGGACGACGAAGAAGCTCTGCCCTCCGCGATAATGTTCGCGGAGCAAAGCCTCGCGAAGGACGACGCCGTCGAACGGTGTGACATAGGTCCTGACTGCAAGCCGGTCGACCGGCGGGGTCTGGATCACCGAAAGCTCGCGAAGGCCGCTCATCGCCATCTGGAGGGTGCGCGGAATGGGGGTGGCCGTCAGGGTCAGCACGTGCACGTCCGCGCGCAGCGCCTTCAACCGCTCCTTGTGCGTGACTCCGAAATGCTGCTCCTCATCGACGATGACGAGACCGAGACGCTTGAACTCGATGCTCTTGGCAAGAAGCGCGTGGGTTCCGATGACAATGTCGACGGTTCCGTTGGCAAGGCCTTCCTTCGTCTTCTTCGATTCGGCTGCGGGGACCAGCCGCGACAGTCGCCCGACATTCAGCGGGAAGCCCTGCAGGCGCTCCACGAAATTCTTGTAATGCTGTCGCGCGAGCAGCGTTGTCGGGCAGATGAGTGCGACTTGCCGGCCCGTCATGGCCATGACGAAGGCGGCTCGAAGCGCGACCTCCGTCTTGCCGAAGCCGACGTCGCCGCAGACCAGGCGATCCATCGGCCGGCCGGCCTCGAGATCCTGGAGGACGTCCTCGATCGCGCGTTCCTGGTCGTCGGTCTCTTCATAAGGGAAACGGTCGACAAAGGCCGGATAACTGCCGTCTGGTTCGGCCACGACCCCAGGCCGGGTGGCCCGGAGCGCCGCGACCTTGATCAGCTCGCCCGCAATCTCGCGGATCCGCTCCTTCATCCGCGACTTGCGCCGCTGCCATGCCTCGCCGCCTAGGCTGTCCAGGGCCACGCCTTCGCTCTCGCTGCCGTAGCGCGTAAGCAGCTCGATATTCTCCACCGGGACGTAGAGCTTGTCGCCGCGCGCATATTCCAGCGCCACGCAGTCGTGCGGGACCTTGCTGACGGGGATCTGAGTCAGTCCTTCGTAACGGCCGATGCCGTGATCGGCATGAACGACCAGGTCCCCTGGTGAGAGGGTCGCGAGTTCCTGGAGGAATGCGTCCGCGGCCTTTCGCTTCTTCCGGCGACGGACCAGGCGGTCGCCGAGCATGTCCTGCTCGGTCAGGACGGCGACATCCTGCGTGGTGAAGCCATGCTCGAGCGGAAGGACGAGCAGTGATGGCTGCGACTTGCTGCCCAACGCTTCCTGCCACGAATCGACGAGTTTCTGGGCCTTCAGACCATGGTCCTCGAGCAGACCCGACAGGCGTTCGCGCGCACCGCGCGTGTAGCTGGCAAGGACGACTTTGTGGCCGCTTCGGCGCAGATTGGCGACGTGAGCGGCGACGGCTTCGTAGACATTCGACTGCTGGGCGCGCTCGGGCGCGAAGTCGCGCGCCGCCTGCACGCCGAAGTCGATTACCCGATCGGATTCCGGCTCGGGGAAATGCGAGGCCAGATGAACCGGCCGGTCGTTCATGAACCCGGCCCATTCGGCCTTTGCTAGGTAGAGCGCATCCGGCTCCAACGGACGGTAACTCCCGGGCTCGCCCTCATTGGCGCGCACGCGGTTCTGGTAATAATCCTCGATAGCCTCGCGCCGGCTTTCGAACGCCTGGTCCGCGGGCGCGTCGCGGATGACGATGTCATTCTCATCCAGATGATCGAACAAAGTATCCAACCGCTCTTCAAGCAGGGGGAGCCAATGCTCCATCCCCGCCATCCGGCGCCCTTCCGACAGGGCCTGGTAGAGTGGGTCCTGCGTGGCCGTCGCGCCGAACTTTTCGCGGTAGCGAGAGCGGAAGCGCTTGATCCCCTCGTCATCAAGCAGTGCTTCCGATGCGGGCATCAAGGTGAAGGCCTTTGCCTTGTCCGTCGAGCGCTGGTCTTGCGGGTCGAAGCGGCGGATGCTGTCGATCTCGTTGCCGAAGAAATCGAGGCGGAGCGCCATTTCCTCGCCCGCGGGGAAAAGGTCGATGAGCGAACCGCGGACCGCATATTCCCCGTGCTCCGCGACGGTGTCGGATCGCTGGTAGCCCAGCGCGTTCAGCTGCTGGACCAGAGCTTCGCGCTCGACCTGCTCTCCCTCGGCAATCCGGCGCGTCAGCTGGCGAATCCGGAATGGAGTCAGCAGCCGCTGGGTGGCGGCGCTGGCGGTCGCGACGAGCAACTGCGGCTTGTCGCGTTTCGCCTGGAGCGCGCTCAAGCTGGCGAGACGCTCGGCCATGACCCGAAGGGCAGGGGAGGCACGGTCGTACGGCAGACAGTCCCAGCCGGGGAGAGGCAGCACATCGACTTCCGGCGCGAACAGCGGAACCGTCTCGACAAGCGCGCGCATTGCCGCTTCGTCGGCGACTATCGCGACGGCACGGCAGCCCTTGCTCGATCCGTGCGCCGCTCGCGCGAGATCGGCCGCGAGCCACGGCAGGAAGCCCGTCGGAACGCTTGCAAGCGTCAGGGGCTTGTCGGCGCGCAGTACGCCCTGCAGCGGATCACTCATCGCGCGATCCGGATGTAATCGAGCTTCTGGAGTGCTTCGATCATGGGACCTTGGAAGCGCTCGGGCGGCTGCGCGGTTCCTAATGCCCAAGCCATGATGTCGACATCCTGCTCCTCGAGAATCGCCTCGAACTGCGCGCGTTCATCGCGATCCCAGGCCGCATGATGGGCGTCGAAGAAGCCACCTATCATAAGGTCGGCTTCCTTCGTGCCGCGATGATGCGCGCGCCATGCGAGGCGCTTCAATTCCAGATCGGAGGGCATGCGGGGCCATGTAGTCATGATCGAGCGTCATTGCGAGCGCCGTAACAGTCGCTAACAATCAATCATGCGGCCCGAAATCCTCAACCCGCTGTTCACGGAAGTGGAGGCGCTGAAAGGCGTGGGGCCGCAGGTCGCCAAGTTCCTGAAAAAGCTGGATCTCACCAGGATCGTCGACCTCCTCTATCATTTGCCGACGGGAGCGATCGAACGCATTCGAGCGCCAGCCGCCTCTGCCGCATTGCTCGGCCGCAACGTGATCCTCGACCTCACGCCCATCGACACGCGCGAGAATCGGTCGGGCCGCGGGCCGATGAGAGTCTTTGCCTCGGACGGAGAGGGCAACACGATCAGCCTCATCTATTTCAATAATCCGGGCTGGGCGAAACGCAGCCTGCCATTGGGGCAGGTCCGGACCGTCTCGGGTAAGCTCGAGGCCTATGGCGATGAATGGCAGATCATCCATCCCGAGGTCAGCGAACCCGGGAAGGGGCCTCAGCCGGCGGTGCGCGAACCGGTCTATCCGCTGACCGAGGGCCTCACCAATCGCCGCCTCGGCGAGCTTGCCCGTGAAGCCCTGGAACGCGCGCCTGAGCTATCCGAATGGATCGAGCCGGGCCTGGCGACGCGGGAATGCTGGAACGATTGGCGGTCGTCGCTGGCCCTGATCCATCGTGAGCCCGGCGCAGAGGCCGCTCGCAAGCGGCTGGCCTATGATGAGATTTTCGCGAACCAGCTGGCGCTGTTGCTGCTTCGGCAATCCCAGCGCCGCCGCCGGACGCAGCCGCTTGCCGGAACCGGCGAGCTCACTGCGAAGCTGAAGCTGCCATACCAGCTGACCGGTGCCCAGCGGCGGGTGATCGAGGAGATCCGCGGCGACATGTCACAGTCGGCACCGATGCTTCGCCTCCTCCAGGGCGACGTCGGTTCCGGAAAGACATTGGTCGCGCTGATGGCGATGCTCGCAGCCGTCGAATCCGGCGCGCAGGCGGCCTTGCTCGCTCCGACCGAAATCCTCGCTCGCCAACATCATGCGACATTGCTCAATCAGCTCGATAGTATCGGAGTCCGTGTCGCCATCCTCACCGGCCGCGAGAAAGGCCGTGCTCGGGACAGCGTGCTGATGGGGCTGGCCGATGGGTCGATCGACATTCTCGTCGGTACCCACGCGATCTTCCAGGAGAAGGTGGCGTACAAGAAACTAGGCCTCGCAGTGATTGACGAGCAGCATCGTTTCGGCGTCTCGCAACGGCTGCTGCTCTCATCCAAGTCCGAGCATCCACCGCACTTGCTCGTCATGACGGCGACGCCCATCCCGCGCACCCTGACCCTGACGCAATATGGGGAGATGGATGTAAGTCGCATCGATGAGATGCCGCCGGGCCGGAGCTCGGTGGAAACTCGGGTGATCAGCGAGGAGCGCCTGTCCGAGGTCGTCGACGGGCTCGGGCGGCACATTTCGGGTGGGGGCCAGGCCTATTGGGTCTGTCCTCTGGTCGAGGAAAGCGAGAAGACGGACGCGGTCGCCGCCGAGGAGCGTGCGCGAGTCCTTAAGCAGCGCTTCGGCGATGACCGGGCGGGGTTGGTCCACGGCCGGATGAAGGGTCCGGAAAAGGACGCGGTCATGGCGCGCTTCGCCGGCGGCGAACTGGCGGTCCTGGTGGCCACAACCGTGATCGAGGTCGGGGTCGACGTGCCCAACGCGACCTTGATGATCGTCGAGGGCGCAGAGCGCTTCGGCCTCGCCCAGCTTCACCAGCTGCGCGGCCGGGTAGGGCGAGGCACCGGAAAGAGCACCTGCCTGCTGATCAGGCACCAGAATTTGACCGAGGTCGGGCGGGCGCGCCTGGCATTGATGCGCGAGACCAGCGACGGTTTCCGAATTGCCGAGGAGGACCTGCGGCTGCGGGGTCCCGGCGAGATCCTGGGTACCCGCCAGTCCGGCGAGGAGGCGTTCCGAGCTGCAACGCCCGAGGATGTCGAAAAGCTCGCACCCATCGCGCAGAGCGACGCGCAATTGCTGCTCGACCGCGACGGAGGCCTCTCAGGTTCGCGCGGACAGGCTGCGCGCATTTGCCTCTATCTGTTCGAGCGCGATCAGGCGATCGGGCTGATACGGAGCGGCTAGCGGACCAGCAGTCCGTGCCTTTTCTTGCCAAGGCTGACTTTCAGCGGCTCGTCGTCAGATGGGGTGAGCAGCAAGCCCGGATCGTTCACGGTTACATCGTCGAGCCGGACTGCGCCTTCGGCGATCTTGCGCTTCGCTTCGCCGTTGGATGCGCAGAAGCCCAATCCGGTCAGCGCTCCCAGGATGGTAACGCCATTGCCAATGTTCAGGGTGGGGAGGCTTTCTCCCGCACCGCCGCCTGCAAACGTCTCTCGTGCCGTCGCTTCCGCCGCCTTCGCCGCCTCGCGACCGTGCAACATCGCCGTCGCTTCGGTTGCCAAGACGATCTTGGCCTGGTTGATCTCAGCACCCGACAGGCTTTCGAGCTTGCCGATTTCTTCAAGCGAAAGATCGGTGAACAACTTCAGGAACCTGCCGACGTCCGCATCTTGTGTGTTCCGCCAGAACTGCCAATAATCGTAAGGGCTCAGCATCTCCGCATCGAGCCAGACGGCGCCTTGGGCGGTCTTGCCCATCTTCGTGCCGTCGGCGGTCGTGATCAGTGGCGTCGTGACGCCAAACAGCTCACGGCCATCGATCCGGCGTGCGAGCTCCATGCCGTTGACGATATTGCCCCACTGGTCGGATCCGCCGAACTGCGCCCGGCAGCCGGCGCGTCGCGACAGCTCCAGGAAGTCGTAGGCCTGGAGGATCATGTAGTTGAATTCGAGGAAAGTCAGCGGTTGCTCGCGGTCGAGCCTCAGCCTGACGCTGTCGAAGGTCAGCATTCGGTTGATGGTGAAATGCGGGCCGACGTCGCGGAGGAAGTTGATATATTCGAGCTTGTCGAGCCAGTCGGCGTTGTTGACCATGATCGCATCTTGCGGGCCCTCGCCAAACTTCAGGAACTGCCCGAACACGCGCCGGATGCTTGCGATGTTCGAATCGATCACGTCGGAGGTCAGCAATTTGCGGCTCTCGTCCTTGCCGCTTGGATCACCGACCTTGGTCGTCCCGCCGCCCATCAGCACGATCGGGCGATGCCCTGCCTGCTGAAGGCGGCGCAGCAACATGATCGAGACGAGATTGCCGACGTGAAGGCTCGGAGCCGTCGCGTCGAAGCCAACATAGGCGCTAACCACCTCCTTCTGCGCGAGCGCGTCGAGCGCTTCCGCATCGGTAACCTGATGAATGTAGCCGCGCTCCTCGAGCAGCTTCAGAAGAGAGGAATTGTACGATGTCATAAGTGCCGCTTAGCCTCGTTAACCTGACCCTGCTACATGAGTCGCAATGCAGCTCAATCTTGTGCCGCATCCGGATACGCCGCCGTCGGGCCCGCCGTTCAAGGTATGGGTCAACGTCGACCATTCGGGCGCCTTCGGCGCGAAGGCGACGACCAACATCTGGTTCTGCATTGGCGCCCCGGCAGATCGTTTTGTGATTCCCGAGCCTCTGGAAGAGCCTCAGCGCGCCGAAAATCTTTGGGAAGCGACTTGCTTCGAGGCCTTTCTGCGGATTCCCGGCATGGACTCCTATCAGGAGTGGAATTTCGCTCCGTCGGGCGAATGGGCGGCGTACGATTTCACCAGCCACCGTGAGGGCAGGACCGAGTCCGACGTTGCCGCGCCATATATCCGGATCGAGGATAATCTCACCTGGTGGGCGCTCGGAGCGACCATATCGGTGGACGCCGACGCCGTCTGGGCGCTCGGCCTGTCCGCGATCCTCGAGGAGCGCGACGGGACCAAATCCTATTGGGCGTTGGCGCACGCGCCGGGCGACAAGCCGGACTTCCACGACGCCGCTTGCTTCGCCGCTCACCTTCCCTAATCAGCTTCCCATGACCTTGTTCGGTATCGATCGGCTTCTTGCCGAGCCGGAGCTTCGCAGCCCTCTTGAAGGCAGGCGGGTGGCGCTGCTCGCCCATCCTGCGTCCGTGACTCGCGACCTGACTCACAGCCTCGACGCACTTGCGGCGACTGGCCTTCGGATGACGGCAGCGTTCGGTCCGCAGCATGGCCTCAGGGGAGACAAGCAGGACAATATGGTGGAGTCCGACGACTTCACCGATCCGGTGCACCAGATTCCGGTGTTCAGCCTTTACGGCGAGGTCCGCCGTCCGACCGGTCAGTCGATGGGCACGTTCGACACGATCCTCATCGACCTGCAGGACCTTGGCTGCCGGATCTATACCTTCATCACGACCTTGCTTTACGTGCTTGAGGCTGCGGCCGAGCATGGCAAGAGCGTCTGGGTTCTCGACCGCCCCAACCCGGCTGGCCGCCCGATCGAGGGGCTGACGTTGCGGCCGGGCTGGGAAAGCTTCGTGGGAGCGGGACCGATCCCGATGCGCCACGGACTGACGCTTGGTGAGCTCGGCCTGTGGTTCATCCATCAGTTCAATCTCGACGTCGATTATCGGGTCATCGAGATGGAAGGCTGGAGTCCAGGCCTGGCGCCGGGCTTCGGCTGGCCGCCCGAGCGCGTCTGGATCAATCCCAGCCCGAATGCGGCGAACCTCAACATGGCGCGCGCTTATGCCGGGACCGTCATGCTCGAGGGCACTACGCTCAGCGAGGGCAGGGGTACCACCCGAGCGCTCGAGCTGTTCGGAGCGCCGGACATCGATCCCTTCAAAATCATGGCGGAGATGCAGAAGCTCGCGCCCGATTGGCTCGCCGGATGCAAGCTGCGTGACGTCACATTCCAGCCGACGTTCCACAAGCATGTCGGCGAGATGTGCCGCGGTTTGTTCATCCATGCGGAGGGGCATTTCTACGACCACGAGGCCTTCAGGCCGTGGCGTCTGCAGGCGCTGGCATTCAAGGCGATCCGCCGGCTGTACCCGGATTATCCGCTGTGGCGCGACTTTCCGTACGAATATGTGTTCGACAAACTCGCGATCGACGTCATCAACGGCTCGCCGTTGCTACGCGAATGGGTCGACGATCCCGACGCTTCCCCGGCGGATTTCGATGCGCTGACGATGTCCGATGAGCGGGATTGGGAACAAGCACGAAAGCCCTTCCTCCGCTACTGACGATCATTCCGCCGGCGGCTTGGTCCCCCAAACTCGCTCCGATTGGTCCTTTTCGATGAGCGGCTTGTCGCCATCATGAGGTCACGCGCACCCAAGTGGCGGAGAGAGCATTGTCCGGTCGAGCTTTTTTATTTGCCGCAGGCTTGATTGCGGCTGTTCCCGTCTATGCCGAGACCCCTGAAGCAACGGCGGCCCGAAACGCGGTGAACTGGCAGGCTTTTCAAAAGCTCTATCCGGAAAAGGCGGTCGCCGCGCATGAGGAGGGAGCAGTCGGTTTCATCGTCACGATCGACAAGGGAGGCGATGTCACCGACTGCCGGGTGACGCACAGCAGCGGCCACGCCTTGCTCGATGAAGAGACGTGCAAGGTCGTGACCTTGAACGCGGTGTTCAGCCCGGAGCCCGATCTCAGCCCATCGCAAAAGCGGACCCGCGAAGGAATGATTGCCTGGAAGCTGCCTGAGTCCGCGACTGTGCTGGCGCCGCCCAAACCCGTCGCGAATGCGGCACCCGAGAAAGTCGAATGCCGGAAGACCGTCCGCGTCGGCACGCTCGCAGGATTCGAGAGGACCTGCCTGACGCCGACCGAATGGGCTCGGCAGTCGGACAACGCGAAGGAAGTGTGGGCCGACGTTCAGGGAAAGAAGGGCTCAACGAGAACTCTTTGTACAACCGGCGCCTGTGACACCACCTTGGGTCTCATTGGCAGGTGAGTTGCGCTGCCGAGGTAACAGGGAATGGACGCAAGAACTGCAATCATGATCACTGCTGTCTTGGCGACCGCCCCCGCCTTTGGCGAAACTCCCCAGGCAGCCGCAGCTCGAAACACAGAAAACTGGAACATCCTGCAAAAGCTTTACCCGGCAAGAGCGATTAAAGCGCATGAAGAGGGCGCAGTGGCTTTCAAGGTCGCCATCGACAAGAAAGGCGACGTCGCCAATTGCCAGGTCACGCACAGCAGCGGCCATCCATTGCTCGATGCCGAGACCTGCAAGATCATCACTCTCAACGCCCAGTTCAAGCCGGAGCCAGGACTCGGCGATTCGCAAACCCGGACTCGTGAAGGGGTGATCACCTGGAAACTTCCCAATAGCACTGCATTGCTCCAGGCCCCAAGAGCGGTGGCAGCGGTCGATGCGCCGGACCCTGTGATCTGCAAGAAGGTTTTGAAGACTGGAACGCTGGCCGGGTACGAGCGGACCTGCATGACGCAGAGCGACTGGAATCTTCAGTCCGACCAAGGGAACGAAATGTGGGGCGACGTCCAAGGGAAGAAGGGCTCGAGCCACGGAGGCTAGCATGGTTCCTGAACCGGGAGGAATCTACCCGCGCTGAGTGAGCGAACATCCGAAGGTTCGATCAGCACCCGATCACGAAATTATCGGCGAAAATCCCCGAAAAATGAAGTATAGTGTCTGCCTTCCATGAGGAGGCTGTCGATATGGTTCGGGGCATTTTTCTACTCGCAGCAGCGACCATCCTCGCGCAGCCGGCGTTCGCCGCCGATCAGGCGTCCAAGGCGGAGCAGAAGCGCCAGCTCAGTGAAATCGTCTTCAAGAACTATCCGCCGCGTGCGCTCGCGGCCGGCGAGCAGGGTGCCGTCTTTTTCGTCGTTTCGCTGGACAAGGATGCGCATCCGACCAGCTGCGAAGTGACGCATGGCAGCGGTCATCCATTGCTCGATGCGGAAACCTGCCAGCTGATCGTTCAATATGCGGTTTTCAATTCCGCCCGAGACGCGGACGGCCATATCGCGAAGCAGACCACCGAAGGCGTGGTCAACTGGACGATTCCCGGTCGCACGCCCGAGCCGATCAAGCCCATCCTCCTCACCGGCAACGACAAGCCAGAGAAGCAGATCTGCAAGAAGAACGCCCGGATGGGCTCCATTGCCGGCGTCGAACGAATCTGCATGACCCCCACCGAATGGGCGAGGCAGTCGGACGACATGAAGCAAGTCTATGAAGACATGCAGGGAAAGAAAGGCGCCACCACCGAACAGATGTGCAACGGCGGCGTCAATTGCGACGACACGACAGTCGGCATGTTCGTCAACACGCACCCCAAGCCGCCACTGAGGTAGCCATGGTCGCTCTTCGATTGATCGGAGCCGCTACGATCATCATGGCAGTCCCGGCGTTCGCTCAGGATCCGCAAACCAAGGCCGCGCGCGACGCGATCAATTGGGACGTGTTCCAGAAGCTCTATCCGCCTCGCGCCTTGCTGGCCCATGAGGAAGGCGCGGTCGGCTTCGTCGTCACGCTCGACAATCGGGGCGACGTTACCAACTGCCAGGTCACGCACAGCAGCGGCCATCCGTTGCTGGACGAAGAGACGTGCAAGGTCGTCACCTTGAATGCTCAGTTCAATGCGGATCCGGGACTAAGCCCCTCACAGACAAGGACGCATGAGGGCCTGATCACGTGGAAGCTGCCTGCATCCGCAACGGTGCTGGCCCCGCCTGAACCGATCGTCGTCGTCAGTCAGGGGCCAGAAAAGACCGTTTGCAAGAAAAACCTGAGGATGGGCACGCTTTCGAGCTACGAACGCATTTGCATGACCCCAACCGACTGGGCCAAGCAGTCTGACGATATGAAGCAGGTCTATGACGACATGCAGGGCAGAAAGGGTTCATCAAACACCATCAGTATCGGCGATCACGACAGCACCTTGGGCCGCTCCATGGATGCGCGCGGCCCGGGTCCGCCGCACTGAGTCGGTCCCTTCGGGAGGTTGAAGATGCACGTTCGCCTTTCGGTCATCGCAGCCGGTTTGATAACCGTGGCGCGCCCGGGACTTGCCGAGGTCCCGTCACCAGAATCCCCGGCGGCTCGAAACGCGATCAACTGGGACGTCTTTCAAAAGCTCTATCCGAAGAGGGCCATCCAGGCACATGAAGAGGGCGCCGTCGCGTTCCTCGTCACGTTCGATAGCAAAGGGGATGTCACGAATTGCCAGGTGACGCACAGCAGCGGTCACCCCGTGCTCGATGAGGAGACCTGCAAGATCATCACTCTGCACGCCCAGTTCAACGCGGATCCTGGGATTAGCCAATCGCAGACGAGGACTCACGAAGGCATCATTACTTGGAAGTTGCCGGAGAGTACGACATCGCTTCAGGCGCCGACAAAAGTCGCCACAACAGGTGCCCCCGAAAAGATCATCTGCAAGAAGAATGTGAAGACGGGGACGCTCGCGGGGTCGGAACGATATTGCCTCACTCAGCGCGAGTGGAATCGCCAATCGGACGATGCGAAGGAGATGTGGAACGACGTACAGGGGAAGAAGGGCTTTACCGCGGGCCATTGACTCATGAATCCGAACGGCTGCTGATACAATTTAAGCGAATGCCAATGTAAGTCTTTGTGAACTAACAATTGTGTTGCGGAGTATGGAAATGGCTGTCCGATCTTTGATCCTTGCCGCCGGCTTGCTGGCCGCGGTTCCTGCATTCGCCGAAACGCCCACCGAGGCGGCCGCGCGAAATGCGATAAACTGGCAGATATTCGAAAAGCTCTATCCGCCCCGGGCGCTCGCGGCGCATGAAGAGGGCGCAGTCGGCTTCGTCGTGACGCTCGATAATCGCGGCGCCGTCACCGACTGCCGGGTCACCCATAGCAGCGGCCATCCATTGCTCGACGAGGAAACCTGCAAGATCGTCACGATGAATGCGGTGTTCAACGCCGATCCGGGGCTCAGCCCCTCGCAGTCGAGGAGCCACGAGGGCATGATCGCCTGGAAGCTCCCGGCGTCGAACACGGTCCTCGCTCCGCCCGCGCCCATCGTCGTTTCAACCGCTGGGCCGGAGAGAGTTGTCTGCAAGAAGAACCTCAAGATGGGCACTCTGTCGGGCTATGAGCGCATCTGCATGACGCCGAGGGAATGGGCGAAGCAGTCTGATGACATGAAGGATGTCTATTACGACATGCAGGGAAAGAAGGGCTCGACCCACGGCAACTGAGCCTTGGGAATCGGCATGAGGCCTTGCTTGGAAGGGCAGGCTTGCGTGAGGGATGCTTGCGAGCCATTGGCGATTTAGAGATTTTGAATTGCGGAGAACAGAATGATCGTTCGCAAGTTGATCGCTGGAGCGGCCCTGCTTGCCGCCGCCGCGCCGGTGTCGGCACAAAGCCAGGCCGCGAAGAACGATTCCATGTGGAACGTCTTCCTGAAGCTCTATCCGCCGCGCGCCCTGAAGGCACGTGAAGAAGGCGTCGTCGGCTTTCTCGTCACCCTCGACAGCAAGGGTGACGTCACGAATTGCCAGGTGACGAAGAGCAGCGGCCATCCGCTCCTCGACGAGGAAACCTGCAAGCTCGTGACCTTGAATGCGGTCTTCAAGCCGGACCCGAATCTCTCCGGATCGCAGACCAGGACCTCCGAGGGCGTCATCACCTGGAAGCTTCCCAACAGCACGACGCAGCTCGCGGCTCCGACGGCGGTAAGCTCGAATGCAGTGCCCGAGAAGGTGGTCTGCAAGAAGGTCGTGAAGACCGGCACGCTGTCCGGATACGAACGGACCTGCATGACCCCGACGGAATGGGCGAAGCAGTCGGATGCCATGAAAGCGGATTTCGAGGACATCCAGGGCAAGAAGGGCTCGACCAGCGGCAACTGATTCCGCCGCATTCGATCGACACCGTCCCTCCCAAGCGTGGTTAACGAAGAAGTAGGAGGTTGATGCCTATCCACGCTCCACGTCTTTGACTGGGAGCGCGCCGCCAATGGCAACGCAGGGGATCGAGCAAGTCACGGAAAACGCCATTCGTGCGGTGGCGCGGGATTGCGGCTCGCTGTCGATGGAATGCAGCGACGTCGCCGGCTATGTGAAAGGCGTCGGAGAGCGCATCGGCGAGCATTTGAAGATGCTCGATCAGCTCGAGGAAGTGACGACCCGCCTCATGGGGGATCAGGCGCGAGTCTCGGACTCCACGGATGAAGCGCGGCTTCTTTCAGAGCAGGCCAAGGCCAAGCTCGAGGCGGGGCGGGAGGCGATCGAAGGAACGATCGACGGCTTCAAGGGTCTGACCGACCTCATCGTCCAGCTGGGCGAGCGGATGGCCGGCTTCGCCTCCGCAATGAACCAGGTCCAAACGGTTTCTTCGACGATCGAGACGATCGCGCGCAAGACGAACATGCTGGCGCTCAATGCCACGATCGAGGCCGCCCGTGCCGGCGATGCGGGCAGAAGCTTCGCGGTCGTCGCGGCGGAAGTGAAAAAGCTAGCGCACGATACGCGCGCAGCGACCAGCCAGATTGCCTCCACAATCGGAGAGCTGACACGTGAGGCGGGCGCCGTCACGACCGAGATCAAGACGGGTGTCGAGCGAAGCCGCGCTGCCCAGGGCGGTTTCATTACCATCAGCGAGACGGTGCGCGAGGTTTCCGAAATCGTTGGAATGGTAGATCGCCAGACGGAGGGCATCGCTCATTCCACCAGCATGATCCAGACGAGCGTGGACCGGGTGAAGGCCGGTCTGACCGACTTCGCTGGCGATGCCCGCGAGAACGGAAGCGAGCTGCTGACTGCTCAAAAGCGTCTCGCGCATCTGGAGATGCTGTCGAACACGATGCTCGACACGCTCGCCAATTCTGGCGCCGAGATCGACGACACGCCGTTCATTCTGAAGGCTCAGGAAACCTGCCGCCAGATCCAGGCAGCCATTGAGCGATCGATCGCCGAGGGTGAGATCAGCCTCGAGGACGTTTTCGACCGCGATTACAAGGTCATCGAAGGCACCAATCCGGTCCAATATGATGTCCGCTTCAACGACGCGGCGGACCGTCTCGTCCGCCCGATCCTCGACCGGACGAAGGCCGCCGACAATCGCATCATCGGTTCGGCGATCGGAGACATGAACGGCTACCTTCCGACTCACCTGTCGGAGCGCAGCCACCCGCAGGGGCCGGATCCGATCTGGAACGACGAGCACAGCCGCAACCGGCGGATCCTGATCGACGATACGACGCGCATGGCTTTGGCAAGCGAACGGCCCGCCACGCTCGCGACCTACCGCATGGAGCTCGGCGACAAATATATTCCGGTGAAGAACGTCTTCGTTCCGTTGTGGATCAAGGGCCGCCGCTGGGGGAATTTCGAGCTGGCGTACCGCGACGATTGATACAGCGCGGTGACCAGCAAACGAACAGGGTTCCCGAAAGCTTACCCGTGCATAAACCTCGTCTTTACGCCCTTGCGTTAGGACCACCTCAATAGGCTTCGCCCGAATTCAGGACGAGGGGAGACGAATGGCGATTAATCGGTCCGTCGGCCACCAACCGGTCAGCGTTGCCGAAGCACAGCTTTCGCGCGTTGCGCGCGAGGGTTGCGCTCGCCATTCCTATCTCAATTCCTTGCTCGAAGCGTCCGGCCGCCATTCCGGCCGTGACATTGCCGATGCCGTGCACCTGCTGTGCAGCCTCCATGGTCGTTACCCTGGCTTGATCGAGCTGGCTTTGCAGCGCTGCCCGAAAGGTCCGGTGCAGGATTGGCTGGTTCGGGCATCGGAAGGTTTCGAGCGCGAGCGGCTTTTCCTCGTCCGGCTGACCTCAGCAGTTGGACCGCTTCCAAGCACTCCTGGTGCAGCAGAAACGGAATCCAGCCTTGTGGCTGCACGCCATGCCCTCGAAACCCTGGCGATGTCGGAACGAAACGGCTGCGCGCTCGGCGCGGCAACGGCGCTGGTTGGCGATTGGTGGCCGATCCGTCGGCTGCTCGATCGAGCTGCGGCTCGTGCGGGAACGGAATCGCCCGCTCCCTCGCTTCCCGATGAAGCGTCGATCGTGGCGATCATCGAAGGCGGTGCCGAGGCACCTGCCAGCTCCCGCGCGCTTGCATTCGGAGGCGAGCAGCTGTTGCTCCAGCACCGCGCATTGTTCGATCTTCTCGAGGCCCGCGCCGAAGCGCGCGGCGAGTTCTAAGCCTTAAGCAGCCTTGGCCAGTTCCCGCTGCTCGTTGGCGGCGGCGGGTTCGACCTTCACCACGTCCTCGTGATTGGTCACTTTCGGGAAGAGCAGGCGCGACGCCAGGACGACAATACCCAGGACCAGGTAAGCCGCGATTGCGATGGCCGGGTTCCAGATCACCGAAGCGGCAAGCGGAATGCGGAGGAGGACGGGATTGAACCCGAAATCTTCGCCGATCGCTTCGCAGACGCCGAGAATCGTGTGCGACCGCAGCGGAAGGGCGACCTGATTTTCCTGCGCTTTCATCACTTCACTCCGTACTTAAAGTTAGTGCCTCTCCCCCAGCAAGAGCCGTGCCATTTAGGAAAATGATTAGTTTCCAGATAGTTACTGGAAACCACCATTTGCCAGTTCGCAATCGGCGCCACAATCCCAGACCATGATTTGGGAATTCTCACCGCATGCTGCAACTGCGTTACTGCAGTGCAGCATTGATTCTCGACGAACGGATGCAAATCTAGTAACGGCCCGCCGCTGCTAACCCCGAGGAGCCATTTCCGTGATGCGGATCATGATGAAATCGAAGATCCACCGCGCGACGGTGACGCAGGCCGACCTGGATTATGTCGGCTCGGTAACGCTCGACGTCGCGCTTATGGAGGCCGCGGACCTGCTTGAAGGTGAGCAGGTGGCGATCGTTGACATCACCAATGGCGCCCGGATCGAGACCTACGTGATCCCGGGTCCGCGCGGCAGCGGAGTGATCGGAATCAACGGCGCCGCGGCTCACCTCGTCCATCCGAACGATCTGGTGATCATCATGAGCTACGCCGTACTCAGCGACGCGGAGGCTCGGTCGTTGAAGCCCCGGGTCGTCCATGTGGACGAGCAAAACCGGATCGTGAAGCTTGGCGAAGATGCTGCCGAACCCGTGCCGGGGTCGGGCCAGAAACGCGGCGATCTGGCCGCTGCGGCCTAGGTTCGCCAACCATCAGTCGCCAGGGCGGCGGCAGATAATCGGTCGACATATAATAATAGAAGAGGCAGCGCCCGGACGCCGTCCGGTTGACGCCCTTGGCGATCCCGAACGCGATTGCGCCGCTGAAGACGGGCCCGCCGCTATCTCCGGGAATGCAGCCTGGCCCTCTGACCGTCACCCATGTCGGTGAGCAGGGGCCTCCGCACAGCTCGCCGGGCGGCGCATAGTCGGTAAGCTCGACAACCGAGCAGCTGTACCCGCTGCTCTCGCCATAATGGCAGACGAAATCGCCGGCGCGAGTGCTCGCGACATTCCGCCAGCTGACGAGGCGCCGCAGCGTGCCGGCGCCACGATTGCTGTAGAAGTTGGGCTCGTTCGCGACGGTGCTGAGGTTCACCTGAACATCCTGGTAGGCGAGGCCCCATTGGCCCGCGAAGGGCAGCGGAAATGTTGCCCCGTCTCGATCTTCGTAAGTCAATTCGTCGGGGCAATGGGCAGCAGTCGCAATCCCGCTCCGAGCGCCGTCCGTGACGACGAAGCCGCTGGTGCAGACATTCCGCCGGCCGGTGACGCTGCTGATGCCTTCCACACGGCCGCCGCCGTCGACGCCCAGGTTCGACTCGATCAGTTCGTTGACGACCACCCGCACGGGAACGCCGCTGACATGCTCTGCACGGTTTCGGATCGCTGCCAGGCCGAACCGCTCGGCGTCGGCGCTCGTCACGAGAAGCACCACCTCGCCAGTCCGCTGGTCGTAACCGGCGCCCCGCGCTTCGGGCAGCTCCTTGTGGAGGTCGATCAGATGCTTGCGCATCGCGTCGATGGCCTCGGCATGCGTGGCTTTGGCCCCGGTACGAAAAATGATCGGCACCCCTGCGGCGTTGCGGTCGGCGACGGGATCCTCCCCGCTCAGCAGGACGACGACCCGGTAGGCCGGGGAATGCTCGATCGAAATGCCGGCCAGCCGGTCTCCGAACTCTCGGGTGATCGCATCCGTCGCCGCCACCGTCGACTGCTGCGCCTTTAGGCGCTGCATCGCTTCGGCGGGCAGGACCCCGAACTGAGCAGCGTACTGAGTTGCATCCTCTGTCAGCGCTTCATCCTGGGTCTGCACTGGTTGGGCCAGACCCGCCGCGGCAACCCCAGCGAGCCACAAAGCAAGTAGCAATCGCATCGCGCTCATCGCATCCCCATGTTAGGGGCTTGCCAGCAAGGAGGACCCATGGCCACCACAGCCCAAACCACCTTCGACCTTACGCCTCCGACCGAGGAGCAGTTCCAGCACCTGGTTTCCGATCTCAGCGACGAAGAGCGTCATGTGCTTCTGGAGCACGGGACCGAGGCTCCGTTCTGCGGGGTCTTTCTTCAGGAAAAGCGGCCCGGCGTTTTCACCTGTCGCCTGTGCGGCCTGCCGCTGTTTCACGGCGGCACGAAGTTCGAAAGCGGCACCGGCTGGCCCAGCTTCACGCAGCCTTTCTCGGAGGATCATCTGAAATATATCCGCGACACGAGCTACGGAATGGTCCGAACGGAGATCGTCTGCGCTCGCTGCGGATCGCACCAGGGCCATGTGTTCGACGATGGCCCGCCGCCGACCGGCCAGCGCTACTGCATCAATTCCGTCAGCCTCGGTTTCACTCCGGAAGGTGAAGCCCTCCCCGACAAGCTCGGACGAGGCGCGCCCGAAGGCGATGTGGCGGAGAGCTGATGGCTGATCCCCGGGCGACTGCGCCGCGTTTCCCCTTTGTCCTGCTGTTCTTGTTCATGATCGCCTCGGCCGTAATTGGCGCCGTGGTTGCCCGGATGCTGCCGATCGCGACGAGCGATGATTCTTCCGCGCCGCGTATCCTGGCCGGTCCGGCAGACGAAAGCCTCGCTCCGGTGGTGAAGAAGACCGCTCCTGCGGTGGTAAACATTGCTGTCCTGCAACCGTCGCCGGCGCAGCAGAATCCCTTGCTGCAGGATCCCTTTTTCCGCCGCTATTTCGGTGTCCCCGATGCAGCGCTGCAGCCGGCCATGGCGGCCGGTTCCGGCGTGATCGTCGACGGCCAGCGCGGGTTCGTGATCACCAACTTCCACGTGGTCAGGAATGCAGAGGCTATCGAGGTCATCCTGAAGGACGGCCGAAAGTTCGCCGCCGAACCTCTCGGGGTCGCGCCGGATCTCGACCTCGCGGTGCTGCGGATTGGGGCAAAGGACCTGCCGACTCTTCCGCTGGGTGACAGCAAGAAGCTGGAGGTCGGCGATTATGTCGTCGCGATCGGGAACCCGTTCGGACTGGGACAGACCGTGACCAGTGGAATCGTGAGCGCAACCGATCGGCCCCTGGGTCAGGGCGATTCGCGGCGCTTCATCCAGACCGATGCGCCGATCAATCCAGGCAATTCGGGCGGAGCTTTGATCAACCTTCACGGCGAGCTCATCGGGATCAACTCCGCACTGTTCAGCCCCAGTTCGAGCGAAGGCGGCGCGGGCAATGTCGGGATTGGCTTCGCGATCCCGAGCAATGTGGTGAAGCAGGTCCTTGCCGAGGCGGAGAGGGCCAAGCCCCCTCAGTGAAGTCAATCTCGGCCGACGCTCGAATGATAATAATCGATCCTGATCCGCACCCATGAGCCGACCAATGCCCGGCCTCCCTTTCGAGGCGGGCGAACGCGGAATTGCCACGCCGCCTGGCGAACCGCCGAAGCGAGGTGCGATCCCGCTGGATTCTGCTCGAGCTCCACGCAGTCCTCGACCCGGTTTCCGGCAACCGTCTTGCAGGCGATGAGGCCGTAACCCTCGGGAGCATTGCGTGGAATATAACCGGCAAGCTCAGCGTCTGTCGGCTCGCGCGCCCATTCGGCGGCGTAAAGCGCCTCGCCATTTGGACCGCGGCCGACGACTTCGCTGTCGCCGCCTCCGCCAGAGCCCGCGGCGGGCAGCTTCGATATGTCCGACGCCGCCATTTCGTCCTTGCTCATTTCGAGCCACGGCGTTGGCTTGGTCTGCGGTTGCGGCGGCGGCGCAATCGTCGGCTTCACCGGAAGGACGATCTTCGGCAGCTTGGGCACGGGCCGGTTGGTCTCGACCTTGGGCTTCTGAACTTCGGTCTTCTGGGTTTTCTTCATGGTGGTGCTGCGCTGCTGAGGGACAAGATCGACGACGATGCCGCTCATGGTCTTCTGCGAGGGCGGCGGAATTACCCCAAGCGTCAAGAGAATGAGCAGCAAGCCGACGTTGATCGCCAGCGCGAGCGCAAATCCAGACAGGCGGCGCTTCAGCGGCTGCCGGTCGTAAGGCGAGGGGAGGCGATAAGCTGGCAAGGTTGAGGGTATCGGGATGCGTCGCGACAGCTACGCTCTAGCCACCCCTTACGTGAACTGCGAGTTAAGTGCGAATATCTCTATTCGTTGGTAGGGCTGCCCTCGGCACTCGCCTGGTCAAGACTCGTCAGCGCGGTTACGTTAGCAGCCGGTCGAACGCGCCTCAGCCGCGACTCATATTCGTGCGCCAACGCCTCGTGAGCTGCTTTCGCCGCCTTGTTCGTGCATTGCGCGGCGGCTTTGCGCTCGGCCGTCAGTCGCCCCGTGAAATATTCGGAGTCCGTTTTGCTCATCCTGCCCACCCCACACTGGGGGAAGCCCCCGCGCTTCCCCAAAAAGCCGCTATCTCAGTAGTTTAAAGTCGGAAACTCGAAAATAACAAAGGTTAGGGCACGAATCTCCCAAATCGTTTCGGTCAAGACCTCACCTTGCTTCGCCAGAAATGCGGATGCGACACAGCCGACCGATGGGCCATAATCGCAGGATCCGCGACGTCGAGGACGGTGACGCCGTGGCGATCACGGAAATCTACGCGCATCATGTGCTCCACGGCACTGCCTCCTACGAAGTCGATCCTCCGGCGGTTGCGGATACACTTGCCAAGATTCGGCGCGCGGCCGGCCCGGGCTGGCCCTTCCTCGTCGCGGAGGAAGGTGGAATCGTCTCGGGCTACGCCTATGTGACGCAGTTCCGAGATCGCGCGGCATATCGGTTCACCGCGGAAGACAGCATCTACGTCAGTCCAGACCGAATGGGTCGCGGTATCGGCACGGCGCTGCTCGAAGCGTTGATCGAAAGCTCCGCTGCATATGGCTTCCGAACGATCGTCGCCGTTATTGGCGGCGCCGAGCCGGCGTCGATCGCGCTGCACAGGAAGTCTGGATTCCGGGAAGTCGGACGCCTCGAAAAGGTGGGATTCAAGTTCGGGCGTTGGCTCGACAGCCTGTATATGCAGCGGGAGCTGCCGGTCCCTTAACCGGTCAGCACGCTTTCAAATTCGCCCCTGTTGACGGCGAGCATCAGGATGAATCGTCGAACTGGCCGCGCGGATCTTCTGGCGGAAGTCCTCGATCAAGCACATGGGGCGCCTGCTGAGTGTCCCAATTGTAACGTTTGGTACACCGGCTGTATTAGCGGCCTTCGATAGCTTCGGGCCACCCCACGTACCAGGGAGGAAAGAATGAAGAAGCTCGTGCTCGCCCTTTCCGCGATCAGCCTTGTTGCCGGTTCCGCTCCGTCGTTCGCGGCCAGCCAGTGTCGCGACAAGAGCGGCAAGTTCATCAAGTGCCCAACCAAATCGAGCCCGGCCAAGCCAAAACAATGCCGGGACTCCAAGGGACATTACACGAAGTGCAAGTGAGAGCCTGATCAGGCTTTGAATCGAACGAAGTGGGGAGTGATGTTGGCGATGCCGCCGCCACCCTGGAGCGAATATCCGGTAGCAACCCACTGCGCTCCATTCGGATCGTCTCGCCGGACCGTCAGATAATCGCCCCACTTGGGCTGAGTGGGACCTTGGGTCGATGCAACGATCCCGGCCAGGTTCCACGAAGTTCCGGCGGCGGTCCGAACGCCGACATAATGGGTCGGCTGCATCGTGCCGCCTCCTGCGAACAAGGTGATCCCGATATCGCCTTGGCTGTTGGGGCACGCGTCCGGATAGGCAAAGGCAGTTTGGCTGCTCCAGATATCGGGCTCGTCGATCCGGCTCATTGTTGTCGTATTGATGCGGACAACACGGATGAACGGATAGGGTCGCGTTGAGCCCTGCTTGTTCGCCGACCACATGAAGCCCAGCGTATTGCCGGTCAGCCAGGCGCCGGTGATCCGGCCGTCGCACCGGCCGATCCAGTTCGTCGAGCCGGGCCCGACCGGACCGTAAGGCGTCGCTCCGTTCCAGGAGGTGATCGGGACCACCTTCGAGGTCACCGTTGTAGAGCTTTCCGGCCAGCTGAAGACGCGCAGCCCGTTCGAACCCTGGTGCGCCGCGAAGTACATGGTCTTGGATGCGCCCTGGACGCAGCGCAGCGAGAAGCTGTTTGGGGTGACGAAGCGGTTGACGGTCAACGGCGCCGTTGTGGTGAAGGCCGAGAAGGGAATTCGAAAGATGACTCCGCGGGTGTAGGAATCCGTCGCGGAGAACATGTTCGATCCGACGTAGAGGAAATTGTCCGAATAGGCGCAGTGGTTGTAGTCGAACCAGTCGTTCTTCCAGCCCGGATCGAAGTTGGCGGGCACGAAATCCCACCACTTCCAGCCTGAACCCACCCCCGGATTGCTGGCTTTGTAAGCGATCCGGAGCACGTTGGTCGTGCTCGGAGCGGGACCCTTGATGTACTGGAGGATCCAGACGTGAACGCCGATCTTCGGGATGTAGATGAGGCTCTGGTCGCAGCAGAAACCACCGGCCGCGGACGGGAAAAAGGTGAAGGGGTTCAGAAGGCTCCAGGTTCCGCCGGAATTGGTGGAATAGGCCGCGTACCAATTGCCCGTGAAAAGCACGTCCTGGCCATGGGCGGAGACGCTGGGTTCGCCCACCGTCGAAGTCTGCAGGCTTCCGGCTGCGGGAGTGAGGACGCTTTTCAAAACGACAGTCGGTGGCGGCATTGCTGATCCCCCTCTGTTCGTCGGTTTCGGGGCCTAGAGCTTGGTTTCCTTGGCGGGCGAAGGCTTGGCAGTAGTGCGCTTGACCTTCGGCGCGAGCTTCGGGCCGGCGGTCCGGCGCGTCTCGGAGATCGAATCCTGCCGCGCCTGGAAATCGATGTTCACGTCAGCCGCGGCCATCAGCGCCTCCTCGGCCGGCATTACGAAAGCGATGCCGACCTCCGTCGAAGCGGTCTCATGACTCTCTTCATCCGATGATCTGCGCACTTGGCGCTTCTTTGGTCGGGCACCCATGGCAATTCCCTCCTGGTCTCGAAGTGCCGGTCAGGCTGACGAGGAATTTCGGCTTTTCTCGCCGCCAAACAAGGCCCGACCCTTTTGGGTGCTGCGGCAGCGTCGCGATCGGTGCGAAGATCCAGGAAGGGGATACCCGGCCGTCCTCGCAAGTCCTGCGGCGCCACCGAGCAATTGTGTTTATAACGCAGATCAGCCTGTCACTCAAACAGCAAGAAGCCCTGCGCGGGCCGGGGAAATTGCTCCGGGCAGGGCCTCGTACCTGCTGGGCTGCGGCGCCGCCCGAGCTCGCTAAAGGTGGGCAGCGCCGCTGAGCTTCCATTTACTCTTGAGCGGTTATTCCCGGGTGACGGGATCTGGTTAGCGGAATTTAACGCTTCGCCGGTCTCACTGCTGGAACGACTTGCAGTTGTTGCGGCCCGGGTTCGCGGGGTCCACCTCGCATTGGAAACCGCAGCGATACCTGGCCTTCGACGAGTCGGGGAGGGCAGCGATGCTTTCCTGGGCCGCCTGCCGGCACATGCCCAGCGACTTGAAACCGCGGGTCGTGAGATAATTGGCTTCGGTTCCGTCGGGATAGACGATTGCGGACCACTGGCCGGGCGCGTCGTCGCAGGCCGAGAACAGGAGGAGCAGCGGCAGGAAAGCGATGCCTTGCTTCATCCGGGTCTCCCTTGAGTTCACCAAATCACGCGATGCGGCGATTTTTTCGTGCCGGACTGGTCGCAAAGGTGGCCGTCTAGCCAGTTTTGATCATGAATCGGCAGTTTTAGTACAAGTTCGTGTGGCCCGTGCCTTACAAGTCCGATCGCAATCGCCTATGTACGTCCCGCTACCAGTCGCAAAATGACGGTCTACGGGTGCTTTGCGGCTCCTTTTTCCTTCTCTGCCTCTCCTAGCGCGAAGCGGACCGGCCTTTCGGTCCCGCCAGAAGGAAAAATCAAAATGACCACCGGAACGGTAAAATTCTTCAACGAAACCAAAGGCTACGGCTTTATCGCGCCTGACGGCGGCGGCAACGACGCCTTCGTTCACATCAGCGCCGTCGAGCGCGCGGGGATGCGCAGCCTCCGTCAGGACCAGCGCCTCAGCTACGAACTGCAAGAGGACAATCGCGGCAAGACGAGCGCGGTGAACCTGAAGCCCATGGACGAGGCTGCTGCCCCGTCCTCCGAGGCGGCGAACGACGTGGAAGCCGAGCAACCCGACGCACCGCAGTCCGAATAGATCGGACCGCCGTGTCAGGCCAGGTAAGCCGGAGCACGAGCCTCCAATTCTTCCTCGACCGGGCCGATGCGGCGCGGGCCGAGGGAGAGGCGGCGACGCTCGAGCATGTGCGCGAGCGCTGTCGCCGCTCGGAGGCGGCATGGACCGAGCTCGCCCAAAAGGCGCTGCGGTCCGAACGGCTCCGGGCGGAGGAAGCGGCGCGGAAGGCCGAGCGCGACTTTCCGACCATCTAGATCCGCCTCTCTTTTCGCTGGAACCCGAGTCGGCGAGCCGACGTTGGGAGGACTATCATGGACACCGAAACCCTTGACCTCTGGCGGTACCTCGCGACCGTCCGCCGCCGCGGCAAGAAGCGCGAGCTGCCGAGCGCCATCCCGAAACCGCAGCACGCCGTCCGAACATAGGACCTCAGCGGCGAGGCTGTAGCTTCAAGGCACCCTGGCTGCCGGTCGATCCATTGCGCTCCTCGCGCGAACGTTGCACCGACGGAGGCGGAGGCGATTATGAGATCAGCCTTGTTGTGCCTGCCGCTCCTCACCCTCGCCGCATGCGCCACGGTTTCCGCTGCGACCAGTCCAGCCACCGTCCTTGCCATCGATGAGCAGCAGCGGGCGCTGGTCGCGGCCGGAAATGTCGACGGCCTGGAGAAGCTCGCCCATCCGAACTTGAGGATCAATGCGCCGGGAGGCCGCGTCCTGACGCGCGAGCAGTTTCTCGCCAACATGCGTTCGGGCGAGATCGCGGCGGAGGCGTTCACCCGCACCCCGGAGGACGTCAGCATCAGCGGCAATGTCGCCATCGTCATGGGCCGCGAGGTCTTCACGCCCAAGCCCGACAGCGAGCTCGGCCGGACGTTCGGCGCCAAACCGCTGCAGCGCCGGTACACCAACGTCTATGTGTGGGAGCATGGCCACTGGCTTTGGCTTGCGCGGCAGGCGAACGTCATTCTTAGCCGCTAGTCCGATTGTCGAACAGCCACCGCGCTAGCAATGCGGCGCTTCCCGCGCCCAGCAATTGCGCGAGGATGAACATCGGCACGTCGTTCGGTGCGATCCCGGCGAAGCTGTTGGTCAGGCTCCGCGCCACGGTGATCGCCGGGTTGGCGAAGCTGGTCGATGACGTGAACCAGTAAGCGGCGGTGATGTAGAGCGCGACCGCGGGCGCCACCCACTCGCGGCGGAAGCGCACCGTGCCGAGGATGGTCAGGATGAGGCCGAAGGTCGCGATAAACTCGCCGGTCCATTGGCCGAGCCCGGTGCGTGCCTTCACCGACAGCTGCAGCGTCGGCAGCCCGAACATCAAATGCGCGGCCCAGGCGCCGAGAATTCCGAAGGCGAATTGCGCGGCGATGTAGGCGGCGGCGTCGCCCCAGCTCAGCTCACGGCGGGAGGCGGCGACCAGGCTCACCGCCGGGTTCATGTGCGCGCCGGAAATCGGGCCGAGCATGGTGATCAGCACGAACAGGATCGCGCCGGTCGCGAGCGTGTTGGCGAGCAGGGCGACCGCGTCGTTACCCTGGGAGAGGTTCTGCGCCATGATCCCGGAGCCGATTACGCAGGCGAACAGGAAGAAGGCGCCGAGGCCCTCCGCGCCGGCGCGGCGGGCGAGTGACGGTGGATTGTCGCGTTGCTCGGCCATTTCTTCCCCTCGGCGAGGGGTATGGACCGATTGTGACGGATCCGTGACGCCCCGCGGGCTTCGTGGCCGTCGCGAATCGGGCAACCCTGCGGGCACCCGGGCCGCGTGTGCGGCCCGGTGCTGCTTGAGACGGCTTACTGGCCGGCGAGGGTGAGATATTGCGCGGCAGTCACGGGGCCGATCACGAACGTGTCGGTGTGCATCGAGATATATCGACGCAGCTCGAGCGACTGTGCGGGGCCCGTTCCGAGACCCATCTTCTTCTGCGCCGCTTCGATTGCCTTGTCCTGCGCCGGGGTCGTCACCGGGTCGATCGCCAGATAATCCCAACTGTCGCCGTCGGTGTGGGCGTAGAGCTTCCCGGTCGGCACTCCGGCGGCCTGCGCGGCGGCGTCCTGTGACGCGAGCCATTTCAACAGCGCGACCTGCTGCCCCGGAGCGGCGCGATAGAGCGCGACGCGCGCCTTCGGCGGCTCGGACGAGCTGGCTTGCGCATAGACGATCGTGCCGGACGCAAGAGCGCCAAGAGCCGCCGCAGCGGCGAGTTTCATCAACTGCTTCATGATTTCCCCCGTGGGTGTGAGTAAACGCCACCAGGGGCTCATGTTCTGCGCGGCCCTGGAAGGGCCCCCTCGCGCCATTGTTGGCGTGGGCGCTTAACCTAGGTAAGTCAAATGCCAAGCGCCCTACCTTAGTGCACCGCGGAGGGGACGGGCCGCGTATCTTCCCTAATCTTCGCAGTGATGGAGCGTTTCGCGGAAGTTGCCGAAGTCGTGCGCTCAACGCGAGAGGCTTCATCCGCCAGCCTGGACCACAAAGCAGGGCCTGTAGGACAGCATTTTCCTGCGCGGCCGAGGCGAATGCTTCTTGCCGACGGGGACATGGGAGGGGGCTGTAGCGCCCGACGTTCTCCCGCTAGACTGGGGCGATGTTCGAAGGATGGGGCGAATTCTTCCTGATGGCCGGGTCGGCCGCGGCGCTGATTCCCGGCATTGGCCGCTGCCAGTTCGCGGGCCTTGCCGGCGTCGTCGCGCTCTGGGGTCTCGCGCGCGGGATCATGTCGTCGGTCGGCATCGGCCGCCTCAAGGAGGTGCACTGGACCGACCTGTGGTTCTACGGCGTCTTTCCCAGCATCGCCTATGCGGCGCTGGGCGTGGTCGCGCTGGCCTTCTGGCAGGACTGGCCATGGGCGCGCAACGGCCTGGCGGCGGTGATCACGCTTGGCCTGCTCCTCGCCATCCGCAACGAATGGGACCTCATCACCTGGATCGCGCCGCGTACAGATGCCGAGCACAGCAACGGCGTCGAGTAGCGACGTCGGAGCAGTGCGAAGAGTCATCGCATGCCGGCCGACGGGTTGCGGAGCGAACCCGATCGACGTCACGTCGGATTCATTCCGCGTGACGGACTGAGGGCGAGGGAACCGGAGTGAGTTGCCGGGTGCGGCGGAGCTTGGCGAATACCTATTGCCGATAGGATGTTGGAAATTGCGGGCGGGCGAGGCGAGGGGGTGTGCTTTTGGCGGTCTGCAGTGATCATGGGACGCTCTCGGAGGATACCTATGGGATTTTTGCAATGGTGCTGATCGTCTGAGCCAGCTGTTGTGCATGTGTTAGGGAATGGCCCTCAAACGGGAGTCAATTTGGTATCGGTAGTCCTGTCCGCATCGCGACAGGCTGGCCGTCATTGCGAACGCAGTGAAGCAATCCAGACGCGCTGGATCGCCACGTCGCTACGCTCCTCGCGATGACGGCTATTGGTCGAGGAAACTACGCATCTTCCGCGACCGTGACGGATGCTTCAGCTTGCGCAAAGCCTTCGCCTCGATCTGCCGGATGCGTTCGCGGGTGACGCTGAACTGCTGCCCGACTTCCTCCAGCGTATGATCGGTGTTCATGCCGATGCCGAAGCGCATGCGCAGCACGCGCTCCTCGCGCGGGGTCAGTGACGCAAGGACGCGGGTGACCGTTTCCTTGAGGTTGGACTGGATCGCGGCGTCGACCGGGATCACCGCATTCTTGTCCTCGATGAAGTCGCCGAGGTGGCTGTCTTCCTCGTCCCCGATCGGGGTTTCGAGGCTGATCGGCTCCTTGGCGATCTTGAGGACCTTGCGGACCTTTTCGAGCGGCATGGAGAGGCGCTCGGCAAGCTCCTCCGG
>Ga0207691_10000821_pt1 | contig 30956 bp, 26 predicted proteins | sample KBSM13metaG_FD_184327 | JGI IMG/M metagenome (GOLD analysis project Ga0207691, IMG submission 184327) | Miscanthus rhizosphere microbial communities from Kellogg Biological Station, Michigan, USA - KBS M1-3 metaG (SPAdes) (version 2) | ecosystem: Host-associated > Plants > Roots > Rhizosphere >...
GGAGGAACCGCCCCAAACTTTCAATGCCGAGACCGAAGCGGAACGGCATTTTCGCGAGAAATATCTTCCAACGCTGATTTCGGAAACGGACGAGGCGGAGATCGACGGCGTTACCAGTCGCAAGTTATCGGATCGGGGGATTGCGCGCGTGATTGAAGACGCCTGGTCTGCGGAGGTCCGCTCGCCCTCCAATATGATGCAGGAGCTAGCCGGCCGTTTCCGCGGTGCGAGCCTGCAAATCTTCCGGCATCGCAAAGGAATGCTTTTCGTCTCGCCCATTCGGTTGAAAGCGATCGATGAAACCGCGGTATCCAATTCGGTTCGTCATATTTTGGAAACCCTCAAAGCTTCGCCGCGAATTAATCGCAAAGAACTCGCGGAAAAATTCATTGGACCGGATACCGAGGTGACCGAAGCCGAGAAAACGAAACTGGCGCTCGCGTCCGATTTGCATTGGATGATTCGCGAGGGATATGTCATCGAATTCAATGACGGATCGCTTGATTTACCCAGGGCAAAGCCGCCAAAAAAGGAACCTAGCGAAGTCGGCACCGATCTGCCGCCAGAGACGGCGGCAGCTACAACAGAGCCCGCGGCAACTCTAACGGATGCACCGACAACTGAGGAAAGCCTTGTAGCTGCCGCCGTCACTGGCGGCAGCACTGATGTTTCCGCCGTCATCCCGAGCCGCGAAGATAATGCCAGTCCGGCTCGGACCGAGGGACCTCGCGAGCGTCCGGATGTGGGTGACCAAATGTGAGGTCCCTCGCATTCGTTCGGGATGACAAAGAAGAGCTATTCCCCCACGACTTTGAGTGACGGCTCGATGCCTTCCTGCCGGACGACCCGATTTTTCTCATCGAGCACTAGAATACGCGGCTGGTGTCTGGCTGCTTCCTCCGCCGAATAACTCCCGAAATTCATGATCGTAATGCGGTCGCCAATTTTCCCGAGATGCGCGGTCGCGCCGTTGAGTTCGATCAAACTTTTCTGCCGCTCGCCGTAAATCACGTAAGTCTCAAAGCGTTCGCCGTTGCTCAAGTTGCCAACGAGAATATTCTCGAATTCGCGCAGCTCAACCAGCTCAGCCAGATCCGACGAAACAGTGAGGCTGCCTTCGTAATGCAAACTCGCCCCCGTCACTGTGGCACGACGAAGCTTCGATTTCAGAAGCGTCAATTGCATTGCGCCTAACCTCCCGCCGCTTTCCCGAAGCCCTAACCCGCGACGACACCGGCCTTTTTTAACGCCCGATACGCGCCGTTCTTGTTGATCGTCTTGAGTCCTCGCGCCGTTACCCGGATGCGCACAAATTTTTTCAACTCCGGCACCCAGATCCGGTGTTCGTGCAGGTTCGGATGAAATTCGCGCCGCACATTTTTTGTGACGTGGCGACCAACGCCGCCTTTTTTCTTCGCCATACCACGGCGATGGATGGTGCTACCGCGCGTGACGCGGGACCCAGTGATGCTGCAAACTTTAGACATGGCGGAAGGTAGACGATTGACGCAATCGCTTGGATTATAAAAACGGGAGCGTAAGGTGCGTTGTCGGTTTGTTTTGGTCAAGCGATTCTTAGCGCACTGGCGACCGGCCTGTGGGGTGCACGACCCATCTTATCCGGCAGAGCGAACGCACTAGCGTTGTGGAGGGACATAGTTCTGCATGTCCCCGACGCACAGAAGTGCGTCCCTCCGCTATATCGGCGATCTATGACAGCCGGAGGCTCTAATCTTTTCAATAGAGTGAAATACTTTCAGAGTTGAACAGTAGGGCCGCACTATGGTCAAAGATTCTTCTACCAAGCACATACAATGAGAAACGGCAACCGCAAACTACGGATCGGAATCATCGGGGCGGGCGGGATCGTGAAGCGACGGCATCTGCCCGCATTCAAACGCCGGTCCGACGTGGAAATCGTCGCGATTTCAAATTCCACTTATGAAAGCGCAGAAAAGTTCTGCCAGGAAAATGTTCCAACCGCTGTCCCCATCGCTAACTGGCCCGACCTCGTCGCTTTGCCAGACATCGATATCGTCTGGATTGGAACGCCCCCCTATATGCATTCCGCCGTCACCGTTTCCGCGCTTGAAGCGGGCAAACATGTGTTTTGTCAGGCCCGAATGGCGAACGATCGCGCCGAAGCGGAAGAAATGCTGGCAGCTTCGCGCCGCTTTCCCAAGCAAGTGACCATGTTGTGCCCGCCGCCCTACGGTCTGCGCGGCGATCGTGTTGTGAAAAAATTGCTCGCGGAAAATTTTCTCGGACAACTGCACACCATTCGGCTGCAAAGTTTTAACGGGAATTATTTGAACCCGAACGCGCCGGCCCACTGGCGGCAACGCATCGAAATAAGCGGGCTCAATGTCATGACACTTGGGATTTATGTCGAAGTGCTGCAGCGCTGGTTCGGCGATATCGACGGATTGTTCGCCCGCGGAAAAATTTTGTATGCCGATCGCGGGGGTTACAACGTTATCATCCCCGACACGCTATCAGTGCTTTGCCACTTCGCGAACGGCGCGGAAGGCGTCCTCGAATTCAGCGGTATCCACGCTCATGTCACTGGTGATCGCCTGGAAGTTTACGGCTCGGCCGGGACCTTGGTTTACGATTTCACTGCCGATGTGATCAAAGCCGGTCGAGTAGGCGATCGCGCCTTGCATGAAGTGGAAGTGCCGAAGGAACTCGCCCGGGAATGGACGGTCGAGAATGATTTCCTCGATGCCGTGAAAGCAGGCGATGACGAGCGACCATATCCGACTTTTGAAGATGGGTTGCGCTACATGCGAGTAGTGCAAGCAGTCGCCGATTCCCGCGCCCGCAACGAGTGGATCACGATCACGCCCTAAGTTATTTTGAGCGGGGGACAGACGAGCCAAGGCGCGGCGGTCTCTAGATTTAAATAAACTGCGGTTACAAACCGCCGCTCCTTTAAGACACGTGATTGCTCTTAAGGAAGGTGACCAAAGAAAGATCATCTCTCGCGATCGATCACCTTGCGGGCGTTACCTCCGCAGCAGATTAAAGGGATAGATGCGCCGGTGGAAGTTTTTACGCTCGCTGATCCACGGCCTCCATCTGCCAGTTAACAATTCGCTGTTCCATGTGCGACCTTCGGATGTTGGGAGATTGTAATTTACTTGGGTGAGTGAATTGGTCGTCGTATCGCGAAAAGGACGGCGATGAACCAAACGGCAGCCGAGGTAATTGCGAGCGCGCTCCCGTAGATCATCCAATTGGGTCGGTAATAAAGGGTGAGACGACCGTGCGTTCCCGGCGGAACGTCGATCAGCGGAATCAAATTGCGCTCAGAAAAGACAGCAAGGTTGCGCCGATCGATTTGCGCGCGATAGCCTGGAAAAAACGGGCGAGAGACTGCAATCAAGGCTGGCCGATCTCCATCGGGAGCGACAACCGATGCGCTTACCCAATTTCGCCCGGCCACGATATCCGTGATTTTTGCGATCGAGTTTTTTCCAAAAAAATTCACGGAACGAACCATGGGGATCGGCTGGCCACGGCGATGAAAAACGCGGCCTTCATCGGCCTCGGTTGCCAATTCCCATTCGGCTGCCGGTTGCGGGGTGAAACTGAACTCGCGCGCGACAATGATTCCATCGATGCCGATGCGCTCGAGCAGTCCGTTTTCATCGGCTTGATGCTGTAAGAACCATTGCGCCAGATCGGGATCGACGTCGCCGTGAATGGCGCTGGCGAATTCGCGCGCAACGCCGGCAGGACGGATTGGGCTGTAACCGTTGACGAAACGCAAGCCGGCCCACATTGAGGTGCTGCCGAGGCGGACAATTTGTCCAACCGGTCCCGGTTTCGCCTCCACTCGATAGAATGTTGCCGGTGTGGGATAAACGCTGAGATAGAGACGATGTGGATCGAGTGGCTGCGGCTCTAACAAGGATTGGGCAAGATTGTATTTGGGGACGCCGGAGTTTGGCGGAATGCAGATGTAAGTCGCGAGAAGCGCGGCGAAAACGACAGCTGCGGGAGCCCATTCGCGCAAGAAACTAAGTTGGAGCGACTCGACCAGCAGCCACCCAAGGGCGAGGCCGAGAAAAATCCAGGCGAGGGGGAAGAGACGCTCGCCGCGAGTTCGCAAAACACAGGCTCCGATTATGAGCATGATTACGAGCAGGAGCATGAAGAAGGCGGCGAGACGTCTTTGTTTTTGCGAAAAGAATGCGAGTGCTTCGGCGGCACAGAGGGCGAGGACGAGATGGAAGAGCGGGAGCCAGCGGAAACTCCAACGAAAAACACCGGCGGTGGAAATCATTGCAAGAATGAAGACGACGAAAAGCAAAGCCGTCTCCCAACGAATTTTCTTCAGGAGGGCGCGACCGTTCACAAGAAACCCAGTCAGCAACGCGATGGGCGGGACGAGACCGCAGGCAAGTTCTGTCGCGCTATGCAGCACGAACCGCGAGGAAAAATTCGACCAGTCCACCGTCCATGACGGCAGGATTAGGCCGGGCCATGCATTCCACGGGACGAGCCATTGCCAGTGAGCGGAGGGGTGAAGCGATTCCCGCGCGGAACCGTGGACGTAATCGAGCAATGCCAGCCAGGCTGGGGCAGCAAGCCCGAGACCGAGAGTGACGCCAGCGAGCAGCGGTCCAATTCTCGTTAGCCTCGCAAGCCGGCCCGGGCCAGTCCGAGCCGGACTGGCAGTGTCAACCGTCCTTACCTCGAATACGGCGCGTAGCGCCAAACAGACGAGAACCAGCGCTAACATCAAGACCGTGTAAGGAAAACCGCCGGCGATGAGCAGATAAACGAATGGTGCGGGCCAAAGAAAGCGCCAGCGCGATCTCTTCGGGTCGAGGGCCCGTTCCGCGGTCCACCACGCCCACGGCAGCCAGGTAAACGCGCCCAGCGCGCCGAACCAATCGCTTGCTCCCCAGCAAATGATCCAGCCGTTCAGCGACGCGACCAATGCAACAAAGATGGATAACGGAACCGATAGTTGCCGGCCACGCGCGACCAAAAATGCGCCGGCACTCAGGACCGCGAGGTGCGCAATGGAAACGGCAGCGGCTTGTTGCGAAAACGTCAGCGGCAGTTTCCAAACGCAAACAATCAGCGCATTAATGAAAACCGAGAAAACACCGTATTGAAATTCGCCCGCGAGATTTCCGCAGACCCACGAGTAAGGGCTAAGCAGCGGGATCTCACCGTGGTTCCATGCCCGCGCCATATCGGCGAAGACCGGCAGGATGGAAATTTCGTAGTCGTCGTTCCAAAAAATGAGGGGATCGTGCGCGAGCAGGAGGATGCTGAAGGCGATGACGATCAAAGCGGCGATCGTCGCACCGACTATCTTAGAACGCGCAAATCGCGGCCCACACATTCGGCGATTTCAACGCCCAACGTCCAAGGCCCAACGTCCAAGACCCAACGAGGAGAAGCGCGAAGTGGAAAATCCGAACACCGAACACCGAACACCGAACGCCGAACATCGAACGCCGAATGGTGATTTTTGCGGAGTCATCACGTGTTGCGTCCCCGCTCAGTTGTCCGCACGCTTGCGACGAAAATTCTGATCAGTTCTTCGGCTTCAGCCAGGGATGCGACCAAACGCGGATGCCGATTCATCTTCCTGAGCCGTGATACCAGCCATGATGGCTGTATGTCGATGTTCCGCATCTGAGAGGTTGTCCTGCAATGTGGTTGCCTGCTCTGGTGTTGGGCAAGTCGTCTGTCAGTTCAACAACTGCAACGGCGAACTCCAACAATCTGTCTTCAAGATCGTAATTTGTTTTCTTCGGGGCTGCAGATTCGGAATTCGCCTCATTGACCCGAAACGCTTTCGGTTGGGCGTTGGGCGTTGGGCGTTCGGTGTTCGGTGTTTTTCTTCTCATAACACAACTGGCTGGCCCTCCGTCATGACCAGAACGTCGTGGTCGATGCCCGCTTCGCGCGCACGTGCCAGCAGCCGGGTGAGCGGTTCGTCCAACGGCTCGTAACCGAGACGAAATGTGCCGTAATGCATCGGCACTAATTTTTTTGCGCCCAATTCCAGAAAGGCCTGCACTGCTTCCTCTGGATTCATATGCACCTCACGCCCGCTTGGCGGGTCGTAGGCGCCAATCGGCAAAAGCGCGATCTCGACGTCGTGGCGTTCGCCGATTTCCTTGAATCCGGGGAAATAGGCGCTGTCGCCGCAGTGAAAAATCGAACGACCATTCGCTTCGATAACGAAACCGCCGAAGCCGCGATGCAGATCGGCCAGAAAACGGGCGCCCCAATGATGACAAGGGGTCAGCGAAATTTTCAGCGCATCGAGCGGCACTGTCTGCCAGTAATCGAGCTCGTGCACAATATTAAAGCCGAGATCGTGAACGAGGCTGCCAACACCCACCGGCACGACGATCGGTTGATCGGAAGCGATTCGTCGCAGCGTTCGGCGATCGAGATGATCAAAATGCGCGTGTGTGACCAGCACCAAATCGATATCCGGCAAATGATGCAGTTCGATTCCCGGCTGCTTCAACCGCTTGATCACCTTCAACCATTTCGCCCAGTTCGGATCGACCAGGATATTGCGATCGTGCGTTTGAATGAGAAAGGAGGCGTGCCCGATCCAGGTGATGCAGAATTCACCCGGCCGGATTTTGGGAAAACGCGGGGCTGCGCGTTTGCCAGACCGTCTGGTAAAAAGGGACGGAATGAGGACCTCGGCCAAAAAATTCCGCCGATGCCAGTCGATGCCTGGCTTTAAGGTTACGCGCGTCGATCGTTTCTCATCCGCACTATCCGCGGTCGCCTGTCGCACGACCCGCGTTTTTTTTGAAAAAGGAATCGGCACTTGCGGAGAAGCATATAAGCTCGCGACCACAGTTCAAAAGATATTGCCGCGATGAACATCGATGAATCCAAACAGGAGCTCCGGGGGCAAATGCAGGAAGAGTTGCAGGCGCTCGATGCGGAAGACCGGCGCGGCCGATCATTAAAAATCTGCAACCGCGTGCTCGAGCTACCGGTTTGGAAACGGGCTCAGGTGGTTGTCGTCTTCGAACCGTTTAGTTACGAACCTGAGATCGCGCCATTGATCGCAGATTTGCGCCGGCGCGGCAGCGAAATCATTACGATTTTGCCGACCGCACGCAGCCAGCATGATGTCGCGATCTTCGCGCCGATCGACCTTGTCCTTGTTCCCGGGATCGCTTTCACCCGTGCAGGGGCGCGAATCGGACGCGGCGCGGGTTTTTTCGATCGCTTTCTCGCTCATCGCGCCGCGCGCGCAATCAAGATCGGGATCGCTTTTAGTTTTCAGATCGTCGAATCGCTACCGCTCGACCGGCACGACGTTAGACTTGATCTCGTGGTGAGCGATTGATTGGCGCGGCTCGATGCGGCAGCCATTTGTCGGTCTTGTTTTGGCTGCGATCATCGGCATCGTCGTCGCCGATTATTTTCCTGCGATCAGCCGCCCGATCCTCTTTATTGCCATTCTAGGCGCACTGGCAGGGTTGCGCTGGAGTTATGGGCCGCTCGTTTTTGCGCTGGTCGGCACGACATTTTTCGCCCTTCATAGCGCGCGAATCACCAGCACGCCGGCCGATGCCCTTGCTGAAATCGCCGGCGGACTCGCGCGCCCCGCGAGTGTGACCGGCATTGTCACGACCGAGGCAAAAATCGAAGCGACCGGCAACGCCAGTTTCCTTATGAGGATGCATCAGGCGAAAATTGCCGACCAGAACTTTGAAACGAACGCCACGGTTTTCGTTCGCTGGCGCGGCCGGCCAAACGTGGGCGATGAAGTGGCACTTTTTGGCACTTTCCAACCAATCGAGCCGCCGCGAAATCCCGGCGAATTCGATATGCGCGCCTACCTCGCGCGCCGCGATGTGAAAAATTTATTCATCGTTCGGTATCCGGAAAATGGTCGGATTCTTGCGCCGGGGAGCGGATTTTCTGTCCTGCGGGCAGCGGCTCGCTCCCGCGAATGGATGCAGCGCATCCTTAGCCGCGACCTCGAAGACTCGCCAGATGTCGTCGGACTCATTTGCGGTACCGCTCTCGGGCTTCGCCATCAAACGCGCGATGATATCGAAGAGCCATTTCAACAAACGGGAACGTTGCATCTGTTTGCGGTTGCTGGGTTGCACGTTGGCATTGTCGCGCGATTACTCTGGACTCTTGCGATGGTAATGCGCCTGCCGCGCAAGCCCGCCACTGCTCTGATCATTCCTCTCCTTTTCTTCTACGCTGCGATCACGGGCCTGCATACTGCGAGCGTTCGTGCCGCGGTCATGAGCGCGCTGCTGCTCGGTGGAATATTCTTTGATCGAAAGGTTCTTGCTCTCAACAGCCTGGCTGCGGCCGCATTTCTGATTTTACTCTTCGATTCAAACCAGCTTTTTACCAGCGGGTTTCAACTGTCGTTCGCGGTGGTGGGCGCCATCATCCTCCTGGCCGATCCAATGTTTGTTCGCTTTGAACGAATCGTTGCCCCGGATCCATTTTTGCCACCTCCACTCTTGGGTCGGATGCAGCGAATCTATGCTGCGATCGGGCGTGGTCTCGCTCGGGGCGCATCAGTTTCGCTCGCAGCCTGGATCGGATCGTTGGCGCTTATTTATTGGTATTTCTATCTCATAACGCCGATATCGCTCCTAGCCAATCTCGCGGTGGTGCCGATCGCATATTTTGTTCTCGCGCTCGCCATGTTGTCGCTAATCGCTGCGCCGATTTCCTCCGGGCTCTCAATTGTTTTTAATAATGCCAACTGGTTGACATCGCACGCGGTTCTCTACCTCGTTAATCTCTTCGCTTTGCTGCCGGGTGGACATGTTTACCTGCCCCGATTTACTGAACGGCCTGCCCCGATCATGATCACCGTTCTCGACGAAGGGACCGGCGGTGCCGCGCATGTTCGTGCGAATAATTACGATTGGTTAATCGATTGCGGCGGCCAACGAAATTACGAGCACACCCTGAAATCGTTCCTACACAGTAAGGGCATCAATCGCATCGAAGGCATTCTGCTCACCCACGGAGATGCACAACACATCGGCGGTGCCGCTGACACTGTCGCTGATTTCGCCCCGCACGAAATTTATGATAACCCGCTTGATGTTCGCTCTGCGGTCCAACGCCGATTATCTGAGGCGCTTCAGCTCGCGAGAATAAAACCGCGACACTTAGTCCGTGGCGATTCGCTTTTCTTTGGCAGCGACGTGCACGCCGACATATTTTACCCGACCCCGGACCTTAAGATTGCTGCGGCGGATGACGCGCCATTGATTGTGCAACTCGTCATTGAAAACGTTCGTGTGCTTTTTGAGTCCGACGCGGGCGCAAACGCGGAGGCGGCGCTGCTCGAAGCAGGTGACAATTTGCAGAGCGACATTTTGATCAAGGGCCAGCATCATTCCGGCGACTCGGGCACCGCCCAATTTCTTGAGGCGGTAAAACCAAAAGTTATCATTGCCACGTCGCGTCCATCTCCCATCGCGGAACAAATCACCGAGGAATGGACCAAGGAAATCGCGCAGCGTGGCATCAAACTTTTCCGCCAGGACCAGACCGGCGCGGTCGAAATTCAGTTCGGTAATGAAGGATGGCGAACACGAGCTTACCTGACTGGCGAAACTTTTCGCAGCAGCAGTCGATGAATGGAAAGTCCGCGAGCGACATATTTCTGTTCGAAGCTGGTGGGTGGAAAATGATTTTGCTCGCGCGAGATGACAAATATGTCGGTGGCAGCGATCACTCTTTCGATCTGGTGAAAGTAATCCGCGTGATCAGTGGCAACGTGAAATAAGCCTCCGGCAATGAGGGCGCGATGAATGGAGGATACAAATTCGGGGGTGAAAGCACGTCGCCGATGATGACGCCGTTTTGGCCACGGATCGGGGAATAACAGGTGAAACGTCGTAACGGAGGCGGGCGGCAACAAGTGCGTTACTGCGTAATTTGATTCCATTCGCAATATCCGCGCGTTTTTCAGATCCAGCCGCGCAACTTTGCGGCAAACACTCCGCACTCTTCCCACCAGCCGTTCGATCCCGAGAAAATTGTGCGCCGGACTTTCCTGGGCCAGAACGGCAAGAAACGCACCGTCGCCGCAACCGAGATCGATCTCGAGCGGCGCAAGGCGCGAAAAAACTTTGTCGAACTCCAGTACGCGGGTCAGAGATTTCGGCACATATTCGACGCCCGCCTCGTCTGTGTGCAGTTTAGCTCGACCTCGCATGTGATTGAGTGGAAGACAGGCCTCCGGCCTGTCCGGCGGTCATAGACCGCCGCTACAGAAATCTCAACAGGCGGAAGCTTTTTGCCGGACAGGCCGGAGGCCCGTCTTCCTATCCTCGCCGCACCACAATCGCTCGCCTCTTCGCTTTGATTTCCAGATCGTTATTGCGAGAAGACACAGTCCCGGATTAAATTGCCATTCATGAGCTGGAGCAGAGAAGAAGCTCTTACCGATCCTGCGGTGCGAGAGCCTATGATGTTCACCTCGGAGTTTCGATTTCGCCTCCGCGATATTCCGACCGAAATTATTCTACGGCTTTATCGCCCGCTCCATTCCGGCAGAATTGTGGTGCGGCGAAGCCACGATCTGTCAATCCCGCAGGTCGCGGCTCCGGCGCCGGCCGCCCATGTTGATGACGGCGATAGCGAGGGCGACGCCCTGCACGCCGTCGTGGACAAGATGGTTTCGCTGTATAACACGGCTCGCGCGCAAGGCCTGACACCGGATATCTCCTGGCTGAAGCCTAACGAGAATTTTCGAAACTTGTGAGTCGCTGAAAGCCGGGGTCGGTTCTCACTGTTGCACTCTCTGGAGACGTTGTTACCTGGCGCGTTGGCTGGGCCATCTCTGCTTTGGCAGCGGCAGCAGGGCCGGCTTGGACGCTAGCCCTTGCTTGAAACATTCCCGCTCACAGGCTGTCTAATTCGCCATGAAACGCCTCATCCTGCTGGCTCATATTTTCCTGGCGCAGCTGCTTCTGGCCGATCCGCTCCCGCAAACGCGCACCGCTGTCTTCGCCGGCGGCTGTTTCTGGTGTATCCAACCCGCGTTCGATAAAGCACCCGGCGTGATCAAAACTGTCGTCGGCTACTGTGGGGGAACCGAGCCGAATCCGACCTACACACTTGTTGGCTCCGAAAAGACAAATTATCGCGAGTCCATCGAAGTCACCTACGATCCCGCCAAAATCAATTTCGACCAGCTACTCGATATTTACTGGCGGCAGATCAATCCGACGCAATCCGACGGCCAGTTCACCGATATTGGACCGAGTTATCGCGCCGCCATCTTTGTGCAGAACGACGAAGAACGAAAGATCGCGGAAGCATCAAAGGCAAAGCTGGCGGGCTCTGGCCGGTTCGACAAACCGATTGTAACTGAGATTTTGCCGTCGATGAAATTCTGGCCGGCGGAAGAATATCATCAAAAATATTATCAGCAGAACCCGACCGACTTTGAGATGTTTGAAGTTGGCTCCGGGCGAAAGGCGTTTGAAAAGAAAAAGTGGAACGATGTGAAGCCTGAGACCCGTTAGCCTCCTCACGGGATGCGCACCTGAACGCTCGATCCCCCGCTAGGGGACAGGATAGGGTGTGAGAAAGGGGCGGGAACCGAACTTGCCCCTACCTTTGGCAAAATATCTAGAATCGCTGCACCTTGGTCGACGGCTCGACGAAATCCGCCTGGCTCACTGAGAGGTTTTCCTTAAGATGCCTCGATAATTCCTGGGCCAAAATAGTCGCGATCGACTTTGCGTCCCGGGTGTAAACCGGAATAGGGAATCCGCCGGCGTTGCGGTCGTATCCGTAGATCGTGCCGTCTGTTTCCCAAACGCAATAGGCATGACCGGCGGGATGGTTGACATAACGGACCAGAAGAATTTTCGCCCAAAAGTTTTTCTCCAAGTTATGTTGGGTTTTGACCGCCGCTAGATAGTTGCAGGCCGAGACGACGCAACCGTTGAGAACAATGAGATCGTCTTCGCTGGGATTAAAAATTACGTTCTGGCGACAAGCGCCAATGCCGTAACCGGTGAGGGCGATAAAAAGATAGATCGCGACATGGCGGGCGATGCGAGTTTTCATAAAAGTGGGACGAAACTGCTGCCTTTGAGGGGGGCGGTTGCTTTTAGCTTATAGAAATTATAGCAGAGTCCCATCCGCGGTGAAGGAAAATCGCTGGAGGTGGCCTTCACCGCTATAAGTCCTTGATTTCTAGTTCCCATGGTCTCTAAGCAGTCCCTCAACATTCGTCTGATTTTCTCGCTAAAGGTCAGCCGCCTTTGCTCTCCGGATCAACCCGTGCGATAAAGCGGAGCGCAATGGATCAAGCGATGCCGCCTTAAAGCGAGTGCCGGTCAAAGGTTCCGGGCCAAACTTCGTTTCGCCCGGAGCATCGCTCGGTTCCCCGGATTCCTAACTTCGACCTTTTGCGCTTGCGCGCGCGACGCGACTCGCGAGCATAAACACACGCCCTCACTATGCCTTTTACCACGCGCGAAATTGAAAATCCTGATCCGGTCACTCGCGTGGTTGCGGCGGACGCGGCGATGCGCAATCAACAGGCTGAGCAATCGGGGGATGACATCGGCGAAAAGATGGTGCTCAACATGGGACCGTCGCACCCAGCCACTCACGGAGTACTGCGACTGGTGCTCGAACTCGATGGTGAAATCATTACCAAGGCGACGCCGGACGTCGGTTTCCTGCATCGTGGTGATGAAAAAATCGCAGAGAACATGCAGTACAATCAGTTTGTTCCTTACACCGACCGTCTCGATTACCTCGCCCCACTGGCCAACAATGTCGCTTACGCCCTGGCGGTGGAGAAATTGATGGGCTGGGAAATCCCGCCACGGGGCAAAGCCATTCGTGTGATCTGCTGCGAGCTCGCCCGCATTTCCTCCCACCTGATGGGACTAGGTGCGATGGCTCTCGATCTGGGCGCGATGACTGTGTTCCTGTACACTTTCGAGGAACGCGAGAAAATCTACGACTTGTGTGAATTGTTAACCGGCGCGCGTTTCACTACCAGTTATACTCGCGTAGGCGGACAGATTCGCGATTTGCCGGCGAATTTCATTCCGCAATTGGGAAAATTCCTCGAGACGTTTGGCCCGAAGCTCGATGAATGCGACAACCTCCTCACCCGCAATCGCATTTTTGTCGATCGCACCCGCGATATCGGAGTAATTCCGCATGATCGCGCCATTGCGTATGCCCTTTCGGGCCCAAATCTGCGTGGCAGCGGCATCGAACACGATTTGCGGCGGAAGCATCCTTATCTCGATTATGATCAATATGACTTCGAGGTAGTGACCGGCGCGACAGGCGACTGCTACGATCGCTATCTAGTTCGGATCGAGGAGATGCGGCAGAGCGCCAAAATTTTATGGCAGGTGATCGACAAATTGCCAAGTGGTCCGATTAACGTAGCCGATTGGAAAAATATGCTGCCGCCGAAATCGCGGGTCATGACAAAGATGGAAGAGTTGATTCACCATTTCATTGTCGTGACCGAGGGTTTAAAAGCGCCGCCAGGCGAGATTTATTTCGCGGCGGAGAATCCGAAGGGCGAGCTCGGTTTTTACATCAACAGCCGTGGCGGTGGTGTTCCGCACCGGCTCAAAATCCGCGCGCCATCGTTTGTCAACCTCAGCATCCTGCCGGAATTGCTGCCGGGTTGCATGATGAGTGATGTGGTAGCGACTTTAGGCAGTTTAGACTTCGTAATGGGAGAATGCGATCGATGAAAGTAATCTCTGCAGTTTTCTCGGCGATCCTGGTTTTGGCCGCGTGCAACCGCAATGTCATGACCGGATCGAAGCTGACGCTCGACAATTATAACCAGATCACGACGGGCATGAGCAAGGCACAGGTGGAAAAAATTTTGGGTCCGCCGACGTCGATGGAGACGAAAGACATGCTCATCTTCAAGAAGACGATCTGGCGTTACGAAGACGGACAGAAGTTCGCCCAGATTACGTTTAAGAACGACGAGGTGGACGGCAAGGACACCAATCTTGGCACGCAATGAAGAGCGCTCGCCTCCGGATTATCCTGCTTCTCGCTAGCGCGTTGTTCTTCTCATGCAGCGGGCAGCGTCTTACCCAGGCCAATGTCGACCAGGTGACCGAAGGAATGAGCAAGAAACAGGTGGAATCCATTCTTGGTCCGCCGACGGCTGTCGAAACCAAGGATTTTATGCTGCTTAAACGCACAACCTATCTTTATCGCCAACCCAATGGCACGGTGACGGTGTTGTTTAAGGACGACAAGGTAGCGGCGAAATCGAGCACGCTTCCCAAGTAAGCGACCGATTGTTATGGCTTCGACCGCGACGAAAATTCCGGCGGAATTAAAGCGGCAAGTGGATGCTGCAATTGCTCAATATCCGCCCGAGCGAAAACGAAGCGCGGCTTTGCCATTGCTGCATCTCTGGCAGGAACGTTTCGGTTTTATCAGCGACGAAGGGATTAATTGGATTGCGGACAAGCTGGAGCTGCAACCGATCAACATTCTCGAATTGGTGACCTTTTATCCGATGTTGCGGCAAAAAAGCGCCGGCAAAACCCATATTCGCGTTTGCCGGACGCTTAGTTGTGCCATGGCCGGAAGCTATCGTGTTATGGAAAACCTTTGCGCGGCGGCTGGCATCGCGCGCGGACCTAACGGTCTTCACGATCCATTTCTCGTTAGCAAGGATGGAAAAGTGAGCGTCGAATTCGTGGAGTGTCTGGCCAGCTGCGGCACCGCCCCGGTTTGCATGGTGGACGACGAGTTACGCGAAAACGTCGATCCAAACGCGGGGGCCGATCTTTTTCTCAGTCGAATGCGTGTTACACCGGAGTCAGGCCAGGGCAGCGGATTAAACATCAACAGCCAGACCTCGCCTCATCCTCTCGAGCACCGCCTCGTCTTCAAAAATATTGGCCGCCCGGATTGGACGACCGACATTGATTGTTACCTTGATGATGGCGGCTACCAGGAGTTGAAAAAAGCCGTTACCATGTCGCGGACGGACATTCTTAACGAGGTTAAGACTTCGGCGTTGCGCGGACGTGGTGGCGCTGGTTTCCCAACCGGGGTGAAGTGGAGCTTTATTAAGCCGGACGAGAAGAAGCCGGTGTATCTGATTTGCAATGCCGACGAGTCGGAGCCTGGCACCTTCAAGGATCGTTACATTATTCATCAGGATCCGCACCAGCTGCTCGAGGGCGTCTTGATTTCCTGTTACGCCCTCAATGTCCACACCGCTTATATATATATAAGGGGCGAGTTTCCCGGGGGCACAAAGATCCTCGAGCGCGCCATCGAGGAAGCGCGGGCGAAGAAGTTTCTGGGTAAGAATATTCTCGGTTCCAACTTTGACGTCGAAGTCTTCATTCATCGCGGCGCCGGCGCCTACATTTGCGGTGAGGAAACGGGGCTGATCGAATCGCTCGAGGGCAAGCGCGCTTACCCGCGGATCAAACCACCTTATTTTCCCGCAGTGCTTGGCCTCTATATGTGCCCGACCATTGTCAATAACGTCGAAACGCTCTGTCATGTGAAGCATATCATCGGGATGGGCGGCGCGGAATATTCCCGACTCGGCCGGCCCGGCAATACCGGCACGCGAATTGTCTGCGTCAGCGGCGATGTCGTCCGCCCCGGTTACTTCGAGATCGAAGTCGGCGCCGTAACGATGGGACAGTTGATCTATGAAATGGCGGGCGGGATGAAGTTCGGGCGACAACTCCGAGCCGTCATTCCCGGCGGAAGTTCGGCCAAGGTATTGCGCGCAGACGAACACTTCAAACTAAAGGAGAAACAGTCGGATGGCTCGACTGTAGAGCGCGAAATTTCGATCGATGAAATTCCGATGGACTTCGATTCACTGGCCGCCTGCGGCTCGATGGCGGGTTCTGGCGGGGTCATTGTGCTGGATGATTCGCGCGACATGGTTTGGGCCCTTAACAACATTAACGAGTTCTATGCACACGAATCGTGTGGACAATGCACTCCCTGCCGCGAAGGCGCGCTGTGGATGAAAAAAATTACGGATCGAATGCTGCTCGGCGGCGGTGTGATGCAGGATCCAGGGACTCTGAAAACGGTGGCGGATAACATCGCCGGTCGCACCATCTGTGCCTTCGGAGAGGCCTGCGCCTGGCCCACCCAAAGTTTTGTCGAGAAATTTCCAGAAGATTTCGCCGCGCGTGCAAAAAAATCAGCGCCACCCCCATTGCCCCCGGAATACACACCCGAGGAACTCATCGCGAAGGGAAAAATCTCAACGGTTCCACTGGCACACGACCCCGGTTGGGAAAAAGCCGGCACCGCCGGGACTATTTGATATGAATCGTCCTCGTGCTCTTACGATTATAAGCGTGAGGCTGATCAAACGCCACCTGCCCTCACCTCCATCCTCTCCCACTGGGAGAGGAGGACGCGAAGCGCCGGGTGAGGGAGCTGGTAGGAGTAAGAGCAATGGCTGAGACCTCTCCGTTAGTCAACGTCCAGATCGATGGCGTCTGGCATCAATTTCCGAAAGGCACGCGAGTGATTGAAGCTTGCGCGCAACTCGGCATTTACATTCCGCGTTACTGTTACCATCCGAAGCTAAGCTCGCCCGGAAATTGCCGGATGTGCCTGATCGAAATGGGCCTCCCCCGGATGGGTCCGGACCGGAAGTTCGAGTTGGGTGCCGATGGCAAGCCGGTGATCAACTGGATGCCGCGCCCGCAAATTTGTTGCGCGCAGGATGTCGCTGAAGGCCTGGGCGTGCGCACGAGTTCGCCGCTGGTGGAGGAATGTCGCCGTGGCGTCATGGAATTTCTGCTCATCAATCATCCACTGGACTGCCCTATCTGCGATCAGGCCGGCGAATGTCGTCTTCAGGAATTCAGTGTCGAATATGGCCGCGCAGACTCAAGGTTTCTCGAAGGCAAGGTCAAAAAACCGAAACGGGTTCAGATTGGTTCGCGCGTTACGCTTGATGACGAGCGCTGCATCCTTTGCTCGCGCTGTATTCGCTTTTGTCAGGAAATTGCAAAGGACGATGTGCTCGGGTTCACCGAACGGGGAGGCCACACCATTCTGACGGCGCATCCGGATAAGCGGCTCGAAAACAATTATTCGCTTAATACGGTCGATATTTGTCCGGTAGGGGCGCTTACCTCTTCGCACTTTCGATTCGAAATGCGCGTTTGGTTTTTGAAGGAAACCAAAAGTATCTGCACAAGTTGTGCGACCGGTTGCAATACCATCATTGGCTCGCGCGAAGATGTGATCTACCGCCAGACGCCGCGTGAAAACGTCGCCGTTAATTCCGTTTGGATGTGCGACTACGGTCGACTCAATTTCGAGTACCTAACGAGCCCTGAACGACTGCTCGAGCCGGAAATTCTTTCTGGCGACCAATTGCAAGCTGCTGATTGGAAGACGGTCATATCCCATACCGCTTTGCAACTGCGGCATTTCACCGGTTGGGACATCGCCATCGTTGCCTCGGGCCGGATGACAAATGAGGAACTCTGGCTGACTGCGCGTCTCGCCCAGCAGTTAAACGTCTCATTCATAGATATTGTTCCCAGAAAAGGGGAGGGGGACGACATTTTGCTGAGCCAGGACCGCAATCCGAATACGAACGGCGCGAAAATTATCCTTGGATTGGAAGGCAAAACCGGCGCGAATCTAGAGGCGATTGCCGCGAGTGTGGCGGAAGGCCGCATTAAAGCGCTAGTCGTGCTCGGTGAAGACCCGACTGAATTTGGAATTACCGTCGAGCAACTGAAGAAGCTGCCCTCCTTCATCACCATGAATATTTTGCGCAATGCCGCCACTGCCCACGCTACTGCGATCCTTCCGTCCGCCGCATACGCCGAAAAACGCGGCTCAATGATCAATGGTCGCGGCCGTTTGCAACGATTGAATCGGGCCGTGCGCCCGCCCGGGCAGGCGCGCGAGGATTGGGAGATCTTGCGCGATCTCCTGCAGGAATTTACCGGCAGTAATGGTCTCGGCTCGATCGAGGATGTGTTTCGTCAAATGGCGGAATCGCTTCCGCCACTGGCAGGCTTGAGCTTGAACAAAATTGGCGATCTCGGCGTGAAAGTGATGGCCACGCCTGAGAGTTCGGCTACCCCATCGCCTCCCGGCGAGCCAAGCGATGAGGAGTTTTTTGAGCCGCCGCCGCTGCACGCAGTAAAATGAATCCGACGGTTTCCTTTATTCTGATTTCGCTGCTGAAAATCGTTGGCATCGTTTTTTTCGTTATTTTGCCAATGGTTTCTTACGCGGTTTATGCGGAGCGAAAAGTCAGCGCGTTGATTCAGGACCGCCTCGGACCGAACCGGGTCGGGCCTGCCGGTCTATTCCAGCCAATTGCCGACGCATTTAAATTTTTGCTCAAGGAAGATTTCACGCCCGCCCACGTGAACAAACTTTATTACTGGCTCGCGCCCTGTCTCGCGATGGTGCCGGCCATCACGACGATCGCGGTGGTCCCGTTTGGCAGCACCCTCTTTGGCGTGCCAATGGTGATCGCGGACATCAACGTCGGCGTGCTATTCGTTTTTGCGATCGCATCGCTCGCTGTTTACGGAATCGTTATTGCCGGCTGGGCCTCCAATTCGAAATATCCTTTCCTCGGTGGAGTGCGCTCGAGCTCGCAGATGATCGCTTACGAACTCTCGTTAGGTCTTGCCGTGATCCCGATTTTCCTTCTCGTTGGCAATCTCCGGCTAACGGAAGTTGTGCAATATCAGATTAATCATGGCTGGATGATACTTCCCTTTGCCGGTGACTGGAAAAATCCGCTCGGTTGGCTGTTGGTTGTTCCGATGTGGATATCGTTCACTATCTTTGTTATTGCCATATTCGCGGAAACAAACCGGCTGCCATTCGATCTCCCGGAAGCGGAAACGGAATTGGTCGGCGGCTATCACACCGAATACAGCTCGATGAAGTTCGCTCTCTTTTTCCTCGGGGAATATGCTGCCATGATCACCGGGTCTGCCATTATCGTTACCCTTTTTCTTGGAGGCTGGCATTTCCCCGGCATCCCCGACGGTTCCCGCGGGTGGTTTTTTGGTCTTATTAACATTTTCGTTTTCTTTGCTAAAATTACGGCGCTCCTTTTTGTATTTATCTGGGTCCGCTTCACTCTGCCCCGTTTTCGCTACGATCAGTTGATGCGGCTGGGCTGGGTTTTCTTTTTCGAGATCGCGCTCGTCAACATTTTCTGCGCCGCCGCCATCATCCCCTTTTTCGACCGATAACCCACGGCTTAATCCTAATCTTATTCGTATTCTTAATCTTCTTCTTTAGCCTTTCCGACACATTACCGTCGTTCCGTTCTGTAATGACAATCTCCAGACTGACTACTCATTGTAATCGAAACCGGTCGAGCCGGATTATGATTACGAGCAGGAGCAGGAGTTGATATGGCTATCACCGTTCCACGACCGAAACTCACCTGGTCCGAGCGATTGTATTTGCCGACGATCGTGGCAGGGATGGCGATCACTCTCCGGCATTTCAAAGATATGCTCTTCGGCCGCACCAAGGTGACGATGCAATATCCCGAAGAAAAATGGGATCCGCAGCTGCCGGAACACTATCGCGGTGCCCCCGCTTTGGTGAAAGACGAGACCGGGCGCACCCGTTGCGTTGCCTGTCAGCTCTGCGAATTCATCTGTCCGCCGCGGGCCATCAAAATCGAGCCGGGCGAAATTCCGGCGAAAGACCGCTTCAGCAAGGTCGAGAAATATCCGCGCGAGTTCGATATCGATATGATTCGCTGCATTTTCTGCGGGATGTGTGAAGAAGTCTGTCCCGAACAAGCCATCTTTTTGCGCAGGGATTACGCCATCACCGGGCTCACTCGCGCGGAAATGGTGCATAACAAGGACAAGCTGCTCGAGATTGGCGGCGTGATGCACGGTGTCGTTTTGAAGTGGAACGAAAAGAAGTAACCAAACACTGGAGTAATGGAGTGTTGGAGTATTGGGAATCGCGGGCGCGTTTTCCTTTCACCCAATACTCCATTACTCCACCACTCCACTTAATTTGATGCCCTCTTTTCTCTTCTGGCTCTTCGCTATCGTGATGCTTGTCTTCGGCGCAGCCGTTGTCATTAACCGTAACCCGATCGCGAGTGCGCTCAGTTTGGTAGTTTGTTTCCTTGGGCTTTCCGCCTTGTTTATGTCTCTCGACGCATTCTTTATCGGGATCATTCAGGTGCTTGTCTACGCTGGCGCCGTGATGGTGCTGTTCCTGTTCATTATTATGCTGCTCGATCTTCGAGCGGAAGAACGCCGCAAGTTGAATTGGATTGCTTTCGGAGGTGGCTTCCTCGTCGCGTTCTCGCTTCTCGTGCAAATCCTTGCTGTTATTGGTAGCACCCGAATGGCCAAACAAACTTTTCCGCCGCTCGCTTCCCCGCAAACAGACGATGTCCGCAGCGTCGGGTTGGTGTTGTTTGGAAACTACAACCTGCCTTTTCAGGTAATCGCCGTGCTGATTCTTGTCGCGACCATCGGCGTCATAGTTTTGAGCAAACGCCAATTGCGATGACCACTCTCGGCGACTATCTGACTGTCAGCGGAGTATTGTTCGCCATCGGTTTTAGCGGCGTTCTGTTGCGGCGCAATGTCATTATCATTTTTATGGCGCTCGAGTTGATGCTGAATGCGGCCAATCTTTCCCTTGTCGCCTTTTCCCGTTTTCGTCTCGGCGACGATGGCCTGCCCAATTACAACGCGCAGGTCTTGGTTTTCTTTATCATTACCGTTGCCGCCGCCGAAGTCGCGGTCGGTCTTGCTATAATTGTCGCGCTCTATCGCGCCCGCCGCACCACGCATGTGGAAGATATTAATAGTTTGAAATTCTAGTCCACCAAACAGGAATGATGCGAACGGCGGAAAACAGAAAGCAAGAATCAGACGATGTTTGTCTCTGAGAATTTGGTGTCCTTCCGCATGTCTTGTGGACCAAAATGTTTATGAGCGTGATCCCATGGCTTATTTTGCTCGTGCCGCTGGCCGGTGCCGTGCTCATCGCCCTTGTCACTCGCCGGGCGGCTGGCCTGAGTGCGTTCATTTCCGTCGTCGCGGTATCAACCAGTTTCATCTGCAGCTGTGTCGTGTTCGCCAAGCCGGAGATAAGAGCGGCTGAAATTCCGTGGATTGATTTTGGCGGACTCCTGAGAGTGCCGATCGGTTTCACGCTCGATTCACTGAGCAAGACGATGCTTGTTCTCGTTAGCGGAGTAGGTGCGCTCATTCACATCTACTCCCTTGGCTACATGCGCGATGACCCCGGCAAATCGCGCTATTTCGCCTCGCTCTCGCTCTTCATGTTTTCAATGCTCGGGATCGTGCTGGCGAACAATTTCGTGATGATGTTCATCTTTTGGGAATTGGTTGGTCTTTGTTCCTACTTGCTTATCGGTCATTGGTTCGAACGCGATTGCGCGGCCGATGCCGCGAAAAAAGCCTTTATTACCAATCGTATTGGCGACTTCGGGTTCATGCTTGGAATTTTGATGGTGTGGGGCGCGACTGGTTCGGTCGTTTTCGGCGACATCATTCCGCAACTCTGGCGCGTCGCTAGTAATCCGACATTTCTAACGATTTGTGTGTTGTTGATCTTTTGCGGTGCGGTCGGAAAGTCCGCCCAATTTCCGCTTCACGTCTGGCTGCCGGACGCGATGGAAGGTCCTACGCCGATCTCCGCCCTCATCCACGCCGCCACCATGGTCGCGGCCGGCGTTTACATGCTCGTGCGGGTGGGATTTTTAGTGCAGGCTTCGCCAGATGCCCTCTGCGTAATCGCGTGGATTGGCACCATTACCGCGGTGATGGCCGCGCTCATCGCCACGCAACAGGACGACATCAAGCGTATTCTGGCCTATTCCACGCTTTCTCAGCTCGGCTACATGATCATGGCCGTCGGTCTCGCCTCGGGGGAGGCTGCCATGTTCCATTTGTTCACCCACGCTTTCTTTAAAGCGTTGCTCTTTCTCGGCGCGGGTTCTGTCCTCGTTGCGCTCCATCATGAGCAGGACATTTGGAAGATGGGCGGCCAAGGTCGCAACCTTTTCCTTACTTTTGTGACCTTCGGCATCGGCATGCTTGCACTCATCGGATGCCCGCCATTTGCCGGATTTTTTAGTAAGGACGCCATTCTCTCGCTCGCCTACAATCGAAACTCCTCGATTTTCCTTTTAGCCCTGCTTACGGCATTCCTGACCGCATTTTATATGATGCGTTTGTTTGTCGTCGTTTTCTTCGGCAAGCCGCGCTCCCCCGCTGCCAGGACGAGCCGTGAAGCGCCCACCAGCATGCTCGTTCCACTCGTGGTTCTGGCAGTTCTGGCCCTGATCGGTGGATTCAACTTTTTCGCGCGGCATTTTGTCACCATCCCTCATGAACGGGATTCCCCCCAATTCGTTCCGGGCCTTGCTCTTGTCGCAATGTTGTTGGGCGCCACCGGCGCTGTTTTCCTCTATCGTGGCCGAGAATTCGATCCGTTCTCGTTCACAATATTGCGGAAGAAATTCTATTTCGATGAATTTTATCAGGCACTGATTAATTCTACTCAGGAACTCCTCGCCCGCATCGTGGCCTTCATCGATCGCTGGGTTATCGATGCCACTGTAGTCCGAGGCAGTAGTGGCGCGACCTGGAGTTTCGGCGCCCTGCTCCGCCTGATGCAGGTGGGCAATTTACAGGCTTACGCGTTTATTTTCGGGCTTGGAATCGTCTGGATCATTTACTTCGCTCTCTTCCGCTAATGCTTCTTCTTGTCACATTTGCGCCAATCGTAGCGGCCATATTGATCATGCTGGGTCTTCCCGCCCGAACGACTGCACTCGCTGCCTCCCTCCTGACCCTACTAACCAGCGTGCTTCTGTTTCTCGGTTTCGACTCTTTTGCGCGCGGTTTTCAATTCGTCTTCACCATTCCAATTTCCACCGAGTTGCGCCTCAACTTCGCTCTCGGCGTGGACGGACTCAGTCTTCTCATGATCTTGCTTGGCGCGATTGTCTTGCTCGCTGCCGTCTGGTTTACCGGTGAAGTCGAGCATCACGAAAACGCGTTCTACGCCTGCCTGCTCCTGATTGCCGGCGGCGCCATCGGCGCTTTCGCTTCGCTCAACCTGTTTTTCTTCTACGCCTTTCACGAACTGGCATTGATTCCCACTTTCCTCCTCATTGGAATTTGGGGGACGGGCAATCGACGCGCCGCGGCCTGGAAGGTCACGATCTATCTTGCGCTCGGAAGTGTCATTCTTCTGGTCGGCTTAATTATGCTCTATCGCGCGGTTCCTTCTAGCGCACGCAGTCTTGATCTGCGGGTCCTGCAAGCCGCCGCTTCCGCGGGGCAGATTGCGCCTGCCCTGCAATCCTCCATTTACCTCGTCCTGTTGATCGGCTTTGGAATATTAATCTCGTTAGTCCCGTTCCATACCTGGGCGCCGGAAGCGTATGCCTCTGCCCCGGCGCCGGCGGCGATGTTGCACGCGGGAGTTTTAAAAAAATTTGGCCTCTACGGCTTGCTCCGAATCGCATCGCCATTCCTGCCTGACGGAGCGCAGCACTGGTCGGGATTGCTCCTGGTCCTTCTGCTGGCGAACATCATCTACATTGGTTTGGTCACGATCGCGCAACGCCGGCTCGATTGGATGCTCGGCTATTCCAGCGTCATGCACATGGGCTACATTTTTCTCGGCATCGCCAGTGCGAATATTCTCGGTACTACCGGTGCGGCGATTCTAATGTTCGCGCACGGCCTTTCCATCGCGCTTCTTTTCGCCATTACCGGGGAGATTCGTAAACGCGTTCCTTCACTCGACTTTGATGCGATGGGCGGCCTGGCCAAACAAATGCCGCTGGCGGCGTTCGCCTTCGGTCTCGGAGCATTCGCTGCCATCGGACTCCCTGGGTTCGCGAATTTCGCGGCCGAAATCATGGTCATTTTCGGCGCATTTCGAAACGGATTCGATTATCAACATTTTCATATCTTCCAATGGGCAACTCTTCTCGCGCTTTGGGGCGTGGTCCTGTCGGCGGTTTACATGTTGCGCGCCTATCGCCGCACCTTTTTCGGCAGCTCTCCCGAACCTGAGATCGCAATCTCCGATATTCGTTCCGCTTTTCGTTTTCCCATCGCGTTACTCGTGGCCGTGTCGATTCTGTTCGGATTTTTTCCTCAAATTGCCGTGCAAAGAATCGCGCCGGCCTTCCGTAATTACTTTAGCGCGACGCAATGATTTCAGCGCCTTACCTCGAAGTTGCAGTGCTTGTTCTCGGCGCAATCATTCTCTTGGTCGAATCTTTCGCTTCCCAACTCGACCGCCGCTTTCTCGCTTACGCGGCCTTATGCGGCTTGGGGGTAATTTTTCTGGCGACCTTCTTTGTCGCGCCTCAGTCGTCTACGGTGTCGGCTCCGTTCTGGAATTTTTATTCTGCCGACGCAATCTCACTTTTTTTTAAGCGAATTGCCCTCGCCACCACCGCGGGCGTGCTGGTGATGATGCTTGACTTTGCGCCCTCGGTCTTGGTCGGCGTTCCCGCCGCCACGCCACAGTCCGGTCTCGGCGAATTTTTCACCCTGCCCTTATTCACCTGCGCCGGGCTGATGTGGATGGCCTCCGCCATCGATTTCGTGTTGATTTTCGTTTCGTTAGAGCTGGTCACAATTTCCTTCTATGTCCTGGTTGGTTTTACCCGGCGCAATCCGGCCTCGCTGGAAGCGGCGGTGAAGTACTTGGTTCTCAGTGCGGTCGCGACGGGTTTTCTCGTTTACGGGATTACCTGGATCTTTGGAGCAACTGGCGAAACCAATCTGCAAAAGATTACGACTGTATTTTCGCGGCCCGACCTGGAGCAGAACGCTGCACTTTTCGGCGGCGTGCTCGTTATTGTCGCACTTGGTTTTAAAATCGCCGCCGTTCCGTTTCATATTTGGGTAGCGGATGTTTACCAGGGCGCGCCTACGCCGGTAACCGCGTATCTGTCGGTGGGTTCGAAGGCGGCTGGCTTCATCGTCCTTCTGCGCGTGCTCGAGCCATTTCTTATTTTGCCGCGAATGCGCGCTGTGCTTGTTGCGATCGCCGTTCTCAGTCTCATCTACGGCAACCTCGCGGCGCTGCCGCAAACGAATGTCAAACGGCTCCTCGCTTACTCAAGTATTGCCCACGCCGGTTATCTACTCGTGGCCGTAGTCTCGTTTTCCGGACGCGCCGTTGCTTTTTATCTCGTCGCTTATCTCTTGATGACGTTGCTCAGCTTCGCCGTGCTGGTTCTCGTTAGCCAGGGCGGAGGCGACCAATTGGAAAGTTTTGCCGGACTTTCCCAGCGTTCCCCCTTTCTCGCCTTCGCCATGCTGGTAGCGATGGCCTCGCTCGCCGGTGTGCCCTTTACCGCCGGGTTTCTCGGCAAGTTTCTTGTCTTCGACGCCGCCGTTTCGGCTCACCATTTCGGGCTCGTTATCGTCGCCGTCATCACCGTTGGCGCCGGCTTTTACTACTACTTCAAAGTAGTCCGCGCCATTTACTGGGACGCACCTCCGTCCTCGGCTGGCAAAATTGTCGTTAGCCCGCTCACTCGCTTCTCCATCATCGTCATGATCGCCGGAACATTCTTGCTCGGCGTTTACCCGCAGCCGATTTTCGACGCGCTGCGCTAGGCAATTCGCGCACCTGTAGCGGCGGTCTATAACCGCCGGTTCGGCTAGGCTTCGGCGCTCATAGAGCGCCGCTACAGCAATCAATCGCTGAGTTCGACGTTCCAGTACGCCAGATCGACGAAATGTCGCCAGCTCTCATGCTGGTGCGTCGTGAAGGTTACCTGCACAAACGGACGCCATTTCGGCCGCTTCGGTTTGCGGATCAGCGTCATGTGTGCTTCATGCGGGAGCCGGTTGCCCTTGCGGGTATTACACCCGATGCAGGAGCAAACCACATTCTCCCATGTCGTTAGCCCGCCGCGGTCTCGGGGGAGAACGTGATCGAGGTTGAGCTCGCTCCGCTCGAAAATGTTTCCGCAATACTGGCAGGTATTCTTGTCCCGTTCGAAGACGTTGTGCCGGGTGAACTTCACTTCCTTTTTCGGTAGCCGATCGAACAAGAGCAACACGATCACGCGTGGAACACGGATCTTCCACGAAATCGTCGTCACCATTTCGGGCTCTGGTGATTGCGCGGAAAAATCGCGCCAGCTATCGAAGTCGTGAGTCAGGAAATTATTGGCGCCATCAGTGGCCACCACCTGGGCATGTCCGGCATAGACCAGGGCAAAGGCGCGTCGCGCCGAGCAAATGTTGACCGCCTGCCAGAGACGGTTGAGCACCAGGACCTGACTATTCAATAACATACAGAAACTATTGAACTCTACCCTATTTTTCCCGTCAAGCGACCTGCCTAAAGTTGCGCGACGGATAGCATTCGTCTCGTTTTTTGTCAACGTAACCGATGTGAAATGCGCGTTCTATGCTGCCCAATGATCAGAACAACTGCCTGATGTTCGGTAACATGAATCTCGTGGCGCCTGCTGTAACAGCACGATAAGTGTCAGCGGAGAAACGAAGACTTTAGCCCGGTGCGCCCGTCCTGAATGGCGCGGTGCGTCGTACATTATTTGGCGCACAAACGAGAAGTCCATATGGCGGTCGGATCACGCCAGTTGACCCCGCAACAGTGAACGATTCCTGCTGTTGAATAGGCGTGGGCCGTTTAATGCTTCAAGAGAAGGCGACTGCAAGGATTGTCGAACAATTCTCCACAGCGTATAGTCTAATCGGGTGAAAAACGGATGAGCGACGAGCGGCACGAGGGACAAAGGGAATTCGACTTGCTCGATCGCGTCGATCTTTTGATCGCGACACTTCCCCCCGGCGATGCCTTGCGACGCGAGCTGCTCGATTTGCGCATGGAAATTTCCCAGCGCGAGGAAATCTTCATCGAGGCGCGGCAAACAATCGAGAAGCTCGAAGAAGTCATCAAAAAGGTAACCTCGCCTGCCAATCGCATTGGCACTTTTCTCGGCAACGTTGGCAAAGAAACCGCCCACATCGTCGTGGGTGGGGCGGATTATTACTGCAACGTCGATCCGCGCATTCCGATGGCGAAGTTAAAAAAGGGAACACGCGTGCTGGTGAATGAAGCATTCGTCATCGTGGGCGATCTGGGCTTCGAACCAGCGGGGCCAGTCACCAAGGTTACCGAAGTGATCGGAACCGACCGGCTACGCGTTGGCAATGAACACGGGACGCAATCGTTGGTGCTGCAACGTTCCGCGCAGCTGACCAAAACGGCGGTGAAACAAGGCGACGAAGTGCGGGTGGATTCCAATTATCGCATGGCGCTGGAGATGATGTCAGCGCCCGGCTCGCACGAACATTATCTCGATAACGTCCCGGAATTGCCCTGGTCGAAAGTCGGCGGGCAGGAGCGAGCGATCGACGCGATCAAGGATGCGATCGAGCTGCCGCTTTTGCATCCGCATTTGTTCGAGAAATTTCACCATGCCACTCCGAAAGGATTTCTCCTTTACGGGCCACCCGGATGCGGCAAGACGCTGATCGGGAAGGCGACGGCGTACAATTTGACGCGGCAGTTGCGCGAGAAAGCGGCCGAAAAAGAGGTCCACGAATACTTCATGCACGTGAAGGGGCCGGAGATTCTGAACATGTGGGTAGGCGAATCAGAGCGGATGGTGCGCGAAATTTTCGCGACTGCGCGCGAAAAACGCCGTGAAGGATTCATGCCGTTCCTGTTTATCGACGAAGCGGAAAGCATTCTCGGAACGCGGCGCGCCTCGCGTTACTCCAACATCCTCTCGACTCTGGTACCGATGTTCTGCTCGGAGATGGACGGGATTGATTCGCTAAACGACGTCGTCATCATTCTCGCATCGAATCGCGCCGATTTAATTGACCCAGCGATTCTCCGACCCGGGCGCATCGACCGAAAAATCAAAATCGACCGTCCGAACAAGGAAGGGGCTCGGGAAATCTACCGCATCTATTTGACTAACGATTTACCGTACGATGGCGCGCTGGCCAAAGAAGCTGACAATATTGGGGCGGCAATTGAAAGGCTGATTGAGCGGTTTGTGGATTGGCAGTTTGCCAAACGCGACGAGAACAAATTTCTGGAAGTGACATTGCGCAGCGGGCGCAAGGAAGTTTTGTATCGCTGCGATCTAATCAGCGGCGCCATTATCGCATCGGTGGTTGAGCGGGCCAAAGGGATGGCGATCAAGCGGGCGATCGCGAGCCAGAGCGCGTCTGCCGATTCCTCTGTAGCCGGGGTCGCTGAACTCGGATTCTCCGGAATCACCGAACAAGATTTGCAAATGTCCTTCCAAGCCGAATACGCGGAGAATGATATTTTCCCGCCCACCGACATTACCGAAGATTGGCTGAAGCTGATCGATTACGACCCTGAGTACGTAGTGAAAATTGCGCCGGTGCGTCCGAATGCAGCTCAGCGTGGCGCGAATCCTGGCGGTGTGATCTGAGCTCTGGGGAGCGCCACAGAACAGAGAAGAATTCTTTGAACTTTCATCGTCGTGTCGGATAACTTCGGCTGTGCAAACGACTCTGCGTTCTTTCCTCTTTGTCGGCTTGATCGGCTCGATTCCATTGTCTTTCGGCCAAGTATCTTCCCCGCGTGAAAGGCCCGACGTTTCAAATAAAGCTTTGATTACAAAAACGGCGCCGCCCATCACCACCGAAAGCAAAGCATCCGCTGCAGACTCCGATACGTTGCACAAACTCGCCGACGATTACTATAGCTGGCGCAACGAAAATTATCCCGTCGCCAGTAGCGAGGCGGGTCTGCATACCTGGGACAATCGCCTGACAGATTATTCAGCCGCCAAGATCGCCGAGCGCGCCCAGCATGTGCGCAAGTTACTCGACCAAGTTCGGGCGATGAAGACTGAGAAACGGGCCAAGGATGATCGGATCGATTGGCTGCTCTTTCGCGCGCAGCTCGAAGAAGTCGACTTTGGGGAACGTGTTCTGAAATTCGAGCAGACGAATCCGCTCACGTATGTCGGCGAATGTAGTAGTGCCATCTTTTCACTGCTGAAAAAGGAATACGACACTCCCCGGAACCGTGCGCTTTCCGCCGCCGCGCGATTCAAAGCGATGCCAGGGTTGTTCGCGGAAGCGGAGAAGAATTTGCAGAAACCAGTAAAACTTTACGCTCAACTCGCGATTCAGTCGGCGCGTAATATCGATCCGCTTTTTAAGGAAAGCACAGCGCCATTGACAAAAGATTTATCCGAGGCGGAACGCGTGGAATTCGAGAAATCACGCGATAACGCACTCACTGCCATTCATGGGTTTGCCGATAGATTGGAAAACAAATTGCCGCAGATGGTGGCCTTCGCTCCGATGGGCGAGGTCAATTACAACTATTACCTTAAAAACGTCCTGCTCTTGCCCCTAAATGCAGTACAGGTGGAGATGCTCGGCCGCGCCGAGTTGGCCCGTTATCGCGCTCTCGAAGCGTTACTACCTGATCCATCCATGGCCGATCCCAACCCGGCCCGCGCGAAAAGTATTCCGCCTGATCAAGAAGCGTTCCTGAAAGCGTATGAAAGCCGCGAAGCAGAGATGATCGATTTCTTGAAATCGCATCAGCTCATCACTTTGCCGGATTACCTCGGCAGGTTTGAGATTCGGCAATTGCCGGAAGCGTTCAAGCCGACGAGCCCGGGGGGCTTCATGAATCCGCCTGGTCTTTACGATAAAGATCCAGCCGGTTTCTTTTTCATTCCCACTTACAACCCGGAGTCGAAGAATTTCTACATCCGCGCGGCGATTGAAGATCCGCGGCCGATCCTTGGGCACGAAGGAATTCCCGGTCACTTTATGCAACTCTCAATCGCGAATCATTTAGCTGACGAGATCCGGAGGCAAAATCAGAACGGCGTCTTTGTCGAGGGCTGGGCCTTGTACGGCGAAGAAATGCTAATGCGGACCGGGCTTTATCCCGAAGGTTCGGCGGCGCAGGGTCAAATTCTCCGGCTCTCGCGTTATCGGGCCGCGCGCATCGGCGTGGACGTCAATTTGCACACCGGCAAATGGACGTTCGAGCAAGCGGTGAAATATTTCATGGAAGCGGGCGGGCTTGATCGCGAAGCAGCGGAGGGCGAAGCCGCCGGCGCCGCGACGCAGCCCACGCAGAAAATCTGGTACATCACAGGCAAATGGCAGATCATGAATCTGCTGGGCAAATATCACGACAAGATGGGTGCGAACTTCCGCCTCGGCCAGTTCCACGACGATTTGGTGAAGAACGGCAGTCTGCCAATCTCCATTATCGAGTGGATCCTGCTCGATGATCCTTCCACGATTGAAGCGGTGCTGAAATAGCTGGACTGGAACTCCCAATTGCAAAATTGATAATTAGAGATTCCTCGACTGCGCTCGGAATGACCGAAAAAGGGGTGTCTGGTAGACTCGACCGTAAAGTGAACGCATTTAGCGGCCGGTTGCTGTTTACGATAGGATGGCCGAAGCATGCACAAGACAAAAAGCGCCGCGATCGGCGTCTCTATCTGTTAAGCGCGGGCCCGGACCACAATCGCCCGCATTGGTGCACGGATATCTCGTTCTCCAAATCGACGCGTAATCGCAGCGGTCAGGGCGCCGGTGATTATGGGAAGTAATGAAGGATCTCGCTTCGCAATCGTTACCGCTACGGGATTGCCTTCTACCAAACCTCTTGCCACATCTTCCGCCCGATTCGCCTTGCCGATTTTGGCGATAACTTCAGTTTTGATTTCCCGAAAGCCAGCTTGCTTTAATATCCGCCTGATTTCAGCTCGATTGTGGTAACTAAAAGGAACCTTGTAGAAGGTTGGAGGGTCATTCTCAAAGTAGCTGGTGATAGTTCGATGAGCCAGCTCCCCTAGCTTGTTGTGCCTCATTGCGTCCCACACGTTAAAGAAGAAA
>Ga0207691_10000822_pt1 | contig 30938 bp, 26 predicted proteins | sample KBSM13metaG_FD_184327 | JGI IMG/M metagenome (GOLD analysis project Ga0207691, IMG submission 184327) | Miscanthus rhizosphere microbial communities from Kellogg Biological Station, Michigan, USA - KBS M1-3 metaG (SPAdes) (version 2) | ecosystem: Host-associated > Plants > Roots > Rhizosphere >...
CGTTCCAGTTCTTCGCCGCGCGTGGCGACGTCGAGCGGGTGCGCCAGCTTGCCGAGTACACGATCGCACGTCACGATCCCGATCTGGTCGGTACGCCAGGGCGCTTTCTCGCGCTGCTCGAACATGTCGCCGAACGCCAGGCCGCGCTGATCGCGCAATGGATGAACGTCGGCTTCATCCACGGCGTGATGAACACCGACAACATGACGATCTCGGGCGAGACCATCGACTACGGGCCGTGCGCCTTCGTCGAGGCCTACAACCCGGCGGCGGTGTTCAGCTCGATCGACACGCAAGGTCGCTACGCTTTTGGCAACCAGCCCGGCATCGCGCGCTGGAACCTCGTGCGCTTCGCCGAGACGCTGTTGCCGCTGCTCTCGGACGACGAGGCCGAGGCCACCGCGCAGGCGACGCGGGTCATCGAGGCGTTTCCGGCGATCTATGTGCGCCACCTGCTGGCCGGCCAGCGCGCGAAGCTCGGGCTGCGCGTCGTCGAGGGCGTCGACGACGCGGCCGATGCGACGCTGGCGAACGACTGGTTGGCGCTGCTGCACGCCGGCCACGTCGACTTCACGCTCGGCTGGCGGCACCTCGCCGATGCCGCTGCGGGCGATGAGGCGCCGCTGCGTGCGTTGTTCGCCGATCCATTGGCACCGGATGCCTGGCTCGAGCGCTGGCGCGAACGCTGCGCACGCGAGGACGAGGGTGCGCCAGCGAACGAGGGCACTGCGTCGCGTGCATCACACATGCGTCGCGTCAACCCGTGGGTGATTCCGCGCAACCACCGCGTCGAGGAAGCCCTCTCGGCAGCGTCTGCAGAAGACGACGTCGGCCCGTTCGAGCACCTTCTCGCCGCACTGCGCCAGCCGTACGACGAAGTCCCGGAGCACGCGCGCTACGCTGAGCCGGCAGCCGCGGACGTCACCGCTGGCTACCGCACGTTCTGCGGAACCTGACCGGCCGCGCAGAACGCCGATGCGTCAGCGTCCCGTCGTCGTCCCCGCGGTCGCCTTTACCGGCAGCTTCCAGTTCGGCCGCACGAAGTGGCAGGTGTAGCCGTGCGGAAGGCGCTCGAGGTAGTCCTGGTGCTCGGGCTCGGCTTCCCAGAACGGCCCGGCCGGCTCGACCTCGGTGACGACCTTGCCGGGCCAGAGGCCCGAGGCCTCGACGTCGGCGATGGTGTCGGCTGCGATCCGCTGCTGCTCGTCGCTGGTCGTGTAGATCGCCGAGCGGTAGCTCATGCCGATGTCGTTGCCCTGGCGGTTCTTCGTGGTCGGATCGTGGATCTGGAAGAAGAACTCGAGCAGCTTGCGGTAGCTCGTGCGCGCCGGGTCGAACACGATCTCGATCGCCTCGGCGTGCGTGCCGTGGCGCCGGTAGGTCGCGTTCGGCACGTCACCGCCGGTGTAGCCCACGCGCGTCGAGACGACGCCGTCCATCTTGCGGATCAGGTCCTGCATGCCCCAGAAGCAGCCGCCGGCGAGGACGGCGCGCTCCAGGTTGCTGTTGTCGCGGGTGTTCATTTGACGTCCTCCACCTGGTCGATGTATGCGCCGTAGCCTTCGGCTTCCATGGCGTCGCGGTGCACGAAGCGCAGCGACGCCGAGTTGATGCAGTAGCGCAGGCCGCCGCGGTCGCGCGGCCCGTCGTTGAAGACGTGGCCGAGGTGGCTGTCGCCGCCGGCCGAGCGCACTTCGGTGCGCACCATGCCGAGCGAGGCGTCCTTCAACTCGTTGACGTTCGCCGGATCGATCGGCTTCGTAAAGCTCGGCCAGCCGCAGCCGGACTCGAACTTGTCAGCCGACGCGAACAGCGGCTCGCCGGAGACGATGTCGACGTAGATGCCGGGCTCGTGGTTGTTCAGCAGCGCGCCAGTGCCGGGGTATTCGGTTCCGTTTTTCTGGGTCACGCGGAACTGCTCGGGCGTCAGCTTGGCGATCGCTTCGGGGGTCTTGCGGTAAGTGGTCATGCGGTGTCCTCCAGGGTCACGAGATGAGGCTGAATCCTGCTGCGTAAAGGGCGGCCGTGATGACGAGCGCGTAATTGCGTCCGTCGACTGCGGACCCGCAATCTGACAGACAGCGCCCAGATCTCCAGCAGGATTCATTGAATAGCTTCTCAGGTGCGAAACGGATTCTCGATGCGCAGGCCTTCGATGCGCTGACCATGCTGCAGGTCTTCGGTGAGCAGGCGCCTGCAACCGGCTTCGAGCGCGGCGGCCACGACCAGGCTGTCAAAGAAGCAAAGCTTCTGACGGGCCTGCAGCTCGAGGGCCTTCTCGTAAAGCGCGGGGCTCGGCTGCACCTTCCACAGGGGCACGAGCACGTCGGCCAGGAACTCGGCGGCGTCCGCGTCCTTCAGGATCACGCGGAACTTGCGGGTGATGACCTGCAGGGTTTCCTGGACAACATGAAAACTGATGACGGCCGTCTGCGCCGCGATCGCGGCGGCGACGATCGCTTTCGCGGTTTCGCGCTTTTCCGGGTGTGCCGCATCGACGGTGTAGATCAGGACGTTCGTGTCCAGGAAATCAACGCCTCTCATTCAGCTCGTCACGGGTGAATCGGCGGCCGCCGGACGACGCGTACTGACCGATGCGCTCCATCACCGCGAGGCCCCGTTGCGCGCGCCGCTTGCGCGTGTACGCCTCGAGCCAGAGACGGAACTGCTCGTTCAGGGTCGTGTTGTCCTCGCGCGCCACTGCGCGTGCCTCTTCAATGAGGGCCTCGTCGGCGGTGAAAGTGATGTTGCGCGTCATGCCCCCACTCCGGTCGATTCGCACGAAGATTTTACACGAATTGATCACACGAGTGACCGAACACGAAGGCGAGCGCCCCGCGATGGTCCGTACGGCAAGGGCACCTCGACTTTGCCGTGGCTATGGGGCGCTATGGGGCGCTGGGGGAGTCGTCTTGGTAGAACGCCTCGACCTTTCCTTTCAGCTTGATCAGCAGCGGCTGGCCGCGGCGGTCGAGTGCCTTGCCGGCCGGCACCTTGACCCAGCCTTCGCTGATGCAGTACTCGACGACGTCGGAGCGCTCCTTGTCGTTCAGCCGGATGCCGACGCCGTGCTCGAACACCGCGGCGACGTGGTGCGGGCTGCGCGGATCGATCGACAGCCGATCGGGCAGGGGGTGGTCTTCGGCGGCGCTGTTCATCGATCGATTGTCGGCCAGCGTGGGTTGCCGCCTCAATTGGTCGACAAGGTCAGCTGGACCCGCGGCGTCCACGCCGCGTCCTCCTCGCCCGACGCACGCAGCTTCGGCGCGGCGAGGAAGAGGCGTTCGTTCGGCAGTCCCTTCGCGATCAGCGCGTCGCGCACCGCGATGCCGCGCTGCAGCGCCAATTCGCGTGCCGCCTCCGACGTGACGACGACCCGGCTCTTCAGCAGCGCCTCCATCTCGGGCGCCGGCACCGACTTCGCAATGCCGAGCGCGTTCTTCGGCTTGTCGGGCAGGTCGGTGTTCTTGTAGACCTGCTCGAGCAGCCGGTTGCGTTCGTCCGCGCTCAGCGGCGGCGGTGCGCTCGCGGCCGACGCCGCGGCACCGGCGCGCAGCGCGTCGCGCCGGCCCTCGGCACGCAGGCGCGTATCGATCGCCGCGCGCTGGTAGGCATCCCGCTCGGAGACCGGATCGGCCGCGCCGGTCACCGTCATCCTCAGCGCGGGCCGTTCGGTCAGCGCTTTCGCGACCTTGTCGACCGCGCTCGCGCCGCCGGCCGTCATCACCGCGGTGCCGGGCTCGAACTCGACCAGGCTCAAGTCGTCTCGGCCGCCGCCGGCGAGCAGCGCGAAGGGTGCCGTCAGTGCCTTCGTCAGCAGATTGCCGACGACCTGCCAGATGACGCCACCGACGCTGAACTGCGGGTCGTTGATGCTGCCGCTGACCGGCAGGTTGACATCGATGACGCCGTTGCGGTCCTTCAGCAGCGCGACCGCGAGGCGGACCGGCAGCTTCGTCGCATCCTTCGACTCGATGCGGTCGCCGAACGTCAGCTGGTTCAGCACGACCTGGTTGTTCGCCTCGAGGTGGCCGTCGGCGTCGATCTTGTAGGCGACGTCCATGCTGAGCTTGCCGCGCTCGATCGCGTAGCCGGCGTACTTGCCGGCGTACGGTGACAGCGGCGCCAGTTCGAGATCGGTCGCTTTCGCCTTGATGTCGAGTGCGAGCGGCCGGGCCAGCGGGTTCAGCCGACCGGTGATCTCGAGCAGCGCGGTGCCTTCGGCACGCCCGCGCAGCTCGATCGTCGCCATTTCGCGGCTGTTCGACGCGAATCCGCCGACCTGGCCGTTCAGCTGGGTCAGCGTCGCGCTGTAGTTCGGCCGCACGAAGCGATCTGCGAACTCGACCCGGCCGTTGTTCAGCCGCGTGCTGCCGATCTGGATGTCGATCGGCAGCTCCCTCGCGCTGACCGGCGCCGCGGCCACCCCGCTCGCCCCGTTTCCAGCCGGCGCGGGCGCCGCGCTCGGCGCCGCGCTCGGAGCTGTCGCCGACTCGGCGCCGGTGGTCGCGGGCGCCCGGGCGACCACCTCCTGCAGGTTCAGACGGCCCTCCTCGGTGACGACGAGGCGCGCATAGAAGTCGCTGAGCTCCGCTTCGCGGAGCTCGACCTGCGGCCGCGCACTCGGCTTGAGCGCGACCTTCAGACCCTTCAGCGACAGGGCCTGCCAGCTCAACAGCTCGTCGGTGTTGCCGACCGTCGCGCGGACCGACCCGTCGGGCAGCGTCGCGACATGCACGTCGCCGAGCAGCACATCGCCGGCCACGCTCCCGACCAATCCACCCACCTCCTGTCGCAACGTCAGCGTGCCGGTGTAGCCGGCTTCGGCACGCAGCAGGCTGACCGGCAGATGGCCGACGGCATACGGCGAGAACAGGTGCACCGGGAAGCGCTCGACCTTGAGCCTGCCGTTGGCTTGCAGCGGCTCGATGCCGAAGCGACCGTGGTAGCGCACCAGCCCGCTCGCTGCGGACCGCCCTGGTTGCGGGCCGCTGACACGCGCGCTCAGCTGGACCTCGGCCGGGACGTTTCCGCGCACCGCGGGCCACGTCAGGCCGCGCATCGACAGGTTCAGATCGGAGACGCCGGCGCGGACCGCGTCGCCGGCCGCGCCTTTCGAAGCGAGCGCGTCGGTCCAGCGCAGCTGGCCTGCTTCGATGCCGACGTCGTTCAGCTGCAGGCGCCACAGCGGCGTGGCGGTCGAGCGCGCCGCATCCGGCGACGAGGCCGGCGTGGCCTCGACGAGCGCTTCGGCAACGGACGTTGCCATCGGCCGTACCCCCGTCGACGTCCGAGTCGGCGCTGCGCCGGCGACGAGCCAGCGCTCGACGCTGAGGCGGCCGTCCTTCGTGCGCGCGACGTCGATCGACGGCTTGGTCAGACGGGCACTGCCGATGACCACGCTGCGGGCCAGCGCGTCGACGCGCAGGTCGGTCACCGACAGCTGCTGCACCGACAACGCGTCCGGTGCCGTGCGGCCCTTGCCTTCGCGCAGACGCAGCCCATTGAGCGTCGCCTGCTGAACGACGAGCTGCAGGCGCGGCGCGTCCGCGGCGCCCGACCAATCGAGCTGCGCGGTCGTGTCGGTCTGCCCTTCGACGCCGGGCACCAAGAACTGCGCCAGGTAGGGCGCGAAGCCGGCCAGCGATACCTTCGTCAACGCGACGTTCAGCTTGGCGCTGCGATCGGTGACCGGACCTTCGATCGAGATCGTGGCCAGCGCTGCGGCGGAGTCGGATGGGTCGCGCAGCGTGCCGTTGAGCGAGAACGGCACCGGCTGCATCCGCGGCCACTGCAGCTGGCGGGCGGTCAGCGTCACGTCATCGAGCAGCAACGCGGCGGCCGGTGTCACCGCGGCGTCGTTCCACACCACGCGGGCCGCATCGAGATCGACGGTGTCGACGCTGACCTGCCAGGCCTCGTTCTCCGACGGCGGGCTCGGCACCGCCGCCGAGGGTGTCGACGCCGGAGGCACGGCGGCGTCCGGCCTCGGCCCGGTCGCGACCGCCAGCCGCATCAGGTTGATCTGTCCGGCAGCGTCGCGCGATGCATGCAGGCGCGCGCCCTCGATCCGCAGCGCTTCGATCGCCACCTTGCGGGCGAGCGGCTGGGCCCCGCGCAGCGCAATCTGCAGGCGCTGCCAGGCAACGAGTGGCTTGCCGGCGGTATCGGTCAGTGCGAGGTCGCGCGCTTCGGCCGTGCCCTGCAGCGACACGCTGGGCGCTCCCCCTTGTGGAAGCGCGAACTGGACGTTGATATCGGCGGTCAAGCGGCCGCGTTCGATGCGCGCCGGCAGCTCCTTCGGCAGGTACGGCACATAGCGGGCGAGGTCGAGGTCCTTCCATGCGAGCTTCAACGTCCCGGCCTTGGTCTTCGCGAACGGCGTGGCCTCCGCGCCGCTGTCGAAGGCCGTGCCGTCGAGCCGGAACGCGATCCGCGGCTCGACCTTGATCTCGACCTCGGTCGGCAGGTTCGAGATGAACGGCAGCGCGAGGCGCAAGCCCTCGACGCTGTGGACACGCTGCACCGGCCGGTCGTCGAAGCGCAGCCGGCCGTTGCGAATCTGCAGGTTGTAGACCGCGAAGCGAGCCGGCCTTGACGGTGCAGCGCCCGGCTGCGGTGCGAACCGGGCAATCAGGTCGTCGATGTCGTAGTGCCCGTCCGAAAGCCGCGCGACGCGCAGCACCGGCGCGTCGATCTCGATCGCCTCGATCACCGGGACCCGACGGACCAGTGACGAGATCGACAGATCGGCGTGGGCCCGGCCGATCTGCAGCTGCGGTTCGCCGGTGTCAGGCGGCCCACCGATCGCGACGTCGCTCGCGGCGACTTCCAGCGTCCACGGCGTGAACTCGATCTTGCCGATCGTCACCGGCCGGCCAAGCGCGGCGCTCAGGCGCGGCGGCACTTGCCAAAGCAGCAGCGCGGGCAGCGCCAGCCAGGCAAAGACCATCAGAAGCAGCAGTGCCGCGGCGGTCCACCCCAGTCGCCTCAACCAGATCATCAGCGGTCCGTCCCGGAATCGCCCCCGGGTTGGCCGACCTGCAAGCGCAGGCTCAGTCCAACTTTAACAACCGCTTCGCGTTCTCTTTCAGGATCAGCGGCTTGACCTCGTCCTTGAAGCCCGCTTCCTCGAAGTCCTTCAGCCAGCGGTCCGGCGTGATCAGCGGGAAGTCGGAGCCGAACAGGATGCGGTCCTTCAGCAGCGTATTCGCGTACTGCACGAGCTGCGGCGGAAAGTACTTCGGGCTCCAGCCCGACAAATCGATCCACACGTTCGGCTTGTGCATCGCCAGCGAGATCGCCTCGTCCTGCCATGGCCACGACGGATGGGCGAGGATGATCTGCATGTCGGGAAACGCCATCGCGACGTCCTCGACCAGCATCGGGTTCGAATTCTGCAGGCGCAGCCCGCCGCCGCAGCGCATGCCGCTGCCGATGCCCGAGTGGCCGCTGTGGAAGACGGCGGGCAGCTTGTGCTCGGCGATCACCTCGTAGATCGGCCACGCCATCTTGTCGGCCGGCTCGAAGCCCTGCACGGTCGGGTGGAACTTGAAGCCCTTGACGCCGTATTCCTCGACCAGCTTCCGCGCCTCGCGGGCGCCGTACTTGCCCTTGTGCGGATCGATCGAGCCGAACGCGATCATGATGTCCGTGTTCTGCTGCGCGGCCTCGGCGATCTCCTCGTTCGGGATGCGGCGCCGGCCCATCTGTGTCTCGGCATCGACCGTGAAGTTGACGAAGCCGATCTTCTTCTCGCGGTAGTACGCAATCGTCTCGTCCATCGTCGGCCGCTTGCTCGAGCGAAAGTACTTGTCGGCCGCGCGGTCGTACTCCTCGCCGTAGCTGTCGAACGGGTTCCGGCACGACACCTCGAGGTGCGTGTGGGTGTCGATCGCGATCAGGTCGGCGGTGTTCATGCAAGGCTCCTGGCTACTGGCATCGGGACGGCGCCGCGCAGGCGCTCGACCCAGGCGGTGGGATCGTCGGGCACTGTATCGCCGCGCCAGCCGACATGCTGGTCGGCGCGCACGAGGACGAGGGCGTGGCGGTACTCGGCCGGCGCGGTACCGCGCGGCACGTCGAGCAGCGCGAGCGGAACCTGGCGGGCGCTCGCCGCGGCGAGCAGCGGCGTCGCATCGACGGCTTGATCGAAGCGCAGCAGCGTGTAGTCGGGCCCGCACGCATCGTGCAGCGAGCGGCCGTCGGCGAGGCGGAAGTGCGGCGCACGGCAGCCCGGCACCGTCGATGGCGTGAAGTCGCCCATCGAGTAAGCGGGAGCCGCTTCGCCGTCGTACGCGATCAGCGGCGAGCGGTCGTAGAAGTAGCCGAAGTTGAGTCCGGCGCAGCAGAACTGCTGGACGTTCAGCTCGTAGCTGCGGCGGCCGACCTCGGCCCGGATCGCGTCACCTTCGGGGCCCGGTTCCTCGATCTTCGGCGGCACCGCGCCACGCGCCTTGATCATCTGCTGCGCGTGGTCCATCGCGAAGCGCGAGACCTGGTCGGTGATCGGCAGCCGCTCGATCTCGTAGGCGTCGAGGATCGCGCGGTCGGCCCAGCCGGCGAGGTGCGACGCGAGGTGCCACGACAGGTTCATCGCATCGGCGATGCCGGCGTTCATGCCGTAGCCTGCGTACGGCACCCACAGGTGGCCCGCGTCGCCGCAAATGAAGACGCGGCGGTCGCGGAAGCGGTCGGCGACGAGGCGCCGGCCGATCCAGTCTTCCTTGCTGATCACGTCGTAGCGGAAGTCGGCGCCGACGCCGAGGATGTGGCGGATCGACGCGTCGCGATCGATCGCGTCGAAGTCGGTCTCGCTCGGCTGGAAGTGGTTGTGGATCAGGAACGTCTCGCGGCCGTCGATCGCGAAGCAGACGCCGCTGCGGCGCGGGTTGTACGCATAGCAGCACCACGCGGCCTCGCCCCGGATGCGGGCGAGCAGGTCGGGTGCGCGCAGGTAGGTCGACTGCACCTTCTGGATCACCGGTGTGCCGACGAAGGTCGCGCCGATCGCCTTGCGCACGGTCGATCGCCCGCCGTCGCAGCCGATCAGGAAGCGAGCCTGCACTTCGATCGGCGCGCCGCCGTCGAGGTCGCGCGCGTGGACGGTGACGCCATGCTCGTCCTGCTCGAACGAAGTCGCCTCGGCGCGGTTGCGGATCGTCACACCGCGCTGCGCCTCGGCGTGCGCGAACAGGATCGGCTCGAGGTAGATCTGGTTGATGCGGTGCGGCGGCTCCGGCGTCGGCCACCAGCCGTCGGGGCCGCTGGTGTCGGTGTAGCGCGTCGCCCGGCCCGGGATGTGGATGCGCGACAGCTCGGTGCCGGTGACGGCAGTACGGAACACCACGTCGTTCGGATAGTCCGGCGGCAGACCGGCGTTGCGCACATCGTCGCCGACGCCGAGCCGGCGGAACTGCTCCATCGTGCGCGCCGCGACGTGGTTGCACTTGACGTTCGGCGGCTCGCCGCGGCGCCGCGTCTCCAGCATCGCAACGCTGCAGCCGCGCTGCGCGAGGTCCATCGCCAGGGTCAGGCCGACCGGGCCGGCGCCGACGATCGCAACGTCGGCTTCGAGGCGGGTCGGTGCGGTCGTCATTCGAGCTTGGTGCCCGACCGCTTGATCACGTCGGCCCATTTCGCCGTCTCGCTGCCGATGAAGCGACCGAACTCGGCCGATGTCGTCGGGCTCAGCTCGACACCGGCGGCCCGCGCGCCGGCAACGACTTCGGAATCGACGAGCACCGCGCGCAGCTCGGCCTGCAGGCGGGTGACGATCGGCGCCGGCGTCGCGGCCGGCGCGACGACGCCGAACCAGCCTGTCGATTCGTAGCCCTTGATGCCGGCCTCGGCGAGGGTCGGCACATCGGGCAGCGCGGCGAGCCGCTGATCGCTGGTCACGGCGAGTGCGCGCACCTTGCCGGCCTTGACCTGCTGCAGCACCGACGCCAGGTCGAGCATGCCGAGCGGCACCTGGCCGCCGATCACGTCGAGCGCGACCGGACCCGAGCCGCGGTACGCGATCTCGGCGAGGTCGATGCCGGCGGTCTGCTTCATCAACTGCACCGAGAGGTGCATCGCGGTGCCGTTGCCGCCGTGGCCCACCGACAGCTTGCCGGGCTCGGCCTTCGCCTGTGTCATCAGATCGCCGACGCTCTTGATCGGCGACGTTGGCGCCGCGACCAGCACGAACGGAATGTGCGCGAGCAGCGAGATCGGCACGAAGTCCTTCTGCGCGTCGAACGGCATCTTCGGATAGAGGCTGACGTTCGCTGCGAGGCCGCCGGCTGCGCCGACGCCGATCGTGTAGCCGTCGGGGTCGGACTTGGCGAGCGCAGCGAGGCCAATGTTGCCGCCGGCGCCCGGCCGGTTGTCGATCACGACCTGCTGGCCGAGCCGCTCGCCGAGCTTCGGCGCGACGATGCGCACCGTCGCGTCGGCCGAGCCGCCGGGCGGGAACGTGACGATCATCCGGATCGGTTTGGTCGGCCAGCCGGCCGACGCCGTCGCCGGCTGGGCCCAGGCGCCACCGCCCGAGAGGGCGATCGCGCCGGCAAGAAACACGCGCTGCAAGGTCGACGTCATGGCGGAGCAGGTTGTCGCGGGCCGCCAACGCGGCGGCCGCTCCGCGAGTGTCCGCCAGAACGTCAAGCCCTCACTGGCAGGTGAAGCTGGCCGCCGATTCGAGGCTGCCGCTGCCGTTGTAGCGCGCGACCTTCGGGTACGAGCAGAGCGGACGCGTCCGGTTCGCGGCCCAGGCCGACGGCAGGTCGGCGTTGACGCCGCCGGCGTTGCCCGTGCCGCGTGCGCTGGCGACGACGCTGTCCGGCGCCTCGCCCTTCTCGACCCAGTTGACGAGCGGGGTCAGCATGTCGAACTGGTCGGTGGCGGGGCCGCCGCTGCAGTGGTTCATGCCAGGGATGAGGTAGAGGCGGGCGAAGTTCGAAGAGTCGCCACCGTTCGTGCCGCGCAGGCCTTCGATATAGCCGACGCTGTCATCGCTCGAGAAGATCGGATCGCTGGTGCCGTGATAGACCATCAGCTTGGCACCGCGCCGCTTCAGCGCCGAAAGGTCGGTCGGATTCGGCGGCGTCATGAACGACAGCGAGTTCTCGGTGTACGCCGCGTTGGTCGCCTGGATCTTGGCGTAGAGGTCGTCGATGTTGCTGGTCGCGGCGAACGTCGTGCCGTTGAACGTGGTCGGGTCGACCGGCGGCACCTGCCAGATGAAGCCGATCGCGCCGGCATCGCGGCTCGGCGGCGCGCCGAACTTCCAGGTCGGGCCCCAGCCGGTCGTCGCCAGGCCGTTGTCCCACCGGAAGCTGGTGTAGATCTTGGTTCCGGTGCTCGTCGTCGCGCCGGAGAACAGCTTCGCGATGCCGGTCTTCTGGGCCGCGCTGAGGCAGTTGCCGTCACGTGCGCCGGTGCAGGTCGGGACGTCGCGGCTCACGTCGAACGCGGCCTGGCAGGCCTTGGTGTCCTGGATCAGGCCGTCGGTCGCGCCGTCGAGCGCGTCGCACTTGGCGGTGACGGCGCTCGACACCAGCTGGCGCTCGGCGACCGTGAAGCCGGTGGCCGGGTCGCCCGCGGTCGTCGCGAGGCTCACGTAGGTCTGGTAGCCGGCCACGTTGGCGAGCGCGGCGAGCGGCAGGCGCCAGCCCGGGTCGCCGGACAGGATGCCGTCGTACTGGTCGGCATAGCGCGATGCGGCGACCAATGCATGGCGGCCGCCGTTCGAGCAGCCGCCGAGTACGAGCGATCCGGCGCCTTGCCGTAGGCGGTCTGGACTATGCCTTTCGCCATCGGCGTCAGCTTGCCGACGGCCTGGTAGCCGTAGTCGAGCCGGGCCTGCGGGTCGATGCCGAAGGTCGGGTTCTGCGAGTTGTTGTGGCCGGCATCCGAGCTGATGACCGCAAAGCCCTGCTGCAGCGCGTTGGTCAGCGGACCGCCGCCGCCGATGCCGCCGCTCGCCGTGCCGATGCTGCCGTCGGTGCCGCCGTTCGCCTGGTAGAAGAAGCGCCCGTTCCAGGCGTTCGGCAGACGCATCTCGAAGCCGATCGCATACGTCTTCGCATCGACCGTGCTGGTGCGCTGGTACATCGTGCCGGTGACCCGGCAATGCGCGCCGACCGGCGTGCCGGCGACCGTCAAGGTGCCGGCCGCGATGGCATCGGCCGTGGTGATCGTTGTGTTCGCGAACGAAAAGCGGGTCGTCAAGTCGGTGCACGAGCCGAGCGACGCGCCGGTGGCCGGCGTGAGCTGCGGAATCACGTCGTCGTCACTGCTGCCGCAGGCGGCGAGCAGGCAGAGCAGCACAGCGCTGGCCGGGAGTCGGGGAACGAAGGGGCTCATCGGGTTGTCTCCAGGGGAAGAAGTCGGCGAGCACGGCCCGGCATCTCCCGATGTCCGCCGCCGCATTCGATTTGGTTAAATCTAATAACCAAATTGGTTCCGTTGACATCAGGAGTTTCACGGATGCGAGCGGGTCCGGCGGTTGCTCTGCGGCGGCGCTTCAAGAGAGGAACGGTCTGCGTTGGAGCAGGCGAGTCGGGCCTTGTCGTGCTTAGGGTAAATACCCAGGCGAGGATTGCCCAGGTGTTTAATATCATTAACTAAATGACCGATTCCGCCATGGCCGAACCCACCGTCCCCGCGACCGGCGCACTGGCCGCGCTCGACCTGTTGCGCATCGAGCATGCCGGCGCCGTCACCCATGTGCGGCTCAATCGACCGGTCAAGCGCAACGCGCTCAATGACACCCTGGTCGCGCAGCTGCAGGCCGCGTTCACCGGCTTGCCGCCCGAAACGTGCGCGGTCGTGCTGAGCGGCGAGGGCAGCCACTTCAGCGCCGGCCTCGACCTCTCCGAGCTGTCCGAACGCAGCGTCGCCGAGGCGGTCGTCCACTCGCGCTCGTGGCACGCCGCGTTCGAGCACATCCAGTTCGGCCGCGTGCCGGTGGTCGCGGTGATGCACGGCGCGGTCGTCGGCGGCGGGCTCGAGCTCGCGGTCGCCGCCCACATCCGCGTCGCCGAGCGCAGCGTGTTCTACGGGCTGCCGGAAGGCCAGCGCGGCATCTTCGTCGGCGGCGGCGGCTCGACCCGCATCCCGCGCCTGATCGGTGCCGCGCGGATGGCCGACATGATGCTGACCGGGCGCGTCTACGACGCCGAGGAAGGTCTGCGGATCGGTCTCTCGCAATACGTCGTCGACGAGGGTCAGGGTCTCGCGAAGGGCTTCGAGCTCGCCCACAAGATTGCCGCCAATGCGCCGCTCTCGAACTTCGCGGTGCTGCATGCGCTGCCGCGGATCGCCGACATGGGGCAGGCCGAAGGCCTCTTCCTCGAGTCGCTGATGGCGGCGATCGCGTCGGGCGACCCGGCCGCGAAGGATCGCATCAAGGCGTTCCTCGAAGGCCGCGCCGCGAAGGTGGCGAAGCAGTGATCGCGCCCCAGCGTTCGGCGCCGCAGCCAGTTCGGTGAGCGTGATGTCCGCAGCCGCGCCCCGCTACCGCGACGTCGCGCTCGGGGGTTCGCTGTCGGCGCATTTCACGCAGCGCGATGACGGATCGACCGTCGTGCGCTCGACCGAGGCGCTCGGGCCGTATCCGGAGCGCATCACCGATCGTTTCCTGCACTGGGCCGCGGTCGCGCCCGACCGCACGCTCGTCGCGAAGCGCCATCAGGGTGGCGACTGGCGCAAGGTGAGCTACGCCGAAGCGCTGCAAAGCGCGCGCTCGATCGCGCAGGGCCTGATGAACCTCGGCCTCTCGGCCGAGCGGCCGATCGTGATCCTGTCCGACAACGACATCGAGCACCTGCTGCTCGCGCTCGGCGCGCTGCTCGCCGGCGTGCCGTTCGCACCGATCTCGCCGGCCTATTCGGTGGTCTCGCAGGACTACGGCAAGCTGCGCCACATCTTCGGCCTGCTGACCCCCGGCCTCGTGTTTGCGTCGAGCGGCAGTGCGTACGGCAAGGCGATCACGGCCACGGTGCCTGCCGAGACGCCGGTCGTGCTGACCGAGGGGGGGATCGACGGCCGCACGACGATGAGCTTCGAGTCGCTGCGCCAGACCGTGCCGACGGCCGCGGTCGAACAAGCGCATGCGCAGATCGGCCCGGACACGATCGCGAAGTTCCTCTTCACGTCGGGCTCGACCAAGCTGCCGAAGGGCGTGATCAACACGCAGCGGATGATCTGCAGCAACCAGCAGATGATCCTGCAGTGCTTTCCGCATCTGGCCGAGGAGCCGCCGGTGCTGGTCGACTGGCTGCCGTGGAACCACACGTTCGGCGGCAACCACAACATCGGCATCACGCTCTACAACGGTGGCACGCTCTACATCGACGAGGGCAAGCCGACTGCGGCGCTGATCGGCGAGACGTTGCGCAACCTGCGCGAGATCGCGCCGACCCTGTACTTCAACGTGCCGAAGGGCTTCGAGGAGATCGCGAACGCGCTCGAGGTCGACGCGCAGCTGCGCAAGACCTTGCTCAGCAAGGTCAAGATGTTCTTCTTCTCGGGCGCCGGGTTGTCGCAGCCGGTCTGGGACAAGCTCGAGCGCGTCGCCGAGGACCATTGCGGCGAGCGCATCAAGATGCTGACCGGTCTCGGCATGACCGAGACCGCGCCGTTCGCGATCTGCGCCAACGCGTATCAGGTGAAGTCGGGCCACATCGGTTTGCCGGCGCCCGGTGTCGAGCTGAAGCTCGTGCCCGAGGGCGACAAGGTCGAGGTGCGCTACCGCGGCCCGAACGTGACGCCGGGCTACTGGCGCGCGCCCGGACAGACGGCCGAGTCGTTCGACGACGAGGGCTACTACCGCAGCGGCGACGCGGTCAAGCCGATGGACCCGGCGCAGCCCGAGCGCGGCTTCGCGTTCGACGGCCGCACCGCCGAGGACTTCAAGCTGTCGACCGGCACCTTCGTCTCGGTCGGCCCGCTGCGCGCCAAGGTCATCGCGGCCGGCGACCCGTGCGTGCAGGACGTCGTCGTCGCCGGCATCAACCGCGACGACATCGGCGTGCTGCTGTTTCCGCGCCTCGACAGCTGCCGCGCCTTCGCCGGCCTCGGCGACGACGCGCCGGTCCGCGATGTGCTCGCTGCGCCGGCGGTGCGCGAGTTCTTCCAGCACCTCGTCGACGGCCTGTGGCAGACCGGTACCGGCAGCGCGACCCGGGTCGCGCGCGCGCTGGTGCTGGAACAGCCGCCGTCGATCGACCTCGGCGAAGTGACCGACAAGGGCTCGATCAACCAGCGCGCGGTGCTGACGCATCGCACTGCGGCGGTCGAGCGTCTCTATGCCGACGCCGCGCCGGACGTGATCCGGCCGCGCAGGTGAGCCAAGCGGCTCGCGCGCATCCGACGTCGACGGACCTGACCGGGAAGGCACCGACACCATGAAGATCGAAGGACAGGTCGCGCTCGTCACCGGCGGTGCCTCCGGGCTCGGCGCCGAGACCGCGCGCGAGCTCGCGCGGCGCGGCGCGAAGGTCACCGTGCTCGACCGCAACGGCGAGGGCGCGAAGGCGGTTGCCGCCGACATCGGCGGGCTCGGCGTGGCCTGCGACATCACGTCGACCGAGAGCATCGTCGCCGCGCTCGATGCGTCGCGCGCGGCGCATGGCCCGGCCCGCCTGGTGATGAACATCGCCGGCATCGGCACCGCCAAGCGCCTGATCGGCCGCGACGGCACGCCGATGCCGATCGAGGACTTCCGCCGCGTGATCGAGGTCAACCTGATCGGCACCTTCAACATGATCCGGCTCGCGACCGCCGAGATCGTCAAGCTTGACCCGCTCGAGGACGGCGAGCGCGGCGTGATCGTCTGCACCGCGTCGGTCGCCGCGTTCGACGGTCAGGTCGGCCAGGAGGCCTATGCGGCGTCGAAGGGCGGCCTGGTCTCGCTGACGTTGCCGCTCGCGCGCGACCTCTCGCAGTTCGGCGTGCGCGTCGTGACGATCGCGCCCGGCCTTTTCCTGACGCCGCTGATGGCCGAGCTGCCGCAGCCGGTGCAGGACTCGCTCGCCGCCAGCATCCCGTTCCCGAAGCGTCTGGGGAAACCCGCAGAGTTCGCGCAGCTCGCCGCCAGCATCATCGAGAACATGGCACTGAACGGCGAAGTGATCCGGCTCGATGGCGCGCTGCGCATGGCACCGCGCTGAGCTGCGCTCGAACGACGACGCTCGTGCGCCGATGAAGACCACCCTCTACCGCGTGTCGATCGAGTTCGGCGACTGCGATCCCGCGGGCATCGTCTTCTTCCCGAATTTCTCGCGCTGGATGGATGCGGCGTCGCTGGCGTTCTTCATGCAGTGCGGGCTGCCGCCGTGGCGCGAGCTGGTCAAGACGCGCGGCATCGTCGGCACGCCGCTGCTCGAGATCCATACGAAGTTCATCAAGGCCGCGACCTACGGCGAGGAGATCGTCGTCGCGACCCACGTCTCGGAATGGCGGGCGAAGACCTTCACGCAGGTCCATCGCGTGACGCGGCCGCGCGCCGGCGCCGACGACGACCTGATCTGCGAGGGCAGCGAAGTCCGCGCCTTCGTGCGCCGCGATGCCGACGACCCGGACCGCCTGCGCGCGATGCCGGTGCCCGAGGACATCCGCCTCATGTGCAGCTGAACCGGTTCCTTTTTCACCCCGCCCTTCCAGGAGACACCATGAAGAAAATCCGCACGCTGATGACCGGCGCCGTCGCAACGGTGCTGACGGCGTTCGCCACGACCTCGGCGCTCGCCGACATCACGATCGGCGTCAGCATCTCGCTGACCGGGCCGACGTCGGCGCTCGGCATTCCGACCAAGAACGGCCTCGCGCTGTGGCCGAAGGAGATCGCCGGCGAGAAGCTCAACGTCATCCTGCTTGACGACGCGACCGACCCGACGAAGGGCGTGCAGAACACGCGCAAGCTGACCAGCGAAGACAAGGTCGACGTCGTCGTCGGCTCGGTGACGACGCCGGTCGCGATCGCGATGGCCGACGTCTGCGCCGAGGCGAAGACGCCGCAGCTGATGCTCTCGCCGGCCAACCTGCCGCCGGGCAAGGGCGAGTGGTCGTTCCGGATGCCGCAGTCGACCGCGGTGATGGCGATCCCGATCGTCGAGCACTGGAAGAAGATCGGCGTCAAGACGTACGGCTTCCTCGGCTATTCCGACGGCTACGGCGAAGCCTGGCTCACCGACATCAAGCCGCTCGCCGAGAAGGCCGGCATCAAGCTGATCGCGACAGAGCGTTTCGCGCGTCCCGACACCAGCGTGACGGGGCAAGCGTTGAAGCTGATGGCGGCGAACCCGGACGCGATCCTCGTCGTCGCCTCCGGCAGCGGCGCCGCGATGCCGCACAAGGGCCTGGTCGAGCGCGGCTATCCGAAAGCCAAGATCTACCAGACGCACGGTGCCGCGACGATGGACCTGATCCGTGTCGGCGGTGCCGACGTCGAAGGCTCGTTCGTGTCGTCCGGCCCGGCCGTGGTCGCCGACAAGCTGCCGGCCAGCAACGCGAGCAAGGAACTCGGCATGCGCTACATCAGCGAGTTCGAGAAGGCCAACGGCAAGGGCAGCGCGAACCAGTTCGGCGCCCATGCGTTCGACGTCGTCATCGTGCTGCAGAAGGCGGTGCCGCTCGCGCTGAAGAAGGGCAAGCCCGGCTCCGCGGAGTTTCGCGCTGGCCTGAAGGAAGCGTTCGAGACGATGGGTCGCACGCCGGTCTCGCAAGGCGTCCTCAACTGGACCACGACCGACCACTTCGGCTACACGCCGGAAACCGGCGTCCTGCTGAAGGTCGCGAAGGGCGACTGGGAAGTCGTCCCCAACTGAGAGTTCGGCCCGGACCGCGGTCTCGTCTCGAAGACAATCGCGGCCTCTCATCGTCGGGGCCTGCCAGCGACTCGAGCAGGCCCTCTCATAGCGTTAACAGGCCCTAGCGGGAGCGAATGGACGCGTCGATCGTCGGAATCCTGATGCTGGACGGCGCCACCAACGGCGCCGTCTACGCATTGCTGGCGCTCGCGATCGTCCTCGTCTTTGCGGTCACCCGCGTCATCTTCATTCCGCAAGGCGAGTTCGTCGCGTACGGCGCGCTGACCCTGGCGCTGCTGCAGCTCGGCCGGGTGCCCGGCACCGTTTGGCTGCTGGTCGTCCTCGCGCTGCTGGCGGCCGTGCTCGATGCGGTGCAGCGTGCGCGGCGCGGCGTGCCATTGGCACAGGTCATCGTTGCGGCGCTGAAATCGCTTGCGATCCCGGCGCTGATCGTCGGAGTCACGCTGTGGGCCGCGCCGCTCAAGTTGCCGCTGGTCGTGCAGAGCCTGCTGACCCTGGCGATCGTCACGCCGCTCGGCCCACTGGTTTACCGCCTCGCCTACGAGAAGCTGGCCGACGCGACCGTGCTGGTGCTGCTGATCGTCTCGGTCGGCGTGCACTTCGCGTTGACCGGCCTCGGCCTGGTCTTCTTCGGCGCCGAGGGCTTTCGCAACCCGAGCTTCTGGGACGCGCGCTTCTCGGCCGGCGCGCTGTCGCTGTCGGGCCAGACGATCATCATCTTTCTGGTCTCGATCGCATTGATCGTCGCGCTGTACCTGTTCTTCGAGCGCACCCTGCGCGGCAAGGCGCTGCGCGCGACCGCGGTGAATCGGCTCGGCGCGCGCCTGATGGGCATCTCGACCTCGGGCGCCGGCCATTTGAGCTTCGGCCTCGCCGCATTCATCGGTGCGCTGTCGGGATTGCTGATCGGGCCGGCGACGACGATGTTCTACGACTCCGGCTTCCTGATCGGCCTGAAAGGCTTCGTCGCCGCGATCTTCGGCGGCCTCGCGAGCTACCCGGCGGCCGCGCTCGGCGCGATCTTCGTCGGCCTGCTCGAGAGCTTCGGCTCGTTCTGGGCCAGCGCTTTCAAGGAGGTGATCGTCTTCACCGTGATCATTCCCGTGCTGCTGTGGCGTTCGTTCCAGCACGGCCACGACGACGAGGAAGAGTGACGATGAGTCCGCGCGCGTTGCGTCGTTACGTGCTGATCGCCTTTGCGGTGCTGCTCGCGCTGATGCCGCAGCTGCCGGTGCCCGAGTTCTGGATCACGCAGGCCAACTACATCGGCCTCTACACGCTGGTCGCACTTGGGCTCGTGCTGCTGACCGGCGTCGCCGGCCTGACGTCGTTCGGGCAGGCCGCGTTCGTCGGCCTCGGCGCCTACACCGCCGCGTACCTGACCGTGACGTATGGCGTGTCGCCGTGGCTGACGGTTTGGATTGGCCTCGGCGTGACCGCGCTCGCCGCGCTCGTGCTGGCGTGGGTCACATTGCGGATGTCCGGCCACTACCTGCCGCTCGCGACGATCGCGTGGGGGCTGTCGCTGTACTACCTGCTCGGCAACATCGACGCGCTCGGCAAGTACGACGGCCTGCTCGGCATTCCGGCGCTGAAGTTCTTTGGCATCGAATTGAATACCGGCCGCAGCTACTTCTACCTGCTCTGGACCTTGGTGCTGTGCGCGACGATCGCGCTGACCCATTTGCTCGATTCGCGCGCCGGGCGCGCGTTGCGCGCGGTGAAGGGCGGCACGACGATGGCCGAGGCGATGGGCGTCAACACCTTCCGCACCAAGGTCACCGCGTTCGTGCTGGCCGCGCTGCTCGCCAGCGTCTCGGGCTGGCTGTTCGCGCACTTCCAGCGCACCGTGAACCCGTCGCCGTTCGGCCTAAACATGGGCATCGAGTACCTGTTCATGGCGGTCGTCGGCGGCGTCGGCCATGTCTGGGGCGCATTGGTCGGCGCGAGTGCGGTCCAGATTTTGAAGGACCAGTTGCAGGTCTGGCTGCCGAAGCTGATGGGGACCAGCGGCAACTACGAGATGATCGTCTTCGGCATCCTGCTGGTGCTGGTGCTGCAGTACGCGCGCGACGGCATCTGGGCGTTCGTCGAGTCGCGCCTGCCGCGCGTCCACCGCAAGGTCGACTGGGTCGATGCGCCCGCGCTCGCAAGCCGGCCGCGGCCGCCGCACGGCGAGGTGGTGCTCGACGTCAATGCCGTGCGCAAGGAGTTCGGCGGCTTGGTGGCCGTCAACGACGTCAGCTTCCAGGTCAAGGCCGGCGAGATCCTGGGCCTGATCGGCCCGAACGGCGCCGGCAAGTCGACGACGTTCAACCTCGTCACCGGCGTGCTGCCGGCGACTCGCGGCGAAGTCCGCCTGATGGGACAGCGCATCGACGGGCTGCCTTCGCGCGAGATCGCGCGGCGCGGCGTCTCGCGCACCTTCCAGCACGTGAAGATGATCGCCGGCATGACGGTGCTCGAGAACGTCGCGCTCGGCGCGCACCTGCGCGGCCATCGCGGCTTCCCGTCGGCGCTGCTGCGCCTCGACCGCGCCGAGGAGCGCAGCCTGATGCGCGAGGCCGAAGCCCAGCTGGTGCGCATCGGCATGGGCGCCTCGATACACGAGCTGGCCGGCAATCTGGCGCTCGGCCCTCAGCGGTTGATGGAGATCGCGCGTGCGCTGTGCGCCGACCCGACGTTGCTGTTGCTCGACGAGCCGGCGGCTGGGTTGCGGCACAAGGAGAAGCAGGGGCTTGCGGACGTGCTGCGGCAATTGCGCAGCGAAGGGCTGTCGATCTTGCTGGTCGAGCACGACATGGATCTGGTGATGGGGCTTGTTGACCGGGTGGTCGTGATGGAGTTCGGGACGAAGCTCATCGAGGGGACGCCTGATGTCGTGCAGGCGAGCCCGGCGGTCCGGGCGGCGTATCTTGGGACGGAGCATTGATGATGCGTCGCATCCCTTTGGTTCGAAGAGCGCTTCCTGCAAGGGTGTTTGCCTCTGCGAGGCCGCGCCGGGTATTCGGCCCGGCGGCCGAGTCACTTTCATTTGCTGGCCCAAATGAAAGTAACCAAAGCAAAGGGCCTGGAAACGGATTTGTGAAGAGCGCTTGGCTGCAACCTGTCGCGGCCTTTGGAGCTGCGAGGTCATCGACCGGTTGCCGCGCCGACCCTTCGTCGCTGCGCGACTTCATAGACCGTAAGGCGCTGTTGATGGATCGGCGAAGCGCAATCGATCGGCTCGGCCGGCCCGTTCGGTTTGGTCAACTCATTCGATCGGACGCGCTAACAGCCGAGCGAAGCCAACTCGAGCCGCCAGAAAAGCGCCGCGGCACGCGGCGCCAGTCCAAGAGGAAACCGTCCGAACAACTCGGTCTCGCTGAATCGCGGGCTCTTACTCAACAGATGTCTGGCCAAATCGGTATTGAGGCACTTTGCTTTGGTGACTTTCATTTGTGCCAGCAAATGAAAGTCACCCGGCCGCCGGGCCGGGACCCGGCAACCCCCGGTGGGAACCACAAACCAGGACATAGCCGTGGCTGAGCACCTGCTCGAGGTTCGCGACCTCCATGCCGGCTACGGCCGCGCCGAAGTCCTGCACGGACTGAACCTGGCAGCCCGCCCAGGGCAAGTCATCACCGTCATCGGCCCGAACGGCGCCGGCAAATCCACGTTGCTGAACGCCCTGATGGGCGTCCTGCCATCAAGAGGCAAGATCGACTACGACGGCCGCCCGATTGGCCTGCTATCGCTCGAGGAGCGCGTGATGCAAGGCATGGCGCTCGTCCCCGAGACGCGCGCGCTGTTCGGCACGATGCCGGTCGAGGACAACCTGTTGCTCGGCGGGTATCGGCAGGTCCGTCTCGGCCGCAAGGACAGCAGCGCCGCGCTCGAAGAGGTCTATGGCCTCTTCCCGCGCCTGAAGGAGCGCCGCACTCAGCTCGCCGGCACGCTGTCGGGCGGCGAGCGCCAGATGCTCGCGGTGGCGCGCGCGCTGATGGGCAAGCCGGCGCTGCTGATGCTCGACGAGCCGAGCCTCGGTCTCGCGCCCCTCGTCGTGCGCGACATCTTCAAGACGATCGCCGGGCTGCGCGCGACCGGCGTGACGATCCTGCTGGTCGAGCAGAACGCACGTGCCGCACTCGAGGTCGCTGACCACGGCTATGTGCTCGAGATGGGCGAGATCGCGCTCGAGGGACCCGCGTCCGAGCTCGCGCGCGATCCGCGGGTCATCGAGACCTACCTCGGCGCGGCCCAGAAGAAGAATGCGGCGGCCTAGCGCGGCGGTGCCACGACCCGCCTGCCGAGGCATGCGGGATGCAGTAAGGGCGATGGCGATGGGGCCGCTGGGCACTCGGCGATGACCGCACAGACTGCGCCACGGCTTCGCGCAGGCGCCGCCGGTCGACGACCGGCGGAGCTGCCGGACGTGCAGACGACAACCACCGAGCCGGCGACCGGCGAGCTCGACGCCTCGCGCCTGACCCACCTCGTCGGCTACGCGGCGAGCCGCGCCGCGATCGAGATGCGCAAGGTCTTCACGCACCACATGGCCGCGCTCGATCTGAAGATCGTCGACTTCAGCATCCTGATGCTGGTTGCCGCGAATCCCGAGGTCAACCAGAAGCGGATCGGCCAGGCCCTCGACATCAGCGCGCCGAACATGGCGGTCACGCTCGATCGCCTGGTGGAGCGCGGCTGGGTCCAGCGCGTGCGCAGCGACAAGGACCGTCGCGCCCAGCACATCCACCTGACGGCGAAGGGCCGCGACGTGGTCCAGCGCGCCGAGAAGATCTCGCTGACGATGGAGGACTCGGCACTGCGCGTGTTGTCCGCGGCGGAACGTGCTCTGCTGATCGAGCTGTTGCTGAAGGTCGTCGGCGGCGGGCCGGCGGCGCGCTAGCGTCCGCTGCTCGACATCACTGGCAAAGCCCCAGCACCTTGGCCTGCTGGGTACAGGCCAGCACGGGCGGAGGGGCCCGCCCGCCGCCGGCGCCTTGCGCTCCGCTGATGCAACTCCTCAGCTCACGCTCCATCGGCGGGTAGTAGAGCCAGCCGCGCGGCAGCTCTGGGGTCGCGAGCTGCACTTCCTTCCACTTCGGGTGGCCTTCCGCCTGCAATTTTTGGAAGTTCTGGCACAGCGAGCGCGCTAAGCCGCGCAGCCGGCTGACCGAGCCGCCCATCGTGTAGTCGTAGGTGACGAGGAACGCCTTGACCGCGGCGCCGGGGATGTCTTCGGTCATCACGTTCGGGTAGTTCGCGGCCTTGATCGTGGTCGGAAAGTACGTCTTCAGCGCGGTCGCGCTGGCCGGGTTTGACGGGTCGAACTTCAGCAGCTTGATGAGCTGGCGCGCCTCTGGCTTCATGTCGACCAGCAGCTTGAACGGCTGGCCGGCGACGGCGACCACGACGTCGAGCGACTTGTCGCTGACCAGCTTGACCAGCGCATCCTCATTGCTGAGAAAGCTCGCGTTCGCATCGGGCAGCGCCGCGCCGAACAGTTGGCGGTAGATCGTCGTCGCCGACATCGCGGTGCCGCTGCGCAGCGGGCCGACGTTGATCTTCGCGTCCTTTATCTCGTGCACGAAGTTGATCGGCGCGTCGGAGCGCGCAATGAAGTAGATCTCCTCGTTGTAGAGCGGCATGATCACGCGCAGCGGCCGGATGATCGTGCCGGCCTCGTTGTTGCCGCCGGCGGCCTGGTCGAGGAAGGCCTGATAGACGTCCGACTGGACCAGCGCAAACTTCACGCCAGGTTCGTAGCGCAGGCGCTGCACGTTCTCGGCAGAGCCGGCAGACGGCAGCACCTCGAGTTCGATGTCGGCGGCAGGCGCGACGAACTTCGCGATGTCGCGCCCTATCTGGATGTAGGTGCCGCGCTCCGACGCGGTGACGATCTTGTATGGAGCGGGCGCGGCCACGGCGGCCAGCGCGAGCGCGCCGAGCAGCGACGCGGCGGCGATCAGCCGGGCACTTCGGGCAGCAAAGGCAGCCATCTTCATTCCTTTCGCGGCCTCGGACCGCACAGGTTGAGCGCCAGGATCCGCTCGGTGCAGGTGATCGAGCCGCCAGCCTCGGCGGCGGTCTCGTCAGTTCCGCTACGCCGGTTCGCGCGTGCTTCGGCTGGCGCCTCGGCGACAGGGCTCGTGCGTTCGGCGCCCGCCGGCAGGCCGGAGGATTCGGCGCGCGGCCGGCCGGTGTCGGAGCGGGTTTGTTCGGTGGTCGGCGCGACGGCGGCGTTGTCCTGAGTTCGGTTTGCCGGCGTTTGGCGCCGCGCGAGGCGCTCGGCGACCTCACGCGGGACGCGCGCTGGCCGCGTCTCGCCGGCCGAGGCCCGGGCGGTCGGCGCCGGCCGATCGTCGCTGGGAGCCACGTTCGGCGCAGGTGCGGGCACCGGGGCTGCAACGGGCGCCGGCGTCGGCACTGCAGCGATTGGCGGGCTGGTCGTGACGACGCCGGATCCGGTCGAGGACGGCACAGGCTCGGCGACGCGAGTGCCTGGTGCCGGCGCGGCTGGTGCGGCCGGCGTGGTCGATGTCGACGCTGCGCTTCGCAGTTCGTCCGACGACAGGTTGACGCGCACGCCGTCGCCGAAGAACGGGTACGCCGCCAGCACGACGGCAATGCCGACAAGGCAGAGCGCGGCGATCGTGACGCGCCGGCGCCGCTGCGCCGCCTGCGCCGAGGTGTTGGACAGCGCGGCGAATTTCTCGCCGAGGGCCGGGTCGCGGAACGAGTCGCTGTTGCGCCCGGCGCGCGCCGACGGCAGCGCGCCGAAGGCATCGACATCGCGACCGCCGCGGATCGGCGGCTGGGTGCTGCCGAGACCGGAGCGCCCGCTGTCGAACGAGGCATCGTCATCGCTGTGGAGCGACGGGTGGCTGCCAGCCGCGAAGAACGAGTCCTCGAAGGTCTGGATCGCCTCGGCCTCCGGCGATCGGTTCGGCCGCGAACGGCGCCGCACAGGCGCCGGATCCTTGCTTGCGGCAGGCGTCGCGAGTTCGGCGAGCACCGCTGGCGGCAGGTCGCTCGGCATCTCGCCGCGCTGGGGCGCACGTCCTGCTGCATGGGGATCGACCGGCGGCGCCGCAAAGGGCGGGTCGGACGCGACGATGAAAGGCGGCTCCGACGGGCGCGATTCGGTGGCGGCTCCGCCCGACGCCGGCGCCGGGTCGCCACCGGCCGGATCGGCCATCAGGAACTCGGCGTGCGGGAAGGTTCCGCCGGAGGGTTGCCACCGAGGCGGGGACGGCTCGTCGATCGGCTTCAGGATCGCGCCGAGATCCGCCGGCGGATGATGCGGCGGTTCCATGGCGGGCCGTGAAGGCGCGCGCCATGGAAACAACCCGGGTTCATCGACCGGCTTCTGCTCGGCAGTGTGCGGACTCGGTGGAATCGAGGATGACGAAGACGCCGGACCGGCCCCTGCGGACTCAGCCGTGTCGTCGGCGCTCGTCGGGAACGACCCTTCATTCGACGCGACTCGCCCGGCCCGAGCTTCTGGCTCGGCCGACCCATCGTCGGAAGGCCACGCATCGAACGACTTGACCGCGAAGCGCGACTCGTCGAACGGTTCGTCGGCGAAGGAAGGGAAGGCGGGTCTGTCGGCAGGGGCTGCACCATCGATCGGCGCTGCAGCAGGCAGCACATCGGGTTGCGGCACAGGCGCGTCGGCAGGCTGTTTGAACCCCGCTTCTTGTGTCGCCGCCGCAGCGCTTGCCGAGGGGTCGTTCGATCGGTCGGTGCCCTGCAGGTCGGTCGGTGCGATCTCTCTGGGCTCGACAGCGTCATCCGGTGCGTCAGCGCGGCGTTCACCGGCATGCACTCCTCCGACTCCCGCCGCTTCGAATGAGGGCATTTCCTCGGTGGCGTCTGGCTTCACGTCGTCAACGGCCGACTGCTCCGGCATTGCAAGTTCTGCCGACAGCGGGTCCGTCCCAGATGAGACGTCCGTCGCTCGGGCCCCATTCGCCGTGTCCGCAGTCGCTTGGTCCTCAATCGCTTGGTCGCCGCCAAGTGGGTCGTCGCCCGTTCGCAGGCCGGGCGGTCGGTCGCCCGTCGCGCTGTCTCTAGGGACACCGTCTTCAAGGGCGCCGTCATCTGTTGCGCCATCGCACACAGCCGGGATTGCCGTAGCGATGTCGTGAGCCGGGCCGACGGGCTGATCAAGCATCGAGGGCACGGGACCCTCGGTTGCACCGGGTTCCGATGGACCAAGCCCGATGTCGACAACGGCTTCATCGATCTGCGAGTTCGAGAAAGCCTCGCTCGAAACGTCGCCCCAGGCGTCGCTCGGATCATCCGGTTCGCCGTTCATCCGTGCCACGGCGGCTTCGAACAGGGTGCGGCGCTTCGACGACGGTGCCGGGGGCCGTTCGATCGACGCCATGCTCAACGCGTGCGGAACGTTGCCTTCGAACTCGGCCATCGGCACGCCCTGGGCTTCCAGCGCGGCGGTGATCGGCATGGGTGCGAGCGCGTCGTCCGGCGGGGGCAGCGCCGCGTCGCAGTTCCAGCAGGCGTGCGCGTTCAGACCGTTGGCGCTGCCGCATTGCGGACAAGGCCAAAGGTGGGAGTCGGCGTCGGCGCGCGCGAGGTTTGGTCGCATGACTGACTCTGTGTTCCGCCCGTCCACGATCTTAGTGCGTCAGCAAGGGCTGTGCCTTTCCCCAACAGAGGGGGAGAAAACGGCGTCAGGCCGCGGGAGGATCGAGCAGTTTGAGGCGCTGAACCTTGCCCGACGGGCCGCGCGGCAGCTCGCTGACGAGGCGGATCACCTTGGGCGTCTTGAAGGCGCCGAGCCGCGCCACACAGAAGTCGCGCAGGTCCTGCTCGGTGCAGGCATGGCCCTCGCGCAGGACGACGCAGGCGAGGATGTCCTGGCCATAGTGGCGGTCGGGCAGGCCGGTCGCCGCGGCTTCGAGCACCGCCGGATGGGCGAGCAGCACCTCGTCGATCTCGCGCGGCGCGATGTTCTCGCCGCCCTTGATGATCAGCTCCTTGATGCGGCCGGTGACGAAGAAGAAGCCGTCGGCGTCGCGGTGGCCGAGGTCGCCGCTGCGGAGCCACCCGTCCGGCGCGAACGTCGCGGCGGTCGCCGCCGGGTCCTTGTAGTAGCCGCGCATCACGTTCGGCCCGCGGATCGCGATCTCGCCGGTCGCGCCGTCGGCGACCGGCTGCAGTGCCGCGTCGATGACGCGCGCTTCGCAGCCGGAGGCGCGGCCGACCGAGCCGACCTTGCGACGGGCCGGATCGAGCGGGTTCGAGAACGCCGGCGCGACCGTCTCGGTCAGCCCCATTGTCTCGACGATGCCGATGCCGAAGCGCTGCTCGAACGCCAGCAGGTGCTCGGGCGGCAGCGCTGCCGAGGCCGAGCGGCAGAAGCGCAGATGCGCCGCCTGTTCGCGTGGCGGCACCGGCCCTTCGAGCAGGTACGAAATCATCGTCGGCACGACGTTGATCCACGTGCAGCGCGAATCGGCGGCCTGTTGCCAGAAGCGGGCGGCCGAAAAGCGCGGCGGCATCGCGAGGCTGCCGCCGTGCGCGAGCGGCGCCAGCATCGTCACCGCGAACGCGTTGATGTGATAGAGCGGCAGCACGGCGAGCACGCGGTCGTCCGCCGCCAGGCCGTGCTCGGCGCTGATCGCCTGCGCGTTCGCGGCCAGGTTGGCCTGCGTCAGCATCACGCCCTTCGGCACGCCGGTCGTGCCTGACGTGTACATCAGCAGCGCGAGGTCGTCGGGCCGCGACACCGACGCCGAGTCGGACGCGCCAGCGTCGGTCTGGCGATCGTCGAGCGGCGCATCGGCGTCCGTGACGACGACCGCCACCGGCCGATCGATAGTCGCGAGCAGCGCGCGCACGCGCGCTTCCCACTCGCTCGCGACGAAGACGAGCTTGCAGTCGGAATGCGCGAGCACATGGCGCATCTGCTCCGGCTGCGACAGCAGGTTGACCGGGTTGACGCAGCAGCCCGCGTGCATCGCACCGAGCAGCAGGCGCACGGTCTGCAGGCCGTTCGGCAGCACCAGCGAGACGGTGTCGCCCGGACCGACACCGTGCGTGCGCAGCAGCGCGCCGACCGCGCGGCAGGCGCGCGCCAGCTCGGCAAACGTGAGGCGTTGGTCCGATTCGGTCGAGATGGCGTAGACGGCGTCCGGCCGCTGCGCTGCCTGGCCATCGATCAGCGCGCGGACGGTGGTCGGCCGGCCGACGTCGGCGGTCGTCATGCCGCGCCGTACTTCTCGAAGTAGCGGCCGAACAGCTCGGCCTCGGTCGGCACGCGCTCGGGGATCGGCCGCGAGATGCGCGTGATGTTCAGGTAGTGACGGAAGTTGAGGTTGTCGGAGAAGTTGTTGCGGCCCCAGGTCCCGCAGCCCATTGACAGCGAGAACGGCAGGCCGTTGTCGAAGCTGCCGCCGGTCGCGATGCAATGCGCCTGGTCGACGATCACGCGCGCGACCGGCAGGCTCAGCCCGAGTTGCAGCGCGCGCTCGGCATGCCGGCTGTGCAGGCCGACCGAATGGCCCGCGCCTTCGAACGCGTAGATCCTCCGCACGTGTTCGGCCGCCGCTTCGAAGTCGGCGACGCGGTAGAGCGTCAGCACCGGGCTCAGCTTCTCGCCCGAGAACGGATGCTCGGCGCCGACGCCGCTCTCCTCGACCAGCAGGATGCGCGGGGCTCGTTGCGCGATCGCCTGCCAGGCGTCCTGCTGCTCGGGCGCCGCGAGAGCACCGGCGCGTTCGGCGATCGTCGCGGCCGACTGGCCGATCGCCGCCGGCGACAGCTTGCCGTCGGGCCACAGCAGGCGCTGCAAGGTCGCTTTCTGTGTTGCATCGACCCGCACCGCGCCGCGCCGCTGCAAGGCCACGACGAGCGCCTCGTAGACCGCATCGACGACGACCAGGCTGTTCTCCGACGAGCAGCTGGTCGCGTTGTCGAACGTCTTCGAGCGCACGATCAGGTCGGCCGCGCGCTCGACATCGGCGCTCTCGTCGACGATGCCGGCGACGTTGCCGGCGCCGACCCCGAACGCCGGCGTGCCGCTGGCATACGCAGCGCGCACGTTGGCCTGCGAGCCGGTCGCGACGACGAGGTCGCACTGGCGCATCAGCTCGAGCGTCGATTGCTTGCTGACCGGCGAGGGCAGCAGCTGGACCAGGTCGCGCGGCGCGCCGATTCGATCGAACTGCGCATGGATGTACTCGATCAATTTCGCGCCGATGGCCCAGCCCTTCGGCGACGGCGCGACGATCACCGCGTTGCGGCCCTTCAGCGCATTGATGATCTTGTTGGCCGGCGTCGCGCCCGGATTCGTCGACGGCGTGATCGCACAGACCACGCCGACCGGCCTGGCGATCTCGACGATGCCGGTCGCCGCATGCTCGGCGATCACGCCGACCGACTTCGCGCCGTTCAGGTCGCGTAGCAGGCCGAGCGTCTTGCGGTGGTTCTTCAGAATCTTGTCCGGCACGTTGCCGATGCCGGTGACGTCGACCGCAAGCTCGGCGAGCGCGCGGTTGCGTGCCGGCTCGATGATCGCCCAGCCGGCCGCGGCGACCAGCTCGTCGATGCGCGCCTGGTCGTAGCCTTCGGCGATGCGTTGTGCGGCGCGGGCGCGCTGCACCAGTTCGCCGACGAGGGCCTGCACGTCGCTCGACGTGCCCGCGGTGGATGGGTTCATGTGAATCCTTCGAGAGCAGGAGGCGACATCACTGCTCCGCCTTGAGGTTGGCTTCCTTCGCGAGCTTGGCCCACTTGACCAGCTCGAGGCTGACCGTCTTGCCGAGCGCGTCGGGCGCACCGCCGACACCTTCGCTGCCCTGCGCGAGCAACTTGTCCTTGATCTCGGGGTCGGCGACGACTGCGTTCAGCGCCTTGTTGAGGCGCTCGATCACCGGCTTCGGCGTCTTCGCCGGCACGAACATCGCGTACCAGGAGTCGACCTCGAAGTCGGGAACGCCCGCCTCCTGCATCGTCGGCACGTCGGGGAAGGCGGCGCTGCGCTTGACCGTCGACACCGCGAGCGCCTTCAGCTTGCCCTGCTTGACGAAGCCGGCCGCCGCCGGGATCGAGACCCACAGCAGCGGCACCTGCCCGCCCATGACGTCGGTCACGGCGGGGCCGCCGCCGCGATACGGGATGTGCGTCATCTGCGTGCCGGTGCGCAGCTTCAGCAGCTCGCCGGCGAGGTGGCCGGGCGAGCCGTTGCCGACCGACGCGAACGAGATCGTGTTCGGCTTCGCCTTCGCCGCCGAGATCAGCTCGGCAACCGTGTTGGCCGGGAACTGCAGATTCGCGACCAGGATCTGCGGCAGCGAGGCGACCGTGCCGACCGGCTCGAAGTCCTTCGCGGTGTCGAACGGCAGCTTCGTATAGAACGACGGATTGATCGTGTGCGACGACAACGTGAACAGCACCGTGTAGCCGTCGGCCGGCGATTTTGCGACGATGTCGGTGCCGAGCGAGCCGGCCGCGCCGCCGCGGTTGTCGATCACGATCGGCTGGCCGAGCGCATGCTGAAAGCGCTCCTGCACGATGCGCGCGATCACGTCGGTGCCGCCGCCGGGCGGATATGGAACGACGAACTTGACCGGCTTGTCGGGGTAGGTGCCCTGCGCCTGCGCGGGCGAGGCGAGGAGCGCGAGCGCGCTGAAGGCGAGGGCCGCCCATCGCGAGGGAAGGCCGGGCCGGTTCGTCATGAAGTTCATCGTGTCTCCTGGTCGTTGTGTCGAGAGGTCAGGACTTGTGCCGCACCACGGGTGTCGCGCTGCCCTGCAGATGGAAGCCGAGCGCGCCGCTCGCGTCGCGCGCGCAGGCCAGCAGGCGCTCGGCAAACGTTCGGACCTGGCTGCGCGCGAAGCGGATCGACGGCACGCTCATCCCGACCGCGAGAACCGGTGCGCCGCGCGCATCGAAGATCGGCGCGCCGAGGCCGCAGACGCCGAGCCGCCACTCCTCGCGGTTCTCGGCAAAACCGCGCGCGGCGGTGCGCTCGAGCTCGCTGCGCAGCGCCCCGAAGTCGGTGATGCTGTTCGGCGTGTGCTCCTTCAGGCTGCCGAACAGTGCGCGCAGATCGGCGAGCGACGGCAGTGCGGCGGCCAGCAGCGCCTTGCCCGAGGCGACGCAGCAGGC
>Ga0207691_10000824_pt1 | contig 30896 bp, 20 predicted proteins | sample KBSM13metaG_FD_184327 | JGI IMG/M metagenome (GOLD analysis project Ga0207691, IMG submission 184327) | Miscanthus rhizosphere microbial communities from Kellogg Biological Station, Michigan, USA - KBS M1-3 metaG (SPAdes) (version 2) | ecosystem: Host-associated > Plants > Roots > Rhizosphere >...
CGCCTAACGATGGCGCTTCCCACTGGCACTGACATGCTCCCAAGCCTGCCGAATAACGGGGCGAAGCTGAGCGAGCTTAGCAGCCGAGAGCAATACAACGGTGCTGCCGCTCCGGCCCCAGGCACCCGCCGCCGGCCGAAAGACCGCTGGCTCCGAGCGCAGAAGGGTTGCCTGCTGGTCCGGCGCTAATCTGACCATACCCCATCGTTCGTCGGGATAACCCAGGGTTGCGAAGATTTTGTTCCGCACTCGAAAATCAGGGTGAGCCTGATGCGAGCTTTCCACCACGTCGGGCAGGCTAAGAGCGAGCTTGCGGAATTGGGTTGCGGTCATGTCGGAGGCGCGACGGCAATAGCGAACGTGATGAAAATACAGATCACGACCATCAAGAGCAGCGCAATGATGAAGACGGCATCGGCGACACGCTCTACAAGGTACATGCGGCGTCGGCTGCGGGTGCGTAAAGCCCAGTAGGCCGCGAGGCAGGCAAGGAGGAAAAGGATAGCGTCGATCGCGAGCATATTATCCGCGACGGTGTCGGCTTTGCGGAGCGCGATGACCACTCGCAACAGACCAATAACCGTCAGGCAAACTCCGACCATGCCGGCCGAGACAGTGAAAATGTGAATGGAGATGTCCTCCTCCAACTTCTGGTCCGACTTCAACTGCGCCATGCGGCACGCTAGGCGACAGGTGGCCTGCAAACAAGATCGGCGGGCGACGTTGCGTTTGGTAATAACTCAGCGTTTCAACGCTCGGCCTCGCAGTTGTGTCAAAGCAAGTCCCGCAAGCGACGATTGAGCCTCCTGTCGTCCCTGCGGGACTTTGTTATTTGCGTTCGGCATCCCAGCGCTAAAGCGCTGGGCTATTCTCGGATTAGAGACGGAGCCCAATCAGCGGCGGAGCGTGAAGCGATTGTTAGGCGTTTCCCAGAGGCGGAGACGCGCCAGCCGATGATCGAGCTGGGAGTCAAACCTGGGCCAGAGCGCGCGCACGATGTTCTCTCCGGTTGAAGGAATTTCTCGAAACTCCTCTGTCTCCCGATCGAGATGCTTATCCTGCCAGGGAAGGATCGCGCGCTCCACGCCGTCGCGAAACGCGAGAAAGTTGTAGAGGGTACCGCTCTTCTCGTCGTAGCGACCCCCGATCGTCGCCTCCGTCAGGTAGCGATGACCGTGTCCGCGCGGGTTATTGCATTTGCCGTAAAGGTCCAAATTCTCCGACTCGGAGAGACTGGGTGCATGCAAACGATGCGCGGCATGGAATGCTCGCTGCATCCCAAGGAAGTAGTCACCGCCTGCCCAATACTCGGCGAAGAAATCCTCGCGCTCGTGAAGGCGCACACGATGAATCGGCACCGTTTTGGTGACGCGCTGGTAGAGATATTCCGCCAAACTTTCGGTGGTTTTGGGACAGTTCGCTAGGCCAGGAACTTCGTGATTCAGGTTCTTGTGATCCAGTTCGGTGCGAAGTGACTCCAAAGATTTTCCAAGCTCCGAGTACGGGACGGCCGGTTGCGTCTCCGTCCCAACCGTCTCGCGAAAGGTGAAACGCGCGCGGTAATGATGTCCGTGACCGTGCGGCGAACTCGCATTTCCAAACAGCAAGTCGTTTTCGGCCGCACTCAAATGGGGCGACATCGTTTGCCGCGCCGCGGAAAACTCCAGCCAGAAGTTTGCGTCGCTCCGCCCATCGGCATAAAACGTCGCGCTTCGTTCGGGCGATTCCACGAGATGGCAAGCGACAAGCCGCGCGACGAGATCATGGAAAAGCGGCTCGACCTCGACGAAGAGCTGGCGCGCAACGTTCTCTGCCGTCGCCGGAGTCTCTCGAAAAACCGGATGATCTTCGTTCAGAAATTTGTGATCGAATCGCTCGTGCAAGACCCGTTCGATCCGCGCCTTGATCTCGCTGATGTTGACCAGCATGCCGTTGGTCGCATCGACCTCGCCGGTGAAAACAAAGTAGGCGACGTAGTTTCGGCCGGTCCCATAACGGGCCGCCGATTCGGGCCCGAACGCAGCGAGATTTTCGGCCTCGGACCAAGCGGGAACAAAAAGGCGGCGCGAAGCGGAAAACTCCAGGCGCTTGCTGACCGTCAGCAGCATTACCAGGTTACTGCCGAAGAAGGGAAAGAAACTCTGTTCGAGTGCGCGCGTCCTCTTTGAATGAGCCAAGGAGGCACGAGGTCGTCATGACAGAGTTCTGTTTTTCGACGCCGCGCATCATCATGCAGAGATGTTTTGCTTCAATCACAACCGCAACCCCGGCCGGATGAAGCGCCTGCATGATCGCATCAGCGACTTGCGTCGTTAGTTGTTCCTGGATCTGTAACCGACGCGCGAACACATCAACGATGCGCGCAACTTTGGAGAGACCCAGGACCTTTCCGTTGGGAATGTAGGCCACGTGCGCCTTTCCGATGAAGGGTAACAAATGATGTTCGCACATCGAGTAGAGCTCGATGTCTTTGACGAGAATGATCTCGCTCGCGTCTGAAGTGAAGATCGCCTGGTTAACGATCGCATCGAGATCCTGGCGATAACCGTTGGTCAAAAATTCGAAAGCCTTGGCAGCGCGCAAGGGAGTCTTCAGCAGGCCCTCGCGCTCCGGATTTTCACCAACCGCTTCAAGAATTTCACGAAAGGACGTTTGCAGGCTCTCGACCCGTGCGGCCCCGCACCGCGGAATGCTGCGGATGCGACGTTGCGCCGCTTCCAATTCGGTTTCGTGATTCTGCAACACGCTCATGATTCGTTAGTCGAGCCAGCTCAGCGGGTATTTGTCGTCGTCCATCGCAACGGCGGCTTCGGTCAGTTCGAGGGTGTGCTCCGTGTCGAACATGACCGCGAGTTCTTCGGTGCGTTCGGCATTTTTGCTCGCCATGATCGTGCCCGGGTGCGGTCCATGCGGAATCCCACGCGGATGCAACGTGATCGAACCCGCTTCGATTCCTTTGCGTGAACCGAAATTTCCACGGACATAAAACAAGACCTCGTCGGCTTCGACGTTGTCGTGCACCCACGGAATTTTCACCGCTTCGGGATGATAATCGAGCAGGCGTGGCGCGAAGGTGCAAACGACGTAGCCACGAATTTCAAACGTTTGATGGATTGGGGGCGGCTGATGCACCATGCCGGTGATCGGTTCGAAATCCGCCGCGTTGAAGGTGAAGGGATAGACGTAACCATCCCACCCGACAACATCGAATGGATTGTGCGCCATCGTCACGCAGGTCCAGCGCGGACCATCCTTTACCAGAATTTCCGTGTCGCTTTCCTCATCGATAACGTTCAGTTCCGTCGGCCCATGGAAATCGCGCTCGGAATACGGCGAGCCCATTTTGATTTGGCCTTCGCTATTCAAATAGCGCTTGGGAATTCGGACCGGACCGGTCGATTCGAGAATTAGATAATCTTCTTCTTCAACCTTGTCGGGCACGAGGCGATAGGTAATTCCGCGAGGAATAACAATGTAGTCCTCGGCGCGATAACGTTGCTTTCCAAACATCGATTCAACGGTGCCGCCACCCTTAAAAACGAAGATGGTCTCATCCGCGCCGCCGTTCTTGTAATACTGGAATTGTCCGTATTCCTTTTCCGGACGGCAACGCCACGCGGTCATATCCTGGTTGAAAAGCACCGGCACGCGGCCGCTGTAAAGATCGCCGCGACGCGCCATGTTCGCGGTCCGCAAATGATGGTGACGCAGCGGACTGTCGGCGGCTTTCTTCAACTCGTCGCACTTAAGTAACTTGACGTTGCGAACGCGCGTTGGCGGTCGCAGGTGATACATGATTGAAAAGGCTTCGTTGAAACCTTCGGTGGTAACTACATGCTCGTAGTAAATGCCCTCATTTTTGTAACCCGGTCCCGCGCCATTGCGATGGAACCAGATATGATGTTTCCTCGGCATCTCGCCAAGCTTTTGATAATACGGCATAAGTTATCCTCCCGTTAGGTTGTCATTCTGATCCCGCCACGCGGGCGAAGAGTCTCCGATCGTTTCTTCATCGCTACGTCAGAATAACACCTTTAATATTATAAATTACCCCTGAGTTCCTGTTCCTTTTCCAACGCCTCGAAGAGCGCTTTGAAGTTACCCTTGCCGAAGCTCTTCGCGCCCTTGCGCTGAATGATCTCGAAAAACAATGTCGGCCTGTCCTCCACCGGCTTGGTGAAGATTTGGAGGAGATAACCTTCGTTATCGCGATCGACCAGAATCCCAAGCCGCTTGAGCGGCTCAAGATCCTCATCGATGTGCCCTACCCGCTCCGGCAGTGTGTCATAATAAGATGTGGGAATGTTTAAGAATTCGACGCCGCGCGCCTGCAGATCGGTCACCGTTTGAACGATGTCCTTGGTCGCGAGGGCACAGTGCTGGACTCCTTCGCCATCGTAGAAATCGAGGTATTCTTCGACCTGCGATTTCTTCTTTCCCTCCGCCGGCTCATTGATCGGAAACTTCACGAAGCCGTTGCCATTGCTCATGACCTTGCTCATGAGGGCTGAGTATTCGGTCGAGATGTCCTTATCGTCGAAACTCAGGATATTGCGGAATCCCATCACATCCTCGTAAAACTTGACCCATGGATTCATCTGGTTCCACCCGACGTTGCCGACGCAGTGATCGACATACTGAAGGCCCGTATCCGGCGGGTTATAGTTCGACTGCCATGCGCGGAAGCCGGGCATGAAAACACCGCGATAGTTTTTGCGTTCGATGAAAAGGTGAACCGTGTCGCCGTAGGTGTGAATGCCGCTCATAACGACTTCGCCGTCGGCGTCCTTCGTCGTCGTTGGCTCCATATAACTCTTCCCACCGCGCTTGGTAGTTTCTTTCCAGGCGGAGCTGGCATCGGGCACGCGCAAGGCCAGAAACTTCACCCCATCGCCGTGCTTATTGATGTGATCGGCTATCGGCGTGCCCGAGCGAAGCGGGGTCGTGAGAATGAAGGTCAATTTGTTCTGCCGAATGACATAACTGACACGGTCTTTCACGCCGGTCTCGGGGCCGGAATAAGCCAGGCTTTGAAAGCCGAATGCCGTCTTATAGAAATGTGCAGCCTGCTTGGCGTTGCCGACATAAAATTCGACGTAGTCGGTTCCTTCCAAGGGCAGGAAATCGGTTTGCGCTGCTGTCGCGCCCTTTGGTGCTTCGAGTGTTGTTTCCATAGGCTTGTCTGTGCTGGCCCGCCTAACGGAATGCAAGGCGCGCTGCTCGCAATTATAATGGCGGCTGATACAGCCTGCAATCGTTAGAATGCGAAGCCGAAGCTAAAGTGGAATGCGCCGAAGGCCTCGTCCTCGCGCGGACTCGGGTTCACACCGTAATCCAGGCGCACCGGCCCAATTGGCAGGTTGTAGCGCAATCCCACCCCGATCGCGTAGCGCATGTCATCCAAGCCTGGCGAACTCGCGTCCGGCAAGAGGTTTCCGGCATCGACGAAGACCGCGCCCAACAGTTCCTGATACAGTGGGAAAGTGTATTCCACGTTGAAGATGGTAAAGAATTCTCCGCCAATCGGATTGCCCCGCCGATCGTGCGGCCCTAGCTCACGTTCATCGAAGCTGCGCACCGTCGTGCTGCCGCCGCTGAAAAAACGCTCATCAATCGGTATGGCGAGTGCCATGGTTGTCCCGCCGGTCTCAAGCGGATAGACGATTCCGGCGCGAGATCCAAAGGCAAGCAGGCTGCGCTCGAACCAACGTCGAAACGGAGATTTATCCAACTCCTCGCCCTCCAGCGCCAGAGGATCGGGGGCAAATGAGCGGTAATAGCTGAGGCGCGCGGTTGCCCGCAGGAAATCGAGTTCACTTCCCACCGCGCTGGTCGCCAGGTCAACGGTGTTATCGAAAACAAAACCGCGCGGCGCCACGAGCGGGTTCTTTCGGAGGTCGAGCGTCTGGGTTACTCCAATCGAGCTGACGAAATAAGAGGTGCGGCCAAGGAATTCGTCCTTAATGGACGCGTCCGTTATTTCAACGTGTCGTGGGGAATAAACCAGGCCGACTTCATATTGATCGCTGATCTTGCGATTGAGGGTAAAGCGGCCGCCCACCTCAAATTTCGAATAGCCATCGAAATCGTAGGTCAGCGCGTAGAGTCGCATCTTAAAGGCGTAGTCGGTGTCAAAAAGGTACGGATCTTCGTAAGTGAAATCCGCCTTGTAACCGCGCTGTGAATACTCGAGCGCGGTCGTGATCGGCCGACCATATCCAAAAAGGTCGCGGTTCGCATATGATGCTCCGACGATCGCGCCATCGAAGGAGCCGTACCCGATGGAAAAACCGAACTCCTGCCGCTTCGCTTCTTCGACGTTGATGTCGAGCCGCAACAGGTTGCCGTCGATCGGCGTCGGTTTGATCTGGAGGATGTTGAACAGGCTCGTCCGCATTAGCTCGCGGAACCTTTTGTCGAGTACCTCGGGACTGTAGGGGCGACCCCGGAATTTTTGGAACCGTTTCACCAGAAAGCTCGGATGCAGCTGCTGGGTCCCGGCCACGGTCACGCCGTCAAAGTAATAGACTGGACCCGGTTCAATTGTGATCCGAACCGGGACGCGTCCGTGGAGGGCCAGGGTCGGCTCCCCAATCGCGTCTACCTTCACTGCGAAGTATCCGCGAGTCTTATAGTAAGACTGCAAGCGGCGCGGAATATCCGCCAGACGCCCTTCCGTGTAGGGCCGGCCGATCAGATCTAGCATCTGACCGCGCAAGGTCTCGCTGTCGTAAATTGTCGGGCCGACGAAAATGGTGTTGCCGAAAAAGTATCGCTGCCCCTCGTGAACGACGATTCGAACGTTAACCTCGTCAGGCCGAACATAATCGTAGATAGGCTTCTCCACTGTACAATCAATGAACCCTTCCGAAGCGTAGAAACGCCGCACCAGATCGGCGCCTTCCTCGACGTCGCCGGTGACAAAAGGCAGAAGCGCCGTGGTCTTGGAAAAGCGTTCTTGGGTCGGCCGGACCGCGTATTCGGAAACCTTTTCCTTCGGCAGCTGACTAACGCCGGTAAAAAGGACCTGGCCAAGATGGACCACCGGGCCTTCGACGATGTCGAGGCGAAGTCCGTTTCCGCCCACCAGGGTGTAGCTCACGTGCACCTTGGCGTAGCCGTGTTTCTTGTAATAGAGCTCGAGAAAAAAGGCGGCATCGTCTCCACGCGCAGTCGTTAGGCCGTACTGCTCGATGGTGGCGATCTGCTCTTTCAGCTGCGATCGCAACGTCTTGTCATCGAAAGCCTGGTTGCCCCGGATCTCGAGATTGGCGCGCTGAGCAGTTTTCTCCTGCGCCTTCGCAACGATCTTTTCCTGTTTTTTCTTCTCCTTTTGCTGCGGAAGTTCAGTCGCGTTCTGACCGCGAGCCAGATCACTCGTTAGGCAAATGAAGAGAAATAGACTAGCGAAACGTTTCTTCACCTTGTGCCTAACGAAATCGAACCAGATATTTCACCAGACCGCGAAAATCACCACCGACCCCGATGTCACCAACCAGGACAATGTTGTCCGTCATCTTGTAGCGGGCCGTCGCAGTCTGTTGGCCGGTGCGCGGATCGATCGTTCCAAATTCCACGTCGAGCCGATTGAAAATGGAGTCGGTGTTATCTATTTCGTCGCCCTTTTTGAAAACTTTCCGGTAGAGCTGCTTCACGAGGATGATCGCCGCCCGACCAGCCAGAACGTTTCCGCCGCCGGTTAATTCCTCACGGGTCACGCCAGTGGCGAGCAGCGAAATGATTTCTTCCTGCGGGAGAGGAGGCTCGCTGTTAAAAATTGCCTCCGGTTGGCGAGCGGTGCCGTAAACAAAAACGTGGATGGTGTAATCGCGCAGGAGCGATGTCCCATGCAGCTCAATCTTCGGGTTGAGTGGATCGTCGGGATCAAAATAGAGAAAACCGTACTGAATCGTTAACCGACTGAACGGAAGGGTCGCCTCGAAATTCGACAAGCGGACCTGCCCTTGCGGAGCGGGCCGCAGACCTGTCCCGCCGAGTTTCATATCGATAATCGCTTCACCGCCCGCGAGGTTCCCTCGAATGAGAAACGGATCCTTGCTCTTGATTGTGAGATCGAATTTCCAATCGCGCAGCGGGGGACTCGGTATCGAGAGGGTTGGCTCAAATTCCGGTGGGCGTGGAGCGGGACGACCCGGCAATCCGATCGGAATGATGTCGATGTTCTTTAAGAACCGGCTGTTGGTCGTCAGCACCTGACCACTAACGGTCGCGCTTTGCAGCGGACCCGCCACTTTGACATCCGCATCGACGCGCGCGGTGACGTTATCGTTGCGCGCGACCAGCACGCTGTTTGCCTTCAGGTGGAGATCAAAGTTCGGTTCGGTCAGTTTTGGAAAAGTGATGCGGCCGTTGACGACGAAAGGCCCGCCGGCGAGATCGCCGCCGAAGCGATCGAAGTTCAAGGTGTTGTCGCGAAAATTTAGTTGAGCCCGGAAGTTCGTTAGGGCAGGAATCGTTTCGTTGTCGAGCCGCGCCAGATTGATGGTGGCATCGGCCGAGCCGCTCACCGCCGGGTGAGCGATCGTCCCGCCGACCTTCACGTTCAGCGCCACGTTGCCGTCGAGATCATGCAGCGTCGGGACAAATTGTTTCACGAAATTGACCGAGCTGGCCGGCATTCGCACGGTCGCGTCGATCGGCGTTTGTTCGTCGATCTTTTTTGCCTCGATAATCTTCGGAACATCAAAAGGCAGGCGCGCTTCGAGTTGCACCGGCTGGATCCGGGCTTGCTGAACTTTTCCATCGAGCCGCAACTCGTTGTTTTGCAGCTGCGCGGCAAGGTTGAAGGTCGCCGGCTCCAGGTTTGCGAAAGCATTGGCTTTCAGGCTTTGCATTTCTAAATCGAGCCGGGACTCGAGCTGGTTGAGCGGTCCCTGGGCTGCGAACCTGATGCTGAGCTGGCCAACTGCCGGCGGCTTCGCGCCGACATTTTCGAAGAGCTTGGCGATATCGAGGTTTTCGGATTCAAAGCTGACCAGCACCTTTCCGTTAGGCAAAAAGAGCGGTCGCTCGGTTCCGAGATTTCGCCAAACGAAGGGAACTGCGGCGTAACCGGTAGCGAATTGCGCGGTTCCCTGGTTGATCGCGATCTTGCTGATCTCGAGCGTTTCCCCTTTGGCTTCGAGGTTGGCTTCCAGATCGACTTTGTCGCTACCGACAAAAATAATCGGAACCTTCAGTTCATTCGGGGTGTAATGCGCCTCGACATCAGCATGAAGGTTTTGCAGATCGGCGTAACGACCATGCTCAAGCTTGAGTTTAAGATCGCCGTCGTTTTGGAACATGGCGATGTCTCCCTGCCCGTTCCAATTCAAGACTAACGAACCGGCGAGCGGTGTTTTCTTTCCACCTTCCTCCAGAAGGGGCTCGAATGCAGATAAGTCAGCCAGGTTCGCCGTCGCGCTCCCGCTGTACCGGAATGGCTTTTTTACCTGAACCGTGCCCTGCGCGACGACGTAATCTTTGTCGTTCATCGTGGCTGTCAGATCGTTCAGATACGCGATATTCTCCGCGATCGCGATCTGGCCACTGACCTGTTTCACCAGGAGTTTCTGCGCCACGATCTGCTCGCCAGAGAGATTTACCAGGCCGCTCATTATCCCGTGGCGGATGAGGACGTTTCCGTCCGCTTGCATCTCGCCGCTAAGCCTGTTCGACGCTTCGCTCTGCCAGTAATCGCCTAACTGCGGCGCGCGAAACGAGAACTGCAAATTCCCTGGTTGCTCGAGCGCTTTCCCGCCGAGCGGCGGCAGCTGATAATTTCCCCTAACGAAAAGCAGGTTCGCGTTTCTTTTTGCGGAGAGAGACTCGATCGACACCGCCGCATCAGCGCTTTTGATCTCCGCGCTCACCTGATCGACGACATATCTGCCATCGCGGACATCGTTCAGCTCGGCGTGAATCGATGAAGTCAGGTTCGTGTAAAATGGCTCCTCGGTCGCGTCGGTTGCCGGCAATTTCTTTGTCGCGGAAATTTTCGCCGCCAGCGACTTGGCGGCCGCGTCACCAAAACCAATCAGGTCGCCCTGCGCCGTCATTTCCAAGCGCGCAATCGATTGATCAGTTTTGATTGTGCCTTGCGCCTGCAGACTCCCGGTCAGCGGCTTCGCCATCGCGGCGTTTAGTTGCTTGAGATCGGGGGCGTCGACCACCAGCCGCAGATCCCCCGGCGCGCGCCGAAAGCCCCTTATCGTGGCCGGCAACTGCACCGTGCCGCGCACCTGCACATGATTTGTTCCAGTATCGATCCGCGCCTCTCGCACCGTGGCCGTGCCAGCCGCTGCCGTGACATCGAGGCCGACTCGATCGAAAGCGAGTCCGCTTTGCCGGACGTTGTCGACCTGAGCAGTGATGGTGCCTTCCCACGATGAGGGCGTGTCGAGCGTGCCCCGCCAATCCATCTGGAAATTCTTCACGTCGCCCTCCAGCGCGCCGGCCGGCCGTCCAAAATATTCTACGAGTGAGCCTAACGAAATTCCGGAGGCGCTAACTTTTGTTGTCGTACTAAACGACGATTTTTCCGCGGCGAGCCCGAGATTGCCCTCGATTTTCCCTTCCCCTACCGAGCCCGCGATTTCCACGGTCATTTTGCCTTGCCCGGCTTTGGACACGTCGATGTTAACCGTTTGAAAATGATGCCCTTCGTCCAGGGTGAGGTTGCGCAGAAACAAATTCTTGTTCGCGTACGTCGTGGTCGCTTTGACATCCGTCCAGGTATGGACCTTCGGAATCTGCAGTTTGTCGATCCGCAGCGCGCCGTCGCGATCCGGATAAAGGCCGAGATTGAAATTCTGCACGACCGTATCCTCGCCCTGGCCGTGCATCGTCAGATTCACGTTCGTTGCGTCCAGACGATCGGGAAAAATATTGGGCAGAGTGATTTTGTTCGGTGGCGGCGTTGCCTTGGGCACAGGCGCTTTCGTCGGGTCGAGCACCGCGGTGACATTGTGTGCCTCGACGTTCTTCAAGAAATTCGACGTCCCATGAAAAGCGAGATCCTTCAGGCTGTAATCGGCGCGGACCAAATTAGCATCAAGCGATCGAACCGCGGAAGGCCCGGTCGCAATGGCATGGACATCGCGCAACACGACACCGCCAAGCGGATCGCCTTCGAGTCGAAATTGAAGCTTCAGATTTTGCCCGGCCGCCAGCTTGACGGCAACGGCATGCACAACCGACCGCAAAATCGGTGCATGAAAAACGGCAAACAGCAGGAAGATCGTCCCAAGCGCAATGAGCAGCCAGCGGATCCAACTTCTGCTGTGGTGCCGTTGGGTAGTGCTCTGTCCAGGGTCGCCCACGTGTTGTTAGGTTAGGTTCCCATTGTTCAATCGCAACCGATCCTCTCCTTGCGCGCCATTTCTGGACTAACCCTTTCCCTATCCGTGAAATCCGTGTAATCCGTGGTTAAAGAACGCCGAAGCGCGATGACCCCTGAAAAATTTTACGATTATCTTGAGGGCAAGTTGCCTGACATCGAGCGCCAAGAATTGGAGCGGGCGCTCATCCACGACCCCGAACTGCAACGCCAGTTCGTCGCTGCTCGCCAGATTCATAACGCTCTCGGACGGCCCCCTAACGAATCAGGCCCAACCATCGCCGAGGCCGGCAGGCGTGGCCGCCAGGTCGCCGCAGCCTTTGCGGTTCTTGTGGTCATGAATGTCGCGCTCGGTCTGATCTACATTTTTCGCGCAAACAAACCGTCGGCCGAAGTGGAAAGCGCGCGGATTGAGGCGCTGCGGCAACAAATACAAGGCTCGCTCGAGAAATCGGCTGCCGCGACCTTTTCGCCGCCGACCATCGGGATGGAAAAAGTGCTTTTGAAAATCCCACGCGCGCAGCAGGAGGCGGCAGCCAAAAGCATCATTGACGCGGCGTCCAACGCGGGCGGATCGGCCACCAGAGGTTTGCCTAACGACAACGGTTTCAACGTGCTCGTTTTGATTCCGGGATCTGGCGAGAGGGATTTTCGGGAAGTCCTCGCCCATCTCGGCGCCATAGTGCCCTCGCCGGCGCCGCAACCGACCACTTCGCCTAACGAAATGATTCATCTCGAAATCATTCTATCTGATTCGCCCTAACGAGAGCACATGCTCGCAGTTACCTTTGCCCTGCCCAGCGAAAGCCGCGATTTCGTGCGACTCTTGGCTGGTCGCCACCAGGAAGTCGAAGTGTTCCATACCGGCGTCGGCGCAGCGCTCGCCGCCCGAAGGATCGAAGGATTTCTCGATTCGAAGCCATTCGACCTGCTTATTAGCAGCGGCTTCGCCGGCGGCGTAGATCACTCGTTGGGCGTGGGAAATCTCTTTGTGGCCGAGAACTTTTCCGATCCCAAACTGCTTGAACAGGCGCGAGAGCTTTTGATCTGCCGCACCGGCAAACTCGTGAGCACGGATCGTGTCATCGAGAATGCGGAGGAGCGGACGGCGTTCGCCCGCGAACATGGCGCCCACGCCGTCGATATGGAGACAGAGCAGATTGCCAGCGCCTGCGCTACGCGCAAGATCCCCCTTCTCTCCCTGCGTGCCATCAGCGACAGCACGGCGGCGCCGTTCCCCGCACCGGCCAGTGTCCTTTTCGATCTCGAGCGGCAGCGGACGCGTTTCCGACGACTGGCGCCCTACCTTCTTACCCGTCCCCATGCAGTCGTTAGGCTAGCGCGCTTTGCTCGCCAGATCGCCGCTGCTCGGACCGAGCTGGCGATCGGATTAAAAGAGCTGATCGAAGATCTTGGTTAGGCGCATCAGTTCACAGAGACGGCGTTGCCTAACGATCGACGGTGGCCGGCTCGATGTGCACCAACACATCGGCGATCCGCGGATCGGTCTGGCGAATCGCATCCTTCACCATGTGCGCAATCGAGTGGCCGGCGCGAACCGTGATGTCTTCATCTACTCCGACGTGCAGGTCGACGTAAAATTCCAGGCCCATCTTGCGCACGAGACATTTGTCGATTTCGCGCACGCCCGGAACCGCCGCGGCGGCCTCCCGAACAGAGGAAACAATTTCGCCGGGCGGTGCGGTATCAAGAATCTCGTGCAGCGCCGGATAAAAGAGACGCCAGCCATTGAAAGCAATCAGCGCGCAGGCAAAAAGCGCCGCCCAGGCGTCGGCGCTCTGCCATCTCGTGCCGCCCAAAAGCGCGATGGAAATACCGATGAAAGCGGCAATCGAAGTGAGCGCGTCGCTGCGATGATGCCACGCGTCGGTTTTCAGTGCGGTGCTTTCCGTGTCGTGGCCGAGACGAATGACGCGGCGGTAAAGCAATTCTTTCACCGCCACCACTACGACCAGCACGACCAGGGTGAACGGCGCAGGCGCATGATGCGGCAGGAAAATTTCCTGCACACTGCGCAGCGCGATCCCGAAGGCGGCGGCAATCACGCCTAACGACACCACGACGGCGGCGACCGGCTCTGCCTTGCCATGGCCGTAGGGATGAGTCGCGTCCGGCGGTCGCGCGGCAAACATCAATCCCGCCCAGATGACAATCGAACCAGCGACGTCCAGCGCGGACTCGATGCCATCCGCGATCAGCACATATGAATGGCCAAAGATGCCGGCGATAATTTTGGCCGACCCAAGCACGATGTTGGCGGCCATCCCAAGCAGCGCGACGCGGGCACCGGATTGCAGATTGCCGGTCGCAGTGTTCGCGCTAGGATGCATGGCCATCGATGAGCGGGAGTATTAAGGCCATTGTTTATCAGACGCACGGAAAACCCGAGGAGGTCTTGCGCTTGGAAGAACAGCCGCTACCCGAGATCGGACCCGATGAAGCGCTCGTCCGGATGCTTGCCGCGCCGATCAATCCTGCCGACCTCAATCAAATCGAAGGGAAATACCCGATCCGGCGTTCGCTCCCGGCCACGCCCGGATTCGAAGGTGCCGGATTGGTCGAGAAGATCGGCGCGTCCGTCCGCCAGCTCTCGGTCGGAACGCAGGTTATTTTGCCGCACACCGTCGGCGCGTGGCGCGAGGCCGCGGCCGTGAAGGCAGAGGAACTTGTGGCCGTGCCTTCGGAAATTGCTCCGGAACAGGCTGCGATGTTGAAGATCAATCCGCTCACGGCCTGGCGAATGTTGCACGATTTCGTTAGGCTGGAACCAGGCGAGTGGATCATTCAAAATGCCGCCAACTCCGGGGTCGGGCGAGCGGTGATTGCGATGTGCCGCGAGCTTGGTTTGCGCACACTTAATCTCGTTAGGCGAGAAGAGTTGATCGACGAGTTGCGCAAGGAAGGCGGCGATGTGGTTCTACTTGATAACGACGAGGCGCGAGAAGCCGCGGCGGAAGTGACCAAGCAGGCAGCCATTCGGCTCGGCATCAACCAGGTGGGCGGCGATAGCGCCCTTCGGTTGGCAAAAATCGTGGCCCCGGAAGCTGTGATCGTCACGATTGGCGCGATGAGTTTACAGCCGCTTCGTTTGCCTAACGGACTGCTCATTTTTAAGAACCTGCATTTCACCGGGTTCTGGGTGAACAAGTGGTACGAGCAGGCGTCCCCCGCAGCTCGAGAAGAGGCTTTCGACCGTATTTTCGAGTTAGCGAAGCGCGGGCTGCTCCAAACGAAGATTGAACACACCTATTCACTGACGGATTTCGCCGATGCGGTCGCGCGCGCTGGACAAGGAGCGCGCGAAGGAAAAATCATCTTCAAGATGTAGCGCTGTAGCCGCTTCGCTGTGCGAAGCGCGGCAATCCGATCCGCTGACACAGTCACCCTCGGTCGCCCACAGGGCGACGGCTACAAGCGTCGAGATTGACTTGCCGAGGCTGCGCAAGCGGCGTTTCGTAAGTCATGAAAAGTCGTGCACGTTTTGGCTGGCTGATCTTTTTCACCCTGTTCGTTTGGACCATTCCGACTTTCGCTGCACCGCGTCAGCCCGGTGATTTGCGAACCGTTGGGAAGATCGATTTCCCGATATCGTGCAAGCCCGAGTTACAGGAGGAATTCGCTCGTGGCGTGGCGCTTCTCCACTCGTTCTTTTACGAGGAAGCGCGCCGGATCTTTACCGCGGTGTCCGAACAGGACCCAAAATGCGCGATGGCGCAGTGGGGCATCGCCATGACCTGGTGGCATCCGATCTGGACTCCTCCCACGCCGGACGAAATGAAGGCCGGGAAAGCAGCGATCGACAAAGCAATGGCCCTGGAGGCTGGCTCCGACCGCGAGAAGCGATTCATCACGGCGTTGCACGCTTACTATCACGCCCCGGACACTGCTCCGACTGGTGCCGTCGGACAATCCTGCCATGGCCCAGTCGGACCGCGTGATCGGGTAGTCGCCTACGAGAAAGGGATGCGGGACCTTCTCGATCACTATCCTAACGATGTTGAGGTCGAAACATGGTACGCTTTGGCGCGTTTGTCCGTCGGCTACGCCACGCCTAACGACACTAGCTTGTCTAACCAGCTCGCGGCGGCGGAAATCCTCGAAAAGCTTTGGACCAAGAATCCTAACCATCCCGGCGTCGCCCATTATCTTATCCACAGTTACGATTATCCCACGCTCGCCTCGCGCGGGCTGGCGGCAGCAAATGCCTACGCTTCGATCGCGCCCTGGGTCCCGCATGCGTTGCACATGCCGTCGCACATCTTCACCCGCCTGGGCATGTGGGACGAATCAATCGCCGCCAATCGCGCCTCAGCGGACGCCTCGCGAGCCTATGCAAAGCAGCGTCATCGCGACGCGACAGAAGCGGAGGAACTCCATGCTCTCGATTATATGGCTTATTCCTATCTCCAAGAGGGGCAGGATAACAAAGCCAAGGAGATCGTGGACTTTGCGGCTACGGTTCGGAAAACAAACCCGGAACTGGAGTTTAGCGGGGCCTACGCTTTGGCAGCCATCCCCGCTCGTTTCGCACTGGAGCGGAGTGATTGGAAAGGCGCAGCGGAACTTGAGATTCCAGCAGTCCCACACTGGTCCTCCTTTCCTTTTATGGAGGCGCTGATCGAGTATGCCCATGCGCTGGGACAAGCGCACCTTGGAAAATTGTCAGAGGCACGCGCGGCCATCGAACGGATGCGGCAACTGCAGCAGGGTACGAGCGACCCGAAGTTTGATTACTTCAAGAAACACCTCGACCTGCAAATGAAAGCCGCGTCTGCGTGGGTGGCTTATCAGGACGGCAAGAAGGATGAAGCGGTGACTTTGTTGCGCAGCGCCGCGGATGCCGAAGACATTCTCGGAAAACACCCCGTGTCACCCGGCGCTCTCGTTCCCGCCCGCGAACAATTGGGCAGTCTGCTCCTGGACCTCGGCCGCCCGAAAGAAGCGCAGCAAGAGTTTGAAGCGGAACTGAAAATATACCCCGCGCGCTTTCAAGGTTTGTACGGAGCAGCCCGCGCGGCGCAGCAGAATGGGGACAAGGAAAGCGCGCGGACCTATTATGTGAAATTGACCGAGCAAACGGCGAAAGCCGACGGCTCGCGCCCCGAACTTGCCAGCGTGCGGGCTTACCGTGCCTCGGAGAAAACTGAGTAGCTTCGGAAAGCATCGACATTGAGTTGCCGAACCTCCGCAAGCGGCCTTTTGTAAGTCATGAAACTTCGCACCCTTTCACTTTGCCTCCTCTTGGCAACATTGGCTGTCGGGACAACGAGCGCTCAGGATTGGGCGAAGGAACGGCTCAACAAATCACCGCGGCATAACGAATGGATCGATTTGAAACACGGCGACCGCACCGTCAAGGCATTCGTCGTTTATCCCGAAGTGAAAACAAAAGCGCCAGCAGTGCTCGTGATTCACGAGATTTTCGGTCTGACGGATTGGGCAAAGAACCTGGCGGATGAACTTGCCGCGGCTGGTTACATCGCCATTGCGCCCGACCTGCTCTCCGCGCCCGGAAAAGATACGCAGAGCTATCCCGATCAGGATTCCGCGGTCAAGGCCGTCTCCGCATTGCAAGATGCGCAGGTCTTTGGCGATCTCGACGCAGCGGCTGAGTACGCGACGAAACTCCCAGCTTGCAACGGCACACTCGCGGTTACGGGTTTTTGCTGGGGCGGCGGAAAGTCGTTTGCCTACGCAAATCACAACTCGCATTTGAAAGCTGCGTTTGTCTTTTACGGTCCCGGTCCCGAGTCAGCGGCGCAGGCGGCCAACATCCCCTGTCGTGTTTACGGATTCTATGCGGAAAACGACGCCCGAATTGGCGCGACCATCCCGCAGACAAAAGAGATCATGCAGAAGGCAGGGAAACCCTACGAACCGGTTATCTACCCGGGGGCCGGTCATGGTTTCATGCGTGCCGGGGAAGCGCCCGATGCAACGGAAGCAAATCGCAAGGCACACGACTCAGCCTGGGAACGCTGGAAATCGCTTCTGAAGAAATTTTAGAGCGGGCTCCGTCCGCTCTGAGCTTGGAGGGACGACCTCCGTATTATCCGCGATTCAAAGACACACGGAACGGGATCCGCCTCAGGCAGGCCGTCCCTCCAGCGTGAAGTGGCGTTTGCGAGCTCCTCAACCTGGCCCCTTGTAGAGCGCCGCGTCCAGAATCGACCAAAGGTGGATGAGCCACCCAAGGAGAATGAACCAAAGCACAGCCGCGAGAATGAACTGAATGATCGCCATCATCAGCCGCCCCTGAACCAGTTGTCCGAGTCCAGGGATGAAAAAACTGCAAACCGCCGCTATGACGTTGCCGGTGGAACCTTGTCCTGACATGGGAATAATCTCGCTGCACTCGAGAGATGTGCAATGGCGCGGAGTCAGACGGCAGTAAATTTGGATCTGGCGTCCGAGAATCGCTGCACAAAGACTTGAAGAAAACCCGTCCTCCACCGTAAAGATCTGGTTGTAGGTCAAGGATCTATCCGGCCTCGCCATGAACCCACCGCCTTTACCCGTTAGGAAACGCTTCCCCTGGCTTCTCTACTGGATTGTATTCGCGGTTATTATACTCGTTGCGCTCGCTCCGATCGGTTCCGTGATAGCGTGCAGCTGGATCGCCAACATAGCCGGCTGCAGGGTGGACGAGGGCTCGGTTCACCCATGTATCATCAACGGCAAGGATTACGGCCACATGCTCTACACCCTTGGCGTTATGGGTTGGCTAATGCTTGTCACTCTCCCAGGTGGCGCTATTGCCTTTGCGGTTTGGCTGGTGGTCCTAATCATCCACCGGAGCGCATGGCATAAGCGTCAAACCACGGGCTAGGCATGTGAACCGATTGATTACCCAAGACGGCGGCAAATACTCGCGCCTCGATTACCGTCGACCCTTGCTACCTTAAGTGCGCGCCCGTGAGGATTCGAACCTCAAACCTTCTGATCCGTAGTCAGATGCTCTATCCAGTTGAGCTACGGGCGCAAATTGTCGATTTCCTTGCCCCACCCGGCGGCCCGGAGGCCCTTACTATATTCGATTCGAGCCACCGTCAAACTGGCGAAAACGCATCCGGACGGCGCACCGGTCGCTTCGGCCAAGCGTTATCGCCACCGCCACGGCTCAGGCGAAGCTCTTCATTGAGCTGATCCTCAATGACCAGTGGAGGTCGCTAAAACAGCTCAAAACCGAAGCCGCTTGCGCGACTGTCGGCAAGCTTATCGCGCAATACCAACGTAATGCCAAGATGCGGACCGTTCACGGGGACCCAAACGGTCTCAGCGCTTCGATTCTTACTGCGGAGCTGCGATTAGATTCCTGATGGTGCGAGGTAGAGCCGTTTGTGACGCGAAAGTTCACAATGTGATCCAAAAAGTCACGCCTTTGAGGATATGAAGACAACAACTAACTTTATTTCCAAGGGTTTGCTGCGCCTCCCTGCATCGGTGCTCTTGTTAACCGCTGCGCTTCTGCCCCTGCTCACGCCTCAGCAGGCTACTGCCCAGACTGAAAAACCCTTCAACGCGAACTTTATTACCAAGTTCACTAGCGTGATTGAGGATAACTTCCTCCATGTGACGGTTACCGGCCGGGGCCGTTCAACTTACCTTTGCAAGAGCACCGCATTCACAGACAACCAGTTCGTTAGTCTGATTGACGGCAGCATTACGGCGACTTACACGTTGACCGGAGCTAATGGTGACACTCTAACACTGGACTTTGTTGCCCAGGGGACCAACGTGGACGGCGGAGCCACATTCTCCGGAAGCTACACCATTGTCGGCGGCAGTGGTCGCTTTGTTGGGGCGACGGGCAGTGGCTTCCTCACGGGAGGGGCGCTTTTCCTAACCTCGACCGATGGAATCGGGTCGTTTGCCGTCGCCGGCACCATCTCGCGCTAGAATACCCGAGTTCGAGTCAGATGCGATTGTCGGGCGCGTCGGTTGGTCGATCGACCTGCTGACGGATTGTCTGACAGTTCACGTTGAGTCAAAATCAGCCGTTCAGCCGATTCCCATTCTGAGGGGTCAGTTCACGTAGGGCAATTTCTTAATCTCGAAGTAGAACTTACTCCAATTGCACTTTTCTTCCTCGATTGCTCTACTGAGTAATGCCGAGTGTCATGAACAGACACGTTCCTTTGGACGAAAAACTGACGGCGCTACAGCGTTCGGATGGTCTTCGCCAATGGCAGACACTGGATGACCGGCGGGTATGCATCGTCTGCAACCGGGTGATTACCGGTCGAATGGTCGATGTCTGGCAGGGTAATGACGGTTCCTACGATTTTCACTGTCCCACGCCTGGTTGTCCAAGCACTCTGCGCGATTGGTTTTATCATGGGCCGCTTCGATCCACCGGCACGCGCAGACCTCACCGGTTTACCCCAATTCCGAGCTTTGGTACTTCTTAGCTTACCGAGTGTAATCGTGTCCCGACATTCCAGCGGGACCTGCCTGACTAACTCGGCTACGATGACCTTGAGACTATCTTTGCCGATCATGTCGATTGCGCAATTGCCTTAAGTTAGGACGTCACATACAACCGGCTGGCATCGGCGTTCTCACCGAGGTCAATCCCGCGCCTGGCGGCTCCCCGGAATTTATTTGGCCAGATTGACGAGCGCGTGGATGACAATCCTGCTGGGCATCGGGGTACCGATGAGCATCAGTTCGGCATCTCAGAAAAGTTGGAGGCTCTTGATCATTTCGACCCAACGAATTCGCTTTTGAATCGGCGAAAGGCACGAAGATTTCCGAGGTAGAAGAAGCTATTTTCACAGAGCGGCGCCCTCCTGAAGTATTTCGGCCGTGGTTCCTTTTCGAAAAATCTTGCCCGTTCCATTCTCATTCTCAAAGCTTACCCGGCCAATCACGACCTCCGATCGCGCTCAGTTGTTCGATTGCTTGGATGAAGCGATGACCAGTGGATTGGTAGTTGCTGCGATTGCATTGAATAACGAAAATTTTCCGGATGCCGAGTAAGTCATCGTTTCTTCGAAATTGGTCGACCAGGCTCGAATCGCGGCGAGGAGGCGCCGGCGAACCGCCGCTGCGCGCAGAACTCTTCAGCCTCGATCAGTTGTCCCGCCATGCGCAGGCGCTGGCGCAAAGACATCAAGTCACTGAAGCGCTCAGGCCTCCACGTTTGCTCGCGCGACTCGAGCACAACGAAACAATAATCCGCGCCTTCAACCGCGCGACGCTGGCGGTGGACGAGACTCGGCGTATCACGCCCGCGGCTGAATGGCTGGTCGACAATTTCTACCTGATCGAGGAGCAGATTCAGCTGGCCCGGAGGCATTTGCCGCCAGGCTATAGCCGGGAATTGCCGCGTCTCGCCAACGGGTCGACCCCAGGGCGTTTGCGCGTTTACGATTTGATTTTCGAACTGGTCTCCCACGTGGATGCGCAGATCGATGTTGAGTCGCTCACGGCTTTTGTCGCGGCCTACCAGCGATTTTCTCCGTTGAAGATCGGCGAACTTTGGGCGGTGCCGATCATGCTGCGACTCGCCTTGATCGAGAATCTCCAGCGCATTGCGAACGCATTGGGAGCGGCGAGGGAGGATAGAAACCTCGCCAGTGAGTGGGTCGATCGTTTGCAGGATACGGCGGAGACGCATCCGTCGCAGCTCGTCATCGTCGTGGCCGACATGGCGCGAACCGATCCCCGCCTAACGAGTTCCTTTGTAGCCGAATTTTCCCGGCGCCTGGCAGGCTCGAATCCGGTGCTGCACATCGCGCGCGGCTGGCTTGAGCAGCGCCTGAGCGAGCAGGGCCATTCCATTGAGCAACTCGTGCAGCAGGAAAACCAGCTCCAGGCTTCCGACCAAATTTCGGTCAGCCACAGCATCGCCAGCCTGCGCATCCTGAGTGCGATCGATTGGAAGACGTTTGTCGAGACGCTCAGCGTGATCGAGCAAACGCTCAGCAGCGATCCCGACGGCACTTATGAACGGATGGATTTCGCGACCCGCGATTGCTATCGCCATATGGTTGAGGCGATCGCGCGGCACAGCCCAGTCTCCGAGATCGAGGTGGCGAAAAAGGCGATCGAGTTCGCCCAGGAATGTCTGCAGCAGGTTGGTCGCGACGATCGCAGGGCGCACGTCGGCTTTTATCTCGTCGACAAGGGCCAGCTTCTGCTGGAACGGGCGTGCCGAACGCGCGTCCCGTGGAAGAAGAGCTTCCAGCGTCTCCTTCGGCGCTTCCCGTTTTTGTTTTATGCCGGCGGAGTCGCCACCTTCACGTTCCTGGCGGCGTTCGCCTTCTTCCACAAAGCCGGTGCGTTGTCGATCGCGGGATGGCCCCTGCTGTTTTGCACGTTCACTTTCTTGCTCGGGGCCAGCCAGTTCGCAGTGTCGCTCCTAAACTGGTTCGTCAGTCTGCTTATTTCGCCACAAGTCTTGCCGCGGCTTGACTATTCGGCGGGGATCAGTCCGGAAAGCAGAACGATCGTCGTGGTCCCGACGATCCTCTCCGATCCCGCCTCAGTCGAGGAGCTGATCGAGGCAATCGAAATTCATCACCTGGCGAATCGCGATCAACACCTTCATTTTGCGCTGCTCACCGATTGGAATGACGCGACGTCGGAGCATGAGCCTAACGACGAAGAACTCCTGCAATGCGCACGCGAGGGGATCGAGGAATTGAACCGACGATATGCGCCTGAGAGCAACGATCTCTTCTATCTCTTCCATCGCCCGCGTCGCTGGAACGCGGGTGAAAACGTCTGGATGGGATATGAGCGCAAACGTGGAAAGCTCGCGCAATTCAATGCGCTTTTGCGAGGGCGCTGCCTCGATTGTTTCTCCGAGATCATCGGCGACCCATCGATCTTTCCGACAATCCGCTACGTCATCACGCTCGATACCGACACGCAATTGCCGGGTGAGACGGCCCGCCAGCTCGTCGGCACGATGGCCCATCCCTTGAATCGAGCGCGCTTCGATCCCGAGCGCGAGATCGTGACCGAAGGCTACGGCCTCATGCAACCACGCGTGGACATGAAGCTGGCCAGCGCCGGAAGGACATGGTTCGTGCAGTTGCAGGCGGGCGATGTCGGCATCGATCCCTACACGCGGGCGGTCTCGGACGTTTACCAGGATCTCTTCGACGAAGGCTCCTTCATCGGTAAAGGCATCTACGACGTGGATGCGTTCGAGCGCGCCCTCGCGGGCCGTTTCCCGGAAAATACCATCCTCAGCCACGACCTGCTCGAATCCGTCTACGCGCGCTGCGCCCTCGTGACCGACGTCAAACTGTACGAGGACTATCCCGCGCGCTATGAAGAGGACGTCGTTAGGCGGCATCGCTGGATTCGCGGGGACTGGCAAATCATGAACTGGCTGCTGCCATGGGCGCCCAGTAGCGAAGGAAGATGGAAACGCAATCCTATTTCGGCACTCTCGCGCTTAAAGATATTCGATAATCTCCGGCGCAGCTTCGTCCCGATCGCGCTCGTTCTCTTCCTCTTCAGTTGCTGGCTGCTCATCCCGCCTCTCAGTTGGCTCGGCACGACGCTCGTGCTCGGCATCATCGCCCTGCCCGGCGTGCTGCAGACGATCGTTGGCCTTCTGCGCAAGCCGGCGCAGTTGCCCTGGCTCATGCACCTGCGCACGAACGCCACCGCGGCCGCGAAAACTTTCGGGCAAATCGCCCTAACGATCGCAACCCTTCCCTACGACGCGCTCGTTAGTCTGGACGCGATCCTGCGCACTTCGGTGCGTGTGTTGATCACGCGAAAGCGACTCCTGGAATGGCGCACTTCGAGCGAGGTGGCGCGGGCGGAGCGGATCGATCTCGCAGGCTCGTATCGCGACATGTGGATTGCGCCCGCCATCTCCCTCAGCGGCGGATTGCTCATTTTTGTGAAGGAGCCGGGGCAACTGGCTATGGCCTTCCCATTGCTCGCGCTCTGGATGGCAGCGCCCTGGATCGTTTGGCGAATAAGCGAGCCCAAAACCTCGACGGCGCCTACCCTAACAAGCGAACAACTGGCCTTCCTCCACCGCATCGCGCGCAAGACCTGGCATTTCTTCGAGACTTTCGTGACCGCCCAAGAGAATTGGCTGCCACCCGACAACTTTCAGGAAGTGCCGAGCGCGACGGTCGCATCGCGCACCTCGCCGACCAACATTGGTCTTTCGCTGCTCGCCAACCTCGCGGCCCACGATTTCGGATACCTGTCCTCCGAAAGAATGCTGCAGCGGATGGAAGCGACCCTCGCAACCATGCTCAAGCTGGAGCGTTATCGCGGTCACTTCTACAACTGGTACGACACGCGCACACTCCAGCCCTTGCATCCGCGCTACATCTCGAGCGTTGATAGTGGCAACCTCGCCGGTCATCTCCTCACCCTTGCGGCCGGTTTGCGAGAACTAATGGACGCAAAGATTTTGCGACCCCAGATCTTTGCCGGCCTGCGCGACACGCTCGAGGTCCTGCAGCAGCTCGAGCCAAACAATTCCCCCCTGAAGAAGTTCGAGAAAATACTAAGAGACGCGCCGGACAGCTTCCCCGCCGCTATCGCCTTGCTCCAAAATGCGTCCCGCATCGCGACCGAAGTAGCCGCCGCCCTCGCGGATCGGGGAGCGGAGGCGCAGACCTGGTCGCGGGTCCTGAAAAGCAGTTGCGAAGAACATCTGCAAGATCTGCAGCAACTGGCCTCTTCCGTCAGCGAGAGCGACGGCAATCCATCGTTGCGAGAACTCGCAGAACGCCGCGGTGATCTCGCGCGCGAACAGCTCGAAAGACTGGACGCTCTCGCCCGCCAATTCGACGACCTCGCGGTGATGGACTTCGCCTTCCTCTACGACGCCACCCGGCATTTGTTCTCCATCGGCTACAACGTCAGCGAAGGACGGCGGGACCAGAGTTATTACGATCTGCTCGCCTCCGAAGCCAGACTTTGCAGCTACGTCACGGTGGCGCAGGGACAGGTGCCGCAGGAACATTGGTTTTCGTTAGGCCGATTGCTCGTTGCTCCGCGCGGCGAGCCGATTCTCGTCTCCTGGAGCGGCTCGATGTTCGAATACCTCATGCCGCTGCTCGTCATGCCTAACTATGACGGGGCGTTGCTCGATCACGCTTGCAAGGCCGCAGTGCGTGAGCAGATAGCCTACGGACACTTGCGCGAAGTGCCTTGGGGAGTTTCAGAATCGGGTTACAACCACACCGATCTCAATCACTTCTACCAGTATCGGGCGTTTGGTGTGCCCGGCCTTGGTTTGAAGCGTGGGCTGGCTGAGGATTTGGTGATCGCGCCCTATGCCAGTGCGATGGCGTTGACGATCGCGCCGCGCGAAGCATGCGAAAATTTACAGCGACTGGCGGCGGAGAAGATCGAAGGTCAATACGGCTTTTATGAAGCCGTCGATTATACCCCTTCGCGTCTCCCGCCGGAGGCGAAGAAAATAGTGGTGCGGTCTTACATGGCCCATCACCAGGGCATGAGCTTTCTCTCGCTCGATTACTTGTTAGGCGGACGGCCCATGCAGCGTCGTTTCCTCTCGCGCCCGCTCCTCAAAGCGGCCGATCTCCTCCTGCAGGAGCGTGTCCCGCAAACAGAGGCGAACGTCCTCCCGGAAGATCTCGGGGTGGAAGAAGTGCGCGCGCGCTTCGGTGGCGAATCGACCATGCGCCTTTCAACCAACCCCAACTCCCGCGCGCCTGAAGTGCATCTCCTGTCCAACGGAAATTATCACGTCGTAATCAGCAATGCCGGTGGTGGCTACAGTAGCTGGAAAAGTCTCGCGATAACGCGCTGGCGTGAGGATGCAACCCGCGATTGCTGGGGCACCTTTGTCTATCTACGGGATGTCGCGGGCGGCCAGACCTGGTCGGTCGCTTATCAACCGACATTACAAGCGACTAAAGGTTACGAAGCGATTTTCGCCCAGCCCTGTGCCGAATTTCGACATCGCCAGGGACAGATCGAGGTGCACACCCAACTCAGTGTTTCACCCGAGGACGATGTAGAGCTACGCCGCATTACCCTGACGAACCATTCCGACAGCGAGCGCGAAATCGAACTGACGAGCTACGCCGAGGTCGTGCTCGCACCGCAAACGGCGGATGAGGCCCACCCGGCTTTCGGCAATCTTTTTGTGCAAACCGAATTCGTCGCAGCCGCCTCCGCGATTCTCTGCGCCCGCCGGGCGCGATCGGAAGAGGAGAAACCGCCATGGCTGTTTCACCTGCTCGCGGGCCAGGGCGGAAAACAAAGCGATGTCTCCTGCGAAACCGATCGTTTCAAATTCATCGGACGGACCGGCTCACCCGAACGACCGGCCGCTTTGCAAAAGGATGGCGCCCTTTCGAATTCCGCCGGCTCAGTCCTCGATCCGATTATCTCACTGCGCCGGTCCGTTAAACTGAAACCGGGAGAGAAGGCGGTGATCGATTTTGTCATCGGCGTGACAGAGAGTCGCGCTGCGACCGAAGCGCTGGTGGAAAAATACCGCCACGCGCGCATGACGGATCGGGCCTTCGATTTGGCCTGGACTCACAACCAAGTCGTGCTCCGCCAGCTCAGTGTGACGGAGAGTGAAGCGCAGATCTACGCGCGACTGGCGGGGGCGATTATCTACGCCGATCCGGCGCGCCGCGCGGCGCCCGCGATTTTGTCGGGCAACCTGCGCGGCCAGAGCAACCTCTGGGCTTACGGAATTTCTGGCGACAAGCCGCTGGTTCTCTTGCGCATCACCAACGTCGAGCGAATCGAGCTCGTTAGGCAAATACTCCAGGCGCATTCCTATTGGCGGGTGAAAGGATTGGCGGTCGATCTCGTTATCCTGAATGAAGATGTATCTGTTTACCGCCAATCCCTTCATGATCGCGTCACAGACCTGGTGTCGTCCGGGAGCGAAGCGCAGCTGCTCGACCAGCCCGGCGGTATCTTCATCAGACGGATCGAGCAGATTCCGAATGAAGATCGCCTGCTCCTGCAAGCGACCGCACGAATCGTTCTGGACGACGAGAACGGCTCGTTAGACGACCAACTTGAGCAACGCCGCGTGCTTGATCCGCTCGTTCCCGCGCTCGTCCCCACCCGCGCTCGCCGGATCGATTCCCCCGCGCCCGCCGTCGAGCGTGAACTGATTTTTAACAACGGCCTCGGCGGCTTTACCCGGGACGGGCATGAGTACGTCATTACCCTTCCGCAGGACAAGGTTACACCGGCGCCCTGGGTGAATGTGCTAGCGAATCCTTCGTTCGGCACGGTCGTTTCCGAGATGGGCAGTGCTTATACGTGGTCGGAGAACGCCCACGAGTTTCGGCTCACGCCCTGGTCTAACGACCCAGTCCAGGACACTTTCGGCGAGGCCTTTTACCTGCGCGATGAGGAAACCGGACAATTTTGGTCCCCCATGCCGGGACCTGCTCGCGGCCAGACGCCTTACATCGTCCGTCACGGTTTTGGTTATACCGTTTTTGAGCACCACGAATTTGGAATCTTTTCTGAGCTATGGGTCTACGTCGCGATCGACGCGCCGATAAAACTGAACGTCTTTCGCCTGCGCAATACATCGGGCGTCCCGCGACGCATTTCTGTTACGGGTTACTGGGAATGGGTGATGGGTGATCTGCGATGGAAGAGCCTCCTCAACGTCCGCACCGAGGTGGATTTGAAAACCGGCGCCCTCCTGGCGCGGAATTACTTCAATACCGAGTTTCCCAACCGCATCGCTTTTCTCGACGTCAACGAGTCCCAACGCTCCCTGACCGGCGATCGAAAGGAATTCCTCGGCCGAAACGGCTCCTTCGCGCAACCAGTCGCGATGAGGCGCTCGCGCCTTTCCGGAAAAACCGGCTCCGGACTCGACCCCTGTGGCGCGATCCAGTTGACCTTCGACTTGGCGGATGGGCAGGAACTTGAGACGCGCTTTCGTATCGGTGTCGGAAGCAGTCTCGAGGAGGTGCACGATCTCGTAGCTCGTTTCCGTCGCAACGGCGCCGACCAAACCACACTCGCCGCCGTGCACCAATTTTGGAATCACACGCTCGGCGCAATCAATGTCGACACGCCCGATCCGTCAGTGAACGTGATGGCGAACGGCTGGCTGCTTTACCAAACGCTCGCCTGCCGGCTTTGGGCGCGGACAGGGTTCTACCAATCGGGGGGTGCGTTCGGTTTCCGCGACCAGCTCCAGGATGTGATGGCACTTGTTCACGCCGAGCCCAAGCTAACGCGCGAACATTTGTTGCGTGCCGCAGCCCATCAATTTCGCGAGGGCGACGTCCAGCATTGGTGGCATCCGCCCGCGGACCGCGGTGTGCGCACCCATTTCTCCGACGACTTTCTTTGGTTACCCTATGCCACTTGCCGCTACGTCACGAGTATCGCTGATACCGGTGTGCTCGATGAGTCGATTCCGTTTCTCGACGCGCGGCCGGTCATGCCGGAGGAGGAATCCTACTATGATCTGCCGACGATTTCTGCGGAATCAGCCACTCTTTACGAGCATTGTGTTCGCGCGATTGAACATGGCTTGAGGTTCGGTGCACACGGTTTGCCGCTGATGGGCTCGGGCGACTGGAACGACGGTATGAACCTGGTCGGAAGAGATGGTCACGGCGAAAGCGTCTGGCTGGCGTTTTTCCTCTACGACGTGCTGACAAAGTTCGCAGAACTGGCGCGAGCTCGAAACGACAATGCCTTTGCTGACAAATGCATCGAACAATCCCGCCAACTCCAGGCAAACATCGAGAAAAACGCCTGGGACGGCGCCTGGTATCGGCGCGCCTACTTTGACAACGGCGAACCGCTCGGATCAAAGACGAATCCGGAATGCCAGATCGATTCGCTGCCGCAGAGTTGGTCAATCATCAGCAGCGCAGGTGATTCGGCGCGGTCGAAAAAGGCGATGCAAGCAGTCGATGAACGCCTCGTTAGGCGCAAAGCTCGTTTAATTCAGCTTTTCGATCCACCATTCGATCGTTCTTCTCTCAACCCCGGCTATATCAAAGGTTACATCCCCGGCGTGCGCGAGAACGGTGGGCAATACACCCATAGCGCCATCTGGACGGTGATGGCGTTCGCTTCACTGGATGAAACGGCAAAGGCCTGGGAGCTTTTTGATTTACTCAACCCCGTGCACCACGGTGGAACGCCAGACCAAATCGCAACCTACAAAGTCGAGCCGTATGTGGCCGCCGCCGACGTCTACGCCCTGGAGCCTCACACCGGACGCGGAGGCTGGACATGGTACACAGGCTCCGCCGGATGGATGTACCGCCTCCTGGTCGAGACACTCTTAGGTGTGCGACTCGAGAACAATCATGTGCATCTCAAGCCGCGCTTTGCCCCGGGCTGGACCAATTACAAAGTCCATTACCGCTTCCAGGAAACCGTCTATCACATCACTGTCAGCCGCATGGATGACGCAGCGGGCACGCCGGCCGGATTGACGCTGGACGGGCAACCACTCGAAGGCACCGCGATTCCCTTAGTGAACGATACCGTCGAGCATTTCGTCGAGCTTCGCACCAACTAGCCGTTCATGGTGTCGATGCATGAGCCTTGCGACGAGAATGTCATCCGCACGGGACGGGTAAGCGCGCCATGTTCCCGGGCGTCCGGGAAATGGGTGTTGGCGGCGACGATTCTGGGTTCAAGCATGGCCTTCATCGACGGGACAGTCGTCAACGTGGCGCTGCCGGCGCTGCAAGCTCACTTCCACGCCAACCTGGCGGATGTTCAATGGGTGGTCGAAGCCTATGCCTTGCTTCTCGCGGCGTTTCTTTTGGTAGGCGGGTCGTTAGGCGATCACTATGGGCGGCGCCGTGTCTTCCTCATCGGAATCGTCCTGTTTGCGGTGGCGTCGGCATGGTGTGGATTGGCCAGAAGCATCCATGAGCTCGTCGTCGCCCGCGCGGCGCAAGGATTCGGGGCGGCTCTTCTTGTGCCGGGAAGCCTCGCTCTCATCAGCAGCGCGTTTCCGGAGGAGGAACGCGGGCGCGCCATTGGGACCTGGTCCGGATTCAGCGCCATCACCGCAGCCATCGGACCCGTGCTTGGAGGATGGCTGATCGACCATGTGTCGTGGCGGGCCGTTTTCTTCATCAATATTCCATTGGCACTCGTTGTTATCGCGCTGGCAATGCGGCACGTCCCGGAAAGCAGCGGAAACAGGAAAGGTCAGCTCGACTGGTGGGCCGCGGTCCTGACCACAACCGCTCTTGGCACGCTGGTTTTTGCGCTGATTGAATCATCGCGCCTTACATTCGCGCATCCGCTGGTGATAGCTTCGTTACTCGTCTCGGCCGGCTGCTTCATCTTCTTCGTCTTGCTCGAAAAGCGAAGAAGCGATCCGATGTTGCCCCTGGAGCTTTTCCGGAATCGCACTTTCACCGGTGCAAATCTTCTGACGCTGTTTCTTTACGGCGCGCTGGGCGGAACGCTCTTCTTTTTTCCGATGAACTTGATTCAGGTGCAGCGATATGCGCCGACGCAAGCGGGAGCGGCACTACTCCCGTTCATTTTGATCATGTTCGTCTTATCGCGATGGTCAGGCGGCTTGGTCCAGCGATTCGGAGCGAAAATTCCGTTGGTCGTGGGCCCGCTCATCGCGGGCCTCGGTTTTGCGCTTTTCATTGTTCCGAGCCTTGGAGGCAGTTACTGGCAAACCTTCTTTCCAGCGGTGGTGGTGCTCGGAATTGGAATGGCGGTGAGCGTCGCGCCACTCACGACAACGGTGATGAACTCCGTTGCGCAAGATCGAGTCGGAACGGCTTCCGGTGTTAACAATGCGGTTTCCCGAGTTGCCAGTCTAATCGCGGTCGCCGTTCTCGGAATCGTCATGTTGCAAAGTTTTGGTCGCGCGCTCGACACGCGATCGGCCGATCTCAATTTGCCCCCGGCGGCGCAGGAGTCTCTCAACCGCGAACGAACCAAACTCGCCGGCGCGAATATTTCCTGGAGCGCCCCGGAAACCCGCGTCACGCTGCGAGAAGCGATCGATCGCTCCTTTGTCGACGCATTTCGCCGCGTCATGATGATCGGCGCTGCGTTAGCGCTTGCCAGTGCAATTACGGCGGGGGCACTTATCGATCCGACGAAGCGGGCGGAAAATTAAGACGAGTACCCAATCCTATCGAAACCCGGTCGCGGTCAAAAAGGCGCTGTAGAAGGCTGTTAATCCAGGGGTTTGTCCCTGAAACGTACGTCAACTGCCTTCAACGGATCGGCCCGGGGCACGCGGAAAGTTGTGATCCCCAACATTTTGTTGCGACCAACCGATGTGCGTCTCACGAAGGACGTTGGGGGTATGCACTCTGCTGCGGCATCTTACTCAATGCGGTTGATTCCAAACCTCGGTTTCCCGATTCGCTATCACACTTCTTGACGTGGAATTTTTGCCGAGAAAATTCTGACTCAAAGAGCATAACTAATCCTGCATGAAAAAAAGTAGATCTTCGGTTTTGTCGGCCGAAAAGCCCAACGGTTCCCGCTCAGAAGAAGGAACTCTGGACCATAAACAGTTGCTTGCGGCTCTGACCGCGTTCAAGCGCGGCGATTTCTCCGTTAGGCTGCC
>Ga0207691_10000825_pt1 | contig 30893 bp, 26 predicted proteins | sample KBSM13metaG_FD_184327 | JGI IMG/M metagenome (GOLD analysis project Ga0207691, IMG submission 184327) | Miscanthus rhizosphere microbial communities from Kellogg Biological Station, Michigan, USA - KBS M1-3 metaG (SPAdes) (version 2) | ecosystem: Host-associated > Plants > Roots > Rhizosphere >...
GAGAAGGACACGAGGCGCGCATCGCCGCGAAGCGATTGCGGTACCTGCTCGAGCCGGTGACGAAGATCATTCCCGGCGCCGCTGACATTGTCGACCGTCTCAAGGCGCTGCAGGACGTGCTGGGCGACCTGCACGATGCGCAGGTGTTCGGCGCCGAGATCTCGAAGGCGGCGGCAGACGCAGCCGCGCTGCCTAACGCCGCCTCGGCCGGGGGCGACCAACCGCGGGCGGCGAATGCGAGACGACGCGCCAGCGATGCGAACCCGCGGGTGGCGAGTGGCAGTGCGGACCCCGCTGCCGTTGCCGAGCCGTATACCGCGGTCGCGGCACCGACCGATTCGAGCGTCGAGCAGACAGCAGACGCCACGATGTCCGGCCCGCCAGACTCGGCTGTGTCAGTCGCGCCGACAACCGCCGCGCCGCCCGTCGCCTCGTCACCGCCACAGCCAGCCGTCGCCGCACCATCCGGTTCGCGGCCTAACGCCGACCTCGAGCCCGGGCTCTCCGCCATCATGGAGCGCCTGCGGATGCGCGCCACCGCCGCGTTCGCCCAGTTCAGCGCCGAGTGGCTGGGCGACAAGGCGGCCGGCTTCTTCCGCGACGTCGACGCGGCGGCAGACCGAATCACGCAGGCGGCGCGCGAGGGTCAGGAAATCGAGCGGAAGTATCTGTTGCGGTTCGTGCCCGAAAAGGCTCGCGACAGCCGGTGGGTCGATATCGCGCAGGGGTACCTGCCGGGCTCCAAACTTCAGGAGCGGATCCGGCGCGTCTCGATTCATCACGGTAGCGGCCGCAAGGATCTTCACTTCTATCGTACCGTGAAGCTCGGCGAGGGAGTGACGCGGACGGAAGTGGAGGAAGAGACGACAGAGGCGACCTTCCTCGCGATGTGGCCCCTCACGAGGCGGCGCCGGCTCCGGAAACGGCGGTTCGAGGTCGACGTCGACGGCCTGACGTGGGAGATCGACGAGTTCAGGAACCGCGACCTGGTGCTGGCCGAGGTGGAGCTCGACTCGGAGGATGACGACGTGACGTTCCCGGACTGGCTCGCGCCTGCCGTCCAGCGCGAGGTGACCGGTGAGCCGGAGTTCCTGAACGTCAATCTCGCGAGGTAAAAAGCGGGCAGTTTACCGTTGGCGCCGCGGCATCTCTGGTCAGGACGCCGCGCAACGATCGCTGGATAGGGTGACGGAGCATTGCGCCGCCGCGGAGTTCGCTGCGTTTTTTTGCAAGTCGTTCCAAAGCAGTCCAGCGTTCTCAGCGCCGGCGCCCCGCCTGCGTGTTCAGCGTTCGTGGTTCACTCGTATGACCAGAAACTCTCACTAAGTCGGTTAACTGTTGCGGAGCGCGGTCATCGGATCGACGCGCGTCGCACGCAGGGCGGGTACGTAGCTCGCCAGCAGAGCCACGCCGGTGAGAACGACGATCACTCCGCCGAACGCCACCGGATCGTTAGGCGCCACGCCAAACAGGAACCGCGACAGGAGCCGCGCCACGAACAGCGCCATCACCGTTCCGATCGCGATCCCGAAGAATGCCAGCGTGAACCCCTGACGGAGCACCATCCGGAGCACGTCCCCTGACCGGGCGCCGAGCGCAACGCGAACCCCGATCTCCTGGCGGCGCTGGGTGACAACGTACGCGATCACGCTGTACACCCCGAGCGTGGCGAGCAGCATCGCGGCCCCGCCGAACACGCCCACCAGCATCAGCACGAACCGTCGATCCGCCACGGATTCCGAGACCACCGTTCGCATCGTGCGGAATCGCGGCGGCACATCGGGGCGGAGGTCGGACACGATCCGGCGCGCGGCCGGAATGATCGCCTCCGGTGGTGCGGTGCCGGACACGACGAAGTAGAACTCGTGGGCCTGGAGCGGCCGCTGTCGGTAGCTCGCGTAGAACGTCGGGCGCGGCTGGTCCGCGAGGCTCGCCTCGCGCACATCGCCCACGACGCCCACCACGGTGAACGGATGCAGGTCGCCGTCCATGTTGCCGTACTGGATGATCTTCCCGATGGGATCCTCGTTAGGCCACTTCTCCTTGGCGAGCGACGCGCTGATCACGCCGACGTGAGGAGCGTTCGGCCCATCGCGATCCTCGAAGACGCGGCCCCGGATCACCGGAATGTTCATCGCCTTGAAGTATCCCGGACCCGCCACGCGGAATTCGGCATCGCCACTCCGCGATGGATCACTCATGAGCGCGGATAGTCGCGACATCTCGAGCTGCTCATCGGGACGACTCATGATGACGAACGTCCCGTTGGCGTGATTCCCGCCCGTCAGCGGGAAGGCGTTCACGCCGCCCACGGCCGAAACACCCGGAAGCGCGGCGATGCGCGCGGTGATCTCGTCATAGAGCCGGACCCGGTCCTGCAACCCGCTCGGTCCTTCCGGCACCGACGCGGAGATGTCGAGGACGAGCGCGCGCTCCGTGCGATAGCCTGGATCGATCCGTGCGAGCCGGAGAAAACTTCGGGCGAGGAGTCCCGCCCCGACGAGCAGGACCAGCGTGAGGGCCATCTGCGCGATCACCAGCGCCCCGCGGACGCGGTAGCTCGCGCCCGCCCCCGCTTGCGTACGCTGCGCCTGCGCCATGGCTTGCTTGAGGTCTCCCCTGCTGCCGCGCAGGGCGGAAAGCACTCCGAGGACGGCTGCCACCAGGACCGACAACCCGAGGGCGAAGGCCAGCACTCGCCAGTCCACCCCAACCTCGCCCACGCGCGGCAGGTTACCCGGCTCGAGCGCGAGCAGCGCCTTCACGCCTAACGTGGCGAGCACGACTCCGAGCACCCCGCCCGCGACAGCCAGGACGAGCGCTTCCGCCAGAAACTGCTGTGCGATCCGGGCGCGGCCGGCGCCCAATGCCAGGCGCACCGCGAGCTCGCCCTCGCGGACTGCTGCCCGTGCCACGAGGAGATTCACCACGTTCGCGCAGGCGATCGCCAACAGGAACGCGGAGGCGGCAAGCAACAGAAGGAGCGTCGGACGGGTTTTGCCCACGAGCTGCTCGCGCAGCGGGACCGCGGCCGCGTCGTACATCCAGGTCTCGTCGCCGTACTGCTGCTTGAGCCGGCGTGACAAGGCGCTGATCTCGCGATTCGCCTGCTCGACCGTTATGCCGTCGGCCACCCGGGCAATCGCCTGCCAGTTGTGCCCCGTCCGATTCGGGTTCCTCGGCACGAGCCCGCGGGCGGTCCAGATATCCGCGCCGAGTGGGAAATCCACCGTGGCTGGCAGCACGCCGACAACCGGGAACGCACTCCCGTCGAAGGTCAGAGTGGTCCCGCTCAGATCCGCCCGCTCACCGAGGTAGCGTCTCCAGAACCGTTCGCTCACCAGGGCGGCTGGAGCGCCGCCCTCTCTCTGTTCTTCGGGGACGAACGATCGGCCGCGCATCGGCTGCACGCGAAGGATTCTCAGAAAGTCGCTGCCGACGACGGCAACACGCACGCGCACCGGCTCGGAGGCGCCGGCAACCGAGGTAATGCCCCAGTCGGCAGTTTGCGTCATCGCCGAGAAGCTCCGGGTTCCCGTTTTCCAGTCCTCGTAGTTCGGGTCCGAGACCGAGCCGCGGCCGCCCTTCTCTCCCACCTGCCACAGCTGCACAATCCGGTCGGCGTCCGGGTAGGGCAGTGGTCGGAGCAGCACACCATCGATCACGCTGTAGATCGCGGTGGTCGCGCCGATGCCGAGCGCCAGCGTAATGACCGTGACGGCGAAGAACGCGGGCGTGCGGACGAGCGCCCGCGTCACGTAGCGGACGTCGCGAACGAACGATTCCAATGATTCCATATGCCAGGTCCGGAGGATGCGTCGGTGGATTCAACGGAACGCCGTCGGGCCGCGTTTGCGGAACGCGGTACCCGGACTCGTGTATCAAGCCGGGCATTGCTTTCGCACCGAGATATGACAGCGCGAAGGCGCGTTTGGCTGGAACCCACCCCGGAGCTCGCCATGCAGACAGGGAGATCCGTCGCGCGGCAGGCCCACCGGCACCGGCGGTTTGGCGTCGGCACGCCGGGGGTGGGACCCAACGTCCTGGCGACGGCTGGACTGATCGCGCTGTGTGCGTTGGCGCCCGGCGTTGGTGCGCAGGGCGGCGGGAAGGGATTTCTCTTCAACAAGCCGGTCGGCAGCTTCGCGTTCCGCGGGGGATACGCGGTGGCGAACGCCAGCAGCGACGTGTTCAGCGACGCGACCACACAGCTCACGCTGAACAAGGGTGACTTCAGCGGGTTCAGCTGGGGCGGCGACATCTCCTATTCGACTGGCGACCGATGGGACGTCCTGTTCGATGCCGAGGCCGCGTACGCCTCGAAGAGCTCCGAGTTTCGCAACTTCATCGACAACAACGATCAGCCGATCGAGCAGAGCACGAAGTTCAAGCGCATTCCCGTGACCATCGGGATCAAGTACTACCTCATGAGCCGCGGCCGGTCGGTGAGTCAGTTCGCCTACGTCCCGACCAAGTTCGCGCCATACGTGAGCGTCGGCGGAGGGGCGATGTATTACGATTTCCAGCAGAAGGGCGATTTCATCGATTTTGCGACAGACCCACCGGATGTCTTCAACACAACAATTGAGTCTTCGGGATGGGCCCCCACGGCACGGGGGGCAGCGGGGGTCGAGTATTCGCTTGGTCCGTGGGTCGCGCTGACCGGTGAAGGGCGGTACGTTTGGGCCAAAGCCACGCTCGATAAAGACGCGTTCGAGGGGTACGACAAGATCGATCTCAACGGATTCACGGGGACGCTTGGATTCAGGGTCAGGTTCTAACAGGCGGGGATCATGACGATGCGACTCGACATCGACCGGAAATCGAACCACACGAGTGCTGTGCTCGCAGCGGTGCTGCTGCTCGGATCGGGCCTGGCCGCCGGCGCGCAGGAAACGCAGTTGGCCTCGAATGACGCGAGGTGGGGTCCGTGGATCGGCTGTTGGCAGTCGTCCAGCCGTGACGCCGTGAGCCTGGAGCTCGCCCCCAACAAGGCGGCGCCGGTGATCTGCTTCATGCCTGCGCCGGGCAATGCCACGGTGGACTTCGTCACCATCAACGGTGGCGCCGCAGGGTCCCCGGAGCACGTCGACGCGAACGGCACCCGTCGCGTAGTGGACCGCGAGGGGTGCACGGGTTGGGAGATTGCGGATTTCTCGTCCGACGCCAAGCGCATCTACCTGCACTCCGAGCATCAGTGCACCGGGAACCGCACGCGGACGTCGACCGGCATCATGTCGATCACGCCTAACGGTGAATGGCTCGACGTGCAGGGCGTGAAGGTGGACGAACACACCGGCGTGCGCGTGGCCCACTACGGACGCGTCCCGATTCCGCCCGCGCTCCCGGCCGACCTTCGCTCGAAGATCGAAGGGTTGCAACTGGCGACGAACGCCGCTGTGATCTCGGCCAGTGATTCGGTTCGTATCGCCGACGTCATCGAGGCATCCAAGAAGGTCGATCCGCTCGTGTTGCAGACCTGGCTCACCGAGCGCGGTCAGGGCTTCGCTCTGGACGCGAAGCGCCTCACGCAGCTGGCTGACGCGAAGGTGCCCAAGACCGTGATCGACGTGATGGTCGCCCTGACGTATCCGCAGGTATTCGCGGTGAACCTCGCGCAGGCCGACGGCCAGGTGGTGCAGGCAGCCGGCGCACCGCAGGTGGCGATGGAGGAGGGCGCGCAGGGCGGGCCGACGATCTTCATGAATTGGGACCCGTTCTACTCCAGCAGCTACGGCTACGGGTACGGGTACCGCTACGGCATGTACGGCTTCGGAAACGGCAACCCGTATGGGGGCACGTGGTACATGGGGTCCCCAGTCAAAGTCCGGCCGGTAGGAGTCCTGAACCTCTCACAGGAGTCGGGAGGTCGGATGGTTCGCGGCAGAGGGTACACACGCGGCGGGAGCGGCGGCGGTAGCACCGCCTCGCCCAGCGGCAGGACGTCGGGTGGCTCGAGCAGCTCCGGTGGTTCGAGCTCGTCAGGCAGCACGGGGAGGACGGCGAAGCCGCGACCGTAGTGAATCGGGAATAGAGGGAACGGGGAACCGGGAACCGACGCTCCACGGAGCTTCTGTTCCCGGTTCCCCGTTCCCGTTTTCTCCCATCTCCCGCCTCCCGGCAGCTCCGATTCCCGATTCCCTATTCCCGATTCCCGAGAACTCGGGCCAGAGTCTCCGCACTCACATTCCCCCCACAGAGCACGACGACACTCTCGTGATCCGCGAGACGTGGGCGGCCGGCCATGAACTTCCGCCAGCCCGCGACCGCGACGCCGCCGGCGCCCTCGATGACCATGTGGTCCGCCAGCATCACGTCGCGCATCGCCTGCGCGATCTCGGCCTCGCTCACGAGAACCAGCTCATCGATCAGATCGCGGCAGTACGGGAACGTGATCGCCCCTGGCTCGATGTTGCCGGCGGTCGCGTCCGATAGCGTGGGCTCGTCAGGCACTTCCATAAGGCGGCCGGCGCGGACCGATTCGTACATCGCCCGCGCCTGCTCGGGCCAGCAGCCGACCACGAGCACATCCGGCCGCACCGATTTCAGGTACGACGCGATACCCGCGATCAACCCACCACCTCCCACCGCGACGAATACCGCCTCGACCGCCGGACGTTGCTCGAGTAGCTCCACCGCGATGGACCCCTGACCGGCCATCACGTCGGGGTCATTGTATGGCGAGATGTAGACACGCCCTTCCCGCTCGCCGAGCGCGCGCGCCTCGAGCTCGGCCGCCATCGGGTCGCCGTCGGACACCACCACCTCGAGGCCGGCCTTCGTTAGGCGCTCGATCTTGTAGCGGGACGCCGACGACGACACCACCACCGTCCCTCGGCCGCTCGTCAACCTGAGCGCCTCCGCGACCGCCAGACCGTGGTTGCCGGTGGACGACGTGACGACGCCGCGCTCTCGCTGGTCGCTCGTGAGGAGCAGCAGCTTGTTGAGCGCGCCGCGGATCTTGAACGAGCCGGTGCGCTGCAGGTTCTCGCACTTGTAGTGCGCGTGAGGCACGAGGGAGCGCGCCGGTTGGAGCGGAGTGGCCAGACCGAACGGAGCGAGCCGCTCGCTCGCGGCGACGACGGCGTCGGGAGCGGACAGGGGTTCGTTGCGCATCCCGGAAGTATACGGACTCGGGAACGGGAATCGGGGCGGACATCAAACGGGAGTTCCACCCGAGAACCATGAACGCTGGAACGGGGACAGTGCTTCGTTAGGCCCAACAGCACGACGCAGATGGACGCGGACGCTGCGCCCGCAGACGGACGCAGAGGCTCCAACGTCATCCACAGCGCCTCTCACCCAGCCTTTGAAAAAGGGCGCCATACGCGTGCCGAACTACTCCCCGCGCAGCGCCACCGTGGGATCGATGCGCGTTGCGCGACGAGCCGGTACGTAGGCGGCGACCGCCACCACCACGCCTAACAAGAGAGCGGCCCCGCCGAATGCCCACGCGTCGAGCGGCCGAACTCCATACAGCAGCGTGATCATGAACCGCGATGCGAACGCCGCTGCTGCCAGGCCCACGCACAGGCCGGCGAGGGCCAGCACCGTGCTCTGACGCTGCGCGAGCCACAGCACGCTCTCGGGCCGAGCGCCGATGGCGATTCGAATGCCCCACTCACGCGTTCGGGCCTGCATGCGGTACGCGACCACAGCGTACAGACCCGCCGCCGACAACGCCGCCGCGAGCGCGGCGAACGCGCCGAGCAGTAGTGCCATCAGCCGTTCACGAGCCAGCGCCAGCGACAGCTTGTCCGCAAGCCGTCCCGGACGAATCAGCGGAAGGTCCGGGTCCAGCGTGGCGACGACATCCGTGATCTGTCGCAGCGCCACGTCGGCCTCGAGCGAAGTACGCGCCACGATCGTCATCGCGTCCGAGTACATCTGTTGGACGGGGACCGCGAGCGCCGGCGTCGGCGGTTCACGCAAGCTCCGATACTTCGCCGTCCCGACGACGCCAACGACGACCGATGGCGGCGTCGAGATCGCACCCACATGCTTGCCGATGGGGTCCTGACCCGGCCAGAAGCGATCGGCAAAGGCCTGGTTGACGATCACCACACGCTCGCTTCCCTTGCGGTCCGCTTCCGTGAACTCGCGTCCACGGAGCAGCGGTGTGCCGATCGCTCGATAGTACCCCGGCGAGATCATGCTCGCCTCGACCTCCATCGCCTCGTTAGGCCTCGGCTGGTAGCCCTCGGGCTCCGCGGTCGTCGCGATCCCGCCAGACTGCACCGGCACCGACCGTCCAAGCGCCACGGCGGTCAGCCCGGGCACGCCAGCGAGCCGTTGCTGCAGCGTTTCGTAGAATCGGCGCCCTCGGTCGTTGTCGTAACCGCTCCGCGACAGATCGATCGTCGCGATCACGGCACCGTCGGGACGGAATCCAGGGTCCAGCCGGCTCTCGGTCCCTAACGTCCGAATGAGGAGGCCCGCGCCCACGAGCAGGAGCATCGCCAGCGCCATCTGCCCAGCCACCAGCACGTCGCGAAACGGCAGGCGGCGTCGCCCAACCCCCCACACTGCGCGCTCACCCTTGAGCATGGGAACGAGATCGGGCCGTGACGCCGCGAGCGATGGTACCATCCCGACGAGCACCGCGGTCACCAGCGCGGCGACGATCGCGAACGTGAGTGTGCGCAGATGAAGAATCGGTGTCGATGCGCTCACAGGCAGGGCGAGATCCGGTGGCGCGACCGACCCCACGAAGTCAGTGAGCCACATCGCGATCCCGAGACCGACGCCGGCGGCCGCGAGCGCGATCACGAGGCTTTCGGCCAGTGACTGCCTAACGATTCTCAAGCGCGAGGCGCCGAGGGCGGCCCGGATCGCGAGCTCCCGTCGTCGGCGCTCGGCTCTCGCGAGCAGTAATCCCGCGACATCGGCACAGGCGATGAGCAGGACGATCCCGACGACACTCAGGAGCAGCCAGGACAGGCGTCGCGCCTCCGCGCGCTGCGAGAGCTGGATCGCCGCCTCGTCCGCCGGTAGCGCTTTCGCCAATCGGTTGCTCGAAACATTCGGTGCCTCACGTGCTCGACGCGCCGAAACGACGTCCATCTGGGCCTGTGCGTTCGCCAGGCTCGCGCCCTTCGCGAGCCGTCCAATGATCGAGAGCCACGTGAGCCCGCGGCGCTCGAGCGGCTTGAGCTCGGCGAGCTCCGGGTCCGCGAGGTTGATGGTCGAGAGCGGGAGCCAGACATCCGTCGGCGCATCGAACGTGGCACCAACGAACGCGCGACGGGCGGTGCCGACGATGACGAATGGAATGCCGTTCAAGCGCACCGTCGAGCCAATGATGGCGGGGTCGGCGTTGAACCGGCGACGCCAGAACGCGTCGCTCAACACGGCGACGGGCGCGGCACCGCGTGCGTCGTCCGCCGGCGCGATGAGACGGCCGTGATTCGCGCGAGCGCCAAGGACAGCGAAGAAGTTCCCGCTGACGACGGTGCTCGTCACGCGCTCGGGCAGCCGCGCATCGCTCGCCAGATGCACGGGGACATCCGTCGAGAACGCCGCGAGGCCCGAGAACGCGGGCACGTTGTCTCTGAGATCGAGGTACCCGGGGTAGGACGTCTCCGCGAGATCGAGACGCTGAGGTTCGCTCGAGAACACGCGAGCCAGCTCGTGAGGCCGTTCGACCGGGAGCCCTCGAAACAGGGCGGCGTCGACGAGACTGAAGATGGCGCTGTTCGCGCCAATGCCGAGCGCGAGGATGAGCGTGACGGCCGCCGTGAAGCGGACGTTGCTGCGGAGCGTGCGGGCAGCGAAGGCGAGGTCGTCGAGGAGGGCGCGCATGCGGTGGTCGAGTGTCCGAGGTCGAGCTTGCGACTGCGAGCGTTCGATCCCCAAGGCGACATGCGTGCCTAACCGCTACAGTAGCGTAATCACTGTATTTCCATGGAGTTGTCGCATTTCGACGTTAGGCGCCAAGGTCGACGAAGTGGCGCGGAGACGGACACCCCGTCCCAAAGCCGGTCAGAGCCGGGCGAGCTGTTTGTCCTGAACCCGTGCGAGTAGGATCTGGGCGGTCATCGCACCGATGAACGCCATGAACATGTCCCACTGCGTGTCCCAGACGTCGCCCTGCGTGCCCAGGAACGCGTCGGCCGACGAGCCTCCGAGCACCGCGGCGAACCACTCGACGAACTCATAGCACGCGCTGATCGCGAGACAGAGCGCCGTGACGATCGTGAACAGCCACTTCCCGGTCGTCAGAGGCGATCGCCTGAGCAGGATCTCGCGCGCGATGATCGCCGGGACGAACCCCTGCGCGAAGTGTCCGATTCGATCGTAATGGTTTCGGGTGAAGCCGAACCACTGCTCCATCCAGAATCCGAGGGGCACCTTCGCGTACGTGTAGTGGCCGCCGACCATCAGGATCAGGGCGTGAAGGAAGATGAGCCGATACGCGATCGGCGTGAGCGGAAATCGGCGCGCGGTGGCGAGCAGAATCGGGACGGCGATGAAGATCGGGAACACCTCCAGCCACCAGGTGGTGCGGTCGGCTGGATTGATGCCTGAGATGATGAGCGCGATGGCACCGAGGAAAATGAGCGCCAGCGCTTCGGATCGGACCATGGTCGTGTTGGCTCGAGATCTGTACGACAAGCTGACGCCGGATGGGTGCATAACGTCATACCAAGCGCGATGCCCATGAGTTATACGGAAGACCGCAGACGGCAGGCAACGGCAGACGCTAGACAGCAGACGGCCGGTTGCAGAGGGCGGTGGGACACAGTTCCGATCTGCTACCTGCCGCCAGTCGCCAGCCGCCTGCCGCCTGCCGCCTGCCGCCTGCAGTTGTCCAATTGACCCGGCACACCGACGCGGGCATACTGCGCCCGCCATGACCACACGCTCCCCCTCCCCACTCGATCTCGACCACGCGACCATGCAGCGGCTCGGCCGCCAGGTTGCCGACGCGGTTGCCGGACACCTCGCGTCGCTGCGCGACCAGCGAGTGCTCACGAACGGGCTACCTACCGCAACGCGCCAGCGCATTGCGGCGCCGCCCGACGAAACGCCGGTCTCGTTCGACCATCTGCTGCAAACGCTGCAGACCGACGTCTTTCCGTACTCGGCGCGAGAGTCTCACCCGCGATTCATGGCGTACGTCCCCGGCTGTCCCAGCTTCCCGGCGGTCATGGGGGACTGGCTGGCGACCGGATACAATTTCTTCGCCGGCGTCTGGCCTGTGGCCGAAGGACCTAACGCGCTGGAACTGGCGGTGCTCGAGTGGTTCCGGCAATGGATCGGCATGCCCGCCGGCACCGGCGGCCTTCTCACCAACGGCGGCTCGGGCGCGACGCTCACCGCGATCATCGCCGCGCGTCACGCGGCCGTGGGCGACGATGCGAGCCGCCTGGCGCGCCTAACGCTGTACGCATCCGACCAGGCGCATTCGGCGGCGCTGCGCGCCGCGTGGATCGCGGGCGTTCCGCGCGACCAGGTTCGCGTGCTCCCGAGCGATGCGGACTATCGCTTGCGGGCGAGCGACGTGCGCCGGGCGATCGCCCGCGATCGCGCGGCAGGGCTCATTCCACTCGCGGTCGTGGTGAGCGCGGGCACGACGAATACAGGCGCCGTCGACCCGCTCGATGAGATCGCCGACGTCTGCACTGCGGAGGGCACCTGGCTGCATGCGGACGCGGCGTACGGTGGATTCGCCGCGCTCACGGAGCGTGGCGCCCGTATGCTCTCGGGACTCGGGCGGTGCGACTCCGTGGCGCTCGACCCCCACAAGTGGCTCTTCGTGCCGTTCGAGTGCGGCTCGCTCCTCGTGCGTGAACCCGAGCGGTTGCGCGCCGCGTTCCACGTCCTGCCCGACTATTTGCGTGATGTCGCAGCCGGCCAGGATGCCGTCAACTTCGCGGACTACGGCGAGCAGCTCACGCGTCAGTCGCGCGCGCTCAAGGTGTGGTTAGGCGTCAAGTACTTCGGGCTCGCCGCCATCCGCGGCGAGATCGATCGCGCCATCGACCACGCAGCGTACGCAGAGCACCTGGTGCGGTCGCAGCCGCTGCTCGAGGTGATGTCGCCGGCCCAGCTGGGTGTGCTCTGCTTCCGCGTACACCCGGCGGGCATGGACGATGGCCCTGCGCTCGACGCGTTCAACGAGCGAGTGAACGCGGCAATGAGCGCGGATGGGCGGTACCTCATCTCGTCCACACGTCTCCGCGGCGCGTTCACCCTTCGGCTTTGCATCCTCGGGTTCCGCACGACGGCCGCCGATGTGGAGGGACTCATCCGGACTGTTGTGGAGGTTGCGAGGCAAGCGGGAGCGTAGAGCGGGAACTGGGAACAGGGAACCGGGAACAGTGGATCCACGCGGAGTCACCGTTCCCTGTTCCCGGTTCCCCGTTCCCCGGATTCCCGATTCCCGATTCCCTATTCCCGATTCCCGACTGTCGTCCACGCAACCACCGCGGCCAGCGCCGCCAGCCCCGCGCAGATCCACATCGCGCGCGCGAAACCCTGCGTGAGCTGCAGGCCGGACAGCTTTGCCAACCCGCCCATTCCGGCCGCCGCCGGAAGTGCCGCCGCGGAGATCAGGCCGGCGAGACGTGCCACCGCGTTGTTCACGCCGGACGCCACACCGGCGTCGCGATCCGGCGCCGCGGCGAGCACCGCCGCCGTGAGCGGGGCCACGAGCATTGAGAGCCCAAGACCAAATACCACTGCCGCCGGCAGGATTGCCCCGACGTAGGTCGCGCCCGGAACGACGCGCGAAAACAGCAGCATACCAACGCCCGCGACGAGTGCGCCGACGGCCATGGGTCCACGTGCACCGTGGCGATGCGCAAACCGACCCGCCGCGGGCGAGAGCGCGAGCATGAGCGCGTTCGCGGGCAGGAGCGACGCACCACTCTGCAGCGCCGAATAGCCCATGTTCCCCTGCAGCTGGAGCATGAGCAGCAGCAGCACGCCGCCTAACGCCGCGTACATCAGAACAGTCGCGAGGTTGGCTCCGGTGAACGCGCGCGACCGAAACAGCCGCGGCGGCAGCAACGGCGACCCGGATCGGCGTTCGACCACCGCAAAAGCAACCAACAGGATCGCGCCCGCAGCGAGCATGGCGACGATGATCGGGTCACCAAGCCCGAGGCGCGGCCCGTCGATCAACGCCGCGGTCACGCCACCGAGACCGAGGACCAACAGCACGGCACCGACGTAGTCAATGTGCTGGCGACCGCCGCGGTCGGTCACCGCGCCGCGGCCTGACGCGAGCCACGCCGCCGCGAGCGCAACGGGCGCAATCGCCGCGAACACCCAGCGCCACGACGCGGCGTCGATGAGCCATCCGCCAAGCAGTGGCCCAATTGCCGTCGATGTCCCGGACCAGCCAGCCCACCGACCGATGGCCGTGGCCCGGTCCCGTTCGCCGAACGACGCCTCGAGCATCGCGAGACTATTCGGCACGAGCATCGCCCCCGCGGCGCCCTGCGCGAACCGCAGCACCAGCAGCACCAGGGATCCCGGAGCGATGGCGCAGCCGACCGTCATCACCGAGAAACCGATCGACCCGACAATGAACAATTGGCGCCGCCCATACCGATCGCCGAGTGCGCCGCCGAGCAGCGTGAGCGCGCCAAGCGCGAGGAGGTATGCGTTGATCACCCATTGCACACCCTCGAGTCCGAGCCCGAGGTCTCGCGCGATCGAGGGCAGCGCGACGTTGACGACCGTCCCCTCGAGAAACGCCGCACCGGACCCGACGATCGATGCCGCCAGCGTTCGGCGGCCCGCCGCGGAATCCAGCGCGAGACCGGTCACGGTCGCGCGTGGCGTTCCAGAGACTCCGCGAACGGCGGGTCGAGCAGCTTCCATTGCTCGGGATGGCGGCGGAGCCACACCCGAACGAACGGACAACTCGGCACGACGCGGTCTCCATGCTCGCGCGCGTACGCGAATGCCGCCTCGGCAAGCGCATCAGCCACGCCGTGGCCGCGTGCGCTCTCCGGCACGTAGGTATGCTGGAGATCGATCAGCTTGGGGCCGATCCGCGTGTACACCAGATCGGCCTCGTCACCGTCCAGGCTCACGAAGAAGCGACTTTCCTTTTCGTCGTGCTCCACCGTCATGGATCTCTCCTCGGCATTGGGCAATCCACGACCTGCATTGGCGCGTCCCTGCCTTCACTGGTGAGGAGCAGCTTCCCGCTCGGCCCCAGCCAGGTAACGCCTTCCCCGGGCCAGACATCCAGTGCCACGACGTTACACACCGCTGGAGGAATCGCGCCAATCACCCGGCCGGTGGCTGGATCAGTCGCGAACGTGTAGACCTGGGCATACGTGCGCACGGCGAGCACGCTGGCGTCGGGCGAGAGCGCGGCGTCCGTAATCACGCGAAGTGGCGCTGAGCCGGGGAATACGGCCAAGCTATCCACGAGCTGGGCGACGACGGGACTCGGTTTGGACCACGAGTCCGGCGGCAGCTCGAAGACCAGAGCGGGCCGCAGTCTGCGGGCAGCGTCGCGGCGCGGTCGCTTGGTGATCAGGTAGATGAAGCCGTTAGGCGGGACGTACATCGCCTCGACATCATGCGGGCCGTCAGGGTAGCGGAAGTGGAGCGCCTCGGCCGTGACGTCCCCGGTGAAGCCGGCCTGCTGTGCCGGCGGCTCGGGAACCCGGTAGATGACGCGCGACATTCGCGCTTCCTTGTTGTCTCCCGTGTCGCCGATGTAGACGCATTCGTTAGGCATGGCGACCCCCGGGACGATGGCGCGGCTCCCGGCACACGGCCCGACCGACGTCGCCTCCCAGTCCACGTTGGTCGCGCCATGCACACGCCAGGCTCCACGGTCGGCGCCGGTGGTATCGAGCGCGAACAACAGCGGATCGTTTCCGGAGTCATTGACCGTGAAGATCACGCCGTGCTGCTCGAAGCTTTGCGCCGCCGCGGAGTTCTCGACGAGATCCCCGCGCGCGTGCACACGTATCAACCTCGTGGTCGCGGGCAGCGCACCCATCGTGTCGGTCCCGACATACGGCGCCCGTGCGCCGCGACGTGTCCTCGGCGGTTCGGCCGCCGAACAGGCAACCATTCCGGCACCGGCGAGCCAGGCGCCAAGGACCAGTGTGCTCTTCCAGGGACCCAGGAGAAACGCGGCGGTGGGCGCGGACCTCACTCCGGCCCGATCCGGCGCGGATCGTCGTTAGGCTCCGGTTGTTCGATGCGGCGTGGTTCCGGGAAGACTTCCAGGGAGGGATCCAGCGCGCCCCCGGGGGACGACGCTCGCAGCGGCGCCTTCCGCTCGCCGCGCAGTGCACGCACGGCGAGCACTCCTGCGCCGAGCACGCCACCCGCGATCGCAACCCCAGCCAGGAGAGCGAGGCCGACGAGCAGCAGCGCCGCGCCGGTACCGAGCACAACGAGCGCCGCAAGCGTGGCGACCACCCGGTTTTTCGTACTGAACGTGTAGACTTGCATGCGGAGAAAATTAGCCGTCGGTAACCGACCTGGCGCGTCGGACGGTGACTACCGCGCGCTTGGCTCGACCGTCACCGACGCCGCCGCGTCTTGCAGGATTCGAGCAACGGCCGGCTCAACGCGCATGATTACGCCGGACCGGGTGCGAATTGCCGACGGAAGGCCTATCGGCGTTCGACCCAGGATCCGCGCGTACATCACGAGCGCCGCGAGGTACGACCCCGCGACTGACGCGTGCAGTCCGTCGGAGTACAGCACGATCGACGGATCGCGCTCCCACGTGGCGAGCCACGCACGCGCCACGGGAAACACCACGCCACCAACGTCTGCGGCAGCCACCTCGTAGGACTCGATCGAGCCGGCGAACTCGCCAGGCCGGTCGGACGGCGGCCACGTCTGGTAGAGCGCCGTCCTGGCGCCGACCGTCGCGATCTCCGCGGCGAAATTCCGCGTCGCCAGTCGGAGCGTGTCTCGGTAGATACCCGGCGGCGTCCAGCCCTGCTGCAAGACGACCCAACCCCAGCCGCCGCGGGCGATCTCACGCTGCGCGATGCCGTCTGTCCAATGGTCGATGAGGGCGTAGTTCGGGAGCGCCAGACTGGCGACCGCGAGGCGCTCGTCGCCGGCGGAATCCGCGAGCGCCTGCAGCATCCCTGGGACGTCGTTCACGTAGGTGAGGCTGTTGCCAATGAAGAAGATGCGGATTCCCTCACCGACGACCGGCGGCGCCTCCGGCGGGGCACTCGAGCAGGCGATCAGCGACATGATCCCGAGGATCGCGTTCCTCAGCTGCGGCCACCACGCCGGCGTCCGATTCACGTGTACGCTCCCGAGGTGCGGCATGGACCGTACGGTGAACGGGCACCCCGTTCGCGACAATCGCGGGGTGACAAGGCGTTTCGTCGCTGGACGACTCGATGGGGCCGATGGCGTAACTGACTCGTTAGGCAGCCGGCGGCCCACGCGCGCTTGTCCGGCGAGCGTACGCCGTGCTAAGCTACCTATCTCGAGTGTCTGGCTATACCTGCGCCCCACGGAGGGGATGCGTGAACTCTGAATTCGTCCGTGCCGTTCGTCTCGCTCCCCTGGCGTTCGTCGTGCTGCTCGCCACCCAAGCCGCCTGCGGGAACGACGGGGGCACCGACCCGTCCAAACCCAGCGCGATGGTCGCCGTGAGCCCCGACAGTCAAACCACCGCGGCGGGGGTGGCGATGTCGGAACCTCTGGTCGTGCGCGTCACCGGCGGTGGCGAAACACCAATCGCCGGAACGAAGGTTTCGTGGACCGTCGGGGTCGGAGGCGGAACGGTGAGCGACACCGTCTCCACAACCGACGCCGACGGCAAGGCGCAAACGACCTATACGCCCGGGACGGCCCCCATCACGGCCAACGTCATCGCGAGCGTCGGGTCGATGCGGACGACGTTCAAGATCGTGCTGGTGGCGGGTCCGCCGGCCGAGCTTCGGAAGTTCGGGTCCGACAGCCCCGCAGCGGTAACGGGCTCGGTGTTGACGCTCAGCGTGAAGCTGGTTGATGCGTTCGGGAACGGGATCGCCGACAAGACCGTGGACTGGGCCGCCGCCGGAGGTTCGATCAGCGCGACGACGAGCACGACCGACAAGGGAGGCGTCGCATCTGTCACGTACACGCTTGGCGCCGACCCGGGAACCTACACGCTCACGGCGACCGCCGAGGGCATCCCAGCGACGACGTTCACCATCAAGGCGATCTAGCCCGCGCGTCGTCCCACGGTTCGGAGCGGAGCTCGCCGCGGTGGAGGACGACGACGCCATTGCGCTCATCCGCGGGGCCGTGACGAGACCGGGCGGCCTGTGGGCTGATCTCGGCGCCGGCTCCGGCGTGTTCACTCGAGCGCTCGCAACGTTAGTCGGGCCAGGCGGAACGGTGTACGCGGTCGATAGCGATGCGGGCGCCCTTCGCGAGCTGGATCGGTACGCCTCTGCGGCGCCGGCGGCCATAATTCGGACAATGGTTGGCGATTTCACACGATCCCTCGAGCTTCCGCCGCTCGACGGCGTGCTGGTCGCGAACGCCCTCCACTACGTCCCGTATGCCGACCAGCCGACGGTCATGGGGCGTATCGCATCGCTCCTGACCGATGGCGCCCCGATCGTGGTGGTCGAGTACGACCGGCGTCACGCAAATCAGTGGGTGCCGTACCCGATCACCCCCGCGACGCTGACGGAGCTCGCACGCGACGCGGGGCTCAGCATGCCCACCGTTCTGGGCACGCGACCTTCACGCTACAGCGGGGCAATGTATTCGGCGGTCGTTAGGCGCCGACTCGACTGACCCGACTCATCGCAGTGTCGTGAGGCGCGCAAAACGCTCGTCACTCTTCAGCGACGCGAGCTCGGCGTAGTCCCGCACGCCGGGGATGAGAAATCGATTCATTTCATCGAGCGCAGGGCCGAGCAGCTCGAGCGCGCGCTCACGCCGGCCGAGCTGGGCCGCGATTCGAGCCCGATACATCGTTCGTGTGAATACATACGGCGTCCGTGTGTCCCGGAGCCACGCATCGCTCGCGGCTGCCGACGCACTGTCGTGCCGCTGTGCGGCAATGAGCCCCAGATAGCCGCGAGCGTCGACGTTGCTGGAGTCGGCCGCCAGCAGTTCCGTCCACAATGCGCTGGCCTCGTCGAAACGACCGAGCTCGTAGAGCACGGCTCCTCGATCCGCTCGCTGTCGATCCGCGTTCCGGCTCGCCGACGCATCCAGCGCGGCGAGAGCGCGTACCAGCAGACGATGCGCGGCAGCGGTGTCGCTGCACGACGCAAGGGCCGCTGCCGCGCGTCGCAGACCATTCACCAGCGCCGAGCGCGGCTCCAGCGGAGTTGCGACCATCGTGTCCGCGAGCCGTTCCACCGCCTTCGCGCGGCCCGTCCGCGCGAGGAACGTCAACTCCATCGCCCACGCGGGGCCGTAGCCAGGGTTGCGCGCGCGCAGCCACCGCACCACGTCGAGTCCCTTATCGGGATCGCCGCGCACGGTCGACAGTTGGGCGTCGATGAGGGCGTAGTTCGGTCCCACTTCCGCGACACCCTGCTCGAGCGTGTGGTGGTCGAGCAGGTCCTTCGCCTCGCCAAAGCGGCCGAGCTGCATGGCCTGAAGCGCTAGCGAGTATTCCAGAAAAGCCGATCCGGGACGTACGTCCACTACGGCCCGCGCCTGACGATACGCGCGCTCCCAATCGCCCTCGCACTGCGCAACCTGCTCGTCGAGCACATGGTACTCGTAAGGCGGAAGGCGGTCACGCACGGTGTCGAGCTCGCGCGCGACCGACACGGTTCGCTCGCACTCACCGAGCAGCCGATGGAGAATCGCGGCCTCGACGCGCGCGGCGTAAAACGTCGAGTCGAGGTCGGCGGCGCGAAGAAAGTGAATGAGCGCCTGACGATGGTCGATGCCCCAGACGCTCTGGCCAGCGACGAACTCGCGATAGGCATCATATGTCGGCGGCCTGGAAGCGACACGCACCCACGAGGCGAGTCGGGGGTCCACGAGCGCGGCGAGACTGCCGACGGTCCGCTGCCTAACGCGTTCGACCGACGGCGACGGATCCGTGACCGCACCGCCGGTCACGTCGAACGCGTCCAGCACCTCCCCTCGGCCGACGTCGCTGATCTGGACGTGGAACCGTAGCGCGCTGCCAGCCTTGTAGTACGCACCGGACACCACGGTACCGGCGCCGAGCCGCGCCGCGAGTGTCGCTGGCTCACCCGCCTCGCCGACCGCGGATGGCTGCGGTCGAGCGACATCCTCCGCCCGCGCCGCGGACGCCACTGCGACAACGCCGCTCTGCTCGAGCCCCTGCGCGACCCAGTCGCGCGCGATACCGCCGATCGGGCCGAGCGACGGGTCGCCAGTCCGATTCTCGAATGACGCGACGTAGACGCGCTTCGTGTCCACCATCGACCCGCTTCGGAAGAACCGCGGGACGCCGGGCGCAACCCCGAGACACAGTGCGGCACCAACCGCAGTCAACGTTAGGCGACGCGTCAGGCGGGGCGCCGGTCTGGCGCCCGAAACCTCCAGGGCTACGTCATGCTCGGACTCGGGCGCGCCTGCTCGGGCGCGTGGTGCCGGCCGTTGTTCGCGCGTCACGAGGCGAGGTGCGGGCGCCGGTTCCCGCGTCAATCGCTCGACAAACGCCGAGAACGTCGGGTCCGGGGACGCTCCGAGCTCGTCGCGAACGAGCGTCTCATGAACTCGCGCCGCGTCCAGCGCCGCCGTCCTGTCACCCGCCGCGGCGAGCGAACCGACAAACTCGAGCGCGATGCGCGAGCTCAGTGGTTCGTGCGCGGCGAGTCGCCGCCACCAGCCAACGGCCGCGTGCGCCTTGCCTTCGCTCGCCGCCGTGCGCGCCAACGACTCGAGCGCCTGGGCCTGGAGCGCGGAGAGGCGGGCGCGTTCGGCGTCGATGATATGATCGAGCTCGGCCGAGCCTCGGACGCGCACGCCATCGAGAAAGGGACCGGCGTAGAGCTCGGCTACTCTCGCGACGTCGCCGGCGCGTGCGGCGGTGTCGAGCTCCCACGCATCGCATACAACCACCTCGGGGTTGAGCCGCAAGGTCGTCGTGCCGAGCACCGCCTCCGCGGATATGACGTCGCGTCGCAAGGCATAGAGGACCTGGCCAATCGAATGTCTGGCGTTCTCGTTCGGACTTTCGGGCCAGAGCAGCGCGGACGCCTTGTCGCGCTGCACACCTCGGACGCCAGCGGTCACGAGCAGCGCGAGGAACGAGACACGCTGCGCCGGGATCGTCAGCGTCGCGCCGTCGGCGCGAGTGATGTTCCAGCCGCCTAACGTATTTATCCGCAACATGTTGATTGGCCTGCTCGCCGATGACGCCGCGATGATCGATCGATGAAGCGAGAACGCGATCGTGTCTCCCGATTCGCGCGGACGCCGGATCCGCTCGACGAACCCTTTGGAGACCTATGTCGAACCAAACGACCACGATCGCTCTCGCAGTATTCCTCCTGTTACGATCCCATGGGAACTCCCAGGTGACGAACCGCTATGACGACACGCCGAACCGGACTGCGCCAACGCTGCTCACCGAAACCCGGGGCACGGAGCACGCATGCGGCCTGTCGGCTGACGGTCATGCTTTCTGCTGGGGATCGAATCGACTCGGGCAACTCGGCGACGGTGATGACAGTCCAAACGTGAAAACCGGGCCCGTAGCGGTCGCGACGACGGAAGCGTTCGTGGCGATCAGCGCCGGCGCCAATCACACGTGCGCGCTGACGCCCGAGGGCGTCGCGTACTGTTGGGGCTTGAACCTCACCGGTGAGCTGGGTCAGGTCATCGTCGCCGACCGATGCGACGGGTTTCCCTGCAACCGACGTCCGGTTCGGGTCGAAACGACCACGCGCTTCGACACCATTTCCGCGGGATTCGGCCACACCTGTGCGCTGCGGGGCAGCCGCGCGTTCTGCTGGGGCAGGAATGATCGGGGTCAGCTCGGCAGCGCCCGCGCCGATGACCTCTGTGAGGGCGTCCCGTGTAACGCGTCACCCGTTCGCGTCGAGGGCGTCGAGGATTTCAGCTCGATCGCGGCTGGCGGCGACCACACGTGCGGAATCGCCGACGGGGCATTGTATTGCTGGGGGTCGAACCAGTACGGCCAGCTTGGTTTGGATTCCTCGATCGAGCGAAGCGCTCGTCCGCTGTCGGTTCCGCTGCCCGAGCGCGCCGCCTCCGTCGCCGCTCGCGGGCTTCGGACGTGTGTGACGACGGCGAGCGGTCGCCGGACGTGTTGGGGGTTTGAGAAACGATCAAACCACGAACGCTGAAAGCGCTGAGGTGCTTCGCCCCGGCGCTGAACACGCTGTGGGTCTTCGAGTCGAGGCTACCGAGCTGCAAACACAGCGTTCTCAGCGCCCGCGCGGAAGCGCGGCCAGCGTTCTCAGCGTTCGCGGTTGGAATCGGCTCGTGGTTGGTCGCGGGACCGGATGAAATGTCATACTATCTCCGCTCGCCCGGCCGCCGAGCACGCGATGCCAACGTTCACGATCCCTGGGGGAGCTGGACCGCTTCACGTCGTGGACCTCCACGAGGAGAGCCCTACGCCATCGGGCTCGCTGCCGATCGTGTTCGTCCACGGCATGGTCGGATATACCGGATTCTGGAACTCGGCGCTCGCCACCTGCGCGGACCGGCGTCGCGCCGTCGCGCTCGACCTGCGCGGTCACGGCAACTCCGGCGCGCCGCGTGACGCCGCGTACGACGTAGAGAGCTGTGCCGACGACGTCATCGCCGTGTTCGACGCGCTCGACCTGGATGGTATCGTGCTCGTGGGCCACAGCTACGGCGCCTTCGTCACGATCGAGACCGCGGCCCGCCGACCGAACGTCGTGAGTCGTCTCGTTCTCGTGGACCCGCCCGGCGATTTCACGCGCGTCCCGGCCGACATGCGAGATGCGCACATCGTCCCGTTCATTGCGGCGCTCGAGGGGGATCAGTGGCGGAGCACCGCGGAAGGGGACTTCGACGATGCTCTCCAGGGCAGCACCACCGCCGCGATCGCGGCCGTGCACGCACGACTGGCGACCATGCCGCGGGTCGCACTGCTCGGGATGTATCGCAGCATGATGCAATACCCGGCGTCCGCCGCGCTCGAGCGCTATCTCGCCAACCCCGGAACGTCGGCGCATGCGATTCTCGCACCGCCCAACACCTGGCCGTTCAGCCTGCACGTGCTCGTACCCGCGATGCGGTCGACGCTCGTGCCGGATGTCGGCCACTGGATCATGCTCGATGCACCCGACCGGTTTGCGGCCGCACTCGAGGACGCCATCGCCGGCACCTAACGACTCGACGTCAGTCGTTGCGCCGGCGGCGTCGCCGCGTTTTCTCGACTGTCCCGCAGGTCGACATCTGACACCATCGACGGAGCCCATTGCGGCTCCGGTCGACGTACACCCAGCCGCAGTCGGCCCCGGCACAGACGCGCAGCCGTTCGGTGTCAGGCGATGCGAGCAACTCGGCCGCGCTTCGTACGATCGGCCAGAGCACCGAGTCGAGACGGCCGGGGTCGTCCCACGCCCACACGAGTGGTGATGTTGGCGCGGTGCCACGCGCGGCAGGCTTCGTTAGGCGCACGTGCGCGTACCCGTCGGCCATGAACCGGTTGAGCTCGTCCAGCGGCAGGCGTACGGACGCAACCGCGCGATCGTTGCCGGCAATCGCGGAGACGAGGCGACGGAGCGTCCATCGGAGCGCGCGAGCATCGTCGAGCGCACGAGCCGCGTCCCGCTGACGGGAAAAGGCACGTCGCTCCAGGCGTGTTGCGCCTGACTCGTCGATCGTGCCGGCCGCGAGGCCCCACTCGATCAGCCTGCCGTAGCTGCCAATGCGATCGTGGGCCGGGCCCCGGGAGGTCCAGTCCACCGTGTTCACGAAGTCCAGGCTCACGTCGCCGGCGATGAACTGAAACGGCAGCGTGTCGTCGACGGAGATGGCGGACGGCGGAGCGGACGCAGGTCTCGTAGGCATGAGTCCGGGCACATGGCGAGCGATTCGGAGTGCGCATAGCGCTGGTCCTGCACCAGTATATCGTCGTATACTGGTGCAGCCAATGACCTCACGGGATACCACCAATGATCGCTCGCACATGGCGCGGCGTCGTCCGCGCGGCCGATGCCGATCGCTACGCGACGTACGTCGAAGAGACGGGCCTACGCGCGTTCAGCGAAACCGAGGGCAATCTCGGAGCACTCCTCCTTCGTCGGCCCTGTGGCGACGCGAACGAGGCGATGACCGAGCTTCTCGTCGTGTCCTTCTGGGAGTCGATGGATGCGGTGAAGCGGTTCGCGGGGCCACGACCGGACCAGGCGGTGTTCTACCCGGAAGACGAGCAGTACCTCGTTAGGCGCGACCTCGCCGTCGACCATTTCGAGGTGGTCGTACGCCGCGATTCTCGTCAGGCTGGGCTTGCACCGTCCAGTGGCGCCTGAGCGACCGGTCGCCCGCGCCGGATCGCGCGCTCCCGTCCCTTCTTCGCCTCGACCTCGCGGTTGCGCGGGACCGCCGTCGTCACGAGCGAATCGATCAGCCGGTGTGCGATCGCTGTGACGTCATCGACGGCCTCGTTGAACACCGCCTCGTTCGCCTTCGATGGCTTCGTCGTTCCACTCAGCTTGCGCACGAACTGCAGGGCGCTCGCACGAATCTCGTCGTGAGTGGCGGGCGGCTCGAAGTTCGCGAGGACTTTGATGTTGCGACACATGCTGGAATTCTCCGGGAGTCGGCTGCTTGAGCTTCAGTCGGCGGCCTGCGGGGACGCTCCGCCTTCCATCAGGATGCGCTCGATCCGTGAATCGGGGATGAGCCACATGAGCGACACCGTAACGTAGATCGCGAGCGAGATCCACCGGGAGACGAACGCGAGCGGAATGGCGAGCCCGTACAGCACGAGCGAAATCCACCCCTTGCGATCTGCACCGATGGCGCGCGCGAGCGTGGACTGCGGCCCGTGCCGCGCGATCAACGCTCGCACGAGAATCGTGAATGCCACTCCTGACATGAACAGATCGAATCCGTACATCGCAACGGGGAGCGTTGCAAAGTGGGTATCGCCCATCCACGCCGTCGCGAATGGCGTGAGCGACAGCCAGAAGAGCAGATGGACGTTCGCCCACAGAATTCGCCCATCGACGTGCCTCACGGCGTGAAGCAGGTGATGGTGGTTGTTCCAGTAGATTGCGATAAAGATGAACGATAGGACGTAGCTGAGGGCCTTGGGAATCAGCGGCCGAAGCGCCTCGACCGTCTCGCCGTGGGGAGGGCGGAACTCGAGGACGAGAATCGTGATGATGATGGCGATCACGCCATCGGTGAACGCTTCGAGTCGACCCTTGGTCATGATACCTCGCGGACGCAATCGCTCGGCCGGCCGAGCACGCTGGATGCTCGCAAGATGCCGGTCCGTCCGACCGCCCGGCAACTCCATCAATCCGGCTAGCCCGGCAGGCCTTCTATCGACCCCGGCGCGGGGAGCAATTTTGGGGCTGCATGACCGCACGGAAGGGCAGCGTTCAGGAATCCCATGCGAGCTCTGTTGATCGGCGGCACCGGTTTCATCGGCTCCTACCTCACCCCCGAGCTCCAGCGACTCGGCGCCGAGGTCGCCGTGCTCACCCGTGGCCGGTCCGCCAACCCGGGACCTGATGGCCTAACGCGGATCACTGGCGACCGCAAACGCCTGGGCGCCTCCCAGGCGGAAATCCGCGCCTTCGCGCCAGACGTCGTGATCGACCTCGTCCTCAGTTCCGGTCCGCAGGCGCGTGAGCTCATGGAGGTCGTCCGAGGAATCGCCGGTCGAGTGGTCGCGTTGAGCAGCATGGATGTGTACCGAGCGTGCGGACTCCTCCACGGGCTCGAGGACGGTCCGCTCGAGCCGGTCCCGCTCACGGAGCAGTCGGCACTGCGCACAAAGCTCGCAACCTATCCGCCGGCGCAGATCGCCATCGTGCAGGAGGTGTACGGCTGGGTGGACGATGCGTACGACAAGATTCCGGTCGAGCGTGCGATGCTCGAGGATGGCGAGCTGCCGGCGACGATCCTGCGCCTGCCAATGATCTACGGACCTGGCGACCCCCTGCACCGCTTCTTTCCGCTCGTGCGTCGTATGGACGATCGCCGGCCGGCGATCCTCATGAGCACCGCTCAGGCGGCGTGGCGCTCGCCGCGCGGGTTCGTTGGCAACGTCGCTGCCGCCATCGCGCTTGCGGCGATATCTGACAACGCGACGCGGCGGATCTACAACGTGGCCGAGCAGCCGTCGTACTCGGAGCTCGAGTGGGCCGCGCGGGTCGGCGCGGCGGCAGGGTGGAAGGGGGCGTTCGTCGTTCTTCCGGCGGACGCGATGCCACCACACCTCAGGATGCCTGGCAACTTCGAACAACACTGGTCCGTCGACTCGTCGCGCATCCGGTCGGAGCTTGGGTACGTCGAGCCGGTGGGCGTCGATTCCGCCATCGCACAAACAATCGCCTGGGAGCGCGACAACCCGCCATCCCGTCCGCTCGCGGCGATCGACTACGTCGCGGAGGACGCTGCGATCGCGGCTCTAGCATCCAGACGCCGACGTTAGGCAGCGTCCCACTGGCCGGCGAGCACCGACGACGGCGGGTCCTCGCCAAGCTTGGACAGGAAATCCGTCACACGCGGCTTGGAGCCAGGGCGCGTGTAGACATCGAGCTTCCGCGTGTCGATCACCCATGCAATCACATTGCCCACTTCGTCGACGTTCTGCGGGAACGGCAGGCTGCGCGAATCGGGCCCGCCATGGAGAGCGTTCAGGCCGAACTCGGTCGCGACGACCGGCGGCGACACGAGAGAAACCGTGACGCCCGGCGCCGATTCACTGAGCTCCTGGCGAATGTTCCACGTGATCGCGCTCAGGAAGTGCTTCGCGCCGTTGTACGCCGAGCGAAACGGCGTCGCCGGCATGCGACCGAGTATCGAGGAGACGTTGATGATGTGGCCGCCGCCCCGCTCCTTGAAATGCGGCAGGATTTCCTGCACGCCATAGATCACCGACTTGATGTTGATCTGGATCATCTCGTCGATGTCGTCGTCCGTGAGTGCTGTCGGCAGACGCGTGATCCCGCGTCCGACATTGTTGACCAGGACGTCGACATGACCGAAGTGTTCGATCGCCGTCTGAATGGCGCGTCGGACATCGGCTCGCCTGGTGACGTCCGCGACAACCGGCAGGGCGTTCGTTCCGCAGCGCTCTGCGACCGCCCGCAGCTCGCCTTCCCGGCGAGCGACGAGCGCGAGGGAACCTCCGCGCGATGCGACGGCGCTCGCCGCGGCAGCGCCGATGCCCCCGCTGGCTCCGGTGACCACCACCACTTTCCCGTGCATTGACACTCCTTGGGTGACGACGAGCAGATTAGTCGATCGCGTTCCTGTTCGCATGCCCGTGAGACTCGCAACGATCGACGACATTCCTGCGCTCGCGCGTGTGATCAACCGCGCTTACGTGGTAGAGGCGCATCTTTTCCACGGCGATCGCACGGATGAGGCCGAGCTGCGTGAGCGCCTCGAGAAGCCGAACGCGTGCTTTCTCGTGATCGACGCCGTCGACAATGCGCCAGCCGTCGGCACGCTGGCCGGCGCCGTCTTCGTGGAGATTCGCGGCGAGCGCAGTTATTTCGGCATGCTGTCCGTCGATCCCGACTGGCAGGGACGGGGGCTCGCTCGCGAGCTGATATCGGCCGCCGAGGCGCATGCGACGGCGGCGCGGTGCGGCGTCATGGAAATCGACGTCGTGGACCTGCGAACCGAGCTGCCAGCGTTCTACACGCGTTTCGGGTACGTGGCGGCTGGATCTACACCGTATGCGAGCGAGACCGCAAAGGTCCCGGTGAGGCTGGTCCGCATGACCAAGGCATTGTAGGCCTACCCGCGAGCATCCCGCAGCAGTTTCCGTTGCATCCGCGCCGGCAGGGTCTGGATGCCCGGCATCAATTCTCCGCTCGGAGCGCGACCACAGGATCGACTCTCGAGGCTCTGCGCGCCGGGACCCAACTCGCGCCCGCCGCCACGAACATGAGCAGCACCGGCACACCGAGAAAGATCACGAGATTGATCGGCGCGCCGCGCATAACGTGAATCGCGACCAGGAACGCCAGCGCAAACCCCACCGTCGCGCCGATGCCGACGACGCGCAGCGTCTCGCGCACGATCTGCCTAACAACCCGCGCGGCCGTCGCGCCAAGCGCGATGCGGACGCCGATCTCCGCGGTCCGATGCGAAACCGTGTACGCCACCACCGCATAGATCCCGATCGCCGCGAGCACGAGGAGCAGCGGACCGAGCACGACGAACATCCGGGCCGGGATCTTTCGCAGGAACAGGTTCTTGTCCACGTGCTCCACGAGCGTCCGCACATCATACACGGGCAGCGTGGGGTCGAGCTCGCGCACGACCCGCTGTAGCTGCGGCGCGAGCAGCGTCTCCGATCCCGCACGCGTGCGCAGGTGAATTTCGCCGCCGCCGGCCGGCCGGTCGCGATACGACAGGTAGATGATCGGCTTCGGCTTCTCGCCGAACGCGTCGTAGGTGGAGGTCTTCACGACGCCGACGATCGTGTACGTCCCGCCTCGCGTCGTGAGACGACGTCCGAGCGGCTCGCCGCCCGCCACGTACTGCCGCACGAACTCATCGTTCACCACCGCCTGAGGCGGCGCGTCCGCGTCGGTGAGATCCACGAACGTGCGGCCCGCGCGAAGCGGAATTCCCATGGTCCGGAAATAGTCCGGTGTCACCGTGTTGCTGAGCGCGAGGTCCCGCCCGGCGTCCGATCGCGCACGCCCCTCGAGCTCGAACGCGCGCACGGGCAAGCCATGGATGTCGAGCGGTACCGACATCGCGATCGCGGCCGCTTCCACCGACGGCAGCGCGCGTGCCTTGTCGAGCAGCCTCGCGGCGAAGAGCCGGGCGGCGGTCGAGTCGGCGTTCCGCCCGCTCAGGTCGTACGCGGCGAGCAGCACGCCTTCCCGGCGAAATCCGGGATCCATTCCGCGCGTTTCGCTGAAGCTTCTGTAGAAGAGCGCTGCCGCCACGAGCACGATGACGGCGAGCGCCACCTGCGCGCCCATGAGCGCGTTCCGCAACCGTCCCTTTGGCGCCGCGCGTGGCCCCGAACGCAGCTCGCTGTACGCATTGACGCGCGAGAGCTGAAGCGCTGGCGCGGCGCCGAAGATGAGACCGCACAGCAGGCCGAGCCCGATCGCGAAGGCCAGTCCTGTTCCGTCGAGGCTCGACTGAAACCGGATGGGAAAGGCACCGATCATGGGAACGGCGCGCAGCGCGTTCGTTCCCCAGGCGGCGATGAATGTCCCGAGCACCGCACCCAGCGCTGCGAGCAGGAGACTCTCGGTCAGGAGCAGGCTCACGATCCGCCAGCGGCTCGCGCCTAACGCCTGCCGGATGCCGACTTCCCGGCGGCGCGCGGTGGCACGCGCGAGGATGAGGTTCGCCGTATTCGCGCACACCGCCAGCAGCAGCACGAGCATGATGCCCTGCAGGATCGCGAGCGCGCCAACCAGCATCTGCTGTGGCCCGCGTGGCGTCTTCCAGAACGGGAAGAGATCGATCGAGACGGCGCCGTTCGTCGCCGGATAGAGCCGTCCGAGCGCCGCCATCGCGGTCGTTGCCTCGCGCTCGGCCTGCTCGCGCGTCGCGTTAGGTCTGAGCCGCGCCAGCATATCGTATCCGCGCGAGGCGCGGTCCTCGAGCTCTCGCGACCCTGTGAACAGCACCGGCGCCATCGTCGCCGGGATCCAGAGGTCGAAGTCGAGCATCGTCACCGTGCCCTGGAACTTGGGCGGGGCGACGCCAATGACGGTGAGGTCCTGCCCGTTGACCGCGATCCTGCGCCCCACGACGTCCGATGCGCCGCCCAGCCGCGTCTTCCAGAACCCATCCGAGACGACCACGACGGGCTGGCCTCCCGGTACCGACACCTCGTCGGGAGTCGGGAACCGGCCTAACGATGGCTCGAGCCCGAGCGCCCGGAAGTAGTTGGCGGAGACGAGCTGTCCGTACGCCCTGACCGTGTTCGGCGGCGTCCCGATCGTCAGCGGCACCATCTTGTACGCCAGGATCTCGCGGAACGACGTCAGCCGCTCGCGCAGGTCACGGTACTCGAGCCATGACGTGCCGACGTGCGACCCGATGTCGCTTCGCGGCTCGATCAGCTGGAAGCTCGCCGCGTCGCGAACGCCCGGGAGCGGCTTGAACACGAGCCCCTGGATCCACGAAAAGATCGCAGCGTTGACGCCGATGCCGATCGCGAGCGATACCACCACGACCGTGGCGAGCACCGGCATGCGGACGATCGCGCGCGTGGCCTGCCGCAGATCGCGGCCAAGGTAGTCGAACCAGGTCATGAGCAACGGGAAGCGGGAAGCAGGCGACAGGCGACAGGCGACAGGCGACAGGCGACAGGCGACAGGCGACAGGCGACAGGCGACAGGCGACAGGCGACCAGAGCGTGTGTCATCCCGAGCCGTCAGGCGAGGGATCGCGATCTTCCCGGTAGAGCACCCTCGGTCGGGACAAGCGCGATCCTTCGCTTCGCTCAGGATGACAAGGCTCGTCCCGACGAATTGTCAGAATTCGATAAGACCCAACCCCCGGAGGTACTGCTTCGAGATCTCGGCCGACTCCTTCGGCGTCCTCGCGCCGTCAGGCACCTCGTCGAGCTCGACCACGGCCCATCCGTCGAATCCGACCGACTTCAGCGCCTGGAACACCGCCGGGAGATTTACGCGGCCACGCCCAAGCTCGACGAACCGATACGACTCGGGCCCGCGGCCCGTTACAGGGCTCTCGACATCCTTGATGTGGAGGAAGAGCAACCGACCCGCATAAGTACGCACGCCCTCCGCCGGGTCACCGCCGCCCTGGGCATAGTGCGCGACGTCCAGCTCCATCCTCACGAGCCGAGAATCCGACGCGTCCATCACTCGGCGGATGTCGCCAGGCGACTGACTCAGGGCACCCATGTGTGGGTGCAACGCGAGGGTTACGCCAATATCCGCGGTGCGCCGACCAAGCTCGGTGAGCGCCCATCCCATGCGGCGATAATCGTCCGCGGACGGCTCGCGGCCAGCGGGCCGCTCATCGGTCACCTGCAGATAAAGTCCGCCGACCTGACGCAGGAAACGCGCGTTGCTCACGTGGAGCGCGAGGTTCGCGTCGAGCTTGGCCGGATCGAGTGTCACGCTCCCGCTCGACAGCGCGACGAGCGTGAGCTTTCGCGCCGCCAGCAGGGCCTTCAGCTCGTCGGGCTTTTCGCCCCATCGGCGGACGGCGGAATCCCGGAGCTGGATCCCGCCGAAGCCCAGGTCGGCGATGTCGTCGATCGCTTGCGGGTCGTTCCCGCTCCACGTGATCGCTGCGCAGCCGAACCGGATGCGCGGTTGCCGCCGGAGGTCGATGCCTAACGCCTCCACCGTGTGTCGCCCGCCTGCGATCGCGGCAGCGAGTACGGAGCCATCAACCAGGAATCGACGGCGATTCATGATCGCCCTCACCGGCGCAGGGCCTTGCGCGCTTCCTCGCTCCCCAGCGCTGCACCTTTCCGATACCACTCCATCGCATCGGCCTTCGACTTGGGCAACCCCGCCCGTCCCTGCTCGTGCAGCTCGCCAATATGGAAGTACGCGTCCGGGCTTCCACCCGCGGCTGCCTTCGTCAACCACTCGAGTGCCTTGCTATCGTCTCGTGCCGTGCCCAGCCCCTTCTTGAGGAGCACACCAACGGCGGTCTGCGCCGGCGCGTAGCCGCTCTTTGCCGACTGCTCGTACATCAGGAACGCTTCGCGCAGGTTCTCGTTGGTGCCAATGCCACGCTCGAGTGCACGTCCGGCCTGGTACTGGGCTTCTGCATGTCCACGCAACGCGGCA
>Ga0207691_10000827_pt1 | contig 30878 bp, 34 predicted proteins | sample KBSM13metaG_FD_184327 | JGI IMG/M metagenome (GOLD analysis project Ga0207691, IMG submission 184327) | Miscanthus rhizosphere microbial communities from Kellogg Biological Station, Michigan, USA - KBS M1-3 metaG (SPAdes) (version 2) | ecosystem: Host-associated > Plants > Roots > Rhizosphere >...
CGCCAGGAGCGCTCCTTCCAAGGAGCGAAACGGTTCCAGCTCTACGTCGAGATTCCTTTGCAGAGCGACGGCTGCTTTTCCATTCCGCAAATTAAGACGCTCGACCAGGGTGACGAAGCGTTCTTTTCGGAGAGGAACGATTGCGACCTCGTCGTTCCCTCTTCCGCTTCTGAGTGATGCAAGCAATCTCTGCCGGTGCGAAGAGTCAAAAGTCGAAGCGAGAATGGTCCAGGCTGAAGGTGCGTCGTTTTGATTCAAGAACGATACGTCAAGGTGAGTGAGACTGCCCAGTTGGACTGCAAAGGCGTCATCGATGCGAAAACCGAGGCAGATATAGGCGATCGGTTCCGGTGCGAGCAACGGAACAACAACAACTGCGAAGAGCTTTCCGTCGCGCAGTGCGAGTCCGCGCGCCTCTAGCGAATCGTCGTTCTCAGCGGCCGCGATCAGGTCTGGCAAGTCGAAAGCTGTCCCATCGCGCTGCGGCTGATCGCTGTCATAGAGCGCCCTTTTTTCGAGCGAAACCAGAACCATGAAATTTGCCTTGATGCGATGCCGCCAGTTTTGCATGGCGAGGCGCATCGTCGCGCGATCGTCCGCAGCACTACTGAACGCCTGCTTGAACCCAAAATCGTAGGCAAGCATGCGGGCCTGCTCATTCAATTCATCCAGTCGTCTCTCCGTCAGCGTCGCAAAGATCCGGGAACCCCCGTGCAGGTTTTCCTCAATCTGCCGCTGCGCATGGCGACGGTTGGCCTGAAGAACAATCAGAAAACTGGCCGCCAGAAGGATCGCGACGAGCGAGAGAAAAAAGAACGCGAGGCGGCCGCGAAAAGTGCGGAAGTGCCAAGGGAAATTCACTCGCAGCGATCGAGTTCAGCGATAGCTATCGCCGGTCGAATCCGCCGGACTGCGTCGGAGACGAAAGTCTGGTTTAAGATCGAGGCGAAAACTGAGCGGGACGTCGGCGTTTAGCGCCACGCGCTGGCGCGGTTGGTTGGAAGAATTTTTCAGGCGCGGCTGCCACACCTCGACGTCATAACTTCCCGCCGGCAGACCGCGCAATTGGGCTGCACCGGTCGAATCCGTGACCCGAAACCAAGGCGTCGGAACGACAAGAATGTAGGCGATCATCCAGTCGTGGATATTGCAGCCGAGGGTGACAACGCCCGGTGTATCGAACGCAATCGGCTCGGGCGGAGTTCCGGCGTAAAGCGGGATCTCAAATTTCTTAGCCGGCGAGAAGGAATAGACGTGGTGTTTGACGGTATCCTTGTTAGGGAACTGGACCAAGCTGCCGGCCTGGACCGCGCTGACGTACGGGATAAACTGCTTGTTCCGTTGCACGACTTCGCTTTGCGTCCTGCGCGAAGGCGGCTGCCCCGCAACTGGCAGGGCATACACGACAGCGTCTAGAACCGGTTTCCCGTTCTGATCGCTGACCGCAACCGTGAGATCCCCCGCGCCCGCCGTCGCGGCGGCCGCCACAAGAAAGGGAAGACCTTTAAAAAGCCGCATGGATCGAAAGTCGCAGGACGTTATTCATGTAAGAAATATTCGAGCGAGTGGTGTAGTGCCACTCGTAGCGAGCGTTAACCGAGACCCACTGGGTCAAAGCCTGGCTCACGCCGAATGAAAGAGTGTTAGTGATCGCGTCGAAGTTGTAGGCCACATAGGGGCCGCCAAACGTGCCAACCAGCCGCTGATCGTTCGCCAAGGCCACGATGTCAGGCCGTGGCGGCACTGCGTATGAGACCACCTCGCCGCTACGCAATTCGTATTCCGCGCTCAGCTGCGTCTTATCGGTCAGATCGAACGAGCCGCTCAGGGCAAAAGCATGCGAGAAGCGATCGAAAACCCGGACTTCACCGCCGATGTCCTCGTAAAAGTAGGAGGCGTCGATCGCGAACCTTTCCGTCAGCCGTTTCCCGACGGCAAGTCCGGTGTGAAATCGCCCGCCGCTTTGAAGCGACTGTTTGAAAGCGGCATATCCGCCGCCCGCCTCAACTCGAACGAACGGAGCCATCGCACCCAGCCCGAAGCGATAACGCAACGCCGCGGTCGAGCCGATCGTTATGCTATTAAAATCTTCGTAGTGCGCGAAAGCACGCGCATCGAGGTCTGCCGTGATCGAAAAACGCAGATCGTCAGTCAGCTCGCCAAAGCGACCAAAAGCTACGTGCCCATCGAAGGAGAAGTCACTCTCTCGATCAGGGGAGCGGTCCGAGTTCGACAGATTATCATTGTAGGAAACTTCGCCGCGAATATCTCGAATCCAATCGCCTCGCGCACGATCCACGATGGAGAGGAGAAGCAAACCCGCCAGGCACGTCCTCCAGCAGGAAACGCTCGTGGGGCTCATACCAAATCTTTTTACATGCTCGGACGACTGCGTCTATTGCAAAACGAATTTCCTAACGACCAACGAGCGAAATTTTAGAGCGTTCGGCGAAGTCGATGAGCGCGGCTTTTTCGAGAAGCAAGGTACGGCCGGCTTCGATCGCAATCGCGCGCACCTTCGCTTCCGTCGCGACGCGCAACGTCTCCGTCCCGATAACCGGCACGTCAAAGCGCATGTCCTGGTTCGGCTTCGTGACCTTGATTACGATCGCGTTCTTTTTGCCTAACGACCCGCCGCGGCGAATTGCTTCGTTTGTGCCCTCGAACGCCTCGACCGCAAGGACAGTTCCATTTTTGACCACGACCGTCTGGCCGACATTGAGAGCGCTGAGTTGTTTGGCAATTTCGAATCCGAAGGTGATGTCTTCCTCCTCGCGTTCCTTCAATTTCGGTCCGGCAATGTGGCCGTGCGGCGCGAGCAGATGATCGAGAAAAGTCGTGGCGGGGAGAAGCTCGACGTTGATCTCCGCAAGCTGGTCCGCGATTGCCCCAAAAATCGATTCGGCGTTGCGCTCCTTCAGCCGCGCGAGGAGGAACATCGCTTTGAGATCAGGGCGCAGACTGAAGAGGTTACCGGGTGCAATCTGTCCCGCCATGATCGCTTTTTGCACGTTTGCGTCTCGGAAAAAACTGAGCAGCCGGCCCAACTGACCGACCCGCAACCACTCGATCGCATCGGCGCGGTTGGTGATTTCGGTTGAGGTCTCGTCCGTAAAAGCAGCGACAACAATCCTTTTCACCCCGGCCACACGCGCGGCGTCGGCGAGGAGAAGTGGATAAACGCCACTACCCGCAATGATTCCGAGCGCGTCTGGTGGTGGCATAACCAGCCCAATCTTTAGCGCAGATTACGAGGAGCGGGAAGCGAACCGTGTGTGAAGGATCTCGAAAGCGAGAAGCAAATCGCGCGGTTAGTCGAAGGACGCGCGTCCAGATCAATGGCGCCGGCGCTTCACGTGCAATTGGGCGAGCGCCTTTTGCAGCGACGCCTGAATGGAAGCAACCTCTTCAGCTACGTGATCCTCTTTCATCGCCGCCTGGGCACGGGCCACGGCCGCTTCCGCAGCGGCCTCATCGATGGCGGATGATTCGATCGCCATATCGGTCAGGATCGAGACGGAGTCTCCCGTAATTTCGGCGAATCCTTCTCCGACCGCGAGCGAGCTTTGTGTGCCGCCTCTAAAAACCCGCAGCTCGCCGGGTTTGAGCGTGGTCAAGACGGGGACGTGTTGGGGATAAATACCAAGTTCTCCGTCCGTGCCGGGGAGCACAACCATCTCCACATCCTCGGAGAATGCCTTCGCTTCCGGTGTGACGATTTCCAATCGAAGCGTGCGCGCCATGCTATTCCTTGATCATGTCGATGCCGCCCTTCATATAGAAATTCTGCTCGGGCACTTCGTCATGTTTGCCATCGAGAATTTCTTTAAAGCCGCGGACTGTCTCGGCGATCGAAACGTATTGACCAGCCGTGCCGGTAAAGACTTCGGCGACGTGGAATGGCTGGCTGAGGAAGCGCTGGATTTTGCGGGCCCGGTAAACGGTCAGTTTGTCTTCCGGACTGAGCTCATCCATGCCCAGAATCGCAATGATATCCTGCAAATCCTTGTACCGTTGAAGAACCTTCTGCACGCCACGCGCGACATTGTAATGCTCCTCGCCTACGATCTCGGGCGCGAGCGATTTCGATGTGGAAGCGAGGGGATCGACCGCCGGATAGATACCAAGCTCGGCGATCGCGCGCTCGAGCACGATGGTGGAATCGAGGTGGGCGAAAGTGTTTGCCGGAGCCGGATCGGTAAGGTCGTCGGCCGGAACGTAAACCGCCTGAAACGAGGTGATTGAGCCCTTGTTCGTCGAGGTAATTCGCTCCTGCAGGTCGCCCATTTCAGCGGCGAGCGTCGGCTGATAACCGACCGCGCTCGGCGTTCGCCCTAACAATGCCGAAACCTCCGAGCCTGCCTGCGAGAAACGGAAAATGTTGTCGATGAAAAGCAACACATCCTGATTGCGTTCGTCGCGAAAATATTCCGTCATCGCCAACGCGGAGAGCGCGACCCGCAGACGCGCGCCCGGGGGTTCGTTCATCTGTCCGTAAACGAGCGCAACTTTCGATTTGCTGAGGTCTTTTTGATCAATGACCCCGGCTTCGCTCATTTCGTTGTAAAGATCGTTGCCTTCGCGCGAACGCTCGCCGACACCCGCGAAAACCGAGAAGCCGCCATGGCCTTTGGCAATGTTGTTGATCAACTCCATGATCACGACCGTCTTACCGACGCCCGCGCCTCCGAATGCGCCGACTTTGCCGCCTTTGGTGAACGGAGCGATCAGATCGATGACCTTGATACCGGTCTCGAGGATGTTGGCCTGGACATCTTGCTCGGTCAGATCAGGTGCTTTGCGGTGAATCGGATAACGCTTCGTGAAAGAAACGGGGCCACGATTGTCGACCGGGTCGCCCGTCACATTAAAGATGCGCCCCAGCGTCCCCTCGCCTACCGGAACGGAAATCGGCCCGCCCGTATCGACCACCGACATGCCACGCTTGAGCCCCTCGGTGCCCGACATTGCGATCGAGCGCACCCAGCTTTCGCCGAGGTGCTGTTGGACTTCGAGCGTCAACTTGGTCGGATTACCGTTAACTTCGAACTCGACCTCGAGCGCGTTGTAGATGCCCGGAAGCTTTCCCGCTTCGGCGAAGTCGACATCGACGACGGGACCAATGACTTGAACAATATTACCAGTATTCATAAAGAGAATCGACGCGCTGGGCGACGGCCCGGTGCGCGGAAGAGCCCAAGGTAACGAAGTTGGGCCCGCCGACAAGCGGAAACGAATAGTACAGATTTGGCGGCCTACGCGGCGGCTTTAGTTGTAAGGCTGTTCATCCTCGGGCGCGATCTCGTGCCAGCGCCGGACGATATTGAAAGCGGTCAGCGCCGTATCAATGTTACGTTGCACAATTCCACGGGCCGCCGTCATCAACCGCATGGCGGCGGATTCGCGATTAGCTTGAATGAAAGCCTGCGTCGAAGAAACGATGACCAGAGCCAGTAGCGACATGGCGACAATTATTTCGACCAGCGCCATGCCGGCCATCCCTCGACGCAGCGACAAGGGTTTTATCTAGTGAAATAAGCCATTTGCGCCGACCAAGGGTGGCGGACGCTAGGGAGCAACGAGCATGCCACCGCCTCCTCGCGAATATCTCCGTAACCCACCTTTCCTAACGGCATGTGACCTGCTTTTCGACACGGGCCGACTCAGCGATCCCAGCCGAATCGGCGGATGTAACATGCGAACTTTACTGAGTACAGCCATTTCTTGCGGCGCCCTTCTGCGATGCGCAGCGGGGCCGATCGATTTCACGCCGGCAACAGGAAAGCGTGTCCTCGAAAACGTAGAGTTTCGGCAGCTCGTCTTTCACCAGGATGGCCGTCCGATTACCTACGAGCAGCCGCGAAACTGGACTTTCACGGGCGCTTCTGCCGAGCTCAAACTGACGCCGAATGTTGCGCAAGCGCAGGCTTCTATCGAGCAAGTCTCTTTGGCGGGGCCGCAACCCTTCGATGAAGCCGCGATCGCTGCGTTGCGATTGGTCGTGCTTGGATCGATCCCAAGTGGTGCTAAGGACGCAAAGATTGTCTCCGAAGAGCAGAACCCGGTTCCAATCAATCGGCAGCCTAGCTATGCAATCACAGCAGATTACAGCTTTTTCGACCAGGACTATGTCATCAGCATGCTCTTCGCAAATTTGGGCGAGACACAAGTGCGGGCACGGCTAGTGACCCGCAAGGCAGACTTCGATAAGCTCCAACGTGCCTTTCGCGGTAGCCTTTTCAGTCTGCATTGGGAAGAGAAGGCAGCAGCAGCTTCACCGCCTCACGCCTCGAACTGAGCGCGGCTCCTCACCCGAGTCGAGCAGTTTGAGCTTCTCCGAACGCGGGCCTCGGCTTCTCACTGCATGTACCAGCGAGAACGAACATAATCATAAGACGCCATTAGGCCGGGAGGTGGTTTGGAAAGGAAATTAGTATCAAAATACCAGGCACGGTTGGGCGGGCTGTAAACGTTGGCGGCTCCCCAATGGCCGATGCCCTGCTGGCTATTGTAGAGCTCGAGCATTGAGCCGTAGTAGGTAAAGCTTTTGCCCGACCAATCTTCGAGGAAGCGCGGAAAGTTTTCGACTCCACCGCTGTAGTAGCCGCTGCCGGACGGCACGATGCCTGAAATGATGCCAGCATTGACTGTCGTGTTGGTCGCGTCGGGCACCGTTCCCGCGAGCGCATCCGACCACGAATTGGACAGGATAGTGACAGCGTCGCCGATAATGGCCGCGGGCTGACGTGTATAGCCGGGGACGGTCGGTTGGGTGGGATCACCTGAATTGGATGCAGGTTGCACACTAGCCGTACTCCCAGTGTTGTAATCGCCTTGGACGTAGATTGGGTTAGCGCTGGCGACGGTCAGACCAGGAGTAGTTCCAACACTGCTCCCATCTGGCAATTTGGCGCCGTTTTTCAATCGGATGCCGCGCTTGTTGGTCAGGCCGTTGGCACCAGCGCTGATATCCGTGATGTAAACAATGCCGTTAAAATTGCCAAATTTCCCGGTGTTTACGGCTGTGGTAATTACGCTGAGATCAAGCGTAGCAAGCCGAACGGTAGCGTTACCAGTGGTCGCGCCTTCCCGATTGTCAGTAATCGTTTGGTTGGTCGTGATTGCGCTCTTAAAGGCGACGGCCATGTTCTTGTTCGTGCCCGTCGTGGCATTGGTAATGTCAGTCCCGGCGGAGTTGTAGATTTTGACGTTGTTTGAAGCATCGATCGTGATCACAGCACCTGCCTGGGTCTGGAATCGGTAAGGATCGAGTGTTGTGGACGAGGTGGTATAGTCGATCAGTTGATGATAGTCATCCAGGACCACACCGTAAGGCTGCTGTGCTTGTCCGCTGGTTGGCGGCATACCGGGTGCCCAATGTGGACTGGTCGGCGTCTCAGGATGCTGACTATCTCCTGACATAAAGCCGATCGACCATAAGTCTACATAAGTGGTATTGCCGTTAAGTGTGAGGGTATCATGGCCAGTGTATAGACTGCCATTCGTGTGAACGTCCCCGTTCACTGTCATAGGCGCTCCCGGGTGGATCTCCATACCATCGGTGTAGAAGATGGCGTACCGCCACAGCGAGAGAATTTGCTTCTGAAAAATCCGCCGGACACGAGCGACAACGTTGTGAGGATCGTTCGGGTTCGTCAGATTGGCGGCGGTGGTGGTGAGGGTTGGAATAACGACATCGGCGGTAGCAAGATAATAATAGCTTCGGTCGCCGCTGGCAGTCCCAGCGATCGGCGCAGGTGTAGCTGTGCCTGCCGTCTTCGCGTTCCAATTCGAATCGAGAGGATAAATGGCGTAATTGGTAAGGGTATACTGCGACACACCGGGAAAGTTACCGGGGGTAGGTGTGGGAATCTCGTTATCGAAATCGCTGCGCTTAAAGACGGTCGTCTGGCTGGTGCGACAGATGGCGCGCCAGGCTGAGAAAGCCATCTCGGTGCTGGCATCGCCGATATTGGTAGCCTGCCGCAGGAGCAAGCTGCGCCGCACATTGCGTCCGATAGAGTTAGTGTACTGCATGGCCAGATCGATGAACACCCCTACAATCACCATTGTGATGACGGTGACGATAAGAGTGTTGCCGGAGTGCCTAAGGGTCCGATAGTGAGCTGTTTTCATTGGGTGTTGGTCAGTTTGCAGCGAAACGGAATCTTTGAGCTTAGAAACATGTTGACGGCGCCATAACCGCGCTGGCTCGTGTTCGCGTCGACGGCGGACAGATCGACCGCGGCCACGTAGCGGTTCTGGGGTGTGGGCGGAGAGCCCGGGGTCAAAGGAATACTGAAAGGTGTGGGCGAAGTTATATTGCGCGTGATGACCTTGTAGGCGTTGAGGTCATTAGTGGGGTAATAGCGCAGATCGCCTCCCACGACGGCGTAGCTTTTACGGGCGGTGATGAAGGCCGTGATGATGTACGTAGTCCCGGTCCCGCCCTCGATTCCCGTGCCAACAATATCGATCGCGGTCCCGATCGCCTGGCCGAGATTATAGCGAAGGTTGGCCCCGGAGACTGTCGTGCTGGCAATATCGAACTCAATGCCAAAAGCGGGAATGTTGAGCCGGGCGCCTGCTCCCGGAGTGTAACCAGGACAATTGAGCGTGACCGAAGTGTCGGTGGCAAGGGCGTCGACTACGACCGGAAATGGACCGGCGGCAAAGCTTTGAAATGAGATCCCGGGCGCCTGCACCGGGCTTCCTGAGCCATCAATGATCGTGGTGATGGGCTGAAGGTTGGAATCGACCAGTTGAGGAATCGAGACCGAGCTGTGAATGTTTTGCAGCATCTGGTCGACGCCGGCACGTGCTTGCTGATGGGCCGTATTGACGGCGGTGTTCTTCGCGTAGAGAACCATCCCTGAGTTGAGAATCAGAAAGATCATTAGCCCAACGACGGTCATGATAGCGGTCGAAACCATCACTTCCGCCAGGGTAAACCCGCGACTTTTAAGGTGGAATTTCAAGTTCATACGTCAGAGGCCCGCATCGCATTCAACTGCACCCGATAAACCTTGCTTCGATAAGTGTAGGTAACGACGACCGTAGCGGAGTAGAGATTGAGGTTCTGCCCTTGGGTCACAACGTTGTTGCTCACCACAGTAGTGACCATCTGTCCGGTTACCGTGTGTGTCTGGCCACCGGCGCCCGAGGGCTCACTATAGAGAGTGACGGTCTGCGCTGCGCTGGTGCCAAGCGTCAAAGGAGGTGGAATCTGCGGCGGGGTCGTCTGGGGGTTGAATGGAGATTCCGTCAAGATGAGGTCGATCTGGTTTTGGGCAGCTGTTTCGGCACCGGTATAGAGCCGGGCGATGGAGGCGTAATTGTTCGCCTGGGTCAAAGCCCAGATGGCGCTGCCGGCAAGCAGCCCGAGCAAGGCAGTCGCGACCAATAATTCGATCAGGGTAAACCCACTATTATCTTTGCCTCCCCCGGCAAAGCTCCCAGAAGAATTGCACATTCTGGTTATAAATAGCAGCACCGCCCATGCCTACAATATTGACAATAATGATTTGCGTGGGTGGATTTTGCTCCTGATCGGTCCGTTCATCCCGGGCACTGCTTGCGCCTTGGCACGCCCCAGCCTTTTCCATGCCAATATTCGCCGAAAGGTTGAGGTTTTTGGTAAAGTGGCATACAAACAACCAAATCCCCCAGCGAGCGCCTCGCTTTCTTATTTTTTTGGGTTGTGCGAAAACGACCTGCTTCGGACAGAATTATCGGCCCTGAAACTCAAAAATGAGAGAAAAAGAAAGGGAACTGATTAAAAAGGCTTGCCTCGATTACCGATTTTGATTTATAAAAAAGATCAGATCCCCAATGAAAACATTCCAGACCTTAAATTTGCAGAAAGTGCTTATCGCCGTCGTCTGTGTCGGCATGCTTCTTGCAAGCAGCCGCGCGAACTCCGCCGTTGCTAATGTGTCCACAACGACGATCGCAACTGCTGCGCAGCACGGCCTGGCAACGTTTGAATCAGCTGAACCTGCCTCGGTCGCCTTGCCTCCACTCGCAGCTCTTGCGCCGAGCCAGAAGTGGGGCGCTCTCTTTCCCGTCTTCGGAGTCATCGCTGCGGTGGCTGTGACACAATTGCTGCGTCGGCGCCGCCTCGCTCAGCTTCGCTCCGATTCCTCGTTCGGTCAGTAAGAACGACCGCCGGCTAGCAACTTATTGGAACGCTAACCGCCTTCCCGCTGGGGAACTAGCCCGCTAGCGCTAGCTGCGCCGTCGAAATCTCGAGCAACTCGGTCGTGATGCTGGCCTGGCGCATCTTATTGTACTCAAGCGTGAGATCCTTGATGAATTGATTGGCGTTGTCGGTCGCGTTTTTCATCGCCACCATGCGCGCGCTGTGCTCCGAAGCCCTCGCGTCGAGGACCATCTGGTAAACCTGATACTGGACATAGTAGGGCAACATGAAATCCAGCACGTCGTGCGCGCTCGGTTCAAAAATGTAACCGAGCATCGGATCGGCCGAGTGGGCTTCGGCAGGCTGAGACCCGGATCCGCCTCGTGTTCCCTTGAAAGCAAGTTGGCTGATCGGAAGGAGTACTTGCGCGACCGGCTTCTGATCGATCGTGTTGACAAAGTGGGTGTAAACGACGGTCACCTTGTCAACCTGACGGCTGAGAAATTTCTCGATGCAGAATCGTGAGATTGCCTTCGTTTCCAGGAACGTCGGCGCGTCCCGAAGTTCGAAATCTGCCAGGAGCTCTCGTTGGGAACGGGCGACGAACTGGCGGCCCTTTCGACCGGCCGTCACATACACCGTCTTGGCAGCGTCAAAAGCCACCGCCTCCCGCATGAGATTGGTGTTGATCGCGCCCGCCAACCCCTTGTCGGTGCTGAGGATGAGAACGAGTTCCTTCCCCGTCGGCCGAATCTGCAAGAGTGGATGAAGCAGCGGGTCGGTTCGGCTTCTCAGCGAAACGAGCACCCGGTTCATCAATTCTGAATAGGGACGCCCCGCGAGCGCGAGTTGCTGCGCGCGGCGCATTTTCGACGCCGCGACCATCTGCATCGCCTTCGTAATTTGAGACGTGTTACGGATCGATTTGATCCGGCGCCGGATGTCTTGCGTATTCGCCATGTCGTTAGGCGCTTATTGCCAAGTCGTCTTGAAATCGTTCAAGGCCGTCGCCAAATCAGCTTCCAGATCCTTGTCGAGTGCCTTCTTCGTTCTGATCGCGGCGAGCAGACTTTCCTTCCGCGTTTGAAAATAGTCCTGCAGTTTTGCCTGAAATTCCTTCACCCGCTCCACTGGAACCGCATCCAGATATCCGTTCTGCATGGCCCAGAGGACCGCGACCTGTTCTTCGACTGGAATCGGGTTGTATTGGACCTGCTTGAACAATTCCACAATTCGCTGGCCGCGATCGAGCCGCGCTTTGGTAGCGGCGTCCAAATCGGAACCGAACTGCGCGAAGGCAGCCAGCTCGCGAAACTGCGCCAAGTCGAGCTTGATCTTTCCGGCAACCTGCTTGATCGCCTTGATCTGCGCCGCGGAACCGACGCGGCTGACGGAAAGCCCTACGGAAACAGCCGGTCGAACGCCTTGAAAAAAGAGATCGGTCTCGAGGTAAATCTGTCCGTCCGTGATCGAAATGACGTTGGTAGGAATGTAGGCCGAGACGTCGCCGGCCTGCGTTTCGATGATGGGCAGGGCCGTGAGGGAGCCACCGCCGGCTTCTTCCGTGACGCGGGCACTGCGTTCGAGCAAACGCGAATGCAGGTAAAAGACATCGCCGGGATACGCTTCGCGTCCAGAAGGACGTTTCAAGACAAGGCAGACCTGTCGATAAGCAACGGCGTGCTTCGAGAGGTCGTCGAAAATGATGAGCGCGTCCATGCCGTTATCCAGGAACCACTCACCCATCGCCGCACCTGCGAAGGGTGCGAGATATTGGTTCGATGCGCTATCGGATGCGGGCGCCGAAAGGATCGTGGTGTAGGGCATGGCGCCGTTTTTCTCCAGCACCGCGAGGGTTCGGGCGACGTTGGAGTTCTTCTGGCCAATCGCCACGTAAATGCAATAGAGCGGACGATAGTCTTTCAGATGGCCGTCCTCGGCCGCTTTGTTCAGACGTGCCTGACTGATGATCGTGTCGACCGCAATAGTTGACTTGCCGGTTGCACGATCGCCGATGATCAACTCGCGCTGACCCCGACCAATCGGAATCATCGCGTCGATGGCCATAATACCAGTTTGCACCGGTTGACTGACGCTCCGGCGCTTGATGATGCCGGGTGCGACTTTCTCCACTGGATAGAACGTATCGCTTTTAATTGGCCCCTTGTTATCGATCGGCTGGCCGAGGGTGTTCACAACGCGGCCGAGCAACCCCTTGCCGACAGGTACCTGAAGGAGCTTTCCTGTCGTCTTGACCTCGTCGCCTTCCGCAACCTTCGTGGGATCGCCCAATAGAATGACCCCGACCTCGGTTTCCTCGAGGTTGAGGGCGAGACCAAATTCCCCACTCGGGAACTCAATCATCTCATTCAACATCACATCGCTCAGTCCCTCCACTCGCGCGACGCCGTCGCCCGCGTCGCGGACAATTCCGACGTTGCTCTTGATCGTTGAGGTTTTAAGGCCTGCGATTTGCGTTTCGATTTCTTCCAGAATGCTGCTCATGATATTTCGTTGGGTTAAAGTTTTTGCTGCAGGCGCTCGAGACGGTTACGCACACTACTGTCCCAGACATCGCTCCCGACCCGGACACGAACGCCACCAAGCAAAGCCGGATTCACGACAAAATCTGTCGCCAGACCCGCGCCGTACTTGTGTTCCAAACCGGCCACGATTTTACGGCCGGCTTCGGGGTCGAGCTCGGCCGCGGATTCGATGGTCGCCTGTCGCTTCCCAAATTCGAGCCGCAAGAGCCGCAGATAATTTTCGAGAAGGTGGATATAATTTCGAGGCCTCTCCGCAATGATGGATTGAACAATGGAATTTATTCTTTCGCGATCCAGCACGCCATTGACGTAGCTCGCGCGCATGAGTTTGCGCGAGAGCCGGCGAATGTCCTTGCTGATCTTCACGCGTTCGGCCCGTAGCTTTAGGACATCTGCCGACTGGCTTCTTCCTGAAGACGACGCTGATCGTCGGAGGTCAGGACTTTGCCGGTCACCTTTGCCGTCGTGTCAATAACGAGTCGACCCAGCTCACGCTTGAGCTGGCTCATCGTCCGCTCATGCTCGAGCACGCTTGCCTCGCGCGCCTTGGCCAGAATCTGCTCCGCCGCGACAATCGCTTCCTGTTGCTTGCGCTCGGCGATGACCCCGGCGCTAGCCCGAGCTTCATCGATCATCTTCTGTGCTTCGTTGTTACCCTTAGCCAGAATTTCCTGGTAACGCTGCTCCGCCTCGGCCAGTTGCTGCTTGATCTTGTCCGCGTTCAAGAGGCCTTCGGCTATTCGTTGTCTCCGCTCTTCCAAAATACCGAGGATCGGTTTGTAAGCGAAGTGCTTCAGAAGCAGCGCGACGAGAATGAAGCTGATGACCTGCGACAGGAAAATCCACATGTCGAAGCCAAACGCCTCGCCCGTTTCGCGAGCCATCTCAACGATTCCGCCGGAGGCAGCAAGCAATGTAATGTTCATCGAAGTTAAAGCCGGGTTACGAAGGCTCGCGCGCCCAGCAATTATTTAACGAGGAACAGCGCGTAAAACACGATCGCTTCTGCGAAGGCGATGGAAAGAATCGCCTGAACCAGGATCGGTGTAGCCGCGCCCGGGTTACGACCGACCGCCGAGGAGGCGCCCATGCCGATTAGTCCTACACCGATCGCCGCGCCGAGGGCCGCGAGACCGACGTGAATGCTTCCGCTCATCTCTGCCAGTAAGGGTAATATCATATCTCTTTCTTCTTTGGTTGTTGTTGTCGACGGCCTCCGCGGGAACCACGGTCATAGCCGCCGAAATTCTTAGTGGTGCGCTCCCTGGGCCGGTTGGTGTTGCGCGATCAAAAGGGTAAACACTGCGGTAAGAAGCATGAACACCATCGCTTGCACGATGCCCACCAGCAATTCCATAAAATAAAACGGGATTGGAATGAGCCAGGCGAGCGAAGGCACCATGTGCGCCATGGTCTCGAGCATCGTCTCGCCAGCGTAAACATTTCCATAAAGCCGAAAGCTAAGCGAGATCGGACGGAATAGGATCGAGATCACTTCGAGCAAGCCGGCCAGAAAGAAGATCAAACCCATGAGCAGCTTCATGAAGCCCTTGTTCTCGCCTTTCGCGCCGAAAATTTCGTGGATCACACCGCCCACGCCTTGCGATTGAATCGCCCAGTAAATCCAAAGCACGAAGAAGACAGCCGCCATGGCAAACGTCATGTTCAAATCCGCGTTACCACCGCGGAGGAGCGGTCTCTCGACGTGGAAAACATTGGTGACCGGATCTCTATGGCCCCAGCCAATAGTCCCGATGCCGGGGATGAGCCCGAACCAGTTCTCAAACAAAATGAAAATGAAAAGGGTCGCGAAAAACCAAAAAGTCTTCTTAACGAGTTCGCTCCCAATCACGCTCTCGAGGAAATTGTAGAGGCTTTCTACTATCCACTCCCATCGGTTCTGTCTTGTGCCAGGGACCGGCTGGATGTTGCGCGTGGCCGTCTGCGCAAAAGCGATAATGGCTGCCGCCACGAGCCAGGTAACGAACATCGAATTCGTGATCGCGAATTTGCCGATATGGAAAAGGACATCGGGCTTGAGAGGAACTCCCTTTTCTTTTTCCACCACGTGCTCGTTAGGCGTGGCGGCAACCTCCGCTGGCTCAGCCGCCATCGCGGCAACAAGACCACCGCCGCAGAGCACCGCGACAACTAACAGGACTGGCAGAAAACGGAAATAACGATTGGCCATTTGCAAGGGTCAGAAAGCGGCGCTGCCGAATGCCGGCGCACCGCGACACGCTTCAAACCGAACACGCATGCGCCGCAAAGCCGCTCTCGTCGCGCATATAGAAGAGCATCTTGCCAACGCTGACAAGCGATTTTCCGGAGAATTTTTGACGGTCGGAATCCAGCTGAAAAAGCGCCGAAAAACCCTAATCGGCAGGCACCCGTTCCGGCTGAAACTGGTGAACCAAGGGGCGTTCAGCGCTGGCTCGAGCCTCTGCCTCATTCGCGATGTCCACCGCTTCGCGATAATACCCTTCGAGTTGGGCGATGTGAGAGCGCTGCTCGAAATGCGCTGCGACCGATTCACTAGCCAGCGCACCCATCTCGCTGAAGGAGTGCTGTGTGCGAGTAATTTTGATCATCTCGGCGGCGAGCGCCTGATAATCGCGTTCGTCCACTAACGCGCCGCAACGTCCGTCTTCCACTGCTTCCGGGATGCCCCCGTGCCGCGTCGCCAAGACCGGCATACCCGTCGCCATCGCCTCGAGAATCGAGTTCGGAATCCCTTCCTGATTCTCGTCCGCCGTCATTTCGCTCGGATGCAAGAAGACATGGCACCGGTAATAAAGATCGAGCAGATCCGCCTGCGAAAGGAAGCCGGCGAAATGAACCTTCTGGCTCACGTTCAGGTGCGCCGCGAGCGCCTCAAGCGAAGGTTGCAACGGTCCTTTCCCTGCGATCAGCAGCTCAGCGTTCGGATTTTGACGGCAGAAAAGAGCGAAGGCGCGCAAGCACGTCGTCAGGCCCTTTTTCGGAATCAAGCGGCACGCCTGCAAAAATCGCCAGGGCCTGTCTCCCGGTGCCTTGCGACGCCGCGCCGGGAATTGCTCGAGCGGAATTCCGGTCCGGTTAATGCGGATCTTCTCCGGGTCACAACCGAGCCGGATGAGACGCTGCTCGAGCGAGCGGGAGCGCGCCAGCACCAGCGGGACAGCATCGAAGACCTTGTTCAGCTTCGCCGCGTAATCCGGACTGTCTGCCTTCAGCATCACATCGGCGCCATGAAACGAAACGATGCAGGGCTTGTCCCAGCACTGGATAAAGGGCAGCAGGTGGACGCCAGTGTGTCCAAAATAAATGTGCATGACATCCGCACCACGGCGTTCCAGCAAGTTGGCCAGGAGTTGATATTCCCCGCGATAAACGATCGGCGGCCGACGCTCCACAAACTTCAACCATCCGTGCCGAATCGGATTGAAACGCGGTGCGGGAATGAGCTCGATATCGTCGAAAGGAAAACGTTCGGCGTTCTGGATTTTCTTCGTCATGACGAAGGTGCTCACATCGCGCAGACCGGTTACCTGCCGGTAGATGTGAAGCATCTCCGATTTGAGGAATGTTGTGCAGTAACTGGCGACGACCAATTTCGACATAAAAAATGGGGAACCGGATCAGGGAGCCAAAAAGTCGTGAACTCTTAGCGCATTGCTTCCGGTTGTCTAACTGAATTCATTTGTAAATCACAAAACAGCTTTGGCATACGAAACGTCGACTTCCGACTTATTCAATTCGGTTTCCTGCAACCACCTATCAAGTGCGATTTTCAAATCTTCGACTCCTTTTTTCTCTTTCGCGGAGACTGCGATGACCTCGCGATCAGGGTAGCGCCTTTCAAATGCGGACAGATTTTCTGCCGCTTCGGGAAGATCCATTTTGTTTGCTATGACCCGCCAGGGACGCTTCGCCAGCCGAGAATCGTAAAGAGCAATTTCGCGCCTTAGATGCTGCAAATCTTCGATCGGATTGCGCCCTTCGCTCCCAGCCATATCGAGGACGAAGAGCAAGAGCCGGCATCGGGTAATGTGTCGTAGGAATGCGTGCCCAAGACCTAGGTTGCGATGCGCCCCTTCGATCAAACCGGGTACGTCCGCCACCCTGGCCCGCCGATAATCTGCGAAATCAACCACGCCGATCATCGGGTGCAAAGTTGTAAACGGATATGGCGCCACTTTTGGATGGGCCGCGGAGATTCGGCGCAGCAGCGTTGACTTCCCGGCATTCGGGTAACCGACCAGTCCCGCATCTGCGATCGTCCGCAATTCGAGGATGAACACCCCCTCCTCTCCTTTTTCACCGTCTGAATATTGCCGAGGTGCACGGTTGCGGGCGCTCTTGAAATGGACGTTTCCTTTGCCGCCCCGGCCTCCGTGACAAAGAACAAACTCCTCGTTAGGCAAGGCAAGATCCGCAATCTGTTCAAGCGCCGCCTCCGGTGCGGTGCTTCCATTCTCGCCGTCAATGGAATTCGTTAGGTCGGATGTTTCGCCTAACGAGTCGAGACGATGCACCACGGTGCCGACTGGCACACGCACAATTTTGGCCGGGGCACCGCGACCGTGCATTTGCTTTCCCATCCCATGGGAACCGTTCTTCGCTTTGATCAACGGCTCGTAAAACAAGGCCGCCAGATTGTCGGTGTGCTCGTCCGCGCGAAGGATAATGTCGCCCCCCTTTCCGCCGTCTCCGCCATCCGGGCCGCCCCGCGGCACAAACTTCTCCCGGCGAAAACTGACGCAACCACGCCCACCATCACCGGCCTTCGCAGAAACCTTGATGCGGTCGACGAACACACTCAACTATACCGCTCGATGGCGTTTTGCGAGTGTCCATTACTGTTTTGTTACCTTTTTGCGAGTTCGCTTTCTCGCTTAGGCGGCGCAGCGGCGCGCTGACCACCCCTAGTTATTCTTCAGCAGCCGACTGTAAAGCTGCTTCGTTTGTTCGGCGATCGCGGGCCAGCCAAACTTCTCTTCGGCGCGCTTCCTTCCCGCGTTTCCAAATTTTTTCTGCAACTCCGGACTGGCCATGACTTGGTTGATTCGTTCGGCCAGGTCACGCTCAAATTTCTCCGGATTCGTCGCCTCGAACGGGCTCTCGCTCATCTGCTCAAGGGGCACGAGAAATCCCGTCTCGCCATCGACGACGACTTCCTTGATTCCGCCGACCGCGCTCGCCACCACGGCTGTTTCACAGGCCATGGCCTCGAGATTGATTATTCCAAACGGTTCGTAAATCGATGGGCAACAGAAGGCCGCCGCTCCCGTGTAAAGCTGATGGACCGTCTCTTTGTCGACCATCTCGTCGATCCAAACGATGCCCTTTCGTTTTGCCTGCGCTTCGTTTACCGCAGCCTTCATCTCCTCCCCAATTTCGCGGGTATCGGGCGCGCCGGCACAGAGCACGATTTGGAAATTCGGATCCATGAACTGAATCGCGCGCACCAGGTGGATAATTCCTTTTTGCCGTGTGATTCGCCCCACGAAAAGCAGGTACGGGCGCGCTGGATCAATCCCGCGGGAAGCAAGGGCATCGGTCCGATCGGTGGGTCGATATTCCTCGAGGTCGATCCCGTTGTAGATCACGTGCAACCGCGAAGGTTGGATGCGGAAGAGTTGCTCCAGATCAGCCTTCGTCCCGTTCGAGACCGCGATAACTGCGTCCGCCATTTCGAGCGCGGTTTTCTCGAGCCAAACGGTGAAATCATAGCCATTCCCAAGCTGTTCGCGCTTCCACGGACGCAACGGTTCGAGTGAATGCACCGTAATCACGAGCGGAATACCGTAGTTCAGCTTGGCTAGAATCCCTCCGAAATGGCTATACCAGGTATGGCAATGCACGACATCGGCGGTGATCGCGGTCGTGTTGAAATCAAGTGAACGTTGGACCGCGCCGAAAACCGAGGAGAGCGGTTTGGGACAGGTGTAATCGCTCGTTTCCAATTCAAACCCGCGCACCTCGGGATTTGTGCCTAACGACTTCTGATTTCCAAAACAACGCACCTCCACCGCCATCAACTTGGCCAGCTCGCGCGACAGGTAATCGACGTGGACGCCAGCTCCGCCATAGACGTTGGGAGGATACTCGTTAGTCAGGAAAAGTGTTTTCATTTTCTCACCGCGCTGCCCAGCCTAACAAAGCGCATGCTGCTACTGCGTCGCATTCACGAGCAACACCGGCACTTTCGCGCGATGGCGCACCTGTGTGATGGTGTTGCCGTAGAGCAAATCTTTCAAGAAACGGTGGCCATGGGTGGTCATTGCAATGAGATCGCAACCAGATTCTCCCGCGGTCTTGAGGATTTCCGTCGCTGGATCCCCCAGAGCGAGATGCGTCTTCACTTCAATGTTTTGTCCGCGCAAATTTCCCGCAATCGATTCGAGATAAATGCGATCCTCTTTCATCTCCTCAGAGTCCGCGAGTTGAAATCGATTGTAGTTTCGCGCCGCCCAGCCGTCGGCCACATGGAGGAGCAACAATTCCGACCCGTGCACCTTGGCCAGTTCTGAAATGTGCGGAAACATCACCCGATCCGTCGGGCTGTTATCAAGTGCTACGAGAATTTTCTTGTACATCTAAAACGAGTCTTAATCTTTAGGACCTAAGTTTTAAGTGACAATTCGGAGCCACCGTTCCTCACTTAAAACTCAAAACGTAAAGCTTAAAACGATTAAATTCATAGATGAGGCGCCGCCAACCACTTATCTTAGCGATCGATCTCGGCACTTCCTCTGTCCGGACAGCACTCTTTGACGGCGCGGCGCGCCCAATTGTCGGGTCCAACGCCAGCCGCACATATCGAGTTCGCTACACCCCGGAGCACGGGGCGGAACTTGATCCGGCAACGTTATTGCGCGCGACTCGAGCTGCCCTTCGCGAAAGTCTCCGTCTGGCGAAAGGGGCGCCCGACGCGATCAGCGGCTCTGGTTTCTGGCATAGTCTCCTCGGACTTGATCGTGCCGGAAAACCGCTAACGCCTATTTATACGTGGGCCGACGCGCGCGGCACGGAAGACGCGGCGCGTTTGCGCGCAGAATTCGACGAACACGAGATTCAACAACGGACCGGATGCATGCTAAGGGCGTCGTTCTGGCCGGCGAAACTTCGTTGGTTGGGACGCACGCAGCCTGGACTTTTCCGCCGTGTCTCACGCTGGGTCTCGCCCGCAGAGTGGATTTTCGAAAAAATTTGGGAAACAAGTTCGTGCAGTCACTCGATGGCCAGCGCGACGGGGCTGTATCACTTGGCGAGACGCGATTGGGACGACGAGCTATTGGAAGCGTGTCGCCTAACGAGAGCGCAGGTGGGCGAGTTTGATGATGTTGTGCCCAGCCGCGGTTCCAAGATTTTCCCGGCAATCGGAGATGGAGCTGCCGGCAACCTGGGCTCAGGGGCGACGCGGGCTGGTCTGGTTGCGATAAATGGCGGGACGAGCGCTGCGGTCCGTTCCGTCGCGCCAGTTGGAGCTCGATTACCGTTTGGCCTGTTTCAGTTTGTCATCGACCCCAAGCGCACTTTGCTCGGCGGGGCGGTGAGCAATGCTGGCAATCTTCGCGCCTGGGCCAGACGCGAACTGCGCTTGCCTAACGACGATCGCGAAATCGAAAGGATCCTGTCGACGGCGAGCTCGCGAGCAGACAATCTGACGATCCTTCCATTTTGGGCAACGGAGCGGGCGCCGACCTGGCCGGAGAATCTTTCGGGCACAATTCTCGGCCTCAGCCAGACGACAACGGCCGCAGACATCCTGACAGCTGCGCTGAAGGCGGTTTTTTATCGGCTGGCAGATATTCTCGAAATGCTCGAACGCAGCGTTGGGCAAGCAACGAAGATCATTGTTTCCGGCGGCATCCTGCAATCTCCCGCCTCGCTTCAACTTCTGGCTGATTCGTTAGGCCGCGACCTAGAAGTTTGCAACGACCAGGAAGCTTCGCTCCGCGGTGCGGCGATTTACGCGTTAGAACAACTCGGCCAAAAAATTCCTCCGCTTAGGTTCGAGCGACGGGTCCGGCACAATCGCGCAAGGAGCCGACATGCCGCGGAACAACGAGCGCGCCAGAAAGCTTTGGAGACCTTGCTATCTAATTGGAACCAAGCCGACACTCCGAGCTAGTCTAATCCGCGATCGGCAAGTCTCAGTCTCGCTCCAAGGCCTTGAGCCAGCCTTTGACCATCTTATGTTTCCGTTTTTCGCCAGCCCGCTCGAAAATGAAAAGCAGGTTCGCCAACATGCGCATCAAAATAACTCGTGACGAGGCCGGGGCGAAGTAAATCGACTCCACCTTAAGCCGCTGCCGAGCCAGAATCGCTTCGCAATCCGGCCGCGACAGGATTCGTCCCTGATGAAAAGGATCAAACAGGATGCGTTCGTAGCGTGCAATGAAATGGCCCGGCATATTGATCCCGTCGATCTGCATGCCAGCGCGCCGACCGACGATCGCATAGAGCATGGCGAGCGAAATCGGAATGCCCTGCCGCCTTTCGATTACTTCGCTCAGGAATGAATTCTTTGGATCGTAGTAATCTTCCGCGTTCCCGCGAAAGCCCAGGTCTTCCGCCAGCAAAGTCGTCAGTGCTTGCAGGCGCTCTCGGGCTGAGTTCGCTCGCGCAACTAACACGTGCAGCCGTCGTCCCCATGAATCGAGCCTGCGCTGCAGCTTAGCAATCGGAGCGTCTGGTTCGAAACTAAGGGTCATTAGCCACCAGACTGCTTCGATGTCCCCGTGTTCAGGGAACAAATGTGCGCAAAGCAACATATCGTCCTGAGCTTCCCGGGTCTCGATTTTTTCGATGACCTCACGAACGTGAGCCGTGACCGCCTCGTCATCGAGCGCGAGGAGGTCACGCAAGGCTGCGACTCCATCGCTGCCGCGTTCGATCAGCTGTTCCTTCACCAGACTAACGGTCGCGGGATCGTTGTCGCGCAAGAGTCGAACGATCGCGTCTTTCTGGAACATTCCCAGTTTTACCATTTTTCGCGTCTTCAGCGCAAGACATGGTTCCGGCTGTTTCGGCTGCGCCTCGGGAAGTCCGTTAGGTTACGGCAATGTCATGTGTCGCCTTCGAGAACAATCGTAGCCAGGCCAACCTGATCGGTGTGGCTCAGGCTGATCCAAACCCGGGTCACGCCGCGTTCCTTCGCCATTTGCTCCGCGCCACCGCTCAGGACGACAAACGGCTCGCCGCTCTCTTTTTTTTGCACGTCCAGGTCGCGCCACCCCATCGATTTTCCAATCCCAGTCCCGAAAGCTTTGGAAAGGGCTTCCTTGGCGGCAAAGCGCGCCGCGAAATGGCGCGCCGGGTATTTCATCGACTGCGAATAGGAAATCTCGCCTTCAGTAAAGACGCGTTTGAGAAAGCGTTCGCCGAAGCGTTCGATCGAACTCTCAATCCGGGCACAGTCCACCAAATCGATACCGATGCCGATGATGCTCATCCCGGGTAATTTTGCATCGCGTTGAGCATTTCACGCACCGCTGCTTCGATCCCAACGAAGACTGCGCGAGCGACGATCGAATGTCCGATGTTCAGCTCTACAAGGTGCGGGATTTTGTGGATGAGCGCGATATTCCGATAATTGATGCCATGGCCGGCATTGACTTGCAGGCCTCCGCTTGCCGCCGCGATCGCCGTCGCCCGTAGTCGTTCCAACTCCTGTTGTTCGATCTTTTCCGTAAACGCATTGGCCAGTCCGCCGGTGTGCAACTCCACCATGTCGGCCTTCAGTTGGAGCGACGCATCAACTTGTTCCAGAGCGGGATCGATAAACAGGCTAACCCGAATCCCAGCGGCGTGAAGGCGTTTAATGGTCGGGCGCAGCTCGCGCTCGTGCCTAACGACATTGAGCCCACCTTCCGTCGTGATTTCCTGTCGGCTTTCCGGAACGAGGCACACCTCGTCGGGCTGGAGCCGAAGCGCGAAATCGATGATCTCAGGGGTGTTGCCCATTTCGAGATTGAGCTTCGTCATGATGTTTTCGCGCAGTCGTTCCAAGTCGCGATCCTGCATGTGGCGGCGGTCGGCCCGCAAATGCGCGGTGATCCCGGCCGCGCCGTTCCGTTCGCAAAGGCTCGCAATTGCGATTGGGTCGGGTTCGGCGTTTTTCGAGTCGGGCATCGCCGCGTAGCGCGCCTGCCGCAGAGTGGCGACGTGATCGATGTTAACGCCGAGACGCAAGGTGCTCATGTTCTAAATGACGAATAAATGACTATGACAAAATGACGAAGAAACGGACGCTTCAAATTCGTCATTCGAGCTTCGTCATTCCTTCGAACTTCGTCATTCGTCATTTATCAAGCCAGCACCTCGAACTGACTCATCAGCTTAAACATTTCATATCGATCCCCGATTTCCTCATCCGTTAGGCGCCGCAATCGATTGAGGCTAAACGCCTCCACCGCAAAACTCGCGAGGACGCTTCCGTAAATCAGGGCTTTGCGCAGTCCCGCGAAATCAACTTCGTTGCCGGAAACGCTGGCCAGATAGCCAGCCACACCACCGGCAAATGTATCCCCTGCCCCGGTTGGGTCATGGATGTCCTCGAGTGGATAGGCGCCGCAGCTGAAAAAATCATCCGGACCGAAAAGGAGCGCGCCGTGTTCGCCTTTCTTTACGGCAACATAGTTTGGGCCCATTCGCCGAATCGCGCGACCAGCTCTGATCAAGCTCGTCTCGTTCGTCATCTGCCGCGCCTCGCTGTCGTTCAAGATAAGCAGATCCACTCGCGGCAGCAGCGCCTCCAGATCGGGTCGCGTGGTTTCGATCCAAAGATCCATTGTGTCCGCAACGACAAATCGCGGTTGTCGCATTTGATCGAGAACATGCGATTGCAGGGCCGGGGCGATGTTGGCGAGAAGAACGAATTTAGCGTCGCGAAATGTCTCCGGCAGCTCAGGCTCAAAATTTTCAAAGACGTTGAGCGCGACCGATCGTGTTTCACGCGTGTTCAAATCCCACGCGTATTCGCCGGACCAGCGGAAAGTCTTGCCGGGCACGCGCTGCACTCCCGCCGCGTCAATGCGGCGACTCTTCCAAAATTCAAATTCAGATTCGGGAAAATCTTCGCCAACGACGCCGACTAATTGAACCGGAGCAAAGAAACTTGCGCCGGCGGCCGCGTAGGAAGCCGAACCGCCGAGCTGATCGGCATGCTCCTCCACCGGCGTTTTGACGGTATCAAGAGCGATTGAACCAACAACGAGAACAGACATGGGTGATTTGAATATTTAGGTTTTCGCCGGCTCGAGAAGGTTTCTGGCGGCACGGGTCGTGACAGCGATATCGCTGCTTTGCAGCAGGCCAGATACGATGACGACACGCTTCGCGCCAGCCGATAACACAGTCGGTAGGTTTGAGAGTTTTATGCCTCCGATGCAGAAAATCGGAAGCCGCACCAATTCATGAACGCGACGAATTTCTGCAGTGCCGATTGGTTGATAATCGGGCTTGGTCGGCGTCGCAAAAAGCGGACCGAACCCGATATAGTCTGCACCTTCCGCTTCCGCCGCGACCGCCTGGTCGAGGCTATGGGTTGATTTCCCGATCCAACATTCGGGCCGAATGATTTCACGCACGGCTGCAATCGCGTAGTCATCCTGCCCAAGATGCAGTCCCTCCACCGCCACGTCGCGCGCGATCTCCGGATGATCGTTGATAATCAAAGGAATGCCGGCATCGCTCGTTAGGCGGTGCAATCTCTCCGCCAGATCGGTCAGCTCTGCCACACTCTGTTTCTTGCCTCTGAGCTGGACAATATCGGCGCCACCCCGAATGAGTTGCGCCGCAGTTTCTTCGGCGGCCGTTGGCGCGACGTAGCTCAAATCCAAGATCGCGTAGAGCCGGCAACGAGCGAGAGCGTCCACTTCCGACCCGCTCAATCGCGCAGGCTGCCGTTGGAGGGCCACAGTTCGAACGACGCGGAATTCATCATTCGATCAACAAATCCGGTGTCGTAGTTACCATCGCGGAAGTCGGCGTTGCGCATGATCGCGTTGTGAAATGGAATCGTGGTTTTGATCCCTGTGATGAGATATTCGCCGAGCGCGCGCCGCATGCGCGCAATGGCCGATTTTCGAGTCGCACCGACAGCGATGAGCTTCGCAATCAAGGAGTCATAGTTAGGCGGGACGCTGTAACCCGTGTAGGCGTGGGAATCGATCCGTATACCGCGACCGCCCGGCGCATAGTAGAAATTGATCCGGCCGGCGGAGGGCTGGAAATTTCGCGCCGGGTCTTCCGCATTGATCCGGCACTGAATGGCGTGTGAGCGCGCCATCGGCTTGGCGATGTGAGGTGAAAGCTTATTGCCGGCGGCGATGTGGATCTGCTCCTTGACCAGATCGCACCCATAAACTTCCTCGGTGATGGTGTGCTCCACCTGAATGCGAGTGTTCATCTCGATGAAGTAATAATGACCCTCCTGGTCGACCAGAAACTCCATTGTGCCTGCGTTGGTGTAGTCGACCGCCTCCGCGAGTTTGACCGCGGCGTGGCCAATCCGCTTGCGCAGCGAGGGCGTGAGCAACGGCGACGGACATTCTTCGATTACCTTCTGGTTGCGCCGTTGGATTGAGCAATCGCGCTCACCGAGGTGCACGATGTGGCCGTGTTGATCGGCCATGATTTGAAACTCAATGTGATGCGGGTTGACGATTAACTTCTCGATATAAACCTCGGCGTTCCCGAAAGCCTTCTCCGCTTCTGTTCGCGCACTGTGAAAGCCTTGGATGAGGCTCGATTCGTTGTGAGCCGCGCGCATCCCACGTCCGCCGCCGCCAGAGACGGCCTTAATCATCACGGGATAACCGATCTTTTTCGCAACGTTAATTGCCTCGGTTTCCGTTTCGACGATCCCGTCACTGCCCGGAGTAACGGGGACCCCGGCCTTACGCGCCGCGGCACGGGCGGCATTCTTGTCGCCCATCGCTCTCATGGACGCTGGCGACGGGCCGATAAATTTGATTTTGCAGCTCTCGCAGACCTCCGCGAAATGGGCGTTCTCGGCCAGAAATCCGTAGCCAGGATGAATCGCATCGACGTCACCGACTTCGGCGGCGCTCATGATCCGATCGATTTTTAGATAGCTGTCCGCGCTCGGCGCAGACCCAATACAAATCGACTCATCTGCCAGCTGCACATGAAGCGACTCCACATCCGCCTCGGAGTAAACAGCGAGGGTGCGAATCCCGAGTTCTTTGCAAGCCCGGATAACGCGCAGAGCGATCTCCCCACGATTAGCGATCAGGATTTTCTCAAACATCGTCTAGTTCACGCCGCGGGAGCTGGTCATCCCGACCCGGCGCAGCAGGGAGCGACGCCTAACGAACTTTGAATAGGGCTTGTCCAAATTGAACGGGCTTCCCGTTCTCGGCTACGACCTCGGCAATCACGCCTTTCACCTCGGCCTTGATTTCGTTCATCACTTTCATCGCCTCGATGATGCAGACGACTGTGTCCTCGTTCACCTCTTGGCCGACATCGATAAAGGGCGGCGACTCGGGTGAAGCCGCGCGATAGAAGGTGCCAACCATGGGTGACGTAATCTCCCTCGTTGCCTCTGCCGGGGCTGGAGCCGCGGCCGCTGGGGCTCCCGCGCTCGCCATGGGGGCTGCTGCCACGGGGGCCGCGAGCATCTGTGGCAGGACCGGTGCAGAAAAAACAGTCTGTTCTCCGGCGCCCTTTTGCAGTTTCAGCCGGAACCCTTCCTTCTCCATTTCGAACACGGAGAGGTCGTTCTTTCGCATCAGGTCGATGATGGCTTTGATGTCTTTTAATTCCAAGGGCGCTTCCTTTCCGAAGGTTGATGAAACGCTAGGTAAAGCGGTTTTGCCGATTGGGTCAAGCTATGCCTTGGCCGGCGCGGAGTCGCTCACAATCTTGCCATCGCGCATCTCGATCAGGCGACCGGCCGTCCTTGCGATCTCGGGGCTGTGGGTGACGAGAATCAACGTCGCCAATTGTTCGTCCGCAATCTGATGGAGCAGGGCAAGCACACGCTCGGATGACGCGGTATCGAGATTGCCAGTGGGTTCATCCGCAATCAGAAGCGATGGCCGATGGACCAATGCCCGTGCAATTGCCGTCCGTTGCTGTTCGCCCCCGCTCAACTGATGGATAAAGTGCGCTACCCTGTTCGTTAGGCCAACAAGCGCCAGCACCTCCTGAGCCCGCGCCGTAGCTTCGGCGATTGCCACGCCCTGCAGGAGCAAAGGCAGGCTCACGTTTTCGAGCGCGTTCATCGTCGGCAAAAGATTGAAAAACTGGAAGACAAGCCCGAGTTGGCGGCGACGAAATTCGGTCAGCGCCGCATCATCCGCTGTCGTCAGGTTCAATCCATCGACAACGATCTCGCCTGCCGTCGCCCGATCGAGTCCGGCAATCAAATGCAGCAAAGTGCTTTTCCCGCAACCGCTCGGTCCGACGACAGCGACGAATTCATGCTGCTTGATCGTGAGCGAGACATGATCGAGCGCATGGACCGAACGCTCGCCGGCTTCGTAATAACGGTTAACGTCTCGCAACGAAATCATGTCGGCGTCCGCTCATCTACCCTCCAGCGCCCGACGCGCAAGCGCCGCCCCGAAATTCCAGATCGTCGCGGAGACTGATGAGTACCTCGTGGTCGATAAGCCGCCTTTCCTGCTCATCCATCCAAGTAAGCCCGACGGCACTCCGACGCTCTGGGCGGCCTTGCGCGAATTGCTCGCCTTTGAGTTGGTCAACGGCGGCCAGGTCTCGATTGTGAACCGCCTCGACCGCGAGACGAGCGGGCTTGTCCTGATTGCGAAAAATCGAGAAGCCGCGAGACGCTTTGGCAAAGCGATGGAGCGCCAACAGATCAAGAAGGAATACCTCGCAATCGTTCACGGCTGGCCGGAGTGGGAAACAACCATCGTGGATGCGCCACTCGCGCGACAGGGAGAGTTCGGCGCGTCCGCCATTTGGTTAAAACAGGCGATTCATGAACGCGGGGCTTTTGCGCAAACGGAGTTCCGAGCCGAAAGCCGATTCGTTAGAGAAAACGAGGAACGAGAAGCTCGGTTCTCAATTGTCCGGGCGATTCCGCGAACTGGGCGGACGCATCAGATCCGTGTTCATCTCACGCATCTCGGCCATTCGATTGTGGGTGACAAGATCTACGGGCCTAACGAGGAACTCTATCTACAATTCATCGAGACCGGTTGGACCGATTCGCTCGCCCGGCATCTTCTCCTCCCACGGCACGCACTCCATTCCGCGCGGATCTACATTCAGGACGAATTCGACTGGCAAAGTCCATTGCCAGAGGATCTGAATTCCTGGCTATCGGATCGACTGTAACTCTGGGGAACGCACGCGCCTCGCGTGCTCCGTCTGGCGCCTCGCCGAACGGACGAAAGTTCGGTGGCGGCATCGTAGTCCTCTGTGCGCACAACCATGTTTGCGGCGAGGCGCCGCAAACAGCACGCGAGGGCGCGTGCGCTCCCCGGAATCTGTCGAAGCCCGTCTACTTTGCGCTTGCGACTTTCACGTTCACAAACCGAATCCGCGTTCCTTCCATATTATGATCCATCGCCAAATTGAGCCCGCCCGATTTCTGGTAGTCGGTCCAGGTCGCATGCATTGATTTCCCGGGCTCCGGCATGTAGTCCCACGCTGTCACGAGCTTCGTCTCCGGATCGATATAGAGATGGTATTGGTCCTTGGGCGTGAGACCGACGCTGCCGAAACTCAAGGTCAGCACCTCCCGCTCGGCGCCATCCATTTCTTTCGTGCCTTCCGCCTTCAGATTGCAGCCCTTGTCCTTGAGCTTGAGGGGCGCAAGCAGCCAATAGGAGTCATTCACCCAACGTGCATAAGCGTCCTTCGCATCCTGAGTTGTGCCCGGTTCCGCGAGGTTCACCGTGACGTCCCGGCCTTTCCATTTCACCCGGTCAGTCATCGCCGGGACATCCCAATGGTGCTCCACAGAAGCCACTGTCTTGCCTTCTTTTTCCACGACAAACGTGAAGTCGATCGTCTTTACCTGCGGCCAGTTTTCGCCTCCGCTCGCTTTCCAAACTGCATCCGCAAGTGAGGCGGCATTATCTTCTGCCGCGTGCAGGGTTCCCACTCCGACCAACCCGGCCAAAATTACGCCCGACGCGAATAACCTTTTCATGACCGCAGCATGACAATACCGCCCCTCAATTGCAATTGCGGGAACCCGAAATATCGTTTTCGCCCTTTAATGAGACTCGCGGCCACCGTCCTCACATTTCTTCTCTGTGCCTTCTGCTTCCCCGGGAGCAAAGCCCGCGCAGGTGAAGCGGAGGCGCGCCCGCAAACGAGTGTCTCTGCCCTCCAACCTTTTAACCCGCCACGCTTCGAACTTGCGGCCGAGACCGCGTATCTTTTCGGCTTTATCGGCAATCCCAACTCTTACGAAATTGGCGCCCAGTTTTTTACCGGGCGCGTCCGTTGGGGAGTGAACAGCGACGATGACAGTGTTTTCCGTGGCTACAATCAGGTTTATCTCACCGGCATGATCGAGCCGATTTTTCGCGGCCCGGAAAATCACTATTTCGGCATCTCAATGGGCTTTCGACACGTCTTTGTTCGGCCTGGATGGCGTTTGCAGCCGTACGCTTCGGGCGGAGTCGGGGCCGGGTTTATCGACAGCACTGACGCCTTCCGAAACGGTCAGGGCCAGGACTTTACCTTCAACATTTTGACCCAGGCCGGGTTTGATTACCTGGTCAACGATCACTGGAAATTCAATATCGGCGCTCTCTACCAACATCTGTCTAACGGCGGGCAAACCGATCCCAATCCGAGTTTGAACCTGCTCGGGCCGCAGATCGGCGCGACCTATTCGTTCTAGGCCTGCTTGCTCTCTTACTCTTTCTCATGCTCTTGCTCTTGCTCGGTCTTGTGGAAAAAGAGGATGAGCATGAACAAGAGAATGAGTAGGAAAAACGATGGGTGCGCCTAACGAAAACGTGCTTGTCGTTCGGCGGAGCCTCTTCGACAAGCTAGGGAGTTTTCAGGGACTGCAATTTGAGCCGCAGCCTTATCTCGACGCGATGCTAGCCCGCGGGAACAATTACTTTCTCGCTCGCGCTTCGGCCGAAAACGATCCGACCCACAAGCAAATCATCCCCTACGCAATCCTGGCTTGCGGCGATCGTGTTCTGCACTATGTGCGTGGCAAAAAAGCCGGCGAGCAGAGACTCGTCGCCAAAGGCTCGATCGGCATCGGCGGGCACATGAACGACGAGGACGAATCCCTCTTTGCCTGGGATGAGCAGGCGTATCGCGCTGGGGTTGAACGCGAGGTTAACGAAGAAGTGCTGATCGAAACGCCTTTCCAGGACCGCATCGTCGCGCTTCTAAACGACGACACGACCGAAGTTGGCAGTGTCCATCTTGGGGTCGTGCACGTTTTTCGGCTACAAGAGCCGAAGGTGCAAAAGCGGGAAGCGATGATCACAAATCTAGCTTTCCTGAGCAAAGCCGAGTTGCTGGAACGTCGAGAAAACCTCGAGACTTGGTCGCAGATTTGCGTCGATCATCTCGACCGCCTGCTAGCCTAACGAATACTTGATGCGACGACTTCCGTCGCACGTGTCCAAAGCAAGGGATCGAGCTCTGCGCGTGCTCGAGTTGCGACCGCATCGGCCGTTCCCGCATCACTAAGGACCGCGAACATGGTCGATCCCGACCCTGAAAGAAGCGCAACCGCCACTTCCGGTTGTTCGCGCAACCAGATCTTCGTCCGCGCGAGAAAGAGATGCTTTTCGAAGACCGGTCGCTCGAGATCGTTCTCAAACGTGAGGTCGCTAAATTTCTGGGGGGAATAATCAACGCCCGGAATCTCGAGCGAATCGCGCCACTGCCGGTACGCCCATGGCGTCGGAACTCCGAACACCGGTTTCAAGAGCAGCAAAAACAATTTCGGAAGCGCTTCGACCGGTTCGACGATCTCCCCCCTACCGCGGCAGTGCGCGGGACCTTGGACGAGAAAAAAAGCCACATCCGATCCAATCTCCGCCGCCACGCTCGTAAGCCGCTCAGTCGAAAGCGGCGCGCCGTGCAACTGATTCAGTCCGAGCAATGTCGTCGCCGCATCGCTGCTTCCGCCCCCCAACCCTGCCCCGTGCGGAATCTTCTTGCGAAGTTTGATTCTCACGCGCGGCTCTTCTCCGATTTCCACAAAGAAAAGACGT
>Ga0207691_10000830_pt1 | contig 30854 bp, 27 predicted proteins | sample KBSM13metaG_FD_184327 | JGI IMG/M metagenome (GOLD analysis project Ga0207691, IMG submission 184327) | Miscanthus rhizosphere microbial communities from Kellogg Biological Station, Michigan, USA - KBS M1-3 metaG (SPAdes) (version 2) | ecosystem: Host-associated > Plants > Roots > Rhizosphere >...
GCGTTGCGTGCCCGCGCGAATCTTCAACGCAGTGAAAACCGAAATCGCGTCGACCAGCTCGCCTAACGAGCGTGCGCTAGCCATCACGCGCGCAGTCGCGCTCCTCCAGGCGGGCGAAATCGTCGCTTTGCCGACCGAAACAGTCTACGGCCTGGCGGCTGACGCACTTTCCGCTACTGCTGTCGCAAAGATCTTTGAAACCAAAGAGCGTCCACATTTCGATCCGTTGATCGTTCATTTGCCAGATCGTGATTGGCTGGAAAAGGTCGCGGTGATTAAGGGCGATGCGCGGCCTCTGATCGAACGGTTGGCAACAGCGTTCTGGCCGGGGCCATTGACCATGGTTCTTCCGAAAACGGAATGGATTCCGTCACTCGTGACGGCTGGCCTAACGACTGTAGCAGTCAGGATGAGTGCGCATCCAATTTTTCGCGAGGTTGTTCAGAGTTTCGGCCAACCGCTCGCGGCTCCCAGTGCCAATCGCTTTGGTCGGATCAGTCCGACGACGGCGGCAGACGTGCTGGAAGAATTGGTGGGTCGCATTCCATTGATCGTTGACGGTGGTTCAACCACTCATGGGATTGAATCAACCGTGATCGCGCCGCGCGGGGGTGTGATTGAGATTCTGCGGCCGGGCCCGATTACTCGTGAAGAACTAGAGTCCTTCGGGCAGGTGCAGTTTCGCAACTCGGACAAGGCAGAATCTCCGGGACAACTACCATCGCATTACCGGCCTGAGACTCCACTGATGATTGTGGACGACATTACGGCGGTTTCGGTGCCTCAAGGGCAACGGTATGGTGCGCTCCTTTGGAGTGATGTCCCGTTTTCGCAAACCTTCGTCGAGTCACGCCGGCTCAGTCCGGCGAGGGACCTGCGCGAAGCAGCGGCAAACCTATTTCGCCAGTTGCGCGAGCTCGATCATGCGAATCTCGATTGCATTGTTGCCGAAGCTGTTCCTGAAAAAGGACTCGGAATTGCAATCATGGATCGTCTCGGTCGCGCCGCTCATCGTTAGGCGCAGTGTGACGATGATTCTGGGGAGCGCGTGCCTCGCGTGCACCCCCGGAATTGGCGCTAACTCTGGTGGGCGAGGGAGGCGCGAATGAAGCCGCTGAAGAGCGGATGCGGTTTGTTCGGTTTGCTCTGGAATTCCGGGTGATATTGGCAGGCGACAAAGAACGGATGGTCGCGTAACTCGATCAACTCTGCGAGCGCTCCGTCAGGCGAGGTTCCACTGATGAGAAATCCCTTCTCCTCCATTTGTGAACGATACTTCATGTTGAACTCATAGCGGTGCCGATGCCGTTCGAGCACTTCGCCGTGTTTGTAGATTTTTTCTGCCAGCGTCCCCGGAACAATCTTGGTCGGCCAAGTGCCAAGGCGCATGCTCCCGCCTTTCTTTTGAATCTTGCGCTGCTCATCCAGCAGGCAGATGACCGGCTCGGCGGATTCCTGGTCGAATTCACTGCTGTTCGCTGCGGCGATTCCGCAAACGTTCCGAGCGAACTCAATCGTCGCCACCTGCATTCCCAGACAAAGCCCGAGATAGGGAACATTGTTTTCGCGCGCGAACTGAGCCGCGCGGATTTTCCCTTCGACTCCGCGTTCGCCAAAACCGCCGGGAATGAGAACGCCGGCGACATCAGCAAGTTCTCCATTAACGCCGTGCTCAAGCGACTCGGCGTCGATCAGCCGCAAATCGATTCCACAGTCGTGACTCGCGGCGGCATGCGTCAGCGATTCGTAAATGCTTTTGTACGCGTCCTGAAGATCGATGTATTTGCCGACCACCGCGATTTTGACCTGCTTCTTCGGGTTGATGACGCGACTAACGAACTTCCGCCAGTCCGTTAAATCGGGTGGTGGCGCATCGATGCGGAGCAATTGACAGACGAGTTCGTCAAGGCCTTCCTCGTGCAGCATCAGGGGCATCTCGTAAATCGTGTGCGGGACATCGCGCGCCTCGATAACGGCGTTCACCGGCACGTTGCCGAAAAGCGAAAGTTTCTGGCGCACTTCCGCATCCAACGGCCGCTCGGAACGGCAGATCAAAACCTGGGGCTGCAAACCAATCTCGCGCAGCTTGGCGATGCTTTGCTGGGTCGGCTTGGTCTTGAGCTCGCCCGCCGCGCGGATGTAAGGCACGAGCGTGACGTGCATGTCGACCACATTCTGGGTCCCGACTTCAAGAATGAACTGCCGGATTGCCTCGAGGAACGGTAGTCCTTCGATGTCGCCGACCGTGCCGCCAATTTCAGTAATGACCACGTCGACCTTTTCCGGATCAGCGACCTGACGAATGCGGGCCTTGATTTCATCGGTGACGTGCGGAATTACCTGCACCGTCTTGCCGAGATAGTCGCCACGTCGTTCCTTCAGGATCACGCTCTCGTAAACCTGGCCGCTCGTCAGGTTGTTGTTCCGCGACAAAACACAGTTGGTGAAACGTTCGTAGTGACCGAGATCGAGGTCGGTTTCCGCACCGTCGTTCAGGACGTAGACCTCGCCGTGTTGAAACGGGTTCATCGTGCCCGGGTCGACATTCAGGTAAGGATCGAATTTTTGCAGTAAAACCCGCTGGCCGCGCAACTCGAGCAGGGTTCCGAGGGAAGCAGCGGCCAGGCCTTTGCCTAACGAACTCACCACACCTCCGGTTACAAAAATGTATTTCATTTTGAAGATCGATGCGATCGCCGCGAGGACGCGAGCAGCTGGCGCTCAATCGTCCGGGCATCGTCCGGTGTATCAACGCCGGGCGAGCCGCTCTTCGTGACGACAACGTGAATGTTTACGCCATTCTCGAGCGCGCGCAATTGCTCGAGCGCTTCGGCCTTCTCGAGCGGCGTCGGCGCCCAGCGAACAAAACGTAGGAGAAGCTCGCGCTTATAGCCGTAAACGCCCTGATGGCGATAATAAGAAACTGCAGCGGTTGCTTCTCGAGCAAACGGGATGGCGCTTCGGGAAAAATAAAGTGCGCGTTGATCCCGATCGAGCACGACTTTGACCTGGTGCGGCGACTGCGCGTCGGCCGAATTTTCGAAAGGATGCGCGGCGGTGATCATTTCGATTTTTGGATCCCGCTGCATCTTCTTCGCTAACTGATTGATCAGCTTCGGATCGATCAGGGGTTCGTCACCCTGAACATTTATGATGTGGGAGACACCGCGCAATTTCGCCGCAACTTCCGCGATCCGATCGCTTCCACTGCGGTGACGAGGATTCGTTAGGCTAACTTCCGCGCCCCAGGCGAAGGCCGCTTCCGCGATGCGCATATCGTCGGTCGCAACGATGACGCTCTCGAGCGAAGAGGCATTTTGACAGTGTTCCCAGACATGTCGCAGCAGCGGCTTGCCGGCAATGAGGTGAAGCATTTTTCCCGGGAAGCGAGTCGAACCCCACCTTGCGGGAATAATTACAACGACCTTACTCACTCGTTTGCGCGAGAATGATGTCGGCCGCTGCGCGAAAATCCTCCGCCACCCAATCCGGATTGGAGTACGTTTCGTCCGCTCCGTAACCAGTTGTGACCAGAATGGTGCGCGTCCCCGCCTTGCGGCCGCACTCGACATCGATCGCCTTGTCGCCGACAAAAAATGAACGCGCCAAGTCGACGTCGTGTTCCTTTTGCGCTTCGACCAGCATGCCTGTTCCGGGCTTGCGGCGATCCGTTGCGCGGTCAGGGTGGTCGCCGCAAAAATAAACACCGTCGAACGTGGCGGGCAGGACCCCGCGCGCTACTTCTGCTTCGACGAGTCGATACTGCGCTTCGGTGAAATACCCACGTCCGATGCCAGCCTGGTTGGAGATAACAATGAGTTTGTAGCCTGCGTTTCTCAGTCGTTGAAGCGCATCGGGCACACCGGCGAAGACCTCCACCTGCTTGGGATCGGAACAATAATTCACCTCGCGAATTAACGTTCCGTCGCGATCGAGAAAAATTGCGGGAGACGATTTGTTAGGCGTCGTTGTCATCTTCAAAGCTCGCAATTAGTTCCGCTGGGGTGACAGTGGCAGTTCCTAATTTGCCCACCACCACTGCACTGGCGTGATTGGATATCTCTGCCGCTTCGATCGGCGACGCTCCGCAGGAAAGAGCGAGTGTGAAAAGCGCGATCGCGGTATCGCCTGCTCCGGAAACGTCAAACACTTGCCGCGCCTTGGTCGGGATGTGATGTGGCGCGACGTTACGCTCAAACAGCATCATGCCCTGCTCACCTAATGTGATCAGAAGCAGCTGGGTGTCCCAGGATTCGAGAAGTTTAGCACCGGCGGCGAGAAGAGGACCGTCTTCGGAAGGAGGATCGATCGGATCGCTCACTGGCAAGCCCGCCGCCTGGAGCCCTTCGACCCGGTTGGGCTTGATTGCAGTAACCCGGCCCCAATCAATCGCCCGGTGCGGATTCGGATCAGCGGTGATGATTTTCCCGGCTGCGTTCAGATCCGCGGAAATTTGAGTGACAAGCCCCGGACTAAGAAACCCTTTGCCATAATCTTCGAAAATAAATGCGTTGAGCCGGGGCGCGGCCTCGCGTAGCTCGGCGGCGATCTTCGCGGCCTGGCTGTTCGTTGGTGCTTGAATGTTTTCCCGGTCGACTCGCACCACCTGTTGATGGCGCGCAATGATGCGCGTCTTCACGATCGTCGGGAATTCGGGATCCTCCAAAACCAGATTGGTTTCGATCTTTTGCTCTCGGAGCAATTCGAGCAGGTGGCGCCCGTTCTCGTCAGTCCCAACCGTTCCCACAACCGCGACTTCGCTGGTAAACTCCCGCAAATTGCGGGCAACGTTGGCGGCGCCCCCGGGATAAGACGATTCACCCGTCACCTGGACGACGGGCACCGGTGCCTCCGGAGAAATGCGGCCGACTTTGCCCCAAACGAATTGGTCGAGCATCAAGTCGCCGGCCACGGCGATGCGCCGGCCCGAGGCAAGCGCCAGAATCTCCCGCAAACGTTCCAGTTTCATCCGCGAACGCCCTGACTAACAAAATGCCCGGGGGATGCCACCACCGAAATCGGTTGCTGCGATTCAGGAAAACTGGATCGTATCGCGATTTGTGCCCCTCGGTGGTTCTGCATAGAGTGACCAACTAATCCTGAATACCTACTTGAAATCAACAGTCGAAGCTGCGGATGAGACCTTTCGTTAATACATTTTTGACCTGCTTGCTGGCCTTGCTGCCGGCCGCGGCCTGGGCCGCGGATCCGCCGCGCAGCATAGACGTGAAACACCTGTCGAAGAACATCGAGGACGTTGTGGTTCCTTTGCCTAACGAAATCTTCGGCGCTTTGAACAAGCTCGATAGCGTGAATTGGAAAGAATTCGTGCGCACGAACAAGGGGACTAATTTCACCGAGCGACCACGCATCGCATTGCTGCTCGGGACTGTCATCGCGGACGGCTTCATCGCGGTGCAGGCAGAGGATGCCCCAAGTGTGAAGGAAATCGGGCAACGGGTCCTCAGTCTCGCCAGAGGTATCGGAGTGGGCAATTCGATCGTGCCCCATGCAAAGGCAATCACTGAAGCGGCGGATCGGCGGGACTGGCCGGCGGTTCGGTTGGAGCTCGATCGCACCCAGAACAGCGTGCAGCAGGCAATGAATGAGGTGCGCGACGAAAAATTATCCCAACTAGTCAGCCTCGGCGGCTGGCTTCGCGGCACCCAGGTTCTCACGGCCGTTGTTAATCGGCATTTTTCAAGCGAAGGCGCAGAATTGTTGCATCAGCCTGACCTACTCGACTATTTCCAGCGCAAGACTTCTAATATGCCGGAATTCAATATCCCGCTGCTGGGCCAAATCAGGGGCGCGCTTGTAGAAGTGAAGCCGCTGATTGACGTGGATAAGCCCATCTCGGCCGCTTCGGTCAAGAGGGTCAACGAAATCACAACGCGTCTCGACGAGGGAATCATTACGCGAAAATAAATAGCTCAGATGCGTTCCTCTTCTTCCATCACATTTCGCAGCGCCGGCCTCGCCTTGGCGCTGCTGGTGTTCCAAGTTGCAGCTTCCCGCGCTTCGGTCGATGACGCCCACTCTTTTGCCCTTCAGTCGGCCGAGCCTTACGTCAAGGAAGGCTATCAGGTGCGCGAAGATTACTGGGGTGGCGACCTTGGGGTAGGGGAGAAAAAGGCCGTCCGGCAGCAACTTTTCAAAGGAAACGACTATTGGTTTTGGATGGGAACGGAGGTCGAGCCGGCCAAGGTCTCGGTTCATGTCTATGATGCTGACGGTAAGCTGTGCGAGCAACAGGACAGCTGGCAGAAAGGGCATTTCGCCGCCGCCCATGTCGTCCCGAAAGGCACTGGCAGCTATTTCATCATCGTAGCAGTCGAAAGTTCACCGGAAGAGCGGACGCACTGGGCGCTGGTTTACGGCTTCCGCTAGACATCCACTCGCAGTTTGACACTCTTCCCAGCCCAGCCGTAAAATTCCGGCTGATTATGTTCCAGCCGCGAGATGACTGAAACACGCACCCTCCAGTTTGAGAACGCCCGGGCTGTACAGTCTCTCTACGCCAACGACTTGAAATTGATCAAGAATCTCGAGGAATCGCTCGGGGTAAAGGTCACAACCCGCGAAGGATGGATCAAGCTCGAAGGCGAGCCTGAGCAGGTCGCGAAAGCCGAGCGGGTCTTTGCGCAACTGGAAAGCGCGCGGCAGCGCGGAGCCGATATTCAACGGCATGAGTTCAATTACGCCCTGAACTCCGTGAACGAAGCACGGCCGGATAATCTGGGCGATCTTGTCGCGACTAAGATTATTACTTCGGCGCGCAAACCACCGATTGTCGCCCGCACCCTTGGGCAGAGAAATTATCTCGACGCGATCCAGAAGAACGACGTGGTCTTCGGGATTGGGCCAGCTGGCACCGGCAAGACCTATCTGGCAGTGGCGATGGCCGTCGCCGCCTTGAAGAAAGAGCAGGTCGATCGCATTATTCTCACTCGACCGGCGGTCGAAGCGGGTGAGGCGCTGGGGTTTCTGCCCGGCGATCTTCAACAAAAAATAACGCCTTATCTACGGCCCCTCTACGATGCCCTCCACGACATGCTCGAGCCCGAAGAGTTAGAGCGCTACGTCGCACGCGAGACGATCGAAATCGCGCCGCTTGCTTATATGCGGGGCCGCACTTTGAGCAACGCGTTTGTTATTTTGGACGAAGCGCAAAACACCACCACCGAACAGATGTTCATGCTCCTGACCCGAATTGGCCCGCGTTCCAAGTGTATCGTGACCGGGGACGGAACCCAGATCGATTTGCCGTTGAACAAGCGCTCGGGTTTGCTCGAAGCGCTCCAGGCCCTGAAGAATGTGTCCGGGATTGGGTTCGTTTATTTTAATGACAAGGATGTCGTTAGGCACGAGCTTGTCCGCGCCATCATTAACGCCTATCAGCAGCATCGTTCACCAGCCAACACTGGCGGGAGGGAGCGAAAGTAGCGGCTATGTTTAACTTCCTGCGCAGAACCCAGCTCGTGAAGCGCGGCCTTGCCTCAAGCAAGACCCGCCGTCGTCGCGCCTCGAACGAGATGTTGCGCAATCTCGAACACGCTCCCTGGATGAAGGTGACCATTTTCGTCGCCTTCGTTGCTGGACTTGCTCTTCTCATTTTTGGCGGTCAGCAACAGGAGCCCACCCGCAACTTCGTCTGTGCTCTCCTTTTGCTCGCCACGGCGATGGCGCAGCTGGCGGTGAACCAGCCGAACACGTTCAAGCGAAACTCTCGCGTCTTTCTTGTTTTTGGAATCATCTATCTCCAGCTCAGCCTAACGAAACTTCTTTTCGTTCTTTGTAATAGCGGCGTCGTTGCTTCCTTAACTCCGGAAACTGCCTGGTTAATTGCGCCCTATGCGTTGGCGCCGCTCATCCTCTGCGTTTTGCTGGGGCGTAATCACGGACTTTACGGCGCCGTCTATGTCAGCCTTTGGAGCAGCATCCTAGTCGGCAAGATCGACGCTCCCATCCTTGTTATTGGATTAATCAGCGGCTTCACCGCGGTTCTGCTCACACAACAGGTTCGCCGTCGCAGCCGGCTGATCCGCGCCGGACTTTGCGTTGGTGTCGCCATTTGGCTGCTCTCGCTCACGTTTGGATTAATCGGGCCGATCAATTTCTTTAATTTCAGCTCGATCAATTGGACGATGATCGGAATTCAGAGCGCGTTCGCCATCGGTAACGGCATCGTGACGGCGACTGTGGTCGGCGGCGTACTCCCAATGCTCGAGCAACTCTTCCAGATCACGACCGACATTTCCTGGCTCGAAGCGTCAGACCTGAATCATCCGCTGCTGCGCCGAATGACGATGGAGGCGCCGGGGACTTATCATCATAGCCTCGTCGTCGCTAATCTCGCCGAGTCCGCGGCGGAAGCGGTGGGCGCGAACGCGACCCTCTGTCGCGTCTGCTCTTATTTTCACGATGTCGGGAAACTGGTGAAGCCGGAGTATTTTACGGAGAACATGAATTTCGAGCGCAACCCGCACGATGATCTCGCTCCGACAATGAGCGCTCTTATCATCGTCGCCCATGTCAAAGAAGGTGTGGATCTCGCGCTCAAGCATGGACTCAACCGCCAGGTGATCGACGTGATTCAACAGCACCATGGGACGTCGCTGGTCTATTACTTCTACAAGCGCGCCTTGCAGCAGCTGGAGGATGCCAAAGCCGGCGGCAAGATTATGAAAATGCGGGAAGAAGATATTCCCGAAGTTTCCGAGGAAAATTTCCGCTACGGAGGGCCGAAACCACAAACACGGGAAAGCGCAATCATCAGCCTGGCGGATATGGTGGAAAGCGCCTCGCGCTCGCTCGAAAAACCGACTCCGGCTAAAATCGAACAGTTAGTCAATGACTTGATCGATCAGCGCCTGGCCGATCATCAACTCGATGAATGCGATCTAACCTTGCGCGATCTAAGGAAAATCGCGGAGCGTTTTCGTTTCACGCTCATGAATATGCTTCACACCCGCATCTCTTATCCGAAGGAGGGCAAGTCGACGGAGCGCCCCGACGAGACGCGGCCCGATGTCATGGCTGCCACCAAGCGACCGGCTTCCGCGCCACCGGTTTCCGCTGCCTGACGAGTGGAAAATTTTGCGATTGAGCGGGTGCGCGAATACGGAGCGCGGGTCGCAATTGTCCTTGGCTCCGGGCTTAATTCGTTAGTCCAACATCCGCCGCGCGAGCGCGTTGTCCCATATTCCGACGTTGGGGGTTTGCCGCGCTCCCTCGTCGAAGGCCATCTTAGCCGTTTCGTGCTTTCGGAGATTGGGGAAACGCCGGTCGTTTTTGCTCAGGGCAGGGTACATCTCTATGAAGGTCACAGCGCGTATGAGGTAGCCGCCGGCGTGCGCTTCCTCGCTCGCGCGGGAATCGAGCGCTTGATCCTGACCAATGCGGCCGGTTCGGTTCGTCCCGATTTTGAGCCGGGGTCGTGGATGATGATTACGGATCATTTGAATCTCACCGGCACGACGCCGCTGCTGGGCAGAACGGAATTTGTTGACCTCAACGACGCCTATTCACACCAGTGGCGCGAGCGTTTTGCCGCCGCCGCCAAGTCGAACAATATCGTATTGCATCAAGGCGTTTATGCCGGCGTCCTCGGCCCGGAGTACGAAACTCCAGCAGAAATAAAGATGTTGCGTGTCCTGGGCGCAGACGCGATCGGCATGTCGACTGTCTGCGAAACCATTCAAGCACGCGCTCTCGGTCTTGAGGTAGCGGGATTTTCCTGCCTAACGAATTGGGCAGCGGGATTGAATGCAACGCCGCTTTCTCATCGCGAAGTGCTCGCGGCCGGACAAGTCAGCGGGGAAGACTTGATTCGGTTGTTTCGGGCCGCTCTTGCCTAAGACTCAATCTCGGGCCGACGCGCCCGGGGTTCGCGGTCTTTCGTCGTGGCCGTACTCGGGCGAGTAACAAAAGGACCACCTTCTAGCGGGGCGGGGGAGGTAAAGGCAACATCCGGCATATCGCTGGGTAGACCTTCGAGGGGGAATTCCTTGCGCAGAGGGAAATACGGATAACCATCCCACATAAGGATGCGCCGCAGATCGGGATGGCCATTGAAGCGCAGGCCCATCATGTCGTAGATCTCGCGTTCATGCCAGTCAGCCGTAGGCCAGATATCTGAGACTGTGTCAACTGTCAGCGCGTCTTCGCTTACCCGTAACTTAAGACGCAGATGGACCGAGAGAGTCATCGAGTAAAGTTCGTAAACAACTTCGAAGCGAGGTTCGCTCCCAAAGTTATCTACGCTTGAGATATCGAGCAGGTAATCGAAAGAAAGCTCTTCTTTGCAAAACTTAGCCACTTCCCGGATATCTTGCGCAGCAATGACAAAAGTAGTTTCGCCACGAAATTCACTCTTCTCTTGCAGCTTGGAACCAAAAAGCTCTGCAAACGATTTAAGCAACTCCGGGCCGGTCATTGGGAAGTGACGAGTCTAAAAGGGTTTGTCATCCTGAGCGGAGCGAAGGATCTCTGACTCTTGCTTGGGTCACGACGCTTGGCGCGAGAGAACATTGGTAATTTATGATAACCTTAACCGTCAGACTAACGATTCGATTTTGTCGATGAGTCCGCGTTTTTGCGAAGCGAACGAGCGCTCTCCAGTGATTTTGTCTTGTAACTTCATTAGACCCTCAATCAGCGCTTCTGGCCGTGGAGGACAACCTGAGACATAGACGTCAACCGGGAGAAGTCGATCAATGCCTTGCAGAACTGCATAAGACCGATACATGCCGCCGGTCGAAGCACAGGCGCCCATCGCGATTACCCATTTCGGTTCGGGCATCTGGTCGTAGATCCGTTTCACGGCCAAAGCCATTTTGTAAGTAACGGTGCCGGCAACAATCATGACATCACATTGCCGGGGCGAGAAACGCATCACTTCTGCGCCAAACCGCGCAATGTCGAACCGCGCGGAGGCGGTCGCCATCAATTCGATTGCGCAGCAGGCCAGCCCCATCGGCATTGGCCAAAGCGAGTTCTTGCGCATCCAGTTTATGGCCGCGTCGAGCTGAGTGAAAATCACGTTGCCTTCGATCTTCGAATCGTAAGCGACAGGCCGACTTTGCGGTGACGTCAGTGGCTCCGAAGTTGTGGCGGCGGACGGCATTGAGATAGTATCCCGAGAGCAGTCGCCGCGCGCAAGCGCGAATCGTTCCGATACCGCTTTTTGCCTAACGAATCAGCAGGCGTGCTGCAATTCGTAGGCGTCGCCGTAACTGACTTTGCTGGAAGCGATTGTTTCGCGCACAACCCGGCCGAGTTCGGCCGCTTCGTACGGCTTCGCGATCATGCCGCGAAAACCAAAGTCCTCGGAGCGGCTCATCGTCGCGTCGAGCGCATAGCCGCTGGACACGATTGAATTCACTGTAGGATCAATATCGAGCAATCGCTTGAGAGCCTCTCTGCCGCCCATTCCGCCGGGGAGCGTGAGATCCAGAATGACAAGGTCGAACCGCCGGCCGCGTCCCATTGCTTCCCGATACAACTCGATGCCGCGCAGGGCGGTTTCCGCGGCAGACACTTCGTAGCCGAGATTCGTCAGGGTGTAGGTGACCAGGTCGCGAATCGGCTCCTCATCGTCCACGATGAGAACACGTCCGCTCCCTGTGATTGGTTCTTCCTTGGTGGCGACGGGTTCGGCAACGGGAGCCGGTTGATGGCGCGCAGCTGGAAGGTAAACGGTAAAGATTGCTCCAGCGCCCAGCTCCGACTCGACGGTAATAAGACCGCCATGGTTCTTGATAATTGAGTAAGTCGTCGCAAGGCCAAGGCCGCTTCCTTTCGGCTTGGTTGTAAAATACGGGTCGAAAATCTGTTTGAGATTTTTTTCCGGAATGCCGGTGCCTTCATCACGAACTTGGATTCGGATGTAGTCTCCCGGATTCAGATCGGGAATAGCGGGCTCGCTGTCCTTTTGACAGGAGAAGTTGCTGCAACTCACATGCAGGGTGCCGCCGTGAGGCATGGCTTGATCGGCGTTCACGACCAGGTTCCCGATCACCTGACTGATTTGTCCCTGATCAAACTCTGCCGACCATATTTCTGAATCGATTGCGAACTCGCTCCGGCTATGTGAACCACGGAGAGAGAAACTGACCGTTTCCTCAATCACCTTGGTAATAGACGCGGTCTTTTTTATCGGGGCGCCGCCGCGCGCGAAGGTGAGAAGTTGCGATGCCAGGTCGCGGGCTCGGAGCGATGCGTTCTTGGCGTCCTCAAGGCGAACGACCATCGGGTCTTCGGGCGGTAGGCGCCCAGCGGCGAGGGAGATATTGCCGATAATGGCGGTAAGCAGGTTGTTGAAATCATGCGCGATGCCTCCGGCGAGCAGGCCCAGCTGATCCAGTGTTTCCGCTTTGCGAGCCTCGACTTCATCGCGCTGCCGTTCCGTGATGTCCCGGAAAACGAGAACCGCGCCGCAAAGTTCATTCTTGCCGTCCCGCGTCGGAGACACAACCTGTTCAATGACGCGCTCAGCCCCATCGCGTGAAGTGAGAGTCGATCGCTCCGGAGCATTCAACAAAATCGCCTCGGCTTCACTGCGGAAACCGGATTTCACTTCCCGCTTCTTTCTTGGGCCGATCTCACCCGAGAGTTTGAGGACCTCCTTGATCGGCTGTCCAATCGCCTCACGCTCTGGCCATCCAGTAAGGGTTTCCGCGGCGGGATTGCAAACTAGGACGCGACCCTGGAGATCGATCGTGATCACACCCTCGCCAATCGAACCAAGAGTCACGGCCAGGCTTTTCTTTTCCGCGGCGAGAGCTTCTTCAAAGCGTTTTCGCTCCGTGATGTCGCGAATCATGGCGACATGGAGCCTTTTCTCTCCGGCGAGCATTTCGCTCAATGAAATCTCGACCGGGAACCTGGTCTCGCCTTTACGACTACAAGCCAATGCGCAGGTCGTCTTGCCAGTGCGCTCAGCGAGATGGGTCTTTTCCAAGGGAATGGGAGATTCCAATCCCTCAAGGAAAATCGTCGGAATCAACTCGGCAAATTCGGTCGCGATGGGTTCACTTTCGCCATAGCCAAACATTTGCTTGGCCGCCGGATTCATCGAATAAACCTTGCCCTTTTCATCAATCGTGATCATCCCGTCGAGAATCTGATCGATGACCGATTGAATGCGGATGTCGGCACTTGCCACTTTCTTGAGTTGGCGCCGGCAAAGGAAAAAGCTATAGAGATGAGCCGCGATCATAAGGGCGGCGACAAGGATGCAAAGAAGATCAACGCCGATCATGCTGACAAAACTGTGGCGACTGGCGGCTGTGGACCGCGTCAGATAGAGTTCGGTCTGTTCCTTTTCGAACTTGTCGAGGAGTCGCCGCACTTCGTTCATGCGGGATTCGCTCTTTCCCGCGGGCACAACCGAGAATGGATCTCGACCTTCGCGTTTCGCGGCCATCGCGGGAGTGGCGCATTCCGTGATCCAACTTTGCATCCGTTCCCGAATCTGGTTTAGCTGGTCGAGTTGGGCGGGTTCTTTGGCGATCAGCACTGCCAGGAACCCTTCAAAAGAAGACAGATCTGCAGAGGCTCGGCCGTACGATTCAGTCGCGGCCGAATCGCCTGTCAGAAGACAGCCGCGCATTTCCTTTTCCATTTCGACGATTGCCCGATGCATTTTGGTCAACATCTCCAAAACGCGCGACGTTTGGATGAGCCCGTCCTGTTGGGGCGATAAGTGGCTCAAATCGGATTTTGCGTCCTGCTGAACCTCTTGAAGGAGGGATTGTGTTTCCACAAGTTCAGGAGCGGCAAGTTGCGTTTTATCATTGGCTATACCGATTGAGCTGGAGTTGGGTAACGCTTTGGTCGACAGCCACGTCTGGACGTTATTTCGTAATTTTAGGAACTGTTTTCTGCCGGACGGACTATCGTTAAGGAGTTGTCCGAGGCTCTCGCTGTCTTTGGCGAAGAGGCCCCGCAATTGATCCAGATCTTCCAAGTAGGCGCCACCTGACGAAAGAAGGTGGCCTCGATAAGCATTCTCTAAAGCCGCAATGTCGCTCGCTACCAAGCTCGCTAAACGCACGACCTCGGCACCCCGCGCTCTCGCCTGGGCCCGTCTTCGGTTTCGGTAAGTCCAACCGACCACACTGATCGTCAGGATGACGATGAGTAGCACGCCGGTGATCGTGCCTAGAAGAAGTTTAGAGTTGAATTTGTCGGCCGCGAAGAGCGAACCGATCTTGCGATCGAACCCGGGTTTGTCCTCTGACGCACTCCTGGTAGCGGCTTCAGGCGGGACAGGAGGCATAAGCTCCTTCTCACGAGCAATTCCTTTGCCATTCCACGGCAAGGGATTACATCAATCGCAAATCTATTCCTAATACAGGACCCGGACCAATGTGAGGCCCTGCGCCGGCGCGACAAACCCCACCCGCTGTGCGGTTAAACCGAGCAGTCGTTGCCGGACATCATCGACGCTTTTCTTGCCTTGCGCGCATTGCACCATCGCGCCGACCATCAGCCGCACCATCTTATAAAGGAAACCGTCGCCCTCGAACTCGATCACCGTTGTCGTGGCTGTCCGACGGAGCCGCGTCTTACGAATGGTCCGGACTGTAGAATCGACCGGATGACCCCGATTCGCGGCGAAGCCGGAGAAATCATGCGTTCCTATAAATAGCTTCCCGCAGGCGCGCAGACTTGCGTCGTCGAACTTTCCAATCACGTGCCAGGCCCGGCCAAATTCCAAGGGCAGAAGCACAGGCGTAGTAGCGAGCCGATAACGATAAACTTTTCCGCGGCAGGAAAAGCGAGCGTGGAAACTCGGCGCCACGAATCGGCAACGGAGGACCCTGATCTGTGGCGGGAGCGATGCGTTGATAGCTGAAGTGAGCACCGTTGGTTGCAATCGGGTCGATGGCAGATCGACATGCGCGCATTGCCCAAGCGCATGAACGCCGGCATCGGTTCGTCCTGCCCCATGCACGCGCAGCTTCTCGCCAACAACATTGGCGATCGCCGTCTCGATTCGATCCTGAATCGTGTCGCCGCGTGCCTGACTCTGCCAACCGGAGAACTGCGAGCCGTCATAAGCAACAATAAGCTTGAGTCTTCGATCGCTGCGGTGGACCGAGTTGGTTGATCCCTTAGGCAAAGGAATCCGGCAGCGCGCCGCTCTGATTGTGTTCCAAGCTGTCGAGATAACCCTGCAGGAGCATCTGCGCCGCGACCTGATCGACGTATCCTCGTGTTTGGCGGGTCGATTTTCCCGCTTCGCGAAGAGCGCGATGCGCGGCAACGGTTGAGAGTCGCTCGTCCCAGGTCCGGACCTCGCACCCGACTAACGCTCGGATCTTTTCGGCGAAGTTGGTCGCTTCCTCGGCCGAGGCACCGGCGGTTCCGTTCATGTGCCGCGGCAGACCGACCACTATCTTTGCAACATCGTTGGCGCGTGCCAACTCTGCGATCCGCCCAGCGGGATCACGTGTTTTGGCAACCACGATCGTGTCGGCGGGATGCGCGAGCATCTGCAATTGGTCGGAAAGCGCTACGCCGATGCGCGCCGTTCCATAGTCGATCCCCATGATCCGCTTCATCGTTAGGTAAAGTGCGGGTTACTGCAATTCCGTTGGGAGTTTGGCCACCAGGTCCTTAATTTTTTCCGCGTCACGGCGATTACACACCAGGATGGAATCATCGGTTCGCACCACGATAAGATTGTGCACCCCGACGAGGGCAATTTCCGCGGGGCCTTCGCTGAAAACGATGTTGTCGCTCGCCTCGAGCGTCGTGAGATCGCAATTGGCCGCGTTTTTATTTTCGTCCTTCGTCAGATAGGCCGAGACCGCGCGCCAGCCGCCGACATCGTCCCAATCGAAACTGGCTTCCACCATCAATACCCGATGCGCCTTTTCCATGATTGCGTAATCGAATGAGATGATGGGCAGCTTGCGGAAGCGTTCCCGCAAAGCGTTTTCCCAATTACCTGGGGCGCGAATTTGCGAAATGAAATCCGCCAGTTCCGGCGCGTGGCGATTAAACTCGCTCAGCACAGTGGGAACGGACCAGACGAACATGCCGGCGTTCCAGCGAAAATTTCCACTGCGCACGAAACTGTCCGCCAGCTCGAGGTTGGGTTTTTCGCGAAAACGCACCACCCGAAAGATTTCGCTAGGCAGGGGTGCGCCCCGCAATGGCGCCGACGCCCCCCGTTCGATGTAACCGAAACCAGGGCACGGCCAGGTCGGCTTGATTCCGATCGTGACCAGCGCTCCCGTTTCTTCCGCAGCGCGCGCGGCGGTTGCCATGGTTTTTTGAAATGCCTCCCGATCCTTGATCACGTGATCGGCGGGCAGAACGAGCATGGTGGCCTGATGATTGCGCGCCGCTACCCAGGCGGTGGCGAGAGCGACCGCGGCGGCCGTGTCGCGTTTCGCGGGCTCAGCCACAATGTTTTCCGGCGGCAGATTCGGCAGGAACCCACGCACCGCCGCTTCCTGGTCCACATTTGTCAGGACGAGAATGCGTTCGTTAGGCACGAGACCCTCGAGACGATCCACCGTCTCTTCGAGCAGAGTCTTTTCCGAAACCAGCTTGAGCAACTGTTTGGGACGAGCGCGCCGGCTCAACGGCCAGAAGCGTTCACCGCTTCCGCCCGCCAGGATGAGCGCGAAAATCGAATTCGTCATGAAAAATACGGGAGCACGGAACTTGCTAAAAGCTGATTGCCGCTTCCTTTTTTGGCTGCGGGAAGTATAGGGTAGGCGATGTCAATTTTGTTATCCATTCCAAAAACGGGCGAGACACTGCCGCTGGACGGCCTGCTTTCCCTGACCCGCGCTTCTTTTGGCCTTGGGGTGGGATTGCTCATAGCGGAACGTTTAAATCGACCCGCCCGACAGGCCACAGCCATCGCGTTAGTCTCTCTCGGCACGCTCGCTGTTATTCCATTAGTGGTGAAAATGGCAATGGCCCGGATCAATCGGCCTGAGTCCGACCGCGTCATGCGTCGTCGTCTGCGTTCCATTCGTGACGATTCCGGTTATGGGTCAGAGCACGATATTTATTAATATTTTCCTGCGCGTCCTGGTGGGACGCGCCGCCGGGTCGTCCGTATTTTTTTCTCTGTCGTCGCGCTTTTAGCCGCTTCGCTGCCAGCACGATTAACCCCGCACGTCGCACGGTTGTGGGCCGTGATCGGTGATCCCGGTTTTGCTGCCAGAGCACTTGCAAGCTTGCTTGATCCATCGGCTTCGCCGAATTAAGTCAATGACCTCGAACGCCGCCACCATCACCCGCACTGCTCTTCGCGAACGATGCGACGCCATTCTGCGGGAAGAAGAAAACTTGCGCGATGGCGGAGGAAAGATTGGACAGGATCGCCAACGCAAGTTGGGACGCCTGCCGGTGCGTGAGCGAATCGCCCAGCTGGTCGATCCCGACGCAGACTTTTTTGAGATTGGCTTGTGGGCCGCCTACAAAATGTACGAGCAGTGGGGCAGCGTACCCGCGGCGGGCGCAGTCGTAGGGATCGGTAACGTTGCCGGCCTTCCCTGCATGATTGTCGCCAACGACGCGACCGTGAAAGCCGGCGCCTTTTTTCCCCAGACCGCCAAGAAAATCATTCGCGCGCAGCGCATCGCTTTCGAATGCGCGTTGCCGATCATCTATCTGGTTGATTCTTCCGGCGTTTTCCTTCCGATGCAGGACGAAATTTTTCCGGATGAAGACGATTTCGGCCGGATCTTTCGCAACAACTCCGTCATTTCGGCCGCCGGCATTCCGCAGTTCGCAGCCATCATGGGCAACTGCGTCGCGGGCGGTGCTTATTTGCCGGTCCTTTGCGACAAGATTCTCATGACTGAAGGGAGCGGCCTTTATCTGGCTGGTCCGTCGTTAGTCAAAGCTGCCATCGGACAAATCGTTGAGGCCGAAGAGTTGGGCGGCGCGCACATGCACGCCGAAGTCAGCGGCACCGTCGACTTCTACGAGAAGGATGACCCGTCCTGTCTGAAGCGACTGCGTTCGCTTGTCGCTCATCTGCCGGAAGCCGAAGCGAACAGGAAAAATGGCGTGGCGAAAGATGCGACTCAGCCAGCGAACGATCCAAATGCGGTTTACGACTTGATCAGTCTCGAAGGTCAAAAGACGTATGACGCACGCGATCTTCTCGCTTCAATCATCGATCGCGATTCGCTCGATGAATACAAGGCGGATTACGGCAAAACGCTCGTGACCACCTACGCGCGCATCGGTGGTCATTCGGTCGGAATTGTCGCCAATCAACGGCAGCAGGTGCGGACGAAGAAAGCCGGCATCCAAATGGGTGGCGTCATCTATTCCGATAGCGCGGACAAGGCGGCGCGGTTCGTCATGGACTGCAATCAGACCGGTCTGCCCATTATCTTTTTCCAGGACGTAACCGGCTTCATGGTCGGGCGCGACGCGGAACAAAGCGGGATCATTCGCAGCGGCGCGAAGCTGGTCAACGCGGTCAGCAACTCGACCGTCCCAAAAATCACGGTGGTCGTTGGTGGATCGTTCGGCGCCGGCAATTATGCAATGTGCGGCAAGGCTTACGACCCGCGCTTTCTTCTCGCCTGGCCGAATGCTCGTTATGCGGTGATGGGCGCGGCGCAGGCCTCTGACACAGTATTCTCTATCCTGAAGCGCTCCCGTGAGCGCGGCGACAAGAAAGCGTCACCGGAAGAACTCGAACAACTGCGGGCCAAGGTAAAAGAAAGTTACGAGGAACAGACTGACATTAGATATGGCGCCGCGCGCGGCTGGATCGACGCGATCATCCAACCGCACGAAACGCGCTCTGCCCTCTTACGTTTGTTAGGCTATGTCTCGCGCCCGATGCCGAAGGCGCGCTTTCACATGGGCGTGGTGCAGACTTAAGAGAGTGTCCGTGCTCCTATTATAGCCGCGGTATCATTACTGGAATTCGTAGGGACCCATATCGATGATGGCGTTGCCATCATCGTCTCCATCAACGACACGCTCCTGCCGAGAGAAGTCTTTTCGCGGCAGCAGTGGCGCGGAGTTAGTCCCAGCATCAATTGCTGGCGAATCCGGCATTAACTTGAAGTTCTTACGCCTGTTAACAAACTTGGGATCTGCCGAGATGTTTCCATTCTGTGATTCGAATCCAGCGCACGTGCCTGCGAAACCCATGCCACCGGGGCTAAAGCCGTCCGAATTTGCCACCGACGGCGGTAGGTTGCTGTTGGCACCTTCGCAAAAGACTGCGCTTTGTCCGTGCTGTCCGATCATCAGATTGTTGTAGAACGGCACTTGGTTATCAAAGCCGTCGGCGTAGACGGCGGACCCCGCCAACTGTCTAACAGGGTTATTAGCAATCGTATTATTCACGAGTGTGAGACCTGACTGGCCCCCAAGCATGGAAAAGTAAATCCCACCGCCCAGGTCCGCAGTGTTTCCATAAATCAAATTCTGCACAATACGAGCCGGAGATTCGCTCGCTATGTAGATGCCTCCGCCCACAGCCGCCGGGATGACACCGCTTACCGAGTTGCCCTTGATCACATTACCCCTGATCGTCACGGCACCCGATGCGAAAAGGCTGATTCCTCCGCCGTTGCCACTCGTCCAGGAATTGTTTGAGATCACATTGTTGAGGATTTGTGTCGTTCCGATTCCACCGACGGAAATTCCGCCACCGCCGATTCCTCCGCTACCGGCTCCCTGCGTGTTGTTCTGGATCTTGTTCCCTATGATTCGCGGCGATCCGAACTCAACTGCTATGCCGCCGCCGCCGCCCAACGCCGTGTTATCGGTAATGATATTGTCCGAAACCGTAGGCGAACTGTAGCTGATGTAGATCCCTCCGGCCATATATCTCGACTCATAGCTGGATGCGCCGTGCTGGAGGGTGAACCGGCTGAGCATCGAGTCTGTCGTTTCTCCGCTGGAAAATGTGACGACGGGCGCGATGTTACCGCCGTCAACGATGGTGACAGCGGCGCCGCCAGCGCTGCTCACGGTGATTGCTTTTCCATTGAAGTTAATGTTCTCGAAGTAGGTGCCAGGATCGACCAGGACGGTATCGCCGTTCGCAGCGGCATCGATACCAGCCTGGATTGTCGCTTCCTCCCTCGGCACGTGGATCGTGGAGGCCGAGACCGAAGTGGCGGTGGCGAAGCCGAGCAGAATGATCGAAAACATCAGGGGTATAAATCTCTTTTTCATTGCAGGGCCCGCTACATAGTTCCCGCCCCTTTGGCAAGCTCGTAATGGGATTCGGAACCCGATGTTCCCTCTCTAATGGTCGTAGCGTTTTTCGCCGGCCTTGATTGCTACCGCCAAGTCATTCCCCTCCGGGGGCAGCGGACACGTCGCGAAGGGTGTGAAAGCACACGGTGGATTCTCCGCTTTATTGAAGTCTAGCGTCGTCTTGCCATCCACCGGCTTATCTGCGTTGAGAAATCGTCCCGCACTATAAGTCTCGCTCGAGTTAGAAGCGTCGCGAAAGATGATAAAGAGTGACCCGTCGTCCTGTAGAACTGGTTGAAGCGAGTATCCCTGGCCTTGCAGGGTGAAGCGCAGCAGCCCTGGACTCTTCATCTTGAAATGACCGCCCAGCACATTCGGAACCATCAACTCCTTTGGTTCCGGGAGCGCTTCGAGACGAGCCGGGACTCGGTAACTCTCGTTGACCGGAAACCAATTTTGACCTTTGAACTCTACTCTCGCCTTACTCTGGTTATCCTTTAGCCGGATACCGAAGCGATCCTCACGCCGGATCAAATAAAACATCTGACTCCCGACACGAATTTCGGTCGGTTTTCCTTTCTCATCGGAGACGAGATCCATGGTCGAAACTGGTTTTCCATCGCACTTGGCCTCAACCCCATCGGCAACCTTCAACGTCGCCACACCGTTCTTGAACTCGATCTCACCCAACTTCCCCTGGGTGAAGTTATCCGACAGCCGCACATCGAACTGTGAACCGGCGCCGACCGTGTTCACGCCATCTTTCAGCCAAAACAGTCCTGCCACCGTCAGCCAACCGTCTTCCTTCTTCAGGTCAGCCGCTTCGTCGCTCCGCCATTTCTCGACGTCTTTCACGTAGTCTGATTGCGCGAGCACCGAGCCGAGCGAGATGACGATCGTCACCAGACAGAGAGCGAATTTATTTTCCATATACCTGCCTTAGCACGGAACAATGCCCCTTGGCGAGTCACGTGTCTCAAACACGAAGCCAGGGCCGTAAAAGTTCTCGCGGTTAAGACTTAACTTTATTATAGATGTGTGGCAACGCCACCAATGATTACTGGTCTTGAGAGTGACTCACCGCCCGCGAAAGTGCCTTCACCTCGGCCGGATGAAGACTGGCTCAACAAGCATACGTATCTTATCAGCCTTGTCCGGGAAGCGAGCCGTCAGCCACCACCCCAATTGGATATTTACTTTCTTGGTGATTCGATCACGGAGTGGTGGCCACTTATGGCAAACGAGGTTTGGAACGCGGAATTCGGCAGGCTAAGGGTGCTCAATTGTGGCGCGAGCGGCGATCGAACGGAGAACATTCTTTACCGGATCACTCATGGTGAGTTCGAGCAGGTTACGCCGAGAGTCATTGTGCTCCTGGCCGGGATCAATAACCTTGGTGGCTCGCCACAGCTTAAACCTCAAGAGGTGGTGCGAGGGCTTGAACAGATTGTTGCTACGCTCCGAGCCAAATCGCCCGCGAGCAAAATTCTTCTCCTATCCATCTTTCCAGCCGGCCACCGATCAGATCCAATTCGCAGCCGAATTATCGACACGAACAAACGCCTGAACAGCCTGGTTGATCAGGCGTCCGTCTTCTATCTCGACATTTATGAGAAATTTCTGGATCCGGAGGGAAATTTGCCGGCCTCGGTTGCCCCGGACGGCCTGCATCTGAACGCCGCGGGCTATCAGATCTGGGCAGATGGGATGCGTCCTGCGTTGCATGAATTGCTGCCCAGATCGGAGGAACCGCTGCTGAGCGGTAACTGAACGCTGTTCTTCGCGGTTCCTGCGGCGCCAAACAGCCCGTTGAATAAGTTTTCGCCCGATAACGTCATAACGAGTCGGATGCAAAAACCAGATTGGGACGTTTTTTGGGAAAAACGGCGACCGAGCTTTGTCTTCGGAGTCCTTTGCCTGGTGGGAGCGATTGCTGTGGGCCGCGTCGCGGTCATCGCGCAAAAACTTGATCCGTGGCAGGATTTTTGGGTTGTTTTTCTTTTTTCCCTGTTACTGATTTGGGCTGCGGTAGCCACCTTCTTCGCCAGAAGTCGTTTTATTCAGAGAGTTTCGAGCGAGAACATTGAGGCGCGCTTGAATGAGTGGATTTTGAAATTTCGATTTGCCAGCCAGAAGCTGCCTGATTCCGCAGGGTATCGTTTTGCGTATCGTATCACGGCCGGAGACGGCCAGGCGATCGTGATAGGTCGGCCTACTAAGCTGGATAACTATCTTCGTTACCGGACTGATGTAACCGTCCCGGAGCGACACCGCCGCGCGCTGAACGATCTCGGGGAAAATGGCCGCGCGCGGTTCATGGCCGAGTATATGGCGGAGTGCGCCAAAGCCCGTGTAAACATTAGCTCCGCGCGGGCTCTACCGCTTACTGTGAAAATCGAGCGCACTCGACCAATCACGCGCCACTTGAACGCGGATGACTTATGGACTGGTTTGGAAGCAATTTTGCAGGATATAGTTATCGTCGTCAGTCACATCGATCTTTGCCTGGAAAGGGTGAGGGAGCCGCGCGAGGAGATTACTTCGGCAATGTTTGCAGCTCCTTCATCATCGACACCTGATACGGAAAGCTGGACAGATACGGCAGCATCTAGAAAAGCGGACAGCGTGGAGGGATGATCCGCGGCAGGCGAATGTCCGTGTTTCTATTGTAGCCGCTTCGATGTGCGAATGTTGTAGGCCGCGTTTGCCTGGCCTGCCTCGCGATGCGAGCTCTCCAGGCTATGTCCAATTCCTGACGCGGCGCCGTGCGGGTTGCACATCAAGAGCTTTACTTCGCGTGTAGCCAAAAGATTGTTTCGGCGAGACGCCGAAACCGGCGGGCGAGACGCCCACCCTACCCGAGACGGAGGTTCGCGCTTCAAGGAGTGACCTTACACGGAAAACTCGCGACTGATCTCGTCGTTTATCGCCATAACTTCTTCGAGATCGCTCGACATCGGGGAGGGGACACGGCGTTGCGAAAGCGCTTTCAGAACTTCTTCGGTCGGGATGTTTCCTACCAATCGATCCTGGGCAAATGGACAGCCGCCGAGGCCGCCCATGGCCGCATCGAAGCGTCGGCAGCCGGCGTCGTAGGCCGCCAGGACTTTTGCGGCTGCGTCGGCGCGCGTGCTATGTAAATGAACGCCAATCTCTAAGCCGGCATCAGCGATACCAGCCACAACTGCGGCCATCACCTCGCGAATCAGCTCGGGCTTCGCGACACCAACTGTGTCGGCGAGGGAAACTGAGCGAATGCCGAGAGCCGCAATCTTTGCGACGGCCGCGACCAGATTTTCTTTGCTCCATTCGTCGTGATAGGGATTGCCGAAAGCCATCGAGATGTAGACCACAACGTCGAGTTTAAAGGTTTTGGTTCGTGCAAGAATTCTCTCTAGGACCGCGAGATTTTCTTCCGGCGATTGATTCTGATTTCGGCGCAAGAACGTCGATGAGATGGAGCACGGGAAGCCCAAGGTGCGGACGGCGCCTGTGGCGATCGCTCGTTCCGCGCCTTTTTCATTCACCACAATGCCGATGATCTCGACGTCGTTTGGCGGAGCCAATTCCGCCAGAACCGCTTCGCTGTCCGCCATCTGGGGGATGGCTTTGGGCGAAACGAAACTGGCTGCGTCGATATGACGGAAGCCGGCGGCGATTAGCGCCCGAAGGTATTGCACCTTCCGCTCCGTCGGAATCTGCTTGTGCAGGCCCTGCCACGCGTCGCGCGGGCATTCGATTAATTTCACTTCTTCTTTATCCATCCTGTTTCACAATCGGCCGTTGCGCCCGACGATCGCCGCGCAAAGGCTGCTCCCACATTGGCACAGCGCCACATCCTGGTTTCAGTTCGACCTATAGACTTGTTGCGGCAGCGACGCTAACGATTCACGATTCACGAATTACAATTCACTTCTACAGCCATGCCTAACGTTCTCGTCGAAAAGAAAAATCGCACCACCATTGTCACCCTCAATCGTCCCGAACGGCGCAATGCCCTAACGATTGAATTGATGACTGAATTGTCGGACGCGCTCGATGCCGCCAGCGCCGATTCGACACAGCATGTCGTGATTTTGCGCGGGGCGGGCCAGGCGTTCTGCGCCGGACTCGACTTGCAGGAAACGACCATAATGGAAAAAGCCCATCGCTCCGCCGAAATGGTAGCGAAAACCCTGCTCGCCATCAGCCAGACGCGCCTCATCACGATCGCGCAGATCCATGGAGCGGCGGTCGCGGGCGGCGCCGGTCTGATGTCAGCTTGCGATTTCGTCGTCGCCGCCGAGCGCACGAAAATCGGTTATCCGGAAGTCCGGCGCGGTCTCGTGGCCGGATTGGTCATGACTTTTCTGCGTCGGCAATTGCGGGAACGTCATATCCGCGAACTCCTTTTCACGGGCGATCTGATCAGCGCGGAACGAGCGTGCGAGATCGGACTTGTTAATCGGGTCGTCTCGCCTATCGAATTAGAAGCCGAAGTGCAAAAGATCGTCGACGCCGTTTTGCAAAACGCGCCGATCGCGCTGGCAAACACGAAGCGGCTGATTGAACAACTCTGGTCCTCATCAGTGCAGGAAGATGTGGAGCTCGCTTTGCGTCATCACATGGAAGCGCGTGAATCTGCCGAAGCGAAGGAAGGCATCGCAGCATTCCTCGAAAAACGCTCGCCCAACTGGACATGAGGAAATTCCTAATCGTCCTCGTCCTCGTCGTCATCGTTCGTCCCCAATCTCACGGCGAGGCGCCAGCAACCGCTGACATGATTCTTAGCAACGGCAACGTTTACACCGTCAACGACGCCGCGCCGCATGCAGAAGCGATCGCAATCAAGGACGGACGCATCCTTTTCGTCGGTTCGAATGACGAAGCGAAAAAATATTCCGGCCCCAAGACGCGCTCGATTGACTTGCAGGGCAAGACCGTCGTGCCCGGCTTCACGGATTCGCACTATCACATCATGGGGGTTGGGCAACGGGAGATGCAACTCAACCTCGAGGGCACAACCAGCCGCGAATCGTTTCTGAGCAAAGTGAAGGAGCAAGCTGCGGGCGCGGCACCCGGCGGTTGGGTGACCGGCCGAGGCTGGATCGAGACCTTTTGGAAACCACCCGTGTTTCCGACGCGGGAGGACCTCGACAAAATCGCGCCTAACAATCCCGTTTACCTGACCCGGGCCGACGGCCATAGCGCGGTCGCAAATAGCAAGGCGCTGGAAATTGCGGGTGTTGATGCGAAGACGCCAGATCCTTTCGGCGGGAAGGTTTCACGCGATAAGGCGACCGGCGAAGCGACCGGCATGCTGCTGGATAACGCGATGGAATTAGTCGAAAAGAAAGTCCCATCGCCGACGCCGGAGGAAAATGAGAAGGCGCTGATGCTTGGTGTGCAGCGCAGCATCAATCTCGGTTGGTGCGAAATTCAAAACGCCGGCAGCTATCTGCCGGAGGTCGCGTTAATGCAGAAGCTGTACGGTGAAGGCAAGATCAAGCTGCGAATTTATAACGCTGTCTATGGTCCGGGCGAACCAGCAGAAAAACTTCTCAAGGATGGGCCCGTGCTGGATGCCTACGACCATCATTTCACAACGCGAACGATCAAGGTGATATTCGACGGCTCGCTCGGTTCGCGCAGCGCCGCGCTTCTTGCACTCTACTCCGATGCTCAGACCTATGGATTGCTTACACAAAAGGAGACGGACCTTCGTCCGATGTTTCGAGAAGCACTCAAGCGCGGAATTCAAGTCGAGACCCACGCGATTGGCGATCGCGCTAACCGGAGGATTCTTGATCTCTACGAAGAAGCTTTCAAAGCAGTCCCGGCTGGCGACCGCAAGGTGAAGGAACCCCGCTGGCGCGTCGAGCACGCGCAAATCCTCAGTCCCTCTGACATCCCGCGATTTGCGAAACTGCACGTGATTGCTTCGATGCAGCCCTCGCATGCGATCAGCGATCTGTTCTTCGCGCCGAGCCGGCTGGGAGAGAAACGCCTCGCGGGAGCGTATGCGTGGCAGAGCTTGCTCAAGAGCGGCGCGATTGTTACGGCGGGTTCCGATGCGCCGGTCGAGCGTGGTGAACCGATGATTGAATTCTACGCTGCGGTCGCGCGAAAAAGTAAGGATGGCTTCAGCGATGCGAACTGGCACCCGGAGCAGGCGGTGTCACGCGAGCAGGCGCTGCAAATGTTGACCCGCTGGCCGGCATATGCCGCTTTCCAGGAAAATGAAAAAGGATCGATCGACAAAGGCAAGCTGGCTGACCTAACAATTCTCTCCGACGACATCATGAAAATCCCAGAGGCAAAGATATTGCAGACGCGGTGTCTGATGACGGTGATCGGCGGCGAGATCGTGTACGATGCCTTGTAGCCGTTTCCCTGTGGGAAATGCGAGTTTATGGACGGCTTGCTTATCCGGCGCCGTAATTCGGGCTCGCGTTTCGCACAGCGAAACGGCTACAACAACGCCAACTGTGCAGCATCCGGTGGCTCGACGCTTGCGAACCGGACGCCCAAGCCCATCAGTCGCACCTTTTTCCCGGTGCGCGCAAACGCTTCCGCGAGCAGATTGCGATATTCGCCTAACGACGGGGGGAGGCCAGCCCGCTCTACCGTCGTGCGGGTGAAATCGGCAAACTTGAGCTTCACGAAGATCTTTGTGATGACTCGCGTTGACTCCTTTTGCGCGAGATCGGCCATCATTTCGGCAAACAACTCCTCGAGCTTTTCTTCGCAGGACGCCAGCGTCTCCAGATCCGCCGCGAACGTTTCCTCGGTGCTGAGCGATTTACGCTCCCGATCTGGTTCGACCGGCCGATCGTCGATCCCGCGACAAAGATCGTAAAGTTCGGCCCCGAATTTTCCGAACATCTCCTGCAATTGCAGACGCGAATAACGCTGCAAGTCGCGACAGGTATCGATGCCGCGCTGGTGGAACTTTTCCTCGGTGACCGGGCCGATGCCCCAAAGCTTGCGCACGGGCAACGCCGCCATGAACTCTCCCACCTCTTCCGGCTTTACCTCGAATTGGCCGTTCGGCTTCTTGAGATCGCTTGCAATCTTGGCCACGAGCTTGTTCGGACCAATTCCGGCGGAAGCGGTCAGTTTAGTTTTTTGAAAAATCAGATTGCGGATGACCTGAGCGAGCGGGCCGGGCGCGCCGGGATGCCCCGTGACATCAAGGTAAGCTTCATCGAGGGAGAGCGGCTCGATCAGCGGGGTGAAGCGATGCAGGATGCCTCGAATGACAGCGGCTTCCCGGCGATAAACATCGAAACGCGTCGGCAGCACGATGAGTTTCGGGCAGCGCTGCAACGCCATGTAGGTCGGCATGGCGGAGCGCACGCCGAACTTTCGCGCTTCATAATTACAGGTCGTGAGGACCCCGCGCCGGTCGCGGGCGCCGCCGACTCCGACTGGTTTGCCACACAGCTCCGGGCGATCGCGCACTTCGATCGCGGCATAAAAGCAATCCATATCCAGATGGATGATGGCGCGTTCCTGGACGGCGCGGCTCATATGCTTAAGCCAACCCCAGACGACAGAACGCGCAAGAGCCCGTCCTGCTCGGGCGCTGACAACCTTAGCATTGCTCTAATGCGAATTAGAAGAGTGAAGGAAAATCAAAGCCGCCAAGACCTTGCGGTATATCTTAAGGATCATTACGCCGGTGGGGTGGCGGCTTTGGAATTGGTCGATCATTTGATCGAAGAGCATCAGGATGATCCGCTCCAAACGTTCTTTTGCAGGCTGCGCGAAGAAATCCAGTCCGATCACGATCAGCTTTGCCGCCTTATTGAGAGGCTTGGCGATGAAGACAGCAGCCTGCGTAATGCAGGCGCTTGGCTCGCGGAGAAACTTAGCCGCATCAAAATCGGGTTCGCCGCAAGCGCCGATTCCAAGCTGCGTCTTCTTCAGTCGCTCGAAGTTCTTTTTCTCGGAATCATCGGCAAGAGATCGCTTTGGCGCGCGCTGATTGAAGTACAAACAGCGTGGCCGATTCTCGGAGAAATGGATCTCGTGCGGTTGGAAGTGAGGGCGAAGGAACAAGCGGAGAAAGTTGACGCACATCGTTTGGTAGCGGCATGCGAAGCATTTCGACCTGCTTGATTTTGGCGGTGGTCGGTCTTACTGCCGAATCGATGGCGGCGAGTAAATTCGGCGAAAGCTCAATTCGATATGCGGTCGTGGGGGATTCATACTCAATCGGGGAAGGCGCGACTGAAGACGAGTCCTGGCCGGTGTTGCTGGCGCGTCACCTAACGAAAAGCGGTCAAGCCACCGAACTCGTCTCCAACCCTTCACGCACTGGATGGACGACGAAGGATGCGATCGAGAATGAATTGCCGCTCTTTTGCGCCGCCCGACCGAATTTCGCGACGCTGATGCTCGGCGTGAACGATTGGGTGCAAGACGTCGAACCCGCTACCTTTCGCAGTCGATTAGCGCATTTGATGGATGAAATGCTAAAGGTCTTGCCTAACAAAAAGCGTTTGTTGGTTGTAAACATTCCGGATTTCTCGGTCACGCCGGAGGGACCAAAGTACGCCCGCGGACGCGTCATCAGCGCTGGCTTGGCAGGTTTCAACAAAATCATCGCAGAGGAAGCGCAGCGCCGCGGCTTGGCCCTCGTCGATATCTTTCCAATCAGTCAGCAAATGCGCGACCGCTCGGAATTGGTCGCGACGGATGGATTGCATCCTTCGGCCACGGCTTATACGGAGTGGGAAGCGCTGATTTTTCCGGCGGCGCGGGCAGCTTTGGAGCCATGAGTCAGAAAGACCAAGAGCTCATGGAGAGCGCTGCAATCCGCACGTTGTGGCGTGCGCTGTCTCAGCGCATCTGGTTGGCGAACAGTCCAACGCTATTCGCCCTTTTTCCGCTGAGACAGCGGACGCTACAATAGTCGATGCTCACGCTTCGAATGGCGCGAAGCATTAGGAGGTAACTGCGCCTGACGTCGGCACTTCAAACTTTTCGATCAACTCCTTGACCTCGCGGGCAAAACTGGCCGCGCCCGCCCCGTTCACAACCCGGTGATCGAACGTCAAGGAAAGCGTAACGACTTCCTCGCTCTTCGCCTTCTTTCCGTTGACCGAAAGCTCCGGGTGAGCCGTGCCGACAAAGAGCGTCGCAACCGAAGGCGGGACAACAATCGGTGCACCTGTCCGTACCCCGAACGCGCCCAGACTGCTGATCACGATCGGCGCGTTCATGGCCGCGACCGCTCCGGCCCGCGTCGTTCCCACGCTTTCGTTATAGCGCCTGACAAAGTCGGGCCACGCCAGTGTGTTGGCGTCTGTGATAACCGCTGTCGCCAGGCGGTCGCCTTCGAGCGCCACCGCCAGTCCGAGATCATAATTCTCCTGCTCAATGATGCGATCGTCGTCCAACATCAGGCTGCGAAACGCCGCGTGTTTCTCCATCGCCCTAACGACCGCCCAGGCGAGCATGACGGATGGAGAAGGCGCATCCTTGCCATCGCTCTTCTTGCCCGATTCACGTGCCTTTCGAATCGCGTCCCAGCGTGCGTCGATTTGCAAATTGGCCGGAACAACGCGCCCAAGTTTGCGCGTGATAGTGGTGGAAAGAGCTGGCTCACGCGCGGTCAGCCTCTTGGTTGCGGAAGGAATCGGCGGCGCCGTTTCACGCGCGGCCAATTCCGTTGCGGTTTCTAATTGCTCATCAAGCTCGGCACCTTCGGTCAGGATCGTCCCAAGCTCCTGACCGATCTCGACGATATCGTCGACTTTCGTTTTCCATTCTCCCATCGTTCCAGCGAACGATGACTCGATCGGGTAAACGGCTTTGTCCGTTTCGACTTCGCACACCGCGTCATCGAGCGCGATGGGATCGCCTGGTTTCTTCAAGATTGCGACCACTTTGGCGGAACGAATTCCTTCACCCATGATCGGCACGACGATCTTCTGGCTGCGACCAGCGCCCGCTGCAGCTCTTGTTGTGGCCGGGATCGCTGATTCCGGTTTCTCCGTGGCAGCTTTTTGGGGTCCGGAATCAGCAATGCTCGCTACAGTACCGGCCCCGGCTACAACGCGCTCACTTCGGGTCGAGACCGAATGCTCGATTGCCCTAACGATTCGCTCCACATCAGGCAACGCGCTGTATTCGTAGATCGGATTGTAACCAATCATCACGTTGCCTTTGCTGACCAGAACCGGCGGGCTAATCATTGAGTTCCAAAGTTCCGCCTGACCTGCGACATGTGAGATGATCATTTGGCCAACGCTGCAATTCTCGGTGTCTTCCTGCACGACCACGAGCCGGCCGGTTTTGCGAACCGATTCTTCAATCGCGTCGCGATCCCATGGGGCAATCGAACGCAAATCAATCAGTTCGACGCTTGCTGTATCGCCGAGCTTCGCCAAAGCCTCGATCGATTTCTCCATCGTGTTACCCCACGCGACTATTGTGACGTCGGACCCGGGTTGGTGAACGCGAGCTTTGCCTAACGACACTGCGCGAACCGGTTTGGTCGATTCGTGCTCGGCCCAAAGCAGATGTTTCGGGATGAGGAAAAAAGTAGGGTCCTCGCAATGCATCGCACTCCAAAGCAACCCGGCCGCGTCCTCGGGATTGCTCGGAATCGCCACGTTGATCCCAGGATAGTGGGCGAGGGGAGCTTCGTT
>Ga0207691_10000832_pt1 | contig 30792 bp, 24 predicted proteins | sample KBSM13metaG_FD_184327 | JGI IMG/M metagenome (GOLD analysis project Ga0207691, IMG submission 184327) | Miscanthus rhizosphere microbial communities from Kellogg Biological Station, Michigan, USA - KBS M1-3 metaG (SPAdes) (version 2) | ecosystem: Host-associated > Plants > Roots > Rhizosphere >...
CACGCCCTCCCCCGACCGTGAGCACTGGACATATGGCAACTATGTCCATTCCCGGCTGCGAGCAATGGAGATGTTCCGACGTCCCGCCTGGGAAGAGTGGACATGCCCCTCGCTGGCCCGGGGAACCCGACCGAGGCCCGCTGGGCATGCCCACTCCCGGCCGTGACCACTGGACATGTGGCATCTATGCCCATTCCCGGCTGCGAGCAATGGACATGTTCCGGAGTCCCGGTCCCGAGCAGTGGACATGCCCAGCGGTCCCGCCGGCGAAGAGTGGACATGCCCAGCGGAAGAGTGGACATGTCCTGTGCGCGCTGGAGATACCCAGCGGCCAGCTTGCCGGGCAGAACTTCTAGCGCACGGCGACGCGGATCCGGTTGCGCCACGGATCCTCGAAGCGCAGCTCGGCGCCGGTGTGGTGGGATTCGACGCCGGCAACCTTGAGCCGGTCGGCCAGGGCCGCGACGTCGTCGCCGGAGGGCACTTCGATGAGGACCTCGCCCAGGCCCAGCGTGTCGCGCCGGGGGCCCGCGCCGCGGCTGTTCCATACGTTCATGGCCATGTGGTGGTGGTAGCCGCCGGCCGAGACGAACAGCGCCTGGCCGTGCCAGCCCGCGGTCTTCTCGAAGCCGAGCGTGCCGACATAGAACTCATGCGCCGACTGGACGTCGCCGACCTGCAGGTGGACGTGCCCGACGCCGGCGGCGGCCTGGCGCTGGCCGGCCACGGACTCCTCGGTCAGGTATTGCTGCAGGTAGCGCTGCGGCGGCAGGGCGAGACTGTCCATGACGACGTTCTTGCCCTCCCAGGACCACGCCGCCCGCGGCCGGTCCCAGTACAGCTCGATGCCGTTGCCTTCGGGGTCGTTGAAGTAGAACGCCTCGCTGACGAGGTGGTCCGCGCTGCCGGTGAAGGACTGGGGCTCGTACTGGGCCGCGGTGGCGATGGTGGCCGCCAGGGAGTGCTGGTCCTCGAAGAGGAGGGCGGTGTGGAAGAGCCCGGCCTCGCCGCGGGAAGGTAGAAACAGGTCCGGGGCAGGCGCCAGATGCACCAGCGGCTTCTGCTGGCGCCCAAGGTAGAGCCCGCCGTCCTGTTCGGCCACAGTCTCCAGGCCGAGGGCGCGCTGGTAGTAGTCGGTCATGAGCTTCATGTCGCCGACCTTGAGCATCACGGTGCCCATGGTGAGTTCGGCAGGAAGGAGGTCCTGGGTGCTGGCTTCTGCGGTCATGGCAATGCTCCATGGATTCTGTAGCCACCGGCCTTCGGCGACTCTACATAAAGATAAATTACTTGAAGCTTCAATTTATTCCAAAACTTGGACTGGCACCCGGTCTACCGGCAGCCCACGCAGCACGATATGCCGGATCCGGCGGAGCGTGGCCGGATTGCTCCGCGGATCTTCGGCCGTGACGAGGACATCAGCGCTTGCCCCTTCACCGATGGACTCCGCGCCGAGCCAGGTCCGCGCGGACCAGCTCGCGGCGTTGAGGGCGGCAGCGGCGGAAAGGCCGGCGGCGTGCAGGGCCTGGATCTCGTCCACGATCCTGCCATGGCTGATCACGCTGCCGGCGTCGGTACCGGCATAGATCGCCAGCCCGGCCTCGTGGGCTTCGAGGATCCGCTCCGCCCGGCGCTCCCACAGCGAGCGCATGTGGGCTGCGTAGCGGGGGAACTTGGCGGCCGCCCGGGCGGCGATGTCCGGGAACGTGGCGATGTTGATCAGGGTGGGCACGATCGGAACACCCTGTTCGAGGAAGCGCGGCAGGTGCCGCGGCAGCAGCCCGGTGGCGTGCTCGATGCAGTCGATCCCGGCGTCGAGCATGTCATCGAGGGTGTCTTCGGCGAAGCAGTGTGCGGTGACGCGGGCCCCCTCATCGTGGGCGGCCCGGACGGCGTCCTTGACCGTCCGGGCGGGAAAACTGGCGGCGAGATCGCCGGCGTCGCGGTCGATCCAGTCCCCCACGAGCTTGACCCAGCCGTCGCCCGCGCGGGCCTGCTTCCGCACGGCCTCGACGAGATCCTCCGGCTCGACCTCGACGGCCAGGCCCGGCAGGTAGCGCCGGGTCCTCGCGAGGTGCCGGCCCGAGCGGATGATTCGGGGAAGGTCCACGCGTTGCTGGAGCCAGCGTGTGTTGTGGACGGCGCCGGCGTCGCGGACCAGGAGCGTCCCGGCGTTGCGGTCCGCCAGGGCCTGGGATTCCGCGGTGTCCTCGGTAACGTCCCCGCCCGGGCCCAGGCCGATGTGGCAGTGTGCGTCCACGAGGCCGGGCATGACCCAGCCGTCCAGCACGAGCTCCGGCGCGGCCGCGGGCCGGCGAAAGGTCAGCCGGCCATCTACCGACCACAACCCGTAGCGGACCTGGTCCGCCGCCGTGAGGATGGGCCCGCTGAACTCGATGATGCTGGTCATGGCCTAAAGCCTAGCCCTCTGGCGGGCCGCCGCCCGCGTCACACTCGACGGCCGGCCGGAGGTGCGTGGTAGCTTCGTCTACGACCACACGGGTGCCCCTGCAGGGGCTGAGATCGGGCTGACGCGGCCTGCGACCGTTGAACCTGTCCGGGTAATGCCGGCGAAGGAAGTGAGTATTTCCGTGAACTCCCAAGTGACACAGCACAGCCCTGCCCACAATGAGTCAGCCCCCACTGGGCCAGCCCAGCACGGGTCTGCCCCAAGCCAGCCTCCGGCCCCCACACAGTCGCTGAAGTCCCACTCGCTGGCCTTCAGCACGGACCCGGAGCACGGCATCCGCGTGCCGGTGACCGAGATCGCCCTGGAACCCTCCCCGGGCGGCGTCCGGAACCCCCCGTTCCGGGTCTACCGCACTGCCGGCCCGGGCAGCGATCCGGTCCGCGGGCTGGAGCCGTTCCGCACCCCCTGGATTGAGGACAGGGCGGACACCGAACCCTACGCCGGCCGCGAACGCGAGCTGCTCGACGACGGCAAATCGGCGGTGCGCCGCGGTGCGGCGTCGGCTGAGTGGCGGGGCGGCCGGCCGGTGCCGCGCCGGGCCGTTGAGGGCAGGACCGTCACGCAGATGCGCTACGCCCGGGACGGTGTCATCACCCAGGAAATGCGGTTCGTCGCGCTGCGCGAGAACTGCGATGTGGAGCTGGTGCGCAGCGAGGTGGCCGCGGGCCGCGCGATCATTCCCAACAACGTCAACCATCCCGAATCCGAGCCGATGATCATCGGCAAGGCGTTCCTGGTGAAAATCAACGCCAATATCGGCAACTCCGCCGTGACCAGCTCCATCGCCGAGGAGGTCGACAAACTCCAGTGGGCCACGCAGTGGGGCGCGGACACCGTCATGGACCTCTCCACCGGGGACGACATCCACACCACGCGCGAGTGGATCATCCGCAACTCCCCCGTCCCCATCGGAACGGTCCCGATCTACCAGGCACTGGAGAAGGTCAACGGTGAGGCGAACGCCCTGACCTGGGAGATCTTCCGGGACACCGTGATCGAACAGTGCGAGCAGGGCGTGGACTACATGACCATCCACGCCGGCGTGCTGCTGCGGTATGTGCCGCTGACGGCCAACCGGGTCACCGGCATCGTGTCCCGCGGCGGTTCCATCATGGCCGGCTGGTGCCTGGCGCACCACCGGGAGAACTTCCTCTACACCCACTTCGACGAGCTGTGCGAGATCTTCGCACGCTACGACGTCGCCTTTTCCCTGGGCGACGGGCTGCGGCCGGGCGCGACGGCGGATGCCAACGACGCGGCACAGTTCGCCGAACTGGACACCCTGGCCGAGCTCACGCAGCGGGCCTGGGACTTCGACGTGCAGGTCATGGTGGAGGGCCCCGGGCACGTGCCCTTCCACCTCGTCCGGGAAAACGTGGAGCGCCAGCAGGAACTCTGCAAGGGCGCCCCGTTTTACACACTCGGGCCGCTCGTCACGGACATAGCACCGGGCTATGACCACATCACCTCGGCGATCGGCGCCACCGAGATCGCCCGCTATGGCACCGCGATGCTCTGCTACGTCACGCCCAAGGAACACCTCGGGCTGCCGAACAAGGACGATGTGAAGACGGGCGTGATCACTTACAAGATCGCGGCCCATGCCGCGGACCTCGCCAAGGGCCACCCCGGCGCGCACGAACGCGACGATGCCCTGTCCAAGGCAAGGTTCGAGTTCCGCTGGCGGGACCAGTTCGCGCTGTCCCTGGACCCGGTCACGGCCGAGGCTTTCCACGATGAGACGCTTCCCGCGGAGCCGGCCAAGACAGCCCACTTCTGCTCGATGTGCGGTCCGAAGTTCTGCTCCATGCGGATCAGCCAGGACATCCGGGACGAATACGGTTCAGCTGATTCGCAGGCGGCCCTGGCGCAGATGGCGGCCGGAATGCGGGCGAAGAGCAACGAGTTCCTCGCCTCGGGCGGCAAGGTCTACCTGCCGCAGCCCTCGGTGGGGGGACCCGCAGCTTCCTAGGAGGCCCGGGCGTGCTGGTGCCGGCTGACTTCGGCGATGTAGGAGCGGATGGCCCGGTCCCCTTCGGCTGAATCCTGGGGCCGGTGCCCTCCTGGTGCCGTGCGGTGCAGGGCGCCGGTCTCGCGCAGGTAGCCGGCGATTTCCTCATACAGCGGTTCCCAGCCGCCGGTCAGCACCAGGGTCGGCACGCCCGGCACGATCTGCAGCGGGGCTTCCCACGGCGGCGCCTGCAGGCGGAGCCGGCGCGCAGCCCGGAGGGCCTCCGGCGTCGTGGCCCCGGGGGCGTCCGCCGCGAACGCGCGGCGGATGAACTCCCGCTGGAAGTCGTCGTCGCTGAGGTTGTGGCGGACGTCGAAGAGCGGCTGCATCAGGGCCCGGTGCGCGGCGGTGGCCGGGAGCTCCGCGGTCAGGGACAGGCAGGCCGGTTCCACCAGGGTCAGCGACTGGACGAGGTCGGGCCGTTCGACGGCGGCCATCATCGCGGCGATCGCGCCCTGCGAATGGGCCACCACGTGGCCGCCGGCCTCGCCGCGGCCGTCGTCTGCCAGCGACGCGAGCACGATGGCGGCGTCGGCCGCGAAGTTGGATTCGAGCGGTTCCGCGACGGCGTCAAACCCGTGCCGCCGCAGGAACAGGGCGTCGTAGTCCAGCGCCATTCCGTGCTGTTTTGGCCACGCGGCGGCGCCGAAGCTGCCGTCCCCGTGGACGAAGACTACGCGCTGCTTGAACATTGTCTAACCCTATGGCACTTCAGTGCTGATGCCGCCGGCGACACAGTGCCGGCGGCCGTCAGCACTTGTGGCTACTTGCTGCCGCCGAGGAACTTGTCGAAACCCTTGGGCAGGTTCAGCTGGGACGGATCGAAGTCGCCGCCCTGCTGGCCGAACGACGCGCCGGTGGGCAGCGCCTTGGGGCCGGCGGCACGCCGGGCCTCGGCGTCGCGCAGTTCCTGCGCCGCCTTGGCCGGGTTGCCGGAGCGGGCCTTCTTCTTGGGCGCGGATTTGGCTCCCTTGCGGGCTCCGCCCCCGCCGCCCATGCCGGGCATTCCCGGCATGCCGGGCATCCCGCCGCCGGCGGCCATCTTCTTCATCATCTTCTGGGCCTGGGCAAAACGTTCCAGCAGTCCGTTGACCTCGGAGACGTGCACGCCGGAACCGCGGGCAATACGGGCCCGGCGGGAGCCGTTGATGATCTTCGGAGCCACACGCTCGTGCGGGGTCATCGAGCGGACAATGGCCTCGACGCGGTCGATCTCGCGCTCGTCGAACTGCTCCAGCTGCTGGCGGATGTTCTGCGCGCCCGGCATCATCATGAGCATCTTCTTCATGGAGCCCATGTTGCGGATCTGCTGCATCTGGGCGAGGAAGTCATCGAGGGTGAAGTCTTCCTGGTCGGCGAACTTCTTCGCCATCCGGGCGGCTTCATCCTTGTCCCAGGACTTCTCGGCCTGCTCGATCAGGGTGAGGACGTCACCCATGTCGAGGATGCGCGAGGCCATGCGGTCCGGGTGGAAGAGCTCGAAGTCGTCCACGCCTTCGCCCGTGGAGGCGAACATGACCGGCTTGCCGGTCACCGACGCGACGGAGAGCGCGGCGCCGCCGCGGGCGTCGCCGTCGAGCTTGGAGAGCACGATGCCGGTGAAGTTGACGCCCTCATCGAAGGCCAGGGCCGTGTTGACGGCGTCCTGGCCGATCATGGAGTCGATCACGAACAGGACTTCGTTCGGGACGATCGCGCGGCGGATCTGGCGCGCCTGCTCCATCATGTCGGCGTCGACGCCGAGACGGCCGGCGGTGTCCACGATCACGACGTCGTGGAGGGTGCGCTTGGCTTCCTCGACGCCGGCGCGGGCGACGGCGACAGGGTCGCCGGCAGGGTGGTCCAGCTCGGTGGACGTGGCGCCCGGGTGCGGGGCGAAGACGGGCACGCCGGCGCGCTGGCCGACCACCTGCAGCTGGGTGACGGCGTTGGGGCGCTGGAGGTCGCAGGCCACCAGCATCGGGCTGTGGCCCTGGGACTTGAGCCACTTGGACAGCTTGCCGGCCAGGGTGGTCTTGCCGGCGCCCTGGAGGCCGGCCAGCATGATGATGGTGGGTCCGGTCTTCGCCAGGCGGATCCGGCGGGTCTCGCCGCCGAGGATCTCGACGAGTTCCTCGTTGACGATCTTCACGATCTGCTGGCTCGGGTTCAGCGCCCCGGAGACCTCGGCACCGAGGGCACGCTCGCGCACGCGGCCGGTGAACTCCCGGACCACGGGCACAGCGACATCGGCGTCCAGGAGGGCACGCCGGATCTCGCGGACTGTGGCGTCAACGTCCGCCTCGGTCAGGCGGCCCTTGCCACGCAGATTCTTGAAGGTTGCTGTCAACCGGTCAGAGAGTGAATTGAACACGCGCCGTGCACTTCTTTCAGTGGATCTACAGGTGGCGGCCGGTGCGGCACGCCAGCGTCGCGACTGGTATTCGCCTGGACGAACCGCCTCGACAACAGGACTCGACTATCTAGGGTACCAAGATGCGCCTTCAAGATGGCATGCTGGCGTAGGTGACCAGCCAAACAACTGTAAAAACCCTGCTCATCCTGGGCGCTTCCGGCGATCTCACCGGAAGGCTCCTGTTACCGGGGCTTGCCCGCCTGGTGTCCCGGGGCCGCGCCGACGGCCTCACCCTGGCGGGAGCGGGATCGGACCCCTGGACGCCGGAGCAGTGGCTTGGCCGGATCGAGGAGTCCTTCGCGGACGAGGACTCCAAGGCCGACGCCCACGGCAAGCGGGAGCTCAAGCGGATCCGCAAGGAGAGCACCTACCACCAGCTCGATGTCACGGCCAAGGGCCAGCTCGCCGGGCTCCTGGCGCAACTGGAGGGGCCCGTGGCGGTCTACTTCGCCCTGCCGCCGCGGGTCAGCCAGCTCGCTTGCGAGGCCCTGGCGCCGGAGGACGTGCCCGCCGGCACCCGGCTGGTCATGGAGAAGCCGTTCGGCTCCGACGAGCAGTCGGCGCGCCACCTGAACAAGACGCTGGCCGCGCTGGTCCCGGAAGACCACATCCACCGCGTGGACCACTTCCTCGGCAAGGCAACGGTCCTGAACATCCTTGGCCTGCGCTTCGCGAACACGTTCCTGGAGCCGGTGTGGAACCGGCAGAACATCGAAAAAATCGAGATCATCTTCGACGAGGACCTCGCCCTCGAAGGCCGCGCCCGCTACTACGACGGCGCCGGGGCGCTCCGCGACATGATCCAAAGCCACCTGCTTCAGATCATGGCCCTCATGGCAATCGAGCCGCCGGCATCCGTGGACGAACGCGATCTCCGCGATGCCGTGGCCACCGTACTGCGGGCCAGCAGCATCAAGGCCCCCTACCGCCAAAGCAGCCGCCGGGCCCGGTACACGGCGGGTTCGATCAACGGCCGGGACATTCCGGACTACGCCAAGGAGGAGGGCGTGGACGCGTCCAGGGGTACTGAAACCCTCGCCGAGGTGCAGGTGGAGATCGACAACTGGCGCTGGCAGGGCGTGCCGTTCATCCTGCGCTCGGGCAAGGCGCTGGGTACGAAACGCAAGGAGGCCGTGGTGACCTTCCGGCCGGTGCCGCACCTTCCGAAGGGGTTCACCGGTGTGGACGCCCCCAACCAGCTGCGGATCGGCTTTGGCCCGGACACGCTGCAGTTCGACGTCGACGTGAACGGACCGGGCAATGTCCTGAGCCTGGACCGGGCCACGCTGCAGGCCGAACTGAGCGCCTCCGAACTCCTCCCCTACGGTGAAGTGCTCGAGGGCGTGCTGACCGGGGATCCGCTGCTCTCGGTGCGGGCGGACACGGCCGAAGACTGCTGGCGCATCCTGGCGCCGGTGCTGAAATCCTGGACCGCCGGACATGTCCCGCTGGAGGAATATCCGGCCGGGACCCCGGGGCCGGAGGGCTGGCCGGCCTAGATTCGTCCCGGCAGGGCCCGCGCGGATCCGGCGGTGCGCCGGTGCCGACACAGCAGCAACGACACAGCGGGCCGGATACCTTCTCGGGTATCCGGCCCGCTGTGTCAGTGCCGCGTCAACGCCGCTGTGTCTGTTGGCTCTAGCGGCATGGAGCGGGGGCAGCTAGATCGCTGCCGAACCACGCTCTCCGGTACGGACCCTGACAGCTTCGAACACATCCATCGTCCAGACTTTGCCGTCGCCGGCCCGGCCGGTGTTGGAACTGGCGATGATGACATCCAGGATGTCGTCCGCCTGTTCGTCGGTGGCCAGGACTTCCACCCGGATCTTTGGCAGCAGGTCCACGTTGTACTCGGCCCCGCGGTACACCTCGGTGTAGCCGCGCTGCCGGCCGTAGCCGCTGGCTGCGCTGACCGTGAGGCCCTGCACACCGTAGGCTTCCAGGCCTTCGCGAATAGCCTCAAGCTTTTCCGGTCGGACGATTGCCGTGATCAGTTTCATGCCCCCACACTTTCCTTGCCCGTTGCGTTCTGCTTGCCGTTGGACGCGGCGTCCACCGGCACTTCGGCGGCTGTGCCTTCCTCCTGCGGCTCGCCGCCCATCGGCTTGCCCGTGATCAGTTCGTGCAGCGGCTGGAAGCTGCCGCCGTGCCCGCCGACGCCGAACTCGTAGGCGGTCTCTGCGTGCAGGCTCAGGTCCACACCGACAACTTCCTGTTCCTGGGAAACCCGGAAGCCCATGAGCTTGTGGATCGGGAAGGCAATGATGAAGGTCATCACGGCGGTGAAGACGATGGCCATCATTGCCGCGAGGGTCTGGGCGACCAGCTGCGTGGTGCCGCCGCCGTAGAACAGGCCTGCGGCGCCCTGGGTCGGGGTGGCAAGGAAGCCGATTGCGACCGTGCCGACAACACCGGAGACGAGGTGGACGCCGACGACGTCGAGCGAGTCGTCGTAGCCGAACTTGAACTTCAGGCCGACGGCGAGCGCCGAGGCCACACCGGCCACGACGCCGAGGGCGATCGCACCCAGCGGGGAGACGTTGGCGCAGGCCGGGGTGATGGCGACCAGGCCGGCCACCACGCCGGAGGCGGCACCGAGGGAGGTCGGGTGGCCATCGCGGAAGCGTTCCACGGCGAGCCAGCCGAGCATGGCGGCGGCCGGGGCGGCCAGGGTGTTGATCCAGATCAGGCCGGCCTGCTCCACCGTCGCGGCGGCACCGGCGTTGAAGCCGAACCAGCCGAACCACAGGATTGCGGCACCGAGCATGACGAACGGAATGTTGTGCGGGCGGTGGTTCGGGTCCTTGCCGAAGCCCTTGCGGTTACCGATGATCAGGACCAGGATGAGGCCCGCGACGCCGGCGTTGATGTGGACCACGGTGCCGCCGGCGAAGTCGATGACCGGCGCGAACGTCTGGCCGAACCAGCCATTCGCGGAGAAGAGTCCGCCGCCCCAGACCATGAAGGCCATCGGCGCGTAGACCAGGGTCGCCCAGATGGGGGTGAAGACCACCCATGCGGAGAACTTGGCGCGGTCGGCGACCGCACCGGAAATCAGGGCCACCGTGATGATCGCGAAGGTGGCCGCGTAGCCGACTTTGAGCAGGTCGGCCGGTTCGGTGAAGTTGTGCAGGCCGAAGTGGCTGAACGGGTTGGCGAAGATCTGGTAGAAGTTGTCTTCGTTGGTCGTAGCCATCGAAGCGCCCCACAGGATCCACATGATCCCGACGGTTCCAATGGCGACGAAGCTCATCATCATCATGTTCAAAGCCGACTTGGCGCGGGTCATGCCGCCGTAGAAGAATGCCAGGCCCGGGGTCATGAACAGCACGAGTGCCGCGGCGACCAGGAGCCAAACGAGACCTGCGGTGAGTTCCATGGTCTACGTCCTCTCTTGCTATTAGGTGCGGAGTAGTCCGCCGGTCCCAACGCATTTATTTGCGTTCTAGAAAGAGTTTCGCGGGGCAGTGTTTCGCTGGCGGAGGATTTACATTGCCGGGTTGTTACAAGAACCTCCCGGACGTAAATGGTGCATCTCACACTTGTTACGGTTATGTTTCAGCGGATTATTCCCGCACTTGTTGGACCCGCCGCCAGCCGGCACCGCATCTTCCCAAGGACGAACGCATTATGAGCAAGACCTCCCGCCCCGCCGGCGACGCCGCAGCCAAGGTCCCTTCCCGGGCTGCGGGCCGTTCCCGGCTGCCCCGGGACATCAAGGTGATGCTGGTGGCGGCCTTCCTGATTGCGATCGGCTTCGGCCTCGTGGCACCGGTTCTGCCCCAGTTCGCCACCACGTTCGACGTCGGGGCGACCGCGGCGGCGGTGATTGTGAGCATCTTCGCTTTCATGCGGCTCGTCTTCGCACCGGCCGGCGGTGCCCTGATCGTGAAGCTGGGCGAACGTCCGGTCTATGTGGCCGGGCTGCTGATCGTCGCGGCGTCCACGGCCGCCTGTGCTTTCGCCCAGAATTACTGGCAGCTGCTGGTCTTCCGCGGCCTCGGCGGGGCTGGTTCGGTGATGTTCACGGTGGCGTCCATGGCGCTCGTGGTCCGGCTCGCGCCGCCGGAAAGCCGCGGCCGGGTCTCCGGGGCCTATGCCTCCGCCTTCCTGATCGGCAACGTCTGCGGCCCCATCGTCGGCGGGATGCTCGCCGGCTTCGGATTGAGGGTGCCGTTCCTGGCCTACGCGGCGGCCCTGGTGCTGGCCGCCGTCGTGGTGCAAACCCAGCTCAGCCATGTCCCCGCCGCCTCGCGGCAGCCCGGCGCCACGGCCCCGGCGATGGAACTGAAGGACGCGCTGCGGGACAGCGCCTACCGCGCCGGCCTGTTTTCGAGCTTTGCCAACGGCTGGGCCACCTTCGGGGTGCGGATGGCCACAGTGCCGCTCTTCGCCGTCGTGGCGCTCGGCGCCGGTCCCGAATCGGCCGGCTGGGCCCTGGCGGTGTTTGCGGGCGGCAACGCGGTGGCACTGACGTTTTCCGGCCGGCTCGCGGACAGCCTGGGCCGCAAGCCGCTCCTGCTGGCCGGGCTGCTGGTCACCGGCACCGCCACGGCGGCCATCGGGTTCACGCACCAGCTGCCCTGGTTCCTGCTCGCCTCCGCTTGCGCCGGGATCGGCTCCGGGCTGCTGGGACCGGCCCAGCAGGCTGCCATCGCCGATGTGATCGGCAACGAGCGCTCTGGCGGCCGCGTCCTGGCCGTCTTCCAGATGGCCTCGGACAGCGGCGCGATTGTCGGACCGGTGGTGGCCGGGCTGCTGGCGGACCGCCTCGGTTACGGCTGGGCTTTCGGGGTCACGGGCGGCATACTCCTGGCCGCCGCCGCCGTGTGGTTGCCGGCCCGCGAAACGTTCCGCCGGCCGGCCCCGGACCGCGCCTGACCTGCGGCGTTGCCGCCACCGGTCCGCCGGGCACGTGCCTCAGCCATGACCTTGTCCCGGACCGTGCACGGGACGCTGTCCAGGACCTTCCGGTCAGCGTCGGCCGCCGCCCTTGGCTAAGCTGGGGGCACGTGCTACAAACTTCCGGAGGTAATCCCCCATGGCCAAATTCGACTCTTCCCCCGGGAAAGCCGAAAGCCCCGACCCCGCCCAACCCGCCGACGCGGGAGCCGACGCGCGAGCCAACACAGGAGCCAACGCAGGAAAGAGCGCGGGCAACAGGAAGCGCGCAGGGCTGATCGCCGGCGCAGGAATTGTCGCCGTCGCCGCAGCAGTACTGGTTCCCCTCGCCCTCGGAAACCCGACCCCGGCACCGCCGGCCGCTTCTTCCCCCGCCGCCCAGTCAGCCCCGGCACCCGCCCCGGCCGAGGTGGGACCGCCCGTCACCTATTACGCACAGCCGGGTCCGCCGGCCGGCTCGCCGCTGGAAAAGGTTGAGCCCCTCAAGGTCGATGTCTCCAATGACCTCGTGGGCACCTCCCTGAACAAGGGCATGACCGGAATTTCCCTGGAGGCCACGGATCTGGCCGATCCCGACCTCAGCAGCGACAACACGTCGATGGTCAAGCTGCTCAAGGAGATCGACCAGCCGGTCCTGCGTTTCGGCGGCAACGCCGTGGACCGGCGCTTTTTCTGGACCTCCAGCGGCGAGGCCGTCCCCGCCGACTACAAGGGCGACAAGACGCACCCGGTCAAGGCCGTGGGCCCGGCAGACCTGGTCCGGCTCAAGACCCTGCTGGACGCCGGCGACGCCAGGGTCAGCCTCACAGTGGATCTGGGCCACTACAACCCGGCGCGGGCTGCGGATATGGCCAAGAACGCCTCGGCGATCCTCGGCGACCGGCTGCTGAGCATCACCGTGGGCAATGAGCCCAACGGCTTCGTGTTCAACGATGTGAAGTCCGGCAGCGGCTACAGCCTGGATCAGTACATTCGGGAATTGAAGGACTACGCCAACGCGATCTATGCAGTGGCGCCGAACGTGCCCATCTCCGGCCCGGGCGCGTACGACCAAAAGTGGTGGCAGCCGTTCGTCGATGCGGACCTCCCGCAGAAGAAAATCCTGACGTTCCACCACTACCCGCTCTCCAACTGTGACGGCGGCCTGCCCCAGGACTCGCCTACGTTGGCAAACGCGATGAGCCGAACGATGCATGACCGTGCCGTCAACTACCAGAAGGCGGCCCTCGCGGTGGGTCAGGCCGCGGGCCTGGAAACCTGGATTCCGGAAACCGGGATCTCGGCCTGCCCCGGCTCCAATGAGACCTCCCGTACCCACGCATCTGCGCTGTGGGCGGCAGACTATGCCCTCACCGCCGCCCAGCTGGGCATCACCCGAATCGGCTTCCACAGCTCGTTGCTGACGTGCAAAGGCGGCCCGCCCCTGTCCGCCATCTGCAGCGCCGGAGCCTACCCGTTCGGCAATGGCCAGATGTCCGGCCGGGCCAACTTCTTCGGCATCTCCATGGTGGCCGAGCTCGAGGCCGGCAAGTTCATGAAAGTGAACAGCTCCGGCGGCGGCCCGGCGTTCAGCTATGCGCTGCAGAACGCGGACGGCAGCACCAGCGTGGTGATCGTCAACGAAAACAACCCCGAAAAGTCCGCGCAGACTTTAGTCACCTTGAACCTGCCGGGCAAACCGGTCACCGGGACCATGACCCAGCTCAGCGGCCCCAGCTACGCAGCCGAAAACCAGACTGTCATCGACGGCGCCAAGACCGAGCCCAAGCCCCTCGCCAAGCGCGCCACGGTGCCGGGGTTCGCGTACAAGTCCCAGACCCAGCAGTTCAAGCTGACGGCCGGCACAGTGACGGTCCTGACCTTCAAGTACTAGCCACTCGAACAAGGAGTGCCCCGGTCCTGTCTGAACTGGCCAGACAGGACCGGGGCACTCTTTTCGTTGGGGTGCGTGCTAGTTCAGCAGCGCGTCCACGAAACCTTCGGCGTCGAACGGCGCGAGGTCGTCGGCGCCTTCGCCCAGCCCGATCAGCTTCACCGGGACTCCGAGGGATTTCTGGATGGCGACGACGATGCCGCCCTTGGCGGTGCCGTCCAGCTTGGTCAGGACGATTCCGGTGATGTTCACGACCTCGGAGAACACCCGGGCCTGGTTGAGTCCGTTCTGGCCGGTGGTGGCGTCCAGGACCAGCAGCACCTCGTCCACCTCGGCCAGCTTTTCGATGACCCGCTTGACCTTGCTGAGCTCGTCCATGAGGCCCACCTTGTTCTGCAGGCGCCCCGCGGTGTCGATCATGACGACGTCGACTTCCTGGTCGATGCCGGCCTTGACGGCCTCGTAGGCCACCGAGGCCGGGTCCGCGCCGTCGATGTCCGACTTCACGGTGGGCACGCCGACGCGCTGGCCCCACGTGGCCAGCTGCTCGGCGGCGGCGGCGCGGAAGGTGTCCGCCGCGCCCAGCAGCACGTCCTTGTCCTCGGCCACGAGCACGCGGGCCAGCTTGCCCACGGTGGTGGTCTTGCCAACGCCGTTGACGCCGACAACCATCATGACGGCGGGCTTGTCGCCGTGGCGCTCGACGTTCAGGCTCCGGTCCATGGTCGGATCCACGAGCTTGATGAGTTCCTCCCGGAGCAGGGCCTTGACGTGCTCAGGGTCCCGCGTGCCCATCACCTTGACGCGTTCGCGGAGCGAGTCCACGAGCTGCATGGTCGGTTCGGTGCCGAGATCGGCCAGCAGCAGGGTTTCCTCGACCTCATCCCAGACGTTTTCATCGATCTTGTCCGCCGAGAGCAGGGCCAGGAGCCCCTTGCCCAGGATGTTGTTGGACTTGACCAGCCGCTCGCGCAGCCGCATCAGCCGCCCGGCCACCGGCAGCGGGGTTTCCACCGGGACGGTTTCCAGCCCGGCTGCGTCGTCCGGAACTTCGAGGGTTGGTTCTTCGAGTTCGACGCCGTCCGGCGAGGTCCGTGCCGGTGCCGGCGCCTGCGCGGGACGGTCCTCCACAAGGGTTCCGGCTCCCGGGGCCTGCACGGGGTCGTTTGCGTCACGCGGGCCGGTGTAGGTCTTGGCGCTCTTCCGGGTCTTCATGAGCACCGGGATCAGCACACCGAGGACCACCAGGACAGCGAAAATGGGCAGAATGATGGGGAGGATATCGTTCACTCCCCTAGCTTCTCACAAACCCCAAATGGGCCGTGGCCAGCGCTTTTGTTGCGCGCGGACGCCGTCGTGCCGGGACCTGGACGTTTGCCTAGATCTCCGCACTGAGCCGCTGGCTGATCACCGTGGAGACGCCGTCGCCGCGCATTGTGACGCCATAGAGGGCGTCGGCGACTTCCATGGTGCGTTTCTGGTGCGTGATGACGATCAGCTGGCTGGATTCGCGGAGTTCTTCGAAGATGGTGATGAGCCGGCCCAGGTTGGTGTCATCAAGCGCGGCCTCGACCTCGTCCATGACGTAGAAGGGAGAGGGCCGTGCCTTGAAGATGGCCACCAGCAGCGCCACGGCCGTCAGGGAGCGTTCGCCGCCGGAAAGCAGCGAGAGCCGCTTGATTTTCTTGCCGGCCGGGCGGGCTTCGACCTCGATGCCGGTGGTGAGCATGTCGGTGGGGTCGGTCAGGACCAGCCGGCCCTCGCCGCCGGGGAACAGCCGGGCGAAGACGCGGACAAACTGCCGGGAGGTGTCCTCGAACGCCTCGGCGAAGACCTTCTGGACGCGGTCGTCGACTTCCTTGATGATGTCCAGCAGGTCTTTGCGGCTGGACTTCAGGTCTTCGAGCTGGCTGCTGAGGAACTGGTGGCGCTCCTCAAGCGCGGCGAACTCCTCGAGCGCCAGCGGGTTGACCTTCCCCAGGGCCGCGAGGTCGCGTTCGGCGCGCTTGAGCCGTTTTTCCTGTTCCGCACGGACGAAGGGCTTGCCGTCGGAAATCTCGCGTCCGTCCTCGTCCACCGGGGCGCGCAGTGCGGCCCATTTGTCCGCCGAGTCGCCGGCAGGGACCGGGACGGGCAGGTCCGGTCCGTAGTCGGCCACGAGCTGCCCGGCAGTCAGCCCGAGCTCCTCCACACTCTTCAGTTCCAGCGCCTCGATCCGCAGCCGCTGCTGCGTGCGGGCGAGCTCGTCGCGGTGCACGGAGTCGGTGAGTTCGGCCAGTTCTCGGGCCAGCGCGTCGTTGCCGCTGCGGACCCCGGCCAGTTCAAGGTCCATGGCGTCCTTGCGTTCCTCGGCACTGTCCCGCTCGCGGCGCGCCAGTTCCACGGACACGTCGATGAATCCGATGACCTGCTGCACGGCGACGGCGACGGCGGCGGCGCGCCGGGCCTGGAGCCGGCGCCGGCGGGCCCGTTCGGCGGCTTCCTCGCGGGCGCGGCGTTCGGTGGCGGCGGCCCGTTCCAGCGACGCCGCCCGGTTGCGGGTGGCCGTGAGCTGTTCCTCGGCACTGCGCAGGGCGAGCCTGGCCTCCATCTCGGCCGTGCGGGCCAGCGAGGCGGCCAGGGCCAGGGCATCCCGGTGCTCCGGGGAAGGTTCCTGCTCCGCGGGGGCCTCTGAGGCCGCGGCGAGCCGGGCCGCCACCGCTTCCAGCGCACCTTGTTCGCTGACAATCTGGGCCTCAGCCCTGGCCAGGGAGGCGGCCAGCCGCTCACTTTCGGCGACGGCGCTGCGCAGCACCGCGTTCAGGTGGCCCAGGCGTTCGGCGACGGCCGCGAGTTTCGCGTCGGAATCGTGGAGTTTCGCGAGGGCCGCGTCGGCACGGTCCTGGGCTTCAGCGCGCCGGGTCCGGGCGGTGGAGAGTGCGAAGCGGTTGCGTTCGAGCGCGGCGGTGACGGCGGCCAGCTTCGACGCGGCGTCGTCGACGGCGGCCTGGACTTCCAGCAGCGACGGCGCCGACGCGGACCCGCCGGTCACGGTCAGCGCCGTGAAGACGTCCCCGGTCCGGGTCACGGCGGTCAGCTCGGGACGCGCGGCGATCAGCTGCGCCGCGGCATCCAGGTCCTCGACGACGGCGATGCCGGCCAGCAGGGCGGGCAGCGGCAGGCCGGCTGCGTCCGGTGCCGCAGCCGACACAAGATCCACAAGATCCACAGCCCAGCGCGCGCCCGCGGGAAGCGTGCTGCCGCCGGCTAATGCATCAGCCGAAAGCGCATCGGCCACCGGCGGCGGGGACCCGGCCGGGGGGCCGGCCAGCAGCAGCGCGGCACGGCCGGCGTCGTCCGCGCGCAGCAGCCGCACGGCAGCGGCGGCCGCCTGCTGGTCCCGGACCACCACGGCGTCGGACGCGCTGCCGAGTGCGGCGGCGACGGCGGCCTCGAATCCGGGATCCACGGTGATCATGGATGCCAGCGATCCCAGGACCCCGTCGGCCAGGTCCCCGGCTGCGGCGCCGAGCACATGCCCGGAGCCGTCTTTGCGGTTCAGGCCCAGCTGGAGGGCATCGCGGCGGGCCATAAGGGCGCCACGTTCCCGCTCGCCTTCGCGCTCGGCCGCCTTCAGGGCGTCAATTTCGGCGATGATGGTTTCGAGGGCCTCGCTCGCGGCCTCGTAATCGGCGTCGAGCGATTCCTCGCCGTCCTCGACCCCTGCGACCTGCGCTTCCAGGGCCGTGAACTCGCTGTGCGCCTGGCGTCGGCGCTCCTCGCCGGCCTTTTGCGATTCGCGGAGACGGCCGAGCTCGGACTGGGCAGACTCGACACGGGACCGTGCCGCGCCGACCTGCCCGGCGAGCTTGGCCAGGCCTTCACGCCGGTCCGCGGCGGCCCGGAGCAGGGCCGCGAGCCGCTTGTCCTCGGCGGCGGCGGCCTGTTCGGCGTCGTGTTTGGCGGCTGTCGCGGCGTCCAGGGCCTCGGTGCGGTCCAGGATCTGCCGTTCCAGCCCGGCCTGCTCGTCGCGGACGCGGGCGGCCTGCTGCTCCAGCTGGTCCGGGTCCCGGCCGGTGTCCGGAACCACATCCGCGGCGCCGAGCAGGCGGCGGCGTTCCTCGGCGAGCGAGCCGAGGGAACGGAGCCGTTCGCGCCCGGTGGAGAGCGAATACCAGTTCTCCCGCGCGGCGTTCAGCGCGGGCGTGGCCTCGGCTGCGAGCCCTTCGAGGACGGCCTGGCGCTGCCGCCCCGCCTCGAGGTCGCGTTCGACGACGGCGCGGCGTGCCTTGAGCGCCGATTCATCCGCCACGTCCTGCGCCAGCGCGGACTGCAGCGCAACGAGGTCGTCGGCCAGGAGCCGTGAGCGGGCGTCACGGACCTCGAACTGGACGCTCTGGGCGCGCCGGGCCACCTCGGCCTGTTTGCCCAGCGGGGTCAGCTGCCGCCGGATTTCGCCGGTGAGGTCGCTGAGCCGGGACAGGTTGGCCTGCATGGCTTCGAGTTTGCGGACCGTCTTTTCCTTGCGGCGGCGGTGTTTGAGGATGCCGGCGGCCTCCTCGATGAAGCCGCGCCGGTCCTCGGGGGTGGCGTGCAGGACCTTGTCCAGCTGGCCCTGGCCGACAATCACGTGCATCTCGCGGCCCAGCCCCGAATCGGAGAGCAGCTCCTGGATATCGAGCAGCCGGCATCCCGCGCCGTTGATGGCGTATTCCGAGCCGCCGGTCCGGAACAGCGTGCGCGAGATCGTGACCTCGCTGTATTCGATCGGGAGGGCGCCGTCGCTGTTATCGATGGTCAGCGAGACGTGCGCCCGGCCCAGGGGCGGCCGGCCCGAGGTGCCGGCAAAGATCACGTCTTCCATCTTGCCGCCGCGGAGGGTCTTGGCTCCCTGTTCGCCCATGACCCAGGCCAGCGCGTCCACCACGTTGGATTTGCCCGAGCCGTTGGGGCCCACCACGGCGGTGACGCCCGGTTCGAATTCAAAGGTCGTCGCTGAGGCGAACGACTTGAATCCCCGGACGGTCAGACTTTTCAGGTGCAAGGCGCTTCGGTTCTCCTGGTCGGCGGACTGGCCCGCTGTGTCCGACGAAAGCATGATTCGGACGGACGCGGGGGGTTCGGGGCGGCCCCGGATACATACAATCTACTGCGCATCTGCGGCCATTCCGCGCAGAACCAGCGCGAAGCCGCCGCAGATGGCGGAGGCCGCATATGCGGGAATTGACCTGCACGGGGCATAGTTAAGCTCTCGGGCTTGTGAGCGGCCACCGCCGGAGCGCAGGACGGACATGAACAGGGGCTTGAATTGGTAGGCAATGCAACATTCCGGCACAGCAACACCGCTCTACTTTCGGTAAGCAGCGTCGAAGCTCCGACGATCGTCAGTTCCATGGATTTCGACCGCAGGCTGGCTTCGACCCTGCGGCGGCTGAGGGTCCCCCCGAAACTGCTCGAACGGGTCGCGGGCATCACGCACCGGCGCTGGTGGGCCCCCGGGACATCGTTCGACGACGCAGCCATCGAGGCGGGTGCAAAGGCCCTGGCCGAGTCCGGCATCGAAGCGTCCGAGATTGGCCTGCTGATCAACACCTCCGTGACGCGGCGCAACCTCGAACCGTCCGTCGCGGTAAAGATCCATCACGGACTGCGCCTGCCTTCGTCGGCCATGAACTTTGATCTGGCCAACGCCTGCCTTGGATTCGTCAACGGCATGACCCTGGCGGCCAACATGATCGACTCCGGCCAGATCAAGTACGCGATGATCGTCAACGGTGAAGACGCCCAGGCAACGCAGGAGGCCACCCTGGCCCGGCTGCAGCGGCCCGAGACGACCCGCGAGGACTTCAACCGCGAGTTCGCCACACTGACGCTCGGCTCCGGAGCGGCTGCGGCCGTCCTGGGCCCGGCGGACGAGCACCCCGGGGCGCACCGGGTCCTCGGCGGCGTGATGCGTGCCGGCACCGAGCACCATGAACTGTGCGTGGGCAGCATTGACGGCATGGCCACCGACACCAAAGGCCTGCTCGACGGCGGCCTGCAGCTCGTGGTCGATGCCTGGCACGAGGCCCAGCCGGAGTGGGACTGGGCCTCGATGGACCGGTACGTCACGCATCAGGTGAGCAATGCCTATACCCAGGCCATCATCAACGCCATTGACCTGGACCCGGACAAGGTGCCGATCACGTTCCCGCACTGGGGCAATGTGGGCCCGGCCTCCCTCCCCATGACCCTCGCGGCCGAAGCGCAGACTCTCGCCGCCGGGGACCGCGTGCTGTGCATGGGCGTCGGTTCCGGCCTGAACACCGCCATGGTGGAAATCGTTTGGTAGCCGCCGACTGGCCCGGCGTCGACCCCGAATGGTCGCGCGAAATCGATGTGGCTTCCACCTCCGCCGCGGATGAGCCCGGCACCGTGCGCCGCTGGCACCTGCTGGACAACGGTGCCCAGCTCGCGCGCCGCGGCCTGACACCTGCCGGCACCCTGCTGTGCGTGCATGGCAACCCGACGTGGTCCTACCTGTGGCGGACCCTGCTGGCCGCCGGATCCGACCCCGCACATCCGTGGCGCGTGGTGGCCGTGGACCAGCTGGATATGGGCTTCTCCGAGCGCACCGGCACGTTCCGGCGCCTGGAGGACCGGATCAACGACCTGGGCGACCTCACCGCGGCGCTCGGCCTGGACGGCCCGGTCGTCACCGTCGGCCACGATTGGGGCGGCGTGATCAGCCTGGGCTGGGCCGTGGCCCATCCGCAGCAGCTCGCTGGCGTCGTGCTGACCAACACAGCCGTGCACCAGCCCTCCGGCGCCCGCATCCCGCCTGCACTGCGGCTTGCCTTGCACCCTGCCGTGCACCGCTGGGGAACGACGGGGACGGACACCTTCCTGCGCGTGACGCATGCCCTGGCCCACCCGCCGCTCGCCCCGGATGTCCGCGGTGCCTTCATGGCCCCCTACCGCGGCGCCGGCCGCCGCGCCGGCGTGGGGAACTTTGTCGCGGACATTCCCGCCGACGCGTCCCACCCCAGCTTTCCGACGCTCAGCCGCGTCGCGGAAGGGGTGCGCGGGCTGAGGGTTCCGGCCCTGCTGCTCTGGGGCCCGCGCGATCCGATCTTTTCCGACCGGTACCTCAAGGACCTCATCGGCCGGCTGCCGGACGCGAAAGTTCACCGCTTCGAGGGTGCCGGCCACCTGGTCGCGGAAGACAGGGACATCGCCGCGCCCGTCTTCGAGTGGCTGGCCGGGTGCGGCCCGGACAGCGGGCCGGCCAACGAACTGGCCGACGGCCCGGCCGACGACGCGATGCTGGAATTCGGGACGGGGCCCCTGAAGCCCGGCGCAGGGGTTCCGCCCCTTTGGGCGCCCCTCGCCGAGCTGGCGGCGGGACCAGCGGCCGGGGATACCGCCGTCGCGGAAATGGCCACGGACGGCAGCGTCGCCCGCTCGCTCAGCTGGCAGGAGCTCGAACAGGACATCGCCGCCCTCGCGGCGGGCCTGCAGGACATCGGTGTAGGGAACGGCACCCGGGTGAGCCTGATGGTTCCCCCGGGCGTGGACCTGACCGTGGTCCTCTACGCCTGCCTGCGGCTCGGCGCGGTGGTCATCGTGGCCGACGCCGGCCTGGGCACCCGCGGCCTGAGCCGTGCGGTGAAGGGCGCCACCCCGGACTTCCTCATCGGAATCGACAAGGCCCTGGCGGCCGCCTCGGTACTTGGCTGGCCGGGACGGCGCATCAGCGTGCGGGACCTGCCGGCCCGGCGCCGCCGGCTCCTCGCCGTCGAGACCTCCCTGGCTGCCCTTGCCCGCCACGGAGCCGGCCTCAGCCCCGGACTCCCTCGCCCGGGCACGGCCCCGGTTCCGGACCCGGACGCCCCCGCAGCCGTGCTGTTCACCTCCGGTTCCACCGGGCCCGCCAAGGGCGTGGTCTACACGCACCGGCGGCTGGCGGCGATGCGCGATGCCGTGGCCGCGACGCTGGAGATCCGCCCGGGCGCACGCCTGGTGGCGGGCTTCGCGCCGTTCGCCCTGCTGGGACCGGCGCTCGGAGCCGTTTCGGTGACGCCCGCCATGGACGTCACCGCCCCCCGCACCCTGACGGCCAGCGCGCTGGCGCACGCCGCAGCAGCCATCAACGCCACGGTGGTCTTCGCCTCCCCCGCGGCGCTGCGCAACGTCCTGGCCACCCGGGCCGGCCTGAGCCGGGCCGGGCACGAGGCCCTGGGGCGCGTGGAGCTGCTGCTCTCCGCCGGCGCGCCGGTCCCTGAAGCCCTTCTCGCAGAGGTGCAGCGGCTGCTGCCGCGGGCCTCGCTGCACACCCCGTACGGGATGACCGAGGCGCTGCCCGTCACGGACATCAGCCTCGAACAGATCCGTGCCGCCGCGGCCGACGCCGCCGCCGGAACCATGGCAGGCGCCGGCAACGGCGTGTGCGTGGGCCGGCCGGTGCAGGGCGCCCACGTGGCCATCATCCCGCTGGCCGCGGACGGCACCGCACCCGGGAACGAGCCCGTCAGGGAGGCCGGAGTGAGCGGGGAGATCCTCATCAGCGCCCCGCACGTGAAAGAAGCCTACGACCGGCTCTGGCTAACCCAGCGCGAGAGCGTCCGCACGGCCGGATGGCACCGCACCGGCGACGTGGGGCACCTCGACGCCGCCGGCCGGCTCTGGGTGGAAGGACGCCTCGTGCACGTCGTGACGGCCCCGGGCGCCGTGGTGACGCCGGTGGGCGCCGAGCAGGCCATCGAACGACTGGACGACGTCGGGATGGCAGCCGTCGTCGGGGTCGGTCCGTCCGGGACCCAGGCTGTCGTCGCCGTCGTCGAAACCGTTCCGCCGGTCCGCCGGGCCGGTCTGGCCGCGCCTCAGCTGGCGGGCCGCGTCCGGGACGCCGCCCGCGCGGCAGGGGTCAGCGTCTCCGCCGTGCTCGCTGTCCCCTCCCAGCCGACCGACATCCGCCACAACGCCAAGATCGACAGGAGCCGCCTGGCCCGGTGGGCTTCGGCGGTGCTGGCCGGCGGCCGTCCGGGCACGCCATGAGGGTCCTCGTCACCGGCGCCAGCGGACTGCTCGGCGGGGAAGTCGCGCGGCTGCTGGTGCGGCAGGGCCACGCCGTCAGCACGTTCCAGCGCCGCCCCTCCGGCGTCGACGGCGCCACGGACCTCCAAGGGTCCGTTACTGACGAGGCCGCCGTGCGCCGCGCCGTCTCCGGCGCCGAGGGCGTCATCCACCTGGCCGCGAAGGTCTCCTTCACCGGCCGCGCCGCGGAGTTCGACGAGGTCAATGTCGAAGGCACGCGCCGCCTGCTCCGGGCCGCCCGCGAGGCCGGTGTGCGGGAGCTGGTGTTTGTCTCCTCCCCGTCCGTGGCCAATTCCGGGGCCGCCATCGCCGGGCTGGGCGCCGAGGCGGCGGACCCGGTCCGCGCGCACGGTGACTACTCCCGCACGAAGGCCGAGGCCGAACTGCTGGCGCTGGCCGCGGACTCGCCGGGTTTCCGGGTCACGGCGGTGCGCCCGCACATCGTCTGGGGCCCGGGTGACACGCAGCTGGTGGAACGGGTGCTGGAACGTGCCAGCCGCGGCCGCCTGCCGCTGCTCGACGCCGGCGCGGCCCTGATCGACACGACCTACGTGGACAATGCCGCTTCGGCCATCGTCGCCGCGCTTGACCGGATGGAGTACATCCACGGCCGGGCGCTCGTGGTCAGCAACGGCGAACCCCGCCCGGTCGGTGAGCTGCTGGCGGGCATTTGCGCCGCGGGCGGCGTCCCTGCGCCGTCGTGGACGGTGCCGGGCAGCTTCGCGCGGGCTGCGGGATCGGTGGTGGAGAAGGTGTGGTCCCGGTCCGGCCGGTCCGGGGAGCCGCCGATGACCAGATTCCTCGCTGAGCAGCTCTCCACCGCCCACTGGTTCGACCAGCGCGAGACCCGTGAACTCCTCAACTGGTCCCCCGCCGTTTCGCTTGACGAGGGCCTGGCGAGGCTGGCCGGGCACTACGCCCGGATTCCCCCTACCAGCGCCCGTTCCGAGGCCGGGGCTGGCAGACGGGGCAGGTGTACGAGGACCGGTTCATGAACTGTTCCCGCAAGAGCCGGCTGACCCGGCCGGCGGCGGCGCAGCGCTTGCACTCGAGCCCCTCCCGGCCGTAGGCGTTCAGGGAACGGTCGAAGTACCCGGAGGCTCCGTTGACGTTGACGTAGAGCGAATCGAAGCTCGTGCCGCCGGCGGCCAGGGCATCCGTCATGACCTCGCGGGCGGCGTCGAGGACCCGCAGCGCGTCGGGGCGGCGCAGGGTGTCGGTGGGCCGGGCGTAGTGCAGCCGCGCCGTCCAGAGGGCCTCGTCCGCGTAGATGTTGCCGATCCCGGACACCAGGCCCTGGTCCAGCAGCGCCCGCTTGAGCCCGGTTTTGCGGGCCCGCAGGCGCCGGTAGAAGGTCTCGAAGGAGAACCAGGGATCCAGCGGGTCACGGGCAATGTGCGCGGCTTCCTCGGCGATGAGCGGCAGCGGCGTTTCGGCGAGGCCGCCAGGGCCGCCGTCGTCGGTGGGGATCAGCGTGGTCAGGAACAGGCCGCCGAAGATGCGCTGGTCCACGAACCGGAGCTGTCCGGGCATGCCGTCGGCTGGGCTGAGACGCAGCCTGACCTTCAGGTGTTTTTCATCCGGAACGCCGGGGTCCTGCATGAGCAGCTGGCCGGACATGCCCAGATGGGCCATGAGCGCGACGGCGGGGGCCGGCCCGCCGGCCGGGGTGCTGTTTCCGGACGGGGCGGGCGTGTCCGCCAGCGGCATCCACAGGAATTTGCCGCGGCGGACCACGTCCAGGACCCGTGCGCCTTCAAGGTTGCCGGCAAAGTCTTCCGGCCCCAGGGCGTGCCTGCGCAGCGAGCGCGGGTCCAGGACCTCGACGGAGGTGATGGTCCGGCCGCGCACCCAGCTCACCAGGCCGCGCCGGACCACCTCGACCTCGGGCAGTTCAGGCAACGCCGCTGCCTAGCTGCCGGTCTGGGACTGCAGCTGCTGCGGATCCGGCGCGGCCGGGGCGGTCAGCCGGCGCCAGGCGTCGGCGGCGGCTTCCTGTTCGGCCTCTTTCTTGGAGTTGCCGGTGCCGGTGCCGTAGTCCGTGCCGCCGATCCGCAGCACGGCCTCGAACGTCCGGGCGTGGTCCGGCCCGGAGCCGTCGACCGCGTAGTTGATGGTCCCAAGCTGCCGGCTGGCGGCGAGCTCCTGGATGGAAGTCTTCCAGTCGGTGCCCGCGCCGAGGGCGGCGGCGTCCTTCAACAGCGGGCCGACCAGCCGCATGACCAGCTGCCGGGCCGTCTCGATGTCGTTGGAGAGGTAGGTGGCGCCGATCAGCGCCTCCATGGTGTCCGCCAGGATGGAGGCCTTGTTCTTGCCTTCGGTGAGCTTTTCGCCCTGTCCAAGGTAGATGAACTCCCCCAGCCCGATGCTGCGGCCGATGCCGGCCAGCGCCCGGGTGCTGACGACGGCGGAGCGGCGCTTGGCCAGGTCGCCTTCGGGCAGCGTGGGGTTGTCACGGTACAGCGCGTCCGTTACGGAGAACCCCAGGATGGAGTCGCCCAGGAACTCGAGCCGTTCGTTGGTGGGGATGCCGCCGTTTTCGTAGGCGTAGGAACGGTGTGTGAGCGCAAGACGAAGCGTCCCGGCGTCAATAGTGACACCGAGACGCTTCAGAAGCTCTTCAGTTGAAGACATCTTTTTCAGCCTGTTGGCGGATTAGACGTCTGCGACCTTGCGGCCCTTGTACTCAAGGAACAGCGCAGTGCCAGCCGAGTCGGTAACGACCTTTGCCTGGTGCGGCAGGCTGTACGTGACCTGGCCGTTCTCGACAGTCTTCACCAGGTGGGGGGCAGTTGCCTTCCACTGGGAGCGGCGGGCGCGGGTATTCGAGCGAGACATTTTCCGCTTCGGGACAGCCACGGCTAACTCATTTCTCTCTAGAAAAACACTTACAAATCAGTTTTGCCGGTCAGGCTTAGCCAAGTCAGCCAGGGCGGCCCAGCGAGGATCTACGACCTCGTGGTGATGCCCCGGCTCGTCTTCCAGGCGCACTCCACATTCGGAGCAAAGGCCCTGGCAGTCTTCCCGGCACACCGGCTGGAACGGCAGTATGGTGACAACTGCGTCCCGCAACACCGGCTCAAGATCGATCAGATCGTGCTCGACTCGACGTTGCTCTTCTTCGTCTTCTTCGTCGGAGAACACAGCATCCTCGTAGAAGAAAAGTTCTTGCACATCAACCTCTTGGTCATACGCAAGGGGATCCAGGCATCGGCCGCATTCGCCAGTAACTTCGACGTGCGCGGTTCCTGATACCAGAATTCCTTCGTGTACGGCCTCAAGCCGCAGGTCCAGCTCGACATCCGAGCCTTCCTGCACGCCAATGAGCGCCACGCCAAGATCACTTGGCGCGGGTACATGTTCCGTCAGCGTCCGCATGCTTCCCGGACTGCGTCCGAGGTCCTTGACGTCGAACGCCAAGGGCGAACTAGCATCTCGTTTAATGAGAACTCCTGTTGAACATATGACCGACGTACTATCTTAGCCTGAACTTCCGGACGGACTCAAACCGGGGGGCACGCCGGCGGTTCACACCACAAGCGGCCTCGGATTCGGGCCACGCAACCGGCAGCAGGCCGCCGAGTACCGGTCAAGCTTACACTTTGCGCGCCCGGTTCGGGACCGGCTCGCCCGGGGCCAGCCGTTTCAGCACAGAGCGGGGAACAAAGTCCGAGACGTCCCCGCCGAGGGCGAAGACCTCTTTGATGAGGGTGGAGGACAGGTGCAGGTAGTGGCCTTCCGCCGGCAGGAACACCGTCTCGACACCGGTCAGCTGCCGGTTCATCGTGGCCATCGGCAGCTCGTAGTCGAAGTCCGAGGACGAACGCAGGCCCTTGACGATCGCCGACACACCGCGCTGCCGGCAGTACTCGGCCAGGAGACCCTCCCCCACGGGTTCAACCACGATCCCGCGCAAGGACGCGAACGTTTCCCTGGCCATGTCGATCCGCTCCTCCAGGCTGAAGCGGTACTTCTTGGAATAGTTCGTGGATACGGCCACGATCACCTCGTCGAAGAGGCCCGCGGCACGCGCAATGACTTCCAGGTGTCCGTTGTGGATGGGGTCAAAAGAGCCAGGGCAAACAGCGCGTCTCATGCTCCGAACCTACCGTATCCGCGCCGCAGCCCGGGATAACATGGCTGAATGTCAGCATCGAACAATCGCGCGACTTCTCCTTTCACTGTGCGGCCTGTCACTGTGCGGCCCGTCACTGCGCCGCCTTTCACCGTGGACGGCGGCGTGGTCCTGGTCACCGGTGCCGCCAGCGGCATGGGCCGGCTCTACGCCCTCCGCGCCGCCCGGGAAGGCGCCGAGGTAGTGATCCTCTGGGACGTCGACGCCGATGCCCTGGCCGGCACCGCCGTTGAAGTCGCCGCTTTGGGCGCCCGCGCCGTCCCCCGCACGGTGGACCTGGCGGATCGCGCCGCGATTGCCGACGCCGCCCGGGAGGCCAGGGCCGAGGGACCGCTGGCGCTGCTGGTCAATAACGCCGGGATTGTCCGCGGCGCGTACTTCTGGGACCACGCCCCGGACCATGACATCGCCCTGACCATGGACATCAACGCCCTCGCCCCCATGTACGTCACCCTGGAGTTCCTGCCGGACATGATGGCCGGCGCCGGCCGCCCGCGCCGGATCCTCAACGTTGCCTCCGCCGCCGGCACGGTCTCGAATCCGCGGATGAGCGTGTACGCGGCCTCAAAATGGGCCGTCATCGGCTGGAGCGACTCGCTCCGGCTCGAGCTTGAGCAGCAGGGCTACGGCCACCTGAAAGTCACCACCTTCTGCCCCAGCTACATTTCCACCGGCATGTTCGAGGGAGCCCGGGGTCCCCTGCTGACCCCGCTCATGACACCGGAGGATGCCGTGGACAGGGCATGGCGTGCTACGGCCGCCGGGCGGCCGCAGCTGATCGCCCCCGCCATGGCCACGCTGGGGAAAGTACTCAAGGGCATCCTGCCGGTGCGGGCGTGGGACTTCGTGGGCGGAAAGGTCTTTGGGATCTACACCACCATGGACAGCTTCACCGGCCGGGACGAGAAGGCGGGCACCCGATGAGCCCCCGCATGCCGTTGCCGTGGCAGCGCGCCGCAACCGGCGCCAACCTGCTCTCCCCCGATGGCTCGCTGGGCGTGACGATCTTCGAGGAGATGACCACCCTGGCCCTGAGCACGGGCGCCATCAACCTTGGCCAGGGCTTCCCGGACGAGGACGGCCCCGTGGAGATCAAGGAGGCCGCCCAGGCAGCGATCGCCGCCGGAGCCAACCAGTATGCGCCCGGCAAGGGCATCCTGCCGCTGCGGGAGGCGATCTCGGTGCACCAGCAGCGGTTCTACGGGCTGGCCGCGGATCCGCAGACCGAAATCATCGTCACTACCGGCGCCACGGAGGCCATTGCCGCTGCCCTGCTCGCGCTGGTAGGTCCGGGAGATGAAGTGCTCACCTTCGAGCCGTTCTACGACTCCTATGGCGCCATCATCGGGCTCTCCGGCGCCACGCACGTCACCGCCCCGCTCCTGGCCCCGGATTTCATGCCGGACCTGGCCGCACTCGAGGCCGCGTTCAGCAACCGCACCAAGGTGGTGCTGATCAACAATCCGCACAACCCGACCGGGGCGGTGTTTCCCCGCGAGGTGCTCGAGCGCGTCGTCGAACTGGCCGCGAAATACGACGCCGTCATCGTCACCGACGAAGTGTACGAGCACCTGACCTTCGGTGTGCGGCACATCCCGATCGCGACGCTGCCCGGGGCGGCGGAGCGCACGCTGACCATTTCCTCGGCCGGCAAGACGTTCTCCTTCACCGGCTGGAAGATCGGCTGGCTCTCCGGGCCGGAGGAGCTCGTGGCCGCGGCCCGGACGGTCAAGCAGTTCCTTAGCTACAGTTCCGGCACGCCCTTCCAGGCCGCCATCGCGGTGGGCCTGGGGCTTCCGGACGAGTTTTACGCCGGCATCGCCGACACCCTCCGGTACAAGCGCGACATCCTCAGCGAGGGACTGCGCGCGGCCGGCCTCGACGTGCTGACCCCGCAGGGGACCTACTTCGTCAACGTGGACACCTCACCGCTGGGGATCACCGATTCCGTGGAGCTGGCCCGCAGGCTGCCGGCCCTCGTGGGCGTCGCCGCGATCCCTGTGCCCGTCTTCTGTCACGCCGACGGCGCCGAACGCACCCGCAGCCTGCTCCGCTTCGCGTTCTGCAAGCAGCTGCACGTGCTGGAGGAGGCCGCCGAGCGGCTGGCGACCTTGCGCGACAGGCTGTGAACATGGCCGGGCAGCAACCCGGGGCCTCGCGGTTCCTGCGGACCACCGGGCAGCACGCCGTGATCGAACCGGATCCCTTTACCGACGGCGGCTTCGTGCTGAGCATCGGCGGCGCCGAGCAGTCCCACGTCAACCTGGCCGACCCCGCGGACATCTTCTACGAATACCTGCGCAGGATCGGGCACGTGGTGGACCTCGCCGCCCCGTGGGGCGAGCCGATCACGGCGCTGCACCTGGGCGCCGGGGCCCTGACCCTGGCCCGCTACATCCAGGCCACCCGGCCCGGCTCGGTTCAGTACGCGGTGGAGCTGGAGCGGGAACTGCTGGACTTTGTGCTCGCACAGCTGCCCCTGCCGGAGGGGACCGAGCTGCACACGGTGATCGGCGATGCCCGCGACGCCCTCGCCGGGCTTCCGGCGGGCCTGCGGTTCGACGTCGTGATCCTGGACATCTTCTCCGGGCCGGAGGCGCCGGAACACATCGCGTGTACCGGGTTCTACCAGGAGGCGGCGGCCCGGCTGACGCCGCGCGGCGTGTTGATCGTCAACGTGGGCGACGAACCCGGACTGACCCTGGTCCGGAGCCAGATCGCGGCCATGCGCCGGGCCATGGCCGACGTCTCGGCCTTCGCGGAGGCCGGAATGTTCACTGGCCGGTACCCCGGGAACATCATCCTGACCGGGACGCAGGGGCCGTGGCCGGAGGTCTGGACGGCGGCGCTCACGGCGCGCGGTCCGCATCCGGCCCGGCTGCTCACCGGCGTCGATTTGGACGCGCTGGCCGGCTAGTCCCCTGCTTCCAGGTCCGCTGCTTCCACAGCGTCCGCGGCTTCCACGCCGGGCTCGGTGAACCACAGCCGGGTTTCGCCGTACTTCTTCTCGGCAAACCGTTCCATGCCCTGGGGCCATGCCGGCTCGGGGCTCCGGGACGAGCGTTCCACCACCACGACCGCTCCCTCGCCCAGGTGCGGCACCAGCTTGGCCAGCACGGCAGCGAGGGCCGGCTCGTCCAGGGGGTAGGGCGGGTCCAGGAACACCAGGTCCCAGATCGCGGAGTCGGCGGCCCGGTCGAGGAAGGATTCGACCTTGGAGCGGTGCACGGAGACCACCTTGCGGCCCGTGACAGTGTTGACAAGATCGGCGTTCCGCTGGCAGACGGCGCTTGCCTTGGCGTCGAATTCGACCAGGTCCACGGAGTCCGCGCCGCGGCTGCCGCTCTCCACCCCCAGCGAGCCGGATCCCGCGTACAGATCGAGGACGCGGGCGCCGGCGATGACGTTGAAGGCGTCCAGCCGGGAGAACAGGGCCTCCTTGACGCGGTCGGTGGTGGGCCGGGTCAGGTTCCCGGGCACGCTGTTCAGCGTGCTGCCGCCGGCCGCACCGGCAATGATCCGGCTCATGCGCGGACCCCCGCGGACGTGTTTGCCTGGCTCGTGGTCCTAGCCGCGTTCAAGGAACGCCTCCTTCTCGGGGTTCAGGTATTCATCGATCGCGGCCGCAAGCCGGGGCTGGCCCGCCAGCGCGGGATCGGCGGCCACGATCCGCTGGGCGTCCTGCCGGGCCCGGGCGATCACGTCCTCGTGTTCGAGCACGCGCAGCAGCTTCAGCGTGGAGCGCCCGCCGGACTGCGAGGCGCCCAGGATGTCGCCCTCCCTGCGGAGCTTGAGGTCCTCCTGGGACAGTTCGAAGCCGTCGGTGGTGGCCGCGACGGCATCCAGGCGGCGCCGGCTCGGATGGCCCGGCTCCAGGGTGGTGACCAGCAGGCAGGTTCCGGGCAGCCCGCCGCGGCCCACCCTGCCGCGCAGCTGGTGGAGCTGGGAGATG
>Ga0207691_10000837_pt1 | contig 30646 bp, 32 predicted proteins | sample KBSM13metaG_FD_184327 | JGI IMG/M metagenome (GOLD analysis project Ga0207691, IMG submission 184327) | Miscanthus rhizosphere microbial communities from Kellogg Biological Station, Michigan, USA - KBS M1-3 metaG (SPAdes) (version 2) | ecosystem: Host-associated > Plants > Roots > Rhizosphere >...
ATGGTGTCGAACATCTGGTCCAGCGTCGGGCGCAACGCCGCCGTCGGATCGAGGTAGCTGTCGAGCATCCAGGTCTCACCGTCGCCGAGGAAGTCGAAGCGTTGATAGACGGCCAACGTGTCCACGAGTCCTTTTTCGATCGGGTGCGCGGCGACGCCGGCGAGGCCTTCCTTCTGCATCGCGTTCTCGCGCGGGTCGAAGTACTGCAGCTCGTACCCGCCCAGCGCGCCGGCGCGCAGCGTGCGCGTCCAGCAGTAGTCCGACGTTCCCGGGAACGCCGTCACCAGGTCCGCGACGGTGTACTCCGTGAACGCGCCGCGCGCGCGCGCCAGCTCGAAAGCCTGCTTCGAGATGCCGTCGACGCCCAGAAACACCTCCACGGGCGCGTCAGGGTCTGCCTCGGCGGTCGGGATCGTGCCGAGGAACTGCTGATAGGGAGCGTCGCAGCCGGCCAGAGCCGTCACCGCCGCGGTCGCCGTCAGCGCCAGCGTCACCGTCGCGAGCGGCGCGCGTCGTGCTCCGCTCACGGGAACACCACCGCGCCGTCGAACATCAGTGTGTTCGCGGCCGTTCCCTCGGCGGCGAAGCGGCGCGCGTAGCCGCCCTGGAGCGCGAAGTGGCGCGTCCGCCAGCCGAACGAAAGGCCGACGTGCTCCTGCGTCGCGACCGGCCAGCCTTCGGCACCTGTGTGCAACCGGACGCTGAGGCCGGTCGGGGTCCACCACTCGACCCAGGCGGAGATGCCAGCAGACGTCCCCTGCAGCTCGGGTGCGGCGGACAGCGTTTGCAGCAGCGTCGCGCTCGCGTGCAGGTGCACGCGCCGCGCGGCCAGCCATGTCACGCCGGCGGCGACGGGGAGCAGCGTCACCGGCGCGTACGGGTTCGCGAACGCGCCCGCGTGCAAGTTGCCGACGCCGCGTGTTTCGGCGGCTGTCGGCACGCGCAGCCACGACGCCTGCAGCGCGAGCCGCAGCGGTCCGTCGCGCATGACCCCCAGCTTGGCCGTCGCGTTCAACGTGCCGTAGATGTCGAGATAGGGATCGGTTCCGACGGTGAGCCGGCCCAGCCCCACCTGCATATGCCGCAATCCGACGCGCGCGGCGCCGCTCTCCTCGACGACGCCGGTGTGCTCCCAGAGCGGGAACAGGCCGTAAACGGCGGGGGGCGGCGCGTCGGCGGTCGCGGGCGCCGTCGTCGTCGCGGGCATCGTAGCTGGTTCCGCGGTCGTCACGGTGGTGGCGTCCGCGACCGCTGCGAGCGCGGGCTCCGCCGCCGCGAGGCACGCGGCCGCGCTGGTCAGGGTGAACGCCCGCGCCAGGGTGGGATGGAGTCTGAGAAAGTTGCCGGCCTGGCGCATGTGGTCCTTGTCGCCTGATGCAGCCGCGGTGCCAGCGTCATGCCCGCTGAAGCGCGCGGACGATCGCGAGGATTCGATGGCGCGCCGTCAAACGCTCAACACATCGGTGTGGAAGGAGCATCAATTCGATCCGCGGCCAGGTGGCAACTCGCCGGCGCGGAGAAAGTTGTCCCGCGAGAGGCCGATCTGCAGCCGATGAAAACCGGCCCGCCTTCCCCGTCGGGAAAGAGCGCGCCCGGAAGACGTCGCCCCGGCAGGCACACGGCTTGCGTTTGACGGGCGGCCATGCGCTCGCAAACCCTGCGGCTCGCTTCCGCCCTGCTTGCTGCCCCGCTCGGCTGCGCAACACCTGGCCCACTCGTGCGCCTTGCGCCGGCCGGCGGCGAAGTGACCTGGGTCTCGGGACGCGCCGTGCTTTCGAAGGAGCAGTCGGGCGTGCGTGTGGCGGCCGCGTTCGAGCAACAGAACGGGGACCTCCTGGCCCTGCGCGTGGAGGTCGACAACCAGAGCGAGGCCAAGTTGGAAATCAGGCCGGACGATGTTTCGTTCGTGGCCTGCAAGCAGCAGGCGCTCAGCTCGTGCACCGTCGCGCGACGGGTGGTCGATCCGGAGGCGACGCTCGCTGCACTGGACGCCCGGGCCTCGCGCGAGGCGGCCGACGCCGTGAACGACCGAGCGTTGTACACGCCGCTGCTCATCTTGAGCGTGGTCGGCGATGTTGCGACCATGGCTAGCGGGAAGGCCGACAGCACCACCGGACTCCAGTCAGTTGCGCTGGCCAATCAGATGGACCACGAGGCTGCGAACCACGCCAACGCGCTGGCGTCGTTCGGATCGCACCGCCAGATGTGGTCGAACGCGGCGTTGCGACGGCACACGCTCCACCCTGGCAGCACGCAAGGCGGCTTGGTGTTCATTCCGTTCGATCTCAGTGCGCGCTACGTCTGGCTTCAGATGCGCGTCGGCGGAGTCGTGTTCCCGTTCCGGTTCGAGCAGGCCGTGACGCAGATCGGATACGCGACACCCCCGAGGACATATACCCGCGGCGCGCCCGGCTACCAGTGACAGCGCGTGGGCGGCATGAGCACACGGTGTTGCCGTCAAACTAGGAAGTGAATCTGGCGCGTGGCCCCGTTTCGCCACGACCACAGACCTCGATAGACGTTGCGATCTCGAGGTCCCGTAGAACCGAGCAGGCGCGCTGCAGGTCCCCGTTCAGAAGGGCGTTCTGCGCCACGAGCGCGAATCGCCGGGCCATGGCGACTGCGTCGCGGGCCATCTCCAGAGCGTCGTTACATTCGTTACATCGGACCGTCGCCTCCGGCCGGTCCACAGCGCTTCCCTCCCTCGAGGCGACCCTCACCGAGCGGCGTCGGGCGACGTTTGGACCCCCTTCGATTCCCGGTCGGGTCACAAATTCAAGTCACGACGACCAACCCGATCGCGAGCAGCGTGCTACGCGTTGCGACCCTACGGAGGCGGAGTCACCGTCAGGGTGTACGTAAGGACGGTGGGCCCGTTGTAGGAGCCGTGATCCGCGATGATGTAGTAACTCGTGCCGGCCGTGACTGAAAGAGTGACCATCGGGTTCGGCCAGTCGCCGGTCTTGGTGGCGCAGGCGACTTCACCACCAGAGCAGCTCCCCGAACGGACGTAGACGACCGCGGGGTACCAATTGTTGAGCGTCCAAAGCGAGATGGTCGCCGCGCCCGATTTCGCAGGCGTCCAGACGTGATACCGCTCGACTCCGCCGCCGCCGCACGAGCCCGACGTGGTGCCGGTTCCGTTCATCTGAAAGCTGGGCGCCCCGCCCCCCGCAGGGATCGAGAACGGTGTGCCGCACGAGCCGCAGGTCGTGCTGCCCTCGTCGACGTAGCCGTCGCAATTTTCGTCCACTCCATTGCAAGTATTATCGGCCGAGGGCTGGACGTTCTGGCTGCAGACGACGGCACCGCCGGAGCAGGCGCTGGTGCCGGCGGCGCAGACGCCGGGCTTGCCGGTGTCGCAGGCGCTGCCGATCGCGCCCGCATCCGTGACGCTGGCGTCGGCCCCGGCGGTCGGTACGCACGCACCACCGCAGGCGACCGTTCCCGGCGGACAGCTCGGGCCATCGACCGGGGCGTCCGTCGGCGCGTCGCCCGACGGCGCCTCGACACCGGTATCGGTTCCAGGCAGATCGACGGGCGCATCCTGCGGCGCATCGACGCCGCCGTCCATCGCGCCCGCGCCGCCGCTACCACCGAAGGCGCCCGCGGTGCCGCCGCTACCGCCCGCCGCGCCCGCCGCGCCGCCGCCCATCCCTGTGGTTCCCGCGCCGCCCGTGCTGCCCCCCGCCCCGGTCCCGCCGCAGTCACACGTCCCCCAGGCCCGACCGTCGGAATTACAGCTCTGCCCGCCCGCGCAGGCGCCCGGGCCCACGCAGACCTGCGTGCTCCCCGGAGTGCAGACCACGCCCGAACCGCCGCTGCCACTACCGCCGCCGGTCGTGCCCGCGCCGCCGGTCGTACCCGCGCCGCCGCCGCTCGATCCGCCCTTGCCGGTCGCACCTCCCGCGCCGCCGGGTCCACCGCTCGACGAGCCTCCGCAGCCGTTCACGGCGCTCGCGATCCCCAGCAACACGAGCAGTACAGAACTACGCATCGAGGCCCTTCGCATTGGCGCCGATGTTACCTCGATTCGCTAGCTTCTTTCCGGCGCCTGCCGTCCGTTGCGTTCGCCTCCTGGAGATCGACCAGTGCCAATCGCGCCGCGCTGCAGGTCGCCGTTGAGCAAGGCATTCTCGGCGACGAGGGCGAGCCGCCGCGTCATCGCCATCACGTTTCGCGCGGTCTGCAGGACCTCGTTACACTCGCTACAGTCAAACGTCGCTGGCGATTCCCGGTCGGGTCACTCAACGCTTCCGCGAGCGATCGATCTGCGGGAGTTCGCGCAGGCAGTCCTCCGTGGGCCCTGTCCGGGCAGAGCTCTCGCTTGAAACGTCCGGCGCCTGCGTGTCGCACGAATCGATGTACGCCGTTCTGTCCGTGACGGGCCCTGACAGGCTGCCCGGATCCTATCCTGCACCGATCCGCTCGCGCAGCCGCAGAATCGGTCGCTCGATGAAGCGCCAGGAGAGCAAAGCCACCGTGAGGGTCGTGGTCATTTCGAGCCCGGCGCGCCACCACGGTCGATCCACGCCGAAGGGATGCGAAATGCCAATTCTCCGCAGCGCCACCTCGAACCCGAGCATGATCGGCACGTGGTACAGGTAGACGCCGTAGCTGATGACGCCCAGCTGGGTGAGCCAACGGACGCGCAGCGGAGCCAGCCAAGGCGCCCCCTTTGACAGCAACACCGTCGTCGCCAGGCAGAAAAACAGCAACGCCGCGGCGAGGGTCAGCCAGTCCTTTTTCGCCATATTCAGCGGCACTGCGAAAATCAGCACCAGCGACAATGCCGCGCCCACCAGGCCGCCTCTTCGCAGGCGGGCGATCCAAGGACTCCCCGCACCCAGGCCCAGCAGCACCACCGCCAGCAGCGAACCCAACGCCAGCCCATCCGCGTGTCCCAGCAGGAGATCGTTGTAATGGGTCTGCAGGCGGTAGACGACGGACACCACGCACAGCAACGCGCTGGCCGGCGCCAGCCACTTCCGCCCGCACAGCCGCACCACAAACGGCCAGATCAGGTAGAACTGCTCCTCGATCGCCAGCGTCCAGGTGTGACCCAGCCCCGGAAAGATCTCCCCCCCATCTCCGCCCCAGTACGCTTGAACGCCCTGGAGATACAGCAGGTAGTACGGCAGTCCGCCAAAGTTTGCCCGTGCGGGATACGAGTTGCGGATGGCAAACGCGGCCGCCGCGCTGGCCAGCACCATGAGGTAATAGATGGGCCAGATCCGCAGTGCGCGCCGCTTGTAGAAACGCCACAACCCGCCGGGTCGTTCGCCCTCCGTCAGGAGGATGGTGGTGATGAGATAACCGGACAGGACAAAGAACAGGTCCACGCCCAGAAAGCCGTACGGCATGACTTCGCCCTGCACGTGGAACAACACCACCGCCGTCACGGCTACGCCCCGCATGCCGTCCAGTTCGAGGATGCGCGTCGAGCGGCGGGCTACGGGTACGGGAGCGGCAACGGTTACGGGGGCGGCAACGGTCATCGCAGGCGCTTCCCTACCACGATCACCGGTGGCAGGTCTCGCCCGCAAGAGTAGGTTTCTTGAAGCGGGTCAGCGTTCACGGGCTGCCGGGCCGGAAGTTCATCTCGTCAGCGGCCGAGCCGTAGAAGGTCTGCGAAACGAGGTTGTACGTTCCACCCGCGAAAGTGCCGCCCGCGGGCGCCGGCGCCACTGCGGTCGAAAAGGTCGCCGCCACGCACGCGCCGCCGGCCTCGACGACGTTGCAGGTGGTGCCAGATCCCGCCCCGGTCGCACTGCTGCAGGCGGGACCGCCTCCCATGCCTACCGCGCCGGTCGCACCTCCTGCGCCGCCTCCGCCGCCGCTCGACGAGCCTCCGCATCCGTTCGCGACCATCGCGATCCCAGCAACACGAGCAGGACCGGCTACCGATTGTTGCGCGCGCCGTAGGCGTGGTCGATCGGCCCTGGCTCCGTCTCGTCCTCGGCACGCAGGCAAAATCCCACTCCTCGGACCGTCTCGATCGCCACGCCGCCGTTTTCCAGCTTGTGCCGCAGATGGGCGACATGGACGTCGACGAGGTTCGTCCCTGGGGGGAAGTCGTAGCCGAACGCACGCTCCAGGATTTCCTGGCGTGACACGATCTGGCCGCGGCGCCGCAGCAGGATCTCGAGGAGCGCGTGCTCCCGGGGGGACAGCTTGACAGGGAGACCGTCCACCGTAGCTTCGCGTTCCTCGGCGCTCAAGACGATCTTTCCGCACGCGAGCGGCGCCCAGCGCGGCGCCGCTGCTCGACGTCCCAGGGCCCCCAGGCGGGCGTTGATCTCCGCGCCCGTGAAAGGCTTGATCACGTAGTCGTCAGCACCGGCTTCGAGCGCGCGCACCATGTGGCCGAGATCGGCGCTGGCGCTCGCCACCAGGATCGGCGCCCACATGCCGAGCTCCCGTGCGCCGGCGATCACAGCGATGCCGTCCATGTCGGGCAAGCCGATGTCCACGATGGCGGCATCCAGATCGTGTAGCTCGAAACGTTTCAGCGCCGCGGCGCCCGTCCCGATGACGTCCACCCGAAATCCCCATTCTTCGAGCGTTGCGCCGAGGCTGGCCGCGAAGAGCGAATCATCTTCCACCATGGCGATCCGCATCTTGGTTCCAGGCTATCACGCGCGACCCGTCACCAGGGGATTCTCAGCGACAACACACATCCCTCGGCGACCTTCACGATCTCTTAACGATCGCAGCGTTGTACACGGCGAGCGGGACGTACAGCATCCAGCCCGTGACCTCCCGCGGTTGGATTCTCGTCGTCGATGACCAGGTCGACTTCGCGAAGCACACCGCCGAGATCCTGGAGTTCTATGGATACCAGACCTCGGTTGCCGGCTCGGCTGCGGAAGCGCTGTCCGTGTTCACGGAAAAGATGGACGCTGTGATCACTGATTTTCGCATGACGGACGGGAATGGCGCCGAATTGATCGCCGAGATGAGGCGGCGCGGCAGTCGAATCCCTGCCGTGGTGATGACCGCCTACGCGGACGCGGCGATGGAGAAGGAGTGCGCGACGGCGGGAGCCCTGGCCGTCCTTCCGAAGCCCCTCAAAATGGGCCGATTGCTCGCGCTCGTGTTGGAGTCCGTCGTGTCGGCAAGCGCGTAACTCGGCGAGCAACAGGAAGGAGGTCTCGCCGTGACGGAGTCGGATTTCCAGACGTTCGAGGTCGTCGGGGCGCTCGTCGTCGTGCTCGACGTCGACGACCGTATCGTCTACTGGAACCGCTCGTGCTCCGAGTTGACCGGCTACTCGTTGGAAGACGTTCGAGGTCGCACGCTCTGGGATTTCGTCCTGGCACCCGAAGAGGTGCAGGCGGTCAAGGCGGTGTTCGCGACGTTGCAGACCGCGCCGCTTCCGAGCGTCTTCGCGAACTACTGGGTCACCAAGACCGGCGAGCGACGATGGATAGCCTGGTCGCACACGTTGACTCGGAATCCGGACGGACGAGTCCAGTACATCGTCAAGACGGGTATCGACCGATCCGAACGTAAGCAAGCGGAAGATGCCCGCCGTGCCAATGAAGCCAGGCTGCGCGACCTCGCTGAGGAAAACGCACGGCTCTACGAGAACGCTCGCGAGGCAGCCGAGCATATGGTCAGCGCGACGATCCAGGCGCAGGAGCTCACCGAGGAGGTAGAGGCGGCGCTGAAACGTGCGGAGGCGAGCGAGCGAGAACTGCGCGCGGTGGGCGAGTTTCGCGAAATGTTCATCGGTATCGTCGGCCACGATCTGCGCAGCCCGCTCGCTGGGATCCGCCTGATGGTCGAGACGCAGCTTCGACGCGGCCACCTCGATGAGCGGGACCGAAGGGCGGCGCTGCGTGTCGTCTCCACGTGCGAGCGCATGGCGCGGATGATCGTTCAGTTGCTTGATCTCACCCAGGCCCGGCTCGGGGACGGGTTCCCGCTCGAACCAAGACCGACCGATCTGCGCGACGTTTGCAGGAGCATCGCGGAAGAATTCGAGTCGGCGATCCAGTTGGAAGTTGAAGGCGACCTGACCGGCGTTTGGGACCCCGATCGCTTGGCCGAAGCTCTCTCCAACATCGCAGGGAATGCAATCGAGCATGCCGCGCCGGGAACGGCGGTTGTCGTCAAGGCGCATCCCGAGGATGCGGAGGTGGTCGTCGAGATCATCAACCACGGCGAGCCCATTCCTGACAACGTCCTCCCGTTCATCTTCGAGCCCTTCCGCCGCGGCCCGCAGCGGGCGGTATCGACAAGAGGGAATCTGGGCCTCGGTCTCTATATTGCGAAGCAGATTGTAGGCTCCGGCGGTGGCACCCTGGCCGCATACTCTTCCGACGGCGCGACGACCTTCCTGATGCGACTGCCACGCCAACCGCCGGCGGCAGTTCCCCGTCAGGACGTCGCGCCTTCCGAAGGCGACGAGGAGGCCGACCGGGGCGCCGTTCCTGCGCCGTCGTCGGCCGGCTAACGGTCGTTACACGAACGCACCATCGCTTCCCGGATGGCGTAGGATCGTGCCGTGGTCGCGCGCGGTTCGCTGGGGACGGCATTCGTCGTCATGGTCTGTTCCTGCGCCGGCCCGGCGCCGCCTGGGTCGCCGGTGACCGAATCGCAGCTCGCCGTCCAGACGGTGACCTACGCGTGCGTCCCGCTGCGCGCCGAGTTCACGGTCGACGACCAGATCTTCGTCCGGGGCTTGTTCATCGAGCCGGACTGCCCGACGCCAGACCACAAAACCGCCGGTTGCTACGAACCGCCCGCCGGCGAACCGCCGTGCGCGTTCTCGTGCCCGCAGCTGACCGAATGGAAGATGCTCGGCGGCACGGCGCCGATGCATAGCTTCGTGTTGCCGATCGTGGATGACGGGACACATATCGGAACTCTGCCCACGACGGTCCACCTGACGCTTTCGACCTTGGACGGCACGCTGATCTGGGACGGCGATCAGACGGAGGAACTCGCCGTAATCGATAACCGCGCCGGAACCTTTCACAGCGGCCTGATGGAGTTTCGCCTCGATTTGATCGTTTGGCAGGTTCTCGGGATGAACTGCTGAACTGTAGGGATTCCCTCCGACGGGGCATAGAATCGCCAGCTGTTCACTTCGGAGGCGGCGATGAGAGCTCTTCTGACGACGGTTGTCTTGGTCGCGTGCTGCGCGGCCGCCGGTTGCGGTAGCAGCGGAAAGCGAACGGACAATTGCGCGGCGTTCTCCGCTTGCGGCGGCAATATCGTGGGGACCTGGAACTACGTGTCTGGGTGCGCGACGTTCATGTCCGCGACCTGTCCGGACGAACACACGATGACGACGCCCGCGCCTGGAGCCGTGGCGACCTACACGTTCGGCAGCGACGGCACGTTCACGTATACCTTTTCGGGCGGCGCGAACGAGATGATCAATTATTCGCTGGGATGTCTCAGCGCCTTCACCGACGCCGGGATCCCGCAGGCCTGCGCCGACGTACAGAGCCTCTATCGAATGTCCGTAGGCCAGGACGCCGGATCAGGCAGCGCGCAGATCGCGAGTGCCACCTGCTCCGCCGGCCAGAACCAGACCTGCAATTGCACGCTGGCCTTCAGCTCGTTGGGGCAGCAGATGCAGAGCGGCTCCTACACCATCAGCGGTAACCAGCTCACCATCACAACGCCAAACGCCGCAGACCCCGGCACGCCCACGGACTACTGCGTGTCGGGAAACAGGCTGACCATCCACCTCGTCACCGATTCCGGAACCAGCGGTGTGCTGACGTTGACCCGCTGACCCCCGGCCACAAGGAGAGAACCATGCGAATCCACCCGACCTTCCTAGTTCCACTGCTTGCGTGGTCGGCCCTGGCCGGCGGCTGCACGAACGAAGGCGAACCGATCGAAGAGAGAACGAACGGGCTCTACTTCAACTGGGAGAAGCGCTGGGATCCCGGTGCCAACGGCTTGCAGATCAACGTCTGCTGGGAGAACCCGAGCGCGGAGCCGAGCCCGGGTTGGATGGACAACGCGCGCCACCTGGTGGAGGAACAGTGGGGCCGCTTCGCGCGCATCAACTTCAACGAGTGGGACACATGCACGTTCAGCGAGCCCGGCCTGCACATCCGCTTCTGCAGCACCTCGACGAACACCGGATCGTGCAAGTGCGCGAGCAGCACGGTGAGCTGCTCGCCCGAACCGAACGGTACCGGGAAGAGCGGTCAGAACAGCGGCATCCGTATACGGACCACCCACAGCCCCGAGGTGCTGCTTCACGAGATCGGCCACGCGCTCGGCTTCTATCACGAGGAGGAAAGGCCGGATTACCTGGGCGGCGCGACCGGCGCCGGCGACTGCAGAGAGCAAGACTTCGCCAACAACATGCCCCAGTACTACGGCGCATACGACAAAAACTCGATCATGTCGTACTGCGACCCGGACGGCGTCCTGACGCCCAACGACATCGCCGGCGTCCAGCGCCAATACGGACGGCGAATTCCCGGCTCGCTGGTCTCGCCCCGGTCGAATTGCGTGGCGTCGCACTACAACAACGGGGCAGGTGCCAACGAAGGCGTCTTCATCTGGGATTGCGACGAGGCGCTCGACGATCAGGAGTGGAAGCTGCTGCCGATCGTCAGCAACTACCACCGCCTCAAGCTGACTGGCAACAACGGCGACCTGTGCATGGATCCGGCGTCCGCCACGAACGGCAGCAATGTGCGCCTCGAGGCCTGCACCGCCAACAACAGCAACTGGCTGCTCGAGCGGATGTTCATCCGCGGGTTCGGCGGGCTCTGCATGCACCTGGCGAACGGAAGCTCGGCCCCCGACGGGACCCACGTCGACCTGCAGCCCTGCGGCGGCTCGGAGACCAGCCACGAGCAGTGGTCCTTCACCGGTTCGAGCGGCATCTTCGGCCAGATCAAGTTTGGCAGCCTGAGCAGCACCAAGTGTTTGCGCAAGATGACGAACGGCGACCTGGTGATCTGGGCCTGTGGAACCGGCGATCAAACCTTCTACTGGATGAACGGTTTGATCTCGGGGGCCAGCCCGGTCGTCGCCGGTACCAAATGCATCGACGTGAGCAACGTCAACGACGCGCAATACCTGGCGGGCCAGGGGATGCCCGCCCCCGGCAACGGCATTTCGATGTTCACATGCAACAGCGCGCTCAACCAGCAGTGGAACCTGACCGGGCCCGTGCGTACCGGCCAGAACCACGACCTCTGCCTCACCCGCAACGGGCCTGACGACCGCGGCACCTTCCTGACCGTGACCACCTGCAACGGCGGCCTCCCCCAGGAGTGGGACTACTACTTCCGCATCTGAGCGCACATCAGCGCGCGAACAGGCGGCGCCACTGGCTTCGAGGACGCCGTACACGCCGAAACGCGACCAGCCCCTCGGCGACCTCAGAGCTCCAACGTCGCGAACGGCTCCGCGGTCTGCGGCCGGAAGCGGTTGAGCGTGAACCTGGTGCGCTGTCCGGGCTGAACGTCGACGAGGACGTAGTTGTATTCCTCGCGCGGGCTCTCGCCACCGGGACGAACGCGACCGGGGGTCAGCGACGGATCTTCTGGTACTGGCGCTTGAGCAGGCGCACGCCCATGACCGCGCCGACGATCCCGCCACCCAGTATGGCGCCGCTCATGTTGACCTTGCGCCCGGCGCTCACCTCGAGGATCGACGCGATGATGGCGAAGGGCAAGGCGCCGCAGATGTAGCCGACGATGCCCACGCCGATCTTCGCGAAGATGTTGGGGCCGCGAAGGTTGGGAACGCCACCAGCGTCGCGTTCCTTCTGCACCCAGGCCGTCCCCTGCGCATTGAACGCATGACCGCAATCGCAGGCCATTGCGCTGTCCGGGCTGACGACCCGACACCGGGGGCACGTCTGCATGCCGCGAGGATATCCCGACCGGGCGGGCGCGTCTCGTTGGACCTAGAAGTCCGGGCGCGGATCGCAAGGGACGGGCTGGCGTTGCGCGTTGCAGATTGTCGGGCCGCATTCGCTGCACAGGAAGTCGACGAGGCACTCCAGGCGCGCGGGCGTCTCGTCGCACTCACGCGAAGGCCCCGAGAACCAGCAGGGCCAGCCCGGATGACGACGCGGGACGCATCGTTCACGGCGCTTTGTTGAAGACGCTGACCACGATGATGTCCGTCGGCGGCGTCGTCGGCTGGAACAACGTGATCGAGCTCGAGGTCGCGGTGAACTCGGCAGTTCCGCTCAGATCGGCGCCCGCGTCCGGAGGCGGACAGGTCTGAGTGAAGGTCGCCGTCATTCCCGATACGGCGGCCGTCTCGCGCGCTCGGGCCGCGGCTGTCCCCGTAGTCCAGATCTGATCGAGGGTGAACGACGTCGACGTGACGTTCGACAGGACAGACGTCTGGCGGAAGGGTAGGCCGGACCGGAAGTTCATCTCGTCCGCGGCCGAGCCGTAGAAGGTCTCCGAAACGAGGTTGTAGGTTCCACCCGCGAAAGTGCCGCCCGCGGGCGCCGGCGCCGCCGCGGTCGAAAAGGTCGGCGTCACGCACGCGCCGCCGGCCTCGACCACGTTGCAGGTGGTGCCAGAGACCGCCCCGGTCGCGCTGCTGCAGGCGGGACCGCCTCCCATGCCTCCGGCGCCAGTCGCGCCTCCGGCGCCGCCTCCGCCGCCGCTCGACGTGCCTCCGCATCCGTGCACGGCGCTCGCGATCCCCAATAAGACGAGCAGTACCGAACTACGCATCCACCCTCCTGGCGTCGCCATTCGCTGCGATTTTACCTCGATTCGCGAGCCGCCCGCGGGCCGCGACCTCACGGCGGCAGCGCGCAGAACCCGGCCCCGTCGCAGATGAATCGACCGCTGTTGCACGCCGTGCCCGCCGCAAATGGGATGCAGGTCCCGACCGCCCCCGTCATCACACAACTCCGGCACTCGCCGTAGCAGGTGGTTTCGCAGCAGACGCCGTTGGCGCAGGACTTCGTGGCGCACTCGTTTCCGGCCGCGCACGTCTGCCCGACAGCCTTGAACGGCAAACAGGTGTTCGCCGGGCCGCAGTAACCGCCCGAGCAGTACGCGTCGATGTCGCAGCTGGTACGGCATTTCCCGTTGGCTCCGCAGCGGCTGGGCGTGCACGAAACGGCGGGAGGCGAAACGCACTGGCCCGCGCCGTTGCACGTGCTTGGGGGGACCTCCTGGTCGACCACGCAGCTCCCCGGCGCGCAGATCGTGCCCGCAGGTTGCTGCGCGCAATCGAACGACACAACCGGGCCGCCGCCGGCGCCCGTGCCTGCTGCGCCGGTGGTGCCGGCTGCGCCGGTGGTGCCTGCTGCGCCGGTGGTGCCTGCTGCGCCGGTGGTGCCTGCTGCGCCGGTGGTGCCGGCTGCGCCGGTGGTGCCCGTCGTGCCCGCTGTGGCTTTCGTCCCCGCGACGCCACCTCCCCCGGCGACGCCTCGCCCGCCGCCACCTGCGCCGGCCGCAGCGCTGGTGCCGCCCTTGCCGCCCGTACCACCGGACGTAACCTTGTCGCGGCCGCAGGCGGCGAACAGGAACGTCGCCGTTGCCAGCAACGCCACGCGCGAGGTCAGCATTCGTCCCATCACGCACCATGTGCCGGTCGGCCGTGGGCGCGGCTCATCGAAAATCCGAATCGGCGCGCTGAATGTCGCCGTTGAGCAGCGTCGCCCCGAGGGTAGAATCACGCCGCAACGAAGGAGACGATCGTGAGAGAGCACCACAGACGGGCGAGGGCGAAGCACCCGGGGCGGCTGATCCTGGCGGCGTGCGCGACGGTCATCGCCGCGCTGGCGTCGTCCGTCGCCCGCGCCCAGGAGTCGCCGGTGGCCGTCACGGCGCCCGCGCCGGCGCCCGCGCCCAGCAACAAGCTGGCCCTGGTGGTGGGGCTGGGCACCCCGTGGGGCGCGCTCGGCGCCGCCTACCAGCGCGCGCTCGGCGAGTCGTTCGCGATCGAGACGGGCGTGGGTTACGGGCTCACGGGCGCGCAGGTCGCACTGCTGCCGAAGCTTCTCGTCGGATCCGGCAAAGGGCGCTTCTACATGCAGGCCGGCCCTTCGTTGACCATCGCCCCGTCCCACTACGGTGTTTGGGCAGCGGGCGAGATCGGGGGCGAGTTCTCGTTGGGTCGCTGGGTGCTGAGCTTCGGCGCGGGTGCTGGCGTGCTGGTCGACGGGTCGGTCCGGATCTGCTTCTTCGAGTGCAACGTCATGCGGCCGGGGCACTGGCTGCCCGAGACGAGACTGAGTTTCGGGCGGGCCTTCTAGACGCCGCGCCGGTCGGCGTTCGCTATTGCGTCGCGGTGATCTCGACGGATGCGCAGGACCAGGTGATCCCGAACGGCGCCGTGCTCGATCTCGGCGTGACCTATTCCTCGAGCTTCACCGTCGATACCACGTTCGGCGCCGACGGGCTCGCGAGCGACTGATGCTATCGTAGGTGCCGATGGCGTGGTCGCGGAAGGTGTCGATCGGTGTCGCCGCTGGATTCGCGACGGTCGCGGCGGCGGGCCCGGCGAGCGCGCAGGCGCTCGGGCCTGTGCCCGTTCACTCGGTCACGCTCACCGCATCGGAGCCGGGCGTGACGATCGTGATCGAAGAGAAGAGCTACCAGCGGCGGATCATCGAGTGCGGGGAGCGCTGTGCCCTGCAGTTGCCGACGGGCGACTACAAGGTGGTCGTGAGGGATCCGCAAGGCACGTACTGGACGCAGCGGCTGTCGGTCGCCATGCCGATGAGCGCCGTCGTCTCGCCCCCGGATCAAGGCACGCGCCGGCTCGGCATCGGGCTGACCATGGCCGGGGCGCTGGCGATCAGCGCCGGCTACATCACCTTCCTGGTGATCGCGTGGAAGAAGTACGGCGAGTCGGCGGCCGATTGCATCGTGAGCTCGTGCGAGCGAGAGCAGTTCGCGACCTCGACCTACGTCATCGCTGGCGCGAGCCTGGCCGTGGGCGCCGCGCTCGGCGCGACCGGCCTGGTCCTGTGGCGGGGGAGCTCGCACGCCGTCCTGCGCAGCAACGCGCCGGACGCGCCGGCGGCGAGCACCGGCGCCGCCCTCAGCCTGACGCCCGCCGCGGGCCACCGCTGGGCGGGCCTCGCGCTGATGGGACGCTTCTGATGCGACGGGCGCGCGGACTTACAAGCTAGTTCGGCGTCTGGCCCGTTTTGCGTGGCTCGGGGTTCGTTCATCTTGCGGGATGGCAAAGCCACGGCGACGTCGAATCGACCTTCGTGTCACGGGCCCGATACGGTGGGGCCGCGTGTGGCAGTTCCTCGCGATCGTTGCCCTCGCCGCGGGCTGTTCTGGTGGCAGCGGTGGTCAGACGAGCAGCGGCGGGGCAAGCGGCGAGGGCGCGGGCGGCACGATGGCGGCGGGCGGGCGCGGCGGTGGTCCATCCGCGGGTAGCGGCGGCGCGACGGGGGGCTCCGGCGGCAGCGCGGGCTCGGGCGGTAGCGGCGGCGCGACGGGCGGCACGGGTGGCGGCACCGCCGGCTTGGGCGGCAGCGCCGGCTCGGGCGGCGGCGGCGCTGGCGGACGCGGCGGCAGCAGCGCAGGCACCGGCGGCACGGGTGGCACCGGCGGCACGGGTGGTAGCAGCCCGATGCTGACGTCGTTCAAGCTGACCGTGATCGGCTCGTCGACGGCTGCGGGCGAAGGCGCCAGCAGCACCGCCAAGAGCTGGGTGGCACTGCTGGCGCGCTCACTCGATGACGCGGTCGTTCCGACGTTCACCAGCAGCAACCTGGCCGTCGGCGGTTACACGACCGTCGAATTGTTGCCGGGCTCGAAAGCCGACGGCAGCATCGACGATGCCATCAGTGGGCGCCCCAACCTGATCCTGGTGTCGCTCGCGGGCAGCAACGATCTGTCGGCGGGAACGTCGCAATCGACATTCCTTTCTCGCCTCACGTCGGTGCGCGACACCGCGCAAGCGGCGGGCGTTCCCGTGTTCTTCGTCAGCACCGCCCCGAAGGATCTCAGCGATTCCGAGCGACGCGAGCTGCGCGACTGGGCGACCGCCATGTCCACCACGTTCGCGACGTGCTGGGTCCCCGAGAGCGCCACGCCGTACGCGCCGTGCTTCATCGACATCTTCGCGCCGCTCGCCAACGCGTCGCTCGGCATTGCGTCGACCTACGGCGCCGGCGACGGCATCCACCTCAACGACGCCGGCCACGCCAGGATCTTCGAGATCGCGGACGCGATCGTGAAGCCCTACGTCTGTTCCCGCGTCGCGTGCCGGTAGCGCGGCACCTTCAGGGATTCGCCGATCCGCAGAGCAATAGCAGTGCAGGGTTGACGGGCTCGCCGCAGACGCCGCCCCGACAGTTGAGGGACAGACAGTCCACTTCGATCTGACAGCTGGCTCCGACGCCCCCCTTCGTGACGCAGGTGCGATTGGAGCCGCACGTCGTACCCATCGCGCATTCGTACGAGCCGGTGCCGCACGGTCCGCCCGCGTTCTTGCGCTCGAGGCAGGTCATCGTCGCAGTTTCGCAGAACGCGGTGGCAGCGCACTCGTAGAATGAAAGGGAGCACGTCGCGCCCACCGGTTTCAAGCGCACGCAGGCGGTGCCGTCGCAGCGCAGGCCGTCGCCCCAGTCGCACACGAACCCTCGGTCCGGCGTCACCGAGGACGACGAGGGTTCGAACCCCACGTCGGTCCCGATCGTGCCCACGCACGGGGTGTCGTTCTCCGCCCCGGCGGTGCGAACCTGGCAGATGGTTCCCTTCCCCGTGGCGTACGTGCAGACGACACTTCCTTCCGACGAGGGCGCGCAGTCGGAATGCGTGGTGCAAGCCTGGCCCGGGGCCTTGTCGGCGTGGTGACCCCACAGGGTCTGGCAGCTGGTAACTGGTGAATCACCTGTCACGCAAAAATCAGCCGTCGCCGCCGCCGCGCGAAGGTCGTTCAAGCAGGCATCGCCGGCCTGCTTCTGAAATCCAGAGGGAGGAGAGACCGTCCCCTGCATCCTGCACAGCGTTCCGTCGGTGGCGAAACCGCCGGCCGCACAGCAGGGGGTGAAGACGTCACAGTACGCGGCGACGAACTCCATGAACGCCATGCGATCGATGGACTGATTCCCACCACCGCCATCACCGCCGCATGAAACCGCCGTCGTCCCGCCTGCCACGAACGCCAGCGCCAGCACGCCCGACCTTTTCACCATGGCCGACCTTATCCCCTTCCGAAGGGAAATGAGACATTGATGGTCAGACCGGAGCCTGTCACGGGCGCGATCCGGCGCGGCTTCAGAAGCGCGCCGTCGCGAACCCGAAGGCGCCGTCGCTCACCGGCAGGACGCCGACGCTCACCCGGGGCGTCGGGGCGTCAGCGACGAAGCGCGAGATGCCGACGATCGAAGCGGTGACCGCCGCCGCCTGGGCGAGCCCGAGAAAGGTGAACATCGGCGCGTGGTGCTGGCCCGCATACGGCATGGCCAACCACGGCCCCACGATCGGGACCATCAGTCGCGGGCGCGCCTTGCAGTCGTCCCCGCACGCGCTCGTCATGCCGTTCGTCCCGCCGCCGAGGTCTCTCAGCACGACGAGCACCGTCACGAGGTAGGTCACGCCCAGCGTCGTGAGGCCGCCGATCATGAGCCCCTTGCGCCGCGGTGCCGGGGTCGGAGGGGCAGCGTCCGTTTCGTGCGTGGGGGGCGAGGGGGCAACCGCCCGCGCGCTCGGCGGCGCTCCCGGAGGTTGACTCCACTCGGCTCGGACTGTGGACGAGGCCAGCGTTGCCACGAGGAAGCCGGTGAGCACGAGCGACGGCGAGCGAGGCATGTGGGTCCTCCGCGATTCAGTTGCGAGAGCAGGAACCGTGCCTGGGATCTATGAGGCCAAGCTGCGGGCGCTTGCCGGACCGGCGCCCTATCGATCGCGACAAGCATGTCATAACCGCATCTCTCACGGGCGGACCAGATCCCGCGGCGTCGGCAACATCAGCGGGGCGCCTTCGAGGCCGAGCTCTTCGGCCCGCGCGTACTCGAGGCCTTCGGGCTGGCGGTGTGGTCCGCGTCCGCCGAACAACTCGGGAAAGGGCGGCGCCGTGCCCGCCATCGCGGCGACCAGATAGGAGGTCCATCTCGTCCAGTCCTTGAGCGGATAGCCGAACTGGACGCCGTTCAGTGCCTGGAGTGCATCACGGAGGCGCGCGTGCGACGCGAGCGATCGCGTCGGGTCATCGGCGGCGAGCATGGTCAGGGCGCCGATCGTCAGCAGGATCGGCGATACGTATTCGAAGTGGTAGGGCTGCCACACACCGCCCGCGCCCAGCTCGATCCCCGGAACCGGTTTGCCGAACTTCTTCTTGCAGCCATCCGGATCGCCGACCCAGCCGGCGAGGAGCTCGGTCGCAACCTCGACACTCCTCGGGAACGGGAGCCGCCGCAACAGACCGTACAGCCACGGTGCTTCCGACGGGAACTTGACCTCGCGCGGCCCCACCAGCAGCGTCACACCGCCACCGCCGAGAAATCGAAGAGCGCGCGCCCGCGCAAGCGGCGGTTCGGCGAGTCGCTCCACGAAGAAGGCGTCCGGATCGCGCCACGCGCGCTCGTACGTATCCGCTGGCGGTCGCCGGAACGTCTCGGCGAATGCCCAGACGCGCGGCCCGTGATCGAGCTGGGCGCGATGGACCACGAGCCCGCCTTCCCATGTCCACCGCGGAACCCACGGCGCGTGCGACACGGTCGTGGTCGCTTCGATGACGCCGCGGCCGTGCATCCACTCGCCCGGCGCCATCGCGGGCGCGCCGTCGAGCGAGATGCGATCGCCGGCCCGCCACGTTTCGACGGCGAGCCGCGGAGGTGTCTCGAAGACGTCCTCGTCCGGCACGATCGCGCCCAGATCGCCCCACGCATGGCTCTCGAGGCGGGCGCCGGGCCGCAGGTGCGCCAGCCAGCGCCGGTCGGTCACGGTGATCGTGTAGCGCGCGATCGGATCGCGATCGACGGCGATGTTGCCGCGCTGGTGGATCGCGAAGTCGAACGACGCGACGTACTTCGAAGCGTCGATCGATCCGTTTTCGAGTGAATCCCAGACGGTGTCCCCGAACGTGTCGAGGAGCGGGCTTCGCGGCATGGGCCGGCCCCTGCCCAGCGGCCTCGGTCCGAGGAAGTGCGTCCTGAGCCGTTCCCCGATCCCGGGCGGGCTGTACTGGACCGTGCCGAGGAGGATGCCGAGCGCGAATTCCTTGCCCAGGTAGAACGGCTCGCAGTCGGCCTGCGACGGCTTGACCAGCAGAGTGATGGTCTCACCGTTGATCCGGACCACTTCGCAGCCGTAGGACATGTTCCTCGGTGCCTCACTCGACAGAGACGAGGCAACGACACGAATGTCGCAGGGCGGTGCGCGCTAACCCGCGCAGGCGGCGAGGAGGCAGGCGAGGCCGACGGTGGGGTCGGGACACATGGCCTGCTTCGAGCAGTCCTCGACCTCGCCGACGGTGGCCGCGCAGGTCGCGGGAACGCTGTCGATGCAGGCTTGCTGGCTCGGGGTCGATCCGACGGTCTGACCGTTGTGACAATCGATCGTCTTTCCGTATCCCCCGTAGAGTGACGCCACCCAGTCGCAGACGGTGCCTTTCTCCGCGGTGGTGAGACCGCTCCAGGCCTTGGTCCTGTCGACCCCGGACGTGCCGGCCGGTGTTCCGCCGCCGTCGCTGTCGCCGCAGGAGGCGCTGCCCAGAACCATCACGAACGCCGCAATCGCAAATCTCATCCTCCAGATGAAGCCACAGCGCCAATCGCCCGACAAGTGCCTAATATTGTCGAACCATGTCGTTCACGCGGCTGGATGCCGTCCAGCACGAGATCCACGCGCACTACGCGGCGCTGCGCGCGATCCGGACGCGCAAGGCGCTGGAGCGCAGCGTGCTGTGGGCGGAGATCGGCGCGGAGGTGATGCGCGTGCTCGAGGGGGTGGAGCGGGGCGATCTCGCGCCGCTGCCGACACCGCCACCGGCGACGGTGGCGGCGCCGCGCGGGCGGCGACTGCGGGCCGTCGCCTGGAACGTCCAGCGCGGGGCGCGGCTGGATGACCTGCGGCGTGCGGTCGTGGCGCCGCCGTTCTCCAGCGCCGACGTGGTCTTGCTCAGCGAGGTCGACGTCGGTCTCGGGCGTTCGGGTAACCGCAACGTCGCGCGCGAGCTGGCCGAGGCTCTCGGCATGAGCTACGCGTTCGGCGTTTCGTACCTCGCGCTCACGGACGACTTCGGCGACGACGCGGGCGGCCTCGAGAACACGCTGGCGCTCTCGGGCGCGGCCATCCTCTCGCGCTTTCCGATCGGACGCGTCGAGAACGTGGACCTCCCCGCGATCCGCGACAAGTTCCATTCCTCGGAGAAGCGCCTCGGCAAGAAGCGCGCCTTGCTGGCGGAGATCACGCTGCCCGACGGGCCGCTCGCGGTGGCGGCCTGCCACCTCGATTCGAACGCCTCGCCCGCGCAGCGCGCGCGCCAGCTGGGCGGCATTCTCGACAGCGTCGAGCGCAGCGGCGTGGCGCGCGCGCTGGTCGGCGGTGACTTCAACACCAGCACCTACGACCTGTCGAGCACGCTGGCGCTGGCGCGGGATCTCCTGCACAAGCTGGTGATCACCGGGTTCCGCGCCACCGTCGATAACTACCTGACGCCGTGGAAACGCTACGAGCAGCCGGTGTTCGATCTGTTGCGGGCGCGCGACTTCACGGTCGAGGGCTTCAACGATCGCGCCAGCGGCACGTACTTCTACGACCTCACGGATCCGTACGTGCTCGACCGCTCGCAGAAGCTGGTCGGCCGCCTGCTCACCCGCCTTCTCGTGCGCCTCCTGCGGCCGTGGAACGGGTGCGTGCCCGCGCGCCTCGACTGGTTCGCCGGCCGCAACGTCACGCCGGTCGCCGCGACCGTGGAGCGCCCCCGCGCCGCCGCCGACGGACGCCCGCTCTCGGATCATTCGGCGGTCATCGTCGACGTCGCGGTCTAGGCGAGCCCGGCGAACCCGCTCTTCTTCGGGTGCTGTCTCACCCACTTGTTGAGCGCGCGGAAAGCCTTCGCGCCACCGCGCAGGAAGATCGCGCCAAAGTGTTCCAGATCGTGGCGCAGACGGCGAAACGCGGCCATGGGGTCCTGGGAGAATCCGGGGTACTGGCCCTCCACCGTGATTCCTTCGAGCGCGCGAACGCCGCGAACGAGATCCTCGTGCGACAGCGACTCCTCGCCGAAGTGATAGCGAACCATTCCCGGAGCGGACCGGACCTGCAGCTCGAGCCTCCGGTCGCCCCGGAAAAACTCGCCGTTCGCGAACGGGCCAGCGCTGTCCACGCCCTCCGCCTGGATGAACTCGAAGCCCGCTGGTCCGAGCACCTCGGCCAGCTCCGCTGCGCCCCGTTCGAGCAGTTCCGCTGGTCCCTTCAGATTGTCGCTCACGGCGCAGAACAATAGCGTGCCGTCACCGGCCGCGCCGATCGCGTACCATTGTTCCGCGCGTGGCACCGGGGAGCTGCAATGGAACAGAGCGACGAAAACGATTTTGCGGCTGCGGTCCGTCTGGCGTTTCACAAGCGGCACAAGGCGCTGTCACGACGTGGAGCGACCGTCGAGTGCACGCCCGTCAAGGAGATCGTTGATGGGCACGAGTCCGACGTGGGCCGCACCGACGTGCGCATCGCGTATCGGGTTCAGGGCGCGAGGATTTCACTCAGGCTGACCGCGTGGGGCGATCGGTGGGTCTGGGTCGACGCCCGCCGTTCCTCCAAGCTGGGCTGGGCCTGGGAGTCCACGAGCAAGGGCCGTTTCTTTGCGCCGGACGAGGCGCGCGATCTGGTCGCGCGCGTGGAGGAGACGCTGAGCGCCTGTCACTTGCCTGTCGGCGATGTGCCGCGCGCGATCTCGGCGATCTGGTCGGAATGCCTCGCCGTCGAGATACCGGTCGTCTAGGCCAACCGACGGGTCAGGGTTTCGCTTGGCGTCGTGGCGGCCGAGTCGGACGAAAACGAGCCTGAGGGTTGTTCGGGGCGAACTGTCGCCAGAACCATGCCGCCATCGCCGCGATTCCCGGCATGCGGGGCTTGTTGTACCAGCGGTCGAGGCCCAGCATCTTGGCCACACGGAACTTGCTGCCATTGCACCGTGACAGTGCCTCTTCGATGCGTTTACGTTCTTCGTCGTCAACTGTCACGCGTCGAATGTCGCACCCGCGCGGCGGCAAGGGAAGTTTGCCTGCCGCGCGTAAACGACAATTGTTGTTGCTCAGGGAACGATGAAGCAGCCGAGGTGGGCGTTCAGGTTGCGCGGAATCGTGGTCCCTGTAGCTCGGAAGGTGAAGTAGTAAAGCTCGTACCGGCCGGCGAGGACGCGCGTCTGGTAGGTGCCGCTGGCGGAGACGGCGGGGGTGAGCTGGGCGCCGCTGTCCGCGATGTTCGACACGCCGTCCGAAAGGGCGATGAACGCGAGATCGCCCGGCACGCCGGGGTTCACGACGCCGTTGGTGGTGATCGCGCCCGAGACGGTTGTGGCGCGGATGTCGACATCCAGGGCGAAGGGGGACGCACCGACGACGATCCCGCTGCGAATCTTGGTCAGGACGTTGTTCGGGACCTCGAGCCCGATGTCGCCCTGTCGCGTGTAGTAAAGGTCGTAGGTCCCGGGCACCACCGGCGTCGAGAACGCGCCGCCCTGCGGACGGGTGGCGAGCTGGACCTTGTCGCCCGCCGCGCTTTGCAGGGTGAGGACGAAGGCGCTCTGCGCGGTCGTGGTGATGGGCGTGCCGTTGATGGTCGCTGTACCCGAGACGGTGGTGGCAGGAATGTCGATGTTCAGCGCGAGGGGCGATGTGCCCACGACGATCGCGCTCTGGATCCGGGCGGCGGCATTCCGCGGGACGGTGCTGTTGAGTCCCGCGTTGGCGTTGCCGTAGTAGAGGTCGTAGGTGCCGGGGATGGCGCGCGCGGAATAGGTGCCGGCGGTGGCGATGGGCAACGGCACGGTGTCGCCGGCGGCGTTGCGGAGATTGAGGTAGGTGATTCCGGTGAACAGCGCGCTGGATACCGCGCCGTTGACGGTCACGGCGCCGGAGATGGTGGCGGAAGGAACGTCGACGCTGAGCGAGAGCGCCGAGGTGCCGACGACGATCCCGCTCTTGATCTTCGCGGCGGTGTTGCCCGGAAGGTCCGAGCCGTTGCACGTCCAGTAGAGGTCGTAGGTTCCGGGGACGACGCGCGCCGAGTAGGCGCCGGTGCTGGACGCGTACGTGAGGAGCTCCGCGCGGTCGCCCGCGGCGTTCTTGAGGGCCAGGAACCATTGCCCCTTGGCGGCGCCGGTGACCGCGGCGCCGTTGATCGTGATGGCGGCCGAGACGGTCTGCACCGGAACGTCGATGTTCAGCGAGAGGGGAGAGGTGCCGACGACGATTCCACTTTGAATCTTGGCAGCTGTGTTCGTCGGGAGCAAAGAGCCGCTGACCGTATTGGTGTAATAGAGGTCGTAGGTGCCCGGAACGACGAGCGTGGAGTAGCTGCCCGTTGGCGCCGTGTTCGCGAGAATCGCGGAATCGCCCGCGGCGTTGACCAGGCTGACGGTGCCCTCGCCCCCATTCGTATTGGTGATCGCGCCGCCGTTGACCGTGACGGTGCCCGAAACCTTGGTGGTGGGGATGTCGACGTCCAGGTGGAGAGGCGAGGCGCCCACGACGACCCCGCTTCGAAGCTTGGCGCGCGCGTTGTTAGGCACGGCGGTCCCGGCGGCGGAAAAACCGAAATACAGGTCGTAGGTGCCGGGGATGACGAGCGCACTGTAGGTGCCGCTCGCGTTCGCTGTGCTGCCGAGCAGCGCGGTGTCTGTGGCGTTGCGAAGAAAGATGCTGCCTTCGCCTTTTGTCGTCGGATCGGTCGCTGCGACGCCATTGATCGTGACGGCGCCCGTGACGGTGGTGGCGCGCACGTCGACGTCCTTGCCCAGGCATTGGGTGCCGACGCCCCCGCCGCCGGTCACGCCGGCGGTACCCGTCGTGCCGCCGGCGCCGGCGCTGCCCGTCGTGCCGCCGGCGCCGGCGCTACTCGTCGTGCCGCCGATGCCCGCGTTCCCCGTCGCTGTCCCGTTGCCTGCGCTGCCCGTCGTGCCTCCGATACCGTCTCCGCCGGTGCCGCCGATCGCCGCGCCTCCGGTTCCGCCAGGCGAGCCGGTCGCGCCGGCGGTACCCGTCGTGCCGCCTGCGTCCGCGCTGTCATGCGGCTTCGACGAACATCCCACCGTCGAGACTACAATCGCGACGGCTGCGAAGAAGAGGAAACGCGACATCGAGATCGGCCAACGATTCCCGGTCGCGCGACAACAGATCCCCGTTTCGACGATTCAGGGACAGATCCTGCCAACGACGTCGTCCACGGCGTCCCGCGCGGAGTCGCCAGTCCGGAGATCGCCGAATCGGCGCGGGGATGTTCCGCACGCGACGACACGACTGTCATTGAGGTCCACCAGACAGGCGATGCCGGTCTGGGCGGCGTCGTATCGGCTGGTGGTTGAAGTGGATGATGCATTACTGGCCGCGGCGGGTTCGTACGCGTCCACGAAGAGAAGGGCGAGGGCGAAGTCCGCGCCCAGGGCCGCGCGCCACGTCGTCAGGCTTTGTTCAAATCGCCAGTCGCCCACTGACTGGTGCGGCGACGACCTGGTGCCGGCGATCTGGCCCGCGATCTCCTGCAGCGTCGCCGACGTCCAGTGGCGAAAGTCGTCGGCGGCCACGTCCGTGTGCGCGACGTCGGGTGCGACGAAAGTCCGACCACCCGTGCGCTTCACGCGCGCCGCGACGGCCGCGTCCACGTTCCGAGCGGCGTCGAACATCCAGTCCTCCCGCTTCTTCAACCCTCCGTTCGCGTCGAACTCGAACACCGATACCACCGCGGGCCCAGCCGCGATCCGCCCACACTCCTTCGGCGCCCCCGGCGCCCGGAGGGCAAACCCAGGCCCGCACCCCCAGCCCGCCCCCGCGAGCATCAGCGCGAACACGCGGTGCAGGCGGCGCAGATCGGACACGCCGCGATCACATCACCTCCACGTCCACATCGCAATCGCTTGACGACCGATCAGATAGAGAGGAGTTCGGAACGATCGGTGCGTACGGGTTATCGCAACCGATTGCCCTCTCCCCGCGAAGCGGGGAGAGGGTGAGGGTGAGGGGCCTGCGCGTTCATTCCGGAATCCGCGTAACGATCGCGACGCCGAGACCCCTCACCCGCCGAGCCTTCGGCTCGTCGGCCTCTCCCCGCTTCGCGGGGCGAGGCGCAGATTCAGAGCGCCTGGACCGATTCGTAGCGATCCCTCGAGCGCTAAGCGCCCGCGAGCTTTGCTTCCAGCTCGGCCCAGCGGGCGTAGAGGCGGTCGACCTCGGCCTGGCGCTCCTCGACGGCGGCGAGCAGCGCCACCAGCTTCGCGTGGTCGCTGGCGTGTGCCGGGTCTTCGGCGGCGGCGCGGGCGTCGCGCAGCGCGGACTCGGCTGCCGCGAGCGTCGCTTCGATGGCGTCGTACTCGCGCTGCTCGATGTAGCCGAGCTTCTTGCGGCCGGCCGGTGCGGAGGATGGCGTCTCGTTCGACGCGGGTGCTGATGTCGCGGCGGCCGTCTTCTCCGCCGCCGTGGTCTCCGCGCGCCAGGCCTCCCACTGGCCGAGGCTGGCGAACGGGACCACGCCGCTCGGCGCGCCGGGGCGGGTGTCGAACGCGAGGATCGTCGTCGCGACCTGGTCCAGGAAGTAGCGATCGTGCGTCACCAGCAGCACGGCGCCGTCGAAGCCGGTCAGCGATTCCTCCAGCACGGCGAGCGTCGGCAGGTCCAGGTCATTGGTCGGCTCGTCGAGGACCAGCAACTGCGCCTCGCGCAACATCAGCTGGGCGAGCAGCAGGCGGCTCTGCTCGCCGCCCGACAGCTTGCCGACCTGCATCTGCATCTGTTCGGGCTGGAACAGGAAGCGCTCCAGGTATCCGCGCACGTGGACGCGCGCGCCCCGAAAGCTGACGTGGTCGCCGTCGGGGCACAGCGTGTCGGCGAGCGTGCGCACCGGGTCCAGCGCTTCCCGGGTCTGCTGGAAGTACGCCACCTGCAATCCGTCGGCGCGCACCACGCTGCCGCTGGTCGGCGCTTCCTCGCCGAGCAACACGCGGATCAGCGTCGATTTCCCGCAGCCGTTGGGGCCGAGCAGGCCGACGCGCACGCCCGGACCCAGGCGCAGGTCGATGCCCTCGAAGATCGAGCGGCCGTCGTAGCTCTTCCCGATCGCGCGCGCCTCGATCAGGCGGCGCGGCCGCGCCTCGGCGGCGGCGAAGTCCAGCGCCGCGGTCCGCGTCTGGTTGCGGCGCGCGAGCTCCGCGACCTCGTCGCCCAGCGTCCCGGCGCGATCGATGCGCGCCTGCTGCTTGGTCGTGCGCGCCGCCGGGCCGCGCCGCAGCCACTCGGTCTCGCGGCGCAGGGTGTTGCGCAGGACCACCTCGCGCCGCTCCTGCGCGTGCATCGTCTCCGCCTTCACGCGCACGTAGGCGGCGTAGTCGCCCGCGACGCTGAGCAGCCCGCCGGGGTTGCGGCGGTCCAGCTCCAGGATGCGCGTCGTGACCCGCTGCAGGAACAGGCGGTCGTGCGTCACCGTGATGGTGGCGAACGCGGCCCCACGGCGTGAAAGCAGCGCCTCGAGCCACTCGATGCCCTCGACGTCCAGGTGGTTGGTCGGCTCGTCGAGCAGCAGCAGGTCGGGCTGGCGGGCGAGGGCGCGGCCGATGGCGACGCGCTTCTTCCAGCCGCCCGACAGCGACGCCACCGGCGTATCCAGCCCGATACCGGCGGCGTCGAGCGCCAGCGTCGCGAACACCTGGCGTTCCTGCTCGTGCGCGTCGGCGCCGTCGTGCGCATCGCCGAGTCCCTCGAGGATGGCGTCGCGCACCGTCGCACCCGCGGCGAAGTGCGGCGTCTGTTCCAGCAGCGCCACGCGCAGGCCGCGCCGTCGCGCGATCGCGCCGCCGTCCGCCGACGCGGCCTCGGCCAGGATGCGCAGCAGCGTCGACTTGCCCGCGCCGTTCGGCCCGATCAGGCCGATGCGCTCCTTCTCGTCGACCGTGAAGCTGACGCCCTCGAACAGCGGCCGCGCGCCGAACGACGCCGTCAGCTGCTGCGCATCGAGAAGGATCGCCATGCCCGCGCTCAGCCTTGCTCTTGTTCGGCCGACACGAACGCGCCGTCCTCGAAGCGGATCCGGAACAGCGCGCCGTTCTCGAGCGGCGGCGGAATCACGCCGACCGTCGCGTGAATGAACGAGCGAATCGTGCCGCCGTGGGAGATCACCAGGATCGCGTCGGATCCGGACGGCGCGCAGGCGGCCGTGGCGATCTCGGTCATGGCCGTGGTGATCCGTTCGACGACCTCCGCCTGCGGCTCCGCGCCGGGTGGCACCGCCCGGCGATCGGCCAGGTAGCGTTCCCACACGCCTGGATACCGCTCGGCGCATTCGACGCGCGTGAGACCCTCGAACGCGCCGTAGCCGCGCTCGCGCAGGCGGGGATCGGCCGCCGGTGCGGGCACACCCAGCCGCGCCGCGATGATCTGCGCGGTCTCCAGCGCGCGCGACAGGTGGCTGGCGTGCACGCGGGCGATGCGCTTGTGGCGCAACGCTTCGGCCAGCAGCCGCGCCTGCGCCCGCCCCGTGTCGGACAGGGGAATGTCCGTCGCGCCCTGCCAGCGGCCGATCCGATTCCATTCGGTCTCGCCGTGCCGGGCGAGGTAAATCGTGCGTGCGTCGGTCGCCAAGGCGGTCACCGTCATATCAATCGAACGCTGCGACGGCCAGCGCGGGTTAAGCTGCCGCTCGTCGATGAAAGCGCCCTTGTTCCTGGCAGCGGTCATGCTCGCGGTCGGCTGCGGCGGCGCCGCCGGCATCGGTCCAGCTTATCGGCCGTGCCCGATGGACGGGACGGCGTGCACGATCATGCCGTTCGGCGACTCGATCACGGACGGCTACAACGCGGACACGCCGGGAGGGTATCGCGTCGAGCTCTTCCGCCTGGCGCACGCCGCGGGCAAGAACCTCACCTTCCTCGGCTCGCAGGCGAACGGCCCGGACACCGTCGACGGGGCGGCGTTCCCGCGCAGCCACGAGGGGCACAGCGGCTGGACGATCGCGCCCGAGGGCAGCCGCAGCGGGATCTCGACGATAGTGGCGACGGTCGTACGCCGGTTCCAACCGCGCATCGTGCTGCTGATGATCGGCACCAACGACGCCATCGACAATTACGACATGGCGAACGCCCCGGCGCGTCTGGGCGCGCTCATCGACAGCATCTACGCGGAGGTTCCGGACGCGCTGATCGTCGTGGCGCAGCCGATCCCGTCGCGCGGCGACGCGAGCAAGGGCGACGACACCGCGCTCTCCGACCGCATCAAGACATTCAACGACGCGATCCCCGCGGTCGTCCAGGAACGCGCCGACGCCGGCAAGCACATCCTGGTGGTCGACATGTTCACGCCCTTCGATCCGAACAAGACGTCACTGCTCGAGGACCAGTGGCACCCGAACCTGCAGGGTTACGTTGTCCTGGGAACGCAGTGGTACGCGGTGCTGCAGCCGCTGCTGTGACGCGCGGGCGCGCTACCCGCACGTGCCGTTGTTGCACGTCTTGTTGCCGGGGCAGGACGTGCCGCAGGCGTTGCAATTGAACTTGTCGGTCTTCAGGTTCACGCAGTTGCCGGTCGGGCAGCGGGTGTAGCCGGGCGCGCAGACGCAGGTGCCGGCGCTGCACACCTCGGTGCCGACCGGGCAGCCGCGGTTGCACATCCCGCAGTGATTCTGGTTGTTGAGGTCGGTGCACCCGCCGTTGCAGTCCATCTGGCCGGCCGGGCATCCGCACAAGCCGTTGTTGCAGACCTGGTCCAGCCGACCGCACGTGTTGAAGCACGCCCCGCAGTTGGTGCGATCGGTCTTCTTGTTCACGCACGTGCCGCTGCACTCGTCGGGGAACGCGCTCTGGGGATCGCAGACGCAGCCGTCGACGGTGCAGACGCGGCCGGTGCCTGTCGCACAGACGTTGCCGCAGCCGCGGCAGTTGTTCGGATCCAGGTAGTTCACGCAGCCGCTATTGCACCAGAGCTGGTCGGCGGGGCACTGGCAGAAGCCGTCGCGGCATACACCCTGCGAGCAGCCGGCCTGCGAAACGCAGGTGCCACCCATGGGGTTGACGCAGATTCCGCCGGTGCACGTACCGCCGGTGCAGCAGTCGGCGGTGGTCGTGCAGGTCTGGCCGCCGCGCCCGCAGGTCGCGCAGGTGGTGCCGTTGCATCGCCAGCCGGCGCAGCACTGGTCGATCCCGTTACCGCAGGCGCCGCCACCCTGATTGCAGGCGGAGCAGTATTGCGACGCGCAGCCGACCTCGACGACCAGGTTGTTCCGGCTGTTCTCCCAGACCAGGCAAGTGGCGTCGCACAGCGCGATCTCGTCGCCGAACCAGAACCAGCCGCCCTTCGGGCTGCAGTTGTTTGAACCCTGCTGGCACAGCCGGCCGCCGCCGATCAGCACGTTCACCTGATCCCGCGGGATGGAGGCCGAGATCTTGAAAGAGCACGACGACGTCGTACCGCCGCGCGGACCGAGGATCGTCTGGGTGACACACGACCCGCCTGAATCCACGGGCGTGCCGGTGTCCGTCGGGACGTCGGCCGCGCCGGTGTCGGTCGGGACGTCCGCCACCCCGGTATCGGCGGGCACGTCGGCCGCCCCGGTGTCTGCCGGCACGTCGCCGCTCTGATCGGGGCGCAGGTCGGCGCCGACGTCGCTGCCCTTGTCCATTCGCGCGTCGCGCGCATCGACGGCGCCGTCGCCGCCCAACGACCCGCCACCGCCGCAGCCCAGCATGCCCGCGACGGCAAGCAGGGCAAGTCGAGCGCGCATGAGGTTCCTTATCGTCGGACGAGGCGCGAGACCTGACCTTCTTCGATTCCCAATGGAGTCAAAGACTTCCGGGGCGCTAAGATCGTGCCGGTCCCATGCCGCGCCGCCTTCATCTCCGCCAGCCACCCACACGGAAGAAGGTGATCGAACTGGCCGTCGGCGGTCCGGTGGGACGCTGGTTCGCGCGCCGCAACTGGGCCGCGTTCACGCTGCCGCTGCCGTTCGTCTGCCTGATCTTCTACTGGCATACGTCGGCGCCGGATCCCTTCACGCGCGTCCACGAATTCGTGCACGTCGACCAGGACGAGGCGGCGCCGTTCTTCCTCGTGTTCTGGGCGCAATATCTCGCCGAGCATTTCGCGCGGGGTTACCGCCGCAACCGCTACGAGATGGAAGCACGCGCCGTCGAGGACGCCACGCGGCGTGACGGATTGCCGGAATGGGCTGAAACCACCTAACCGCGACCGGGCCGGCGCCCACCAAGTTCTTGGAGGGCCAGGTAATGAGTTCAGCCGCCGTCGCGTCCCAGGGTCCCGAGTCGATTCAACCGCAGGCGCCCCGTCGCGGGCGGTCCGCCGCCGAAATCCCGGTCGACCTGCACGGCGCTGACGGTCCGTTTCCCGGCATCACGCGCAACATCAGCCGCGAAGGCGCGTTCATCGCGACGCACCAGCCGTTGCCGCCGGGCACGCGCTTCCTTCTGTTCCTCGTCTTTCCCGGCGATCGCAAGCCGCTGGCGGTCAGGGCCGAGGTGCGCTGGGTCCGCGAGGCAGCACCGGACGAGC
>Ga0207691_10000839_pt1 | contig 30609 bp, 24 predicted proteins | sample KBSM13metaG_FD_184327 | JGI IMG/M metagenome (GOLD analysis project Ga0207691, IMG submission 184327) | Miscanthus rhizosphere microbial communities from Kellogg Biological Station, Michigan, USA - KBS M1-3 metaG (SPAdes) (version 2) | ecosystem: Host-associated > Plants > Roots > Rhizosphere >...
GCGTCGGAGCCCCGGGTACCTGGCGCGCAACGACATGGAGCTCTATCGCGGCTCCGGCGACACCGGGCCGGCGGTGCCGGCAACCACAGCGAACATTGCGCGCGTTGGCCGAGGGGAGATCGGGATCCGGCAGCGACCGGGTCCGAGGAACTCGCTCGGACTGGTAAAGTTCATTTTCCCAAACGACCACAACGTGTACATGCACGACACGCCCGCCAAAGAGCTGTTCTCGCGAGCCCGGCGGGACTTCAGCCACGGGTGCATTCGCCTCGAGGATCCGACACGCTTCGGCGTATGGGTGCTCCGCGATTCCGCCGCCTGGTCGCCTGAACGTGTCCGGCACGCGATGGAGGAGGGTGCTGGCTCGCAGCGCGTGGATCTTGCCCGCTCGCTTCCGGTGGTGATCTACTACACGACGGCTGTGGTGCGTCCGGATGGCGCGCCGGCCTTCTACGCGGACATCTACGGGCATGACGCTCGCCTGGAGCGTGAGTTGGCAACAGGGTATCCGTACCGCCCGTAGCCGACTCGCCAGCCCGCACGGCCCCGCGTGTCACTGCGGCCAGTACTCGGCAATGAATGCGAGCTGGCGCATGCTCGATGCTCGCCAGGCGATCACTCGCGATGTGTCGCGGGCCGCGATGGACCCATCGGAGCCCATCGTGCACAGCTGTGGGCCGGACAGCGTTAGGTGTGGTTACGGCCTTCCCGTCTCCCTGTCCGATGACGCGGGAGCGGGCGAGCGCATCGGTGGATACGTCATCGTCTGCTATTGCGACTCGTTCGGCCCACAGATTGCTTTGGATGCGAAGCAGCAGCACGATGTCGGTCAGTAGGCTCGCCTGTCTTCGCCACCGGGCACCCGGTACACCAGGTGTGACCGACGACCTTCGCGTACTCCGCAGGGGCCAAGGCCGGCGCCGCTTCGTCAGCGACGCAGTCGTGTCCCGTATTCTTTCAGGGCGGTCCAATGGCGATTCTGCACGTTGAAGACAGCGATTCGGTTCGCGACGTGGTCCATCGAGCGCTCACGGCGTTCGGGTTCGCGGTCGTGTCCGTCGATGGGGTGGGCGCCGCGAAGGTGGCACTGGCGGAGCGGGCCGACATCGCCGGCGCGCTACTCGACATCCAACTCCGCGATGGGAGTGGCATCGACCTCTACCACTGGCTCGTCGTCCACCGTCCCGACCTCGCTGAGCGCGTCGCGTTCGTGACCGGCAGCGCTGACGCGCAGAGCTCGGCACCGCTGGCGGCGATCGACCGCCCCATCATCCGGAAGCCGTTCGACATCATCGACCTCAGGCGCTTCGCCGCGGAGTGGCAGGGTGAGGCGAACTCCAGTCCTCGGTGAGCGGGAGCGCGCGCGTGCTTCGACGACAGTATCGCGTTAGGCAACCGTGGGCCGCTGCGCCTCGATCGCGACCCGGCGGAGCGGACCTGCGCAGCGCCGGCGGTCTAGCGCGCTGAGGCCGCCCGGCGCATGTTCGCTCGACATTCGCCCACCGGTGCACGGCATGCGCACGACGACGCTACGAGGGCTCGGACTGCTGATCGCGGCTAGCGCGTGCGGGGACACGAACCCGGTCCAACCGGCCGGCACCTTCTATCTCTCGGGGACCGTCACCTACGCCGCGACCGGCGCGCCGTTCGAGGCCGAGATCGAAGTGCAGCAGCCCTTAGGGGAAACCGTGGCCACGACGCGGACGAACGCTGCCGGGCGCTACGAGCTCACGTTCTCCGACAGCCAGTGCCGAGAGAGCGGCGGACTCACCGTCTCGGCCTATGCCTCGGGCGGCGGCTATTACCCCGCGTCGGGTGTGTTGCCCTGTACGGCAAAGGGGTCGCCCTACGTCGTCAACCTGAAGATGGTGCCGCGGCAGTGACGCTCGGTCGTTAGGGGCCCATTCCCAGGGCGAAACGCTAGAGGCTTGGCCGCCCGTCCTCGAGCTCGGCCCACCGCGCCTCCACGTGGCGAAATAGCTTCGCCTCCACGATGAATCGTGGCAGTCCCACCGCAAACTTCCAGAACGCGGCCGCCAGCGCCATGCTGCGGTCCCTTCTGTCCAGGCATGTGTTCAACCTTCCGCGAGGCCCTGCGTGTTTTCCCGGGTCACTCGCCGCGCAACTCGTTGTCACATAAAGCGGAGGGCGAGGGATTCGAACCCCCAAGTCCTTTCGGACGGCGGTTTTCAAGACCGCTGCATTAGCCATTCTGCCAGCCCTCCCGGGATACGCAGTCTATTCGGCGTTCCTCGTGGGTCAACCCTCGGAGCTCTGCCGCGGCCTTCTCATCTGTACCTGCCCGGCGTGCTGGTAGGGCGCGGCTCGTCATACCGGGTGTCACACACCGCGATACCGTCGCACACCTTTCGACGCGTACCGCCGTCCCCGTCGCCCCGGGGTTCTCTCCAACCTGACTCACCCGTCACATGCAGACCATTCGTACGCTTCTTCCGACGGCGCTGTTCATCGCCGGCTCGGCCGCCCTGGCCCAGCATCCGACGCAGTCGTTGCCGCTCAAGCTCGATCCGAAGAAGACCACGCCGGAGATCACGGCCGCTGATCTCATGACGCGCATCTACCGGTTCGCCGACGACTCCATGCGCGGGCGGATGGCAGGCAGCGACGAAGCGATGAAGGGCACCGAGTACATCGCGGGTGAGCTCAAGCGACTCGGGCTGCAGCCCGCCGGTGACAAGGGCACCTATTTCCAGGATGTGCCGTTCGGTGTGCAGACGATGGACTCGTCGTCGACGATTCAGATTGGCGAGACAATGCTCAAGCCGGGCGCGGATTTCCTGGCGAATGCGCCACTCGGGATGCCACCGATCACACGCACGCTCGACGTCATCTACGGCGGCCAGGCGATCGACACCACGAACGTGCTCACGCCCGATCAGGTGCGCGGCAAGCTGTTGGTGTTGCGTCCCGCGGCCGGGCAGCCCAATGATGTCCAGGCGTTCATCGCGTCCGAGGGCTACAAGCGCTACATCGAGACCGTCAGCGCGGCGGCGCTGATCGCGACGGTCGGCGGCCCGCAGTTCTCACGACCGGCGCTCCTCAACGCGTTCACGCCGTCGACGTTCGTGCAGCTCGTGCCCGATTCCGCACCGACGACGCCGGCGTTTCTGCAGCTCACGAGCACCGCGGGCGAGGCGTTGCTCGGCGCGCCGGTCGCATCGGCCGCGAAAGGCGCGGCGGGCAAGAGCGTGCAGCTGAATGTGAAGTTCGTGCTCTCCCGACGTCCGGGACGCAACGTGGTCGCGATTCTTCCCGGCAGCGACGCGAAGCTCAAGGGCGAGTACGTCGCGATTGGGGCGCACAGCGATCACGTCGGCGTGCGCGCGAACGGCGCCGTGGACCACGACTCGATCCGCGTGTTCAACACTGTCGTTAGGCCGCAGGGTGCGGACAGTCCGCCTCGGCAGGCAACGCCTGACGAGCTCGCGCGCATCCGCGCGATGACCGACAGCCTCCGTGCGCTGCACCCCGCCCGGCTCGACTCGATCAACAACGGTGCCGATGACGATGGCTCGGGCTCGATGGGCGTTCTCGAGATCGCCGAAGCGTTCGCGTCCGCGAAGGAGAAGCCCAAGCGCTCGCTGCTCTTCGTGTGGCACATGGGCGAAGAGGAAGGCATGCTCGGCTCGCGCTACTACACCGATCACACGACCGTGCCGCGCGATTCGATCGTCGCGCAGCTCAACGTGGACATGATCGGGCGCGGGGCCACGAGCGACATCACTGGCCAGAGCAAGGACGGCGGCCTGCTCCACGGGCGCGACGAAGGGTACGTACAGCTCATCGGATCGCGCCGGCTATCGACGGAGCTGGGTGACCTCGTCGAGGACGTCAACACGAAGACGAAGGCCGCCCTCACGCTCGACTATGGCCTCGATGCCGACGGACACCCGCAGAACATCTACTGCCGCAGCGATCACTACATGTATGCGCGCTACGGCATCCCGATCGTATTCTTCACCACAGGTGGTCATCGAGACTACCACCAGGTGACGGACGAGCCGCAGTATCTCGACTTCGACCAGTATCTGCGTGTTACCCGGTTCATTCGCGACGTCGTCGTACGCGTCGCGGACCTGGATGTCAGGCCGGTTGTCGACAAGCCGAAGCCGGATCCCAACGGCGCGTGCACGCAGTAGGCGCCAAGTAGACTGACCGCTCGGTGTGGTACCTCGAACGCTCACCCGTGACGCCTGGTGCGCGTTCGAGGTTAGGCATGCTGGACGCGCGAGAAATGCCGCTGTGTCCACCGATGCCTCATCCGGAATCACACCGACCGAGTTGCCGTCATATCATGAGTCACCATGCCGTACGAGATGGCCAACGCCACGCGACGCGCGACCCGCGACGCGTGTGGCCTCGCATCGCGATCGCGATGCTTTCTGCGGTGTTCGCGACTACGATCGGCGCCTGCGGCGATTCCACAGGCATGAGCGACGACAGCTACGACATCGCGTTCGACTTCTCGAGCGACTACCAGGGCTGGGTCGCGGGGTTCACCGACTATCCGGTGGGGAAGGAAGCCGAGTGGGCGATCGGCGCGTCGCTCGCGGCGCTGCCCGCGCCCCTCGACGTGTCACGCAAGGGCATTCGCCTCAGCGGCGAGAACCGGAGCGACGACCTCTTCATGTACGTCACGCACGGCGTGACGGGCCTCATGCCTAACGCGCAATACGGAGCGCGCTTCCGGGTGACGCTCGCCACCAACGCGCCGCGCAACTGCGTGGGCATCGGCGGCGCGCCGGGCGAATCGGTCGTGCTGAAGGCCGGTGCGACGTCCGTGGAGCCCGGGCGTGTGGTCGATGCCGAGCAGTACTATCGCGCGAACTTCGACCACGGCTCCCAACTCGCCGGCGGGCGCGACGCTACGCCGCTCGGCAACATAGCGACGTCGAACGCGAACTGCGCGCTGCCGAGGTACGAACTCAAGGAGTTCGATAGCGGTACCAGGCCGGTCACGATCTCCACCGACGCGAGCGGGCGGCTCTGGCTCGTCGTCGGCGTCGATTCGGGGTTCGAGGGATCGACGTCGGTGTACATCACGTCGATCCGCATTGCGTTCACGCCGCGTTAGGCGCCGGTCGTCATTCCGAGCCGAGCGCCGGAGGCGCGCAGTCGAGGAATCGCGATCATACGGGTAGGGAGCTCTCTACCGCTCAGACTCTGGATTCCTCGACTGCGGCCCTACGGGCCTCCGCTCGGAATGACTGCCGCTACTTCTTTCCGCTCTCCGGTTTGACGGGTAACGGAATCGGCAGCGCGCGACTGTCGCCTTCCGCGCCTAACGGCGGCATTTGTTGCACCGCGTTGAACAGGTCGGACAGCCGCGTCGCACGCGCCACGCCTTCAGCGCCGGCGAGGATGCGTTGCGCCTCGGCCGTGTTCCCGAGTGTTCGCTGCGCCTCCGCGATCATGAAACCCGTGGACACGAAGAGCGCGGGAATGCCGACCGACGCGCGATCCGGCCAGTCTCCCTTCTTGATGATGGACTTCGGCGCCTGGAACACGCTGTCCCACAGAACGGTGCTGCGTTTCACGTCGACGAAGCCCTCGCCCGGAATGAGCATCGTGTCGCGGCTGGCGGAGCTGGGAATGTCCGGCACGAGCTTTCGCGCGAGACCCTGCGTCACGAGGTACGGTGCCAGGCCCAACTCCTGGCTGCCGTAGCCACCCGAGGTGCGGCTGAAGTAGATCGGGCGCCCGACGTTGTCCTTGATCATGCGCAGCACGAAGATGTCGGCGCGCGTGAGCGTGCGCGGCGAGATCGTCGCCTGGATGTTTCCGGCGGTGAACTGTTGCGGCTCACGCATGTCGTACGCGAGTGGGATCGCGTCCGCCTCATCCATCGTCATCTTGACCGGCGGACCCGACGGCTTCTGCCAGTTCCCGGCGCGGTAGATCGCCGGCCCCTTCGCGGGATCGTACTCGCGTACTGGGGCGCGAATGAGCTGCCGCGTATACCAGTCGGTGTTGAGCAACGATGTGTTCGCGACGATGACGTCGGGGCGAATGCCCTCCACTTCCTGCGCGTACCAGAGCGGGAACGTGTCGTTGTCGCCGACGGTGACGAGAATACCGTAGGGCTCGACCGAATTCAGGAGATCCGCGGCGAAGTCGCGCGTCGTCGTGTCGTCACGCCGCGACGCCGCGTTCCAGTTGCCGAACAGCGGCACCAACGCGAGCGCGAGGATTGGTGAGGCGACGAGCCAGCTCTGCTTGCGCGGCATCTGCAGGCTCTCGCGTCCGAGCCTAACGGTTTCCGACCCGACGAGCGCCGCGATCGTCTCCCAGACGTACGCCAGCCCGAGCGCGGCCCACACGCTCCAGGCGGAGAAGCTCCACAGATAGAAGTAGTCTCGGTCGCGGACTTCACGCGCGACGTTGTCGCCGAGCTCCGGATCCTGCGAATACCCGTACTTGAAGTTCAGGTAGTAGATGAGCAGCAACGTCATGGTGAACATCAGCGGACCGAAGAACCAGAACGATCGTCGGTCTCGCTGCCAGTGCACCCACCCGCCGAGCAGGCCGAGTATGAGGAAGACGGTCGCGAGCGTCACCTGAAGCGCGGGCATCTCGCCGTGCGCGTCGCGCAGCCACTGCCACTTGAAGTAGAGCCACCACATCCCGATCTGCGCCCCGATGGGCGCCTGTCGCTCGATGACCGGCGGCTTCCCGTACTGCTCGCGGTTGAAGTTGTACTTGAACGCCTGCCATGTCCCCGCGGAGAACGTGCAGTCGGCCTTGAGCTCCGTGCGGCAGGCGGTGGGCTCTCCCTCGTTGATCGCCGGGAAGAACGCAGCGCGGATGGGCTGTGTGGCGAACGGCGTGATGCCGAGGATGGCGGCGCCTACCAGCGCGAGCAGCAGCTTCCAGCGGAGCAGCGTGCGCGGGCGGCGAATCAGTACGGCGATTGCGACGGCCGGCGCGGCCAGCATGCCGGCCATGTGGTTCGCGTAGCCAAGTCCCAGGAGGTACGCCACGAGCACGAGGAGACGATCGGCCTTGTAGCCATCGGGCTCGTCGCACCAGCGGACGGTGATCCAGGAGCAGAGCGCGAGACCGACGAGGCTGACCGTGTACACCTTCTCGTTGACGACCGACTGGCTCCAGACCGTGAAGGCCGAGGCGCCGATGAGCGCCGCGACCGATCCGCCGGCGATACGCTGCCAGCGACGCGGGAACCAGCTCACGAGGACGCGCTCGGTGATCAGGAACCACATTCCGGCCGATACGGCGCTCGAAACCGCCGCAAGGATGTTCACGCGCGCGGCGATCGAGCTCGCGATCGGCAGCAGCGAGAAGAATTTCCCGATGAGCACGAAGAACGGATTGCCCGGTGGGTGCGGCAGTCCGAGGATGTACGCGGCGGCGATGTACTCGCTCGTGTCCCACATGGCGGTCGAAGGCGCCAGTGTGATGATGTAGAGCGTCAGCACGAGTACCGAAGCGATGCCGGCCGCGAGATACGACGGCCGATAGTCGAGATCGGCTGAAACAGTGGAAGCCATCAGCGGTCCAGGTAATTGAAAGAAACACGGGCCCAGACGCGGGTGCGGTGGGTCCCGAGATACAACCAGGGTGGCGGAAGAAAGGTCACCGAACAGCAGTCATCAGCCATCAGCCATCGGCCATCAGCAAAGCACTGGCGGCGAAGGCGTAAAACTACCCTGCCGACGTCTATGGCCGTTAGCTGATGGCTGATGGCTGATGGCTGATGGCTGATGGCTAGTGACGAAACTGCCTCTGGCCCGTAAACACCATCGCCACCCCATGCTCGTCCGCGGCCGCAATCACCTCGGCGTCCCGGATTGAGCCACCAGGCTGGACAATCGCCTTCACACCCGCCTCGACCGCCTGGTCGACGCCGTCACGGAACGGGAAGTAGGCGTCGGAGCCGAGAACGGCCCCGGCCGTCTCATGACCGGCCGTCCTGGCCTTGTGCACCGACACGAAGGCCGCGTCTACCCGCGACATCTGGCCGGCCCCTATGCCGATCGTCGCGCCGTCGCGTACGAGCACGATCGCGTTCGATTTGACGGACCCTACCGCCCGCCAGGCGAACAGCATGTCCCGGCGCTCCTCGGCCGTCGGCTGGCGCCGCGTCGCGACTTGCCATGACGCGTCATCCGCAGCGTTAGGCGCGCGTTCCTGTGCAAGCACGCCCCCGCGCACGCGCTTGAAGTCGAGCGCGCGCGGCGACCAGCGCGCGGTGCCCACGAGCACTCGCAGGTTCTTCTTGCGGCCGAGCACGTCGAGGGCTTCCGGTGAGAACTCGGGTGCAACGACACACTCGACGAACAGGCTCGACACCGCTTCGGCGGCGTCGACGTCCACGGCCGTGGTGAACGAGATCACCGACCCGAACGCGGACACAGGGTCACACGCGAGCGCCTTGCGATACGCTTCGACCGGCGACGCGCCAACCGCGAGGCCGCACGGCGTCGTGTGCTTCACGATCGCGCAGGCGATCTCGCCCGCGAACGGGTCGGTGGCGATCAGCGCCCCTTCGAGATCCAACAGGTTATTGAACGACAGCTCCTTCCCGCCGCGCTGCTGGAGGGCGGCGAGGCCGCCAAGGCCACGCTCGACGTAGAAGGCGGCGCGCTGCCCGGGATTTTCACCGTAGCGCAGCGACTGCGCGCGGTCGAACGAGACGGTGATCTGCGACGGGAACAGCTCGCCGCGCTGCTCCGCGAACCATATCGCGATGGCGGCATCGTACGCACCAGTGTGGGCGAACACCTTCGCCGCCAGGGTGCGTCGGAGATCGACATCATCATCCTGTGCCTGCAGCGCCGCCAGCACACGCGGGTAGTCCTCCGGATCCACGACGGCGAACACGGACGAGAAATTCTTCGCCGCGGACCGCAGCATCGACGGGCCGCCAATGTCGATCTGCTCGACCACAGCGTCCGGATGCACGTTAGGCCGAGACGCGGTCTCGCGGAACGGGTAGAGGTTGACGGCGACGAGGTCGATCGTGTCGATGCCCTGATCCGCGAGCGCGGTCATGTGCTCCTCGAGGTCGCGGCGCGCGAGCAATCCGCCGTGCACGACGGGGTGCAACGTCTTCACTCGCCCATCGAGCATCTCTGGAAACCGCGTTACCTCGGCCACGTCTCGCACAGGAATGGCGGCATCGCGCAACGCTTTCGCGGTGCCCCCGGTAGAGATGATCTCCCACTCGAGCGCGCGCAGGCCGCGGGCGAAGTCGATCAGGCCGGATTTATCGGAAACGGAAAGAAGAGCCCTTGGCATTGGTAACGGCGCTGGTTGCTGGGTGGGTAGCTGCGTGCGAACTGGTGCGTGTTGCTCAACGATCCGGACTGGCGAACAGCGTGTCAGCCATCGACGGTGAGGGAGCGGACGACAATGCGTATGCAGCGCAGGAGCGCGACGGACCCATGAGTCCACGCACGACACCATCGTCACCTAACGTGATACGACCCTCGGCTACTGCGTGCACGGCCGCCGGGTAGAGCGCGTGCTCCACATCGAGCACGCGCCGCGCCAGTTCCTCGCCTGTGTCGGTGGCCAGCACGGGGACGGGCCATTGCGCGATGATCGCGCCGTGGTCGTACTCCTCGTCGACGAAGTGCACCGTCGCACCGGTCACGCGGACCCCTGCCGAGATCACCGCCTGATGGACGTGCAACCCGTACATGCCTGAGCCACCAAACGCTGGCAGCAGCGATGGGTGCACGTTCACCACGCGACCGCGCCACCGTCGTGTCACGTCCGTTGGGACGAAACGCAGATAGCCCGCGAGCGCGATCAAGTCGATGCCGTGTGACTCGAGCAGCGGCGCCAATCCATCGCGGCGCGTCAGCGGATCGAGCGTGATCGCCTCGACTCCATGCCGACGCGCACGATCGAGGGCGCCGGCACCGACGCGATCCGACGCGACCAGCACGACTGCGCTGGCGCTACCGAGCGTGTCGAAATGATCGAGGATCGCCTGGAGGTTCGACCCACTTCCAGACGCGAGAACGGCCACGCGCGTTGTCATGTGGCGGATGTTACCGGACGCGGATCGGGCGAGGGAAGGGGACGTCCATCACGCTACGTCATCGAGGAAACGCTGCACCGCCTCGTGCAACGAGTCCACGACCATGGCTCCGACTGAAGGCGCGCGCTCGATCTCAGCGTCCGGCGTCGACGGCGCACGGATGAGGAATGCCGTTCCGCCGTACTTCTGCGCCGGGATGACATCACGCAAGCGATCGCCGGCGAACACCGACGCAGCGCCATCGATGTCGAGATCGGCGATCGCCTCGTCGAACAGGAGGGTGCCTGGTTTGCGACACGGGCACTCACGGGTTCCGTCCGGGAAGTGTGGGCAGTAGTACGTCGCATCGATGCGTGCGCCCTCGGCTTCGAGCAGTTCCGCGACTCTGTCGCGAACACGCTCGTAATCGGCGACGGTGAACATGCCGCGCGCGATTCCGCTCTGGTTCGTGATCACTACGACTGCAACGCCGCGTGCGTTCAGCGCCGCGATCGCTTCCGCGACACCAGGCCGCAGGCGTGCGTCGTCGGGATTCACGATGTAGTGAACGTCCTCGATGATGGTCCCGTCGCGATCGAGGAACGCGGCGGGCCGGCTCACGAGCGTTTCACGTCGGCGAGCCCGCGAATGCCCGCACGAGCTGATCGTCGAGCGCTTCCGGCACGCTGCGGATATCCACGAGGAATCGTCCGTTCGCGATGCGACCGATCACGGGTGTCGGACCGAGGCGCGCGCGTCGCTCGAGCTCGTCGGCGTTGCCAGCGAAAGCGATGGCACGTGAAGCAATCCGGGCCGTCGGAAACGCGCCGCCGCCCACGCTGGCCTCGGTCTCGATGACGTCGCACGAGAGTCCGGCGTCGCGGAGCCGCGACGCGGCTCGCGCGGCCCGCGATTGGAGGCTCGCCGCTGTCGCGGTCAGCATCGCCAGTGTCGGGATCTCCCGCAGCGCGCGCGCAGGATCACGGTAGAGGGCGAGCGTCGCTTCCAGTGCGGCAAGGGTCAGCTTGTCCACGCGGACCGCACGCGCGAGTGGATTCTTGCGGCACGCGTCGATGGCCTTCGCGTCGCCGACGATGATGCCCGCCTGCGGCCCTCCGAGCAGCTTGTCACCGCTCATGAGGACGAGCGTCGCGCCATCTCGCACCGCATCGCGGGCGGTCGGCTCACCGCGGAGTCCGAACTCGTCGAGGGAGAGCATCAGGCCGCTGCCGAAATCGAACAACAGCGGCAACGCGTGCTCGCGCGCGACCGGCGACAACTCCGCCAACTCCGCTTCAGCGACGAAGCCTCGGACCTCGAAGTTGCTGCGGTGCACCTTCACGATGGCGCCCGTCGAGTCGCTGATCGCATCGCGATAGTCGGCGAGGTGCGTGCGATTCGTCGTGCCGACTTCGACGAGTGTCGCCCCGCTCTTCGCCATGATGTCGGGCACGCGGAAGCTGCCGCCAATCTCGATCAGCTCGCCGCGCGACACAATGGCGTCGCGTCCCGCCGCTAGTGAGTTGAGCGCGAGCACGAGCGCCGACGCACAGTTGTTGACGACGATGGCATCCTCGGCACCCGTGAGCTCGCGCAGCAACGCCACGGCGTGCACGTAGCGTGATCCGCGTTCCCCCTTGTCGAGGTCATACTCGAGGTTACACGCGCCAGCCGCCGTCTCGACGATCGCCTGCACGGCAGGCGCGGCAAGCGGCGCGCGCCCGAGGTTCGTGTGCAGTACGACCCCCGTGGCGTTGATCAGCGGGCGGAGCGATGGCCGCTCGCGTGCTGTGAGGTGCTCATTGGCGGCGCGCGCCCACTCGAGCGCGTCCTGCGGCGCGGTGGCTGGATTCGCGCGGACGGCGTCGATGCTCGCACGAACCGCGTCCACGACGAGCGGACGCGGCGCGCGCGCCAGCAGGGGCGCGAACTCGGGGCTCTCCAACAGCGCGCCGACGGATGGCAGCGCGCGCCGGTGGTCGCTCACGGTCGACTCGATCCTCGTGACGCGACCGAACCGCGTTCGGTGCCTAACGCGTACGACCCAGCGGTTGGCGCGGGTTGCACGGAAGAGAACAGGCTACGGATCAGTCGGAGCGCCGCACGGTCATCGTCGCCGGGCGGACGGCGCGGAGGTGCCGGACGACCGGAATCGGGCCTCGGCCTGGTCGTGTCTGCCGGCGGCCGCGCGCGCGTCGTCGTGAACACCCGGTCTGACGATCGCACGATCCCGAGCAGGCTGCGGAGCGAGTCGACGTGGAGCCGGTACGACGTCGTTGGGGCGAGCGGGCGCGCAAGCTTGATGATCGCGTACGTCTCCGGGATCGGCGCGCTCGGTTTCGGCGGCGGTGTGGTGTCTCGCCTGGCCGCACCGGGTCTCTGCGCCGGCGGCGCCGCTGGCAGGGGTACCGCTGGGCGCGGAGGAGCCGCCTGTGGGTTCGCGCGCCGGATCGAGTCCGCCTCCTGAACTCGGCGGACGGAATCCGCCACCGCTTTCGCGCGCGCGCTGTCCGCCTGCTGTTTCTCGTACACGGTTCCAAGCGCGACCGACGCGATCGGGACGACGGTCGAATCGCCAGTCTTGAGCGAGAACTGCCCTGCGACAACTGGAACGCGAGGCTGAAGCGGGCGATCGAACGTGGTGCGCAGCGTCACCGAGTCCTGCACCTGTACTTCCGCGATTCCCGGTCCGGCGCTGTCGTGGACGAACGCGAGCATCTCGCGTGTGAGGGAATCGCCGAGCGTGACGGTCGCCGAGTCGAACAGCTCACGGCGATCGAGTACGCGGTTCGTGTTGGCGTCGATCAGCGCGCGCAGAAGATAGCGCCCCGCTGGTGCGTAGCGGATCTCGAACTGCCCGACAGTATCCGCGTACTCACCATACGTTAGGCTGTCCGGCAGGTGGACGGCTTCGACGTACGCGCGCGGCGCCACGCGGCCCGCGACCCAGTCGAACACCCGGCCACGGATGACCGTCGCGGGACGGGTCGCTCCGGTCGAGAAGACGTAGCGATGCTGAGCGGTGTCGGCGTTTCCGCGCAGGTCGCTGACGCCGGGGAGCTGCGTGATCGTGTACGTCGTATTCGTTTGCCACCCGCGTCGTGGTCGGATCTCGATGCGGCTCCGATGCCACCGGACGTCGACGCGCCCCGTCCGCGGCGACACCAGAAACAGTGCTGAGAGATCCTGGCCGCCGCGCGCGGGCCGCTCGTTGACGATCTCGTCGAACCGCAGCTCGACGCTCTTCGGCCGCGCGTTCAGTGCATTCGTGTCGGGCGATATCCGCAGCAGATGTGGCGGATTACGATCCTCGGGGCCACCGGGGGGTGAGCCAAGTTGCGCACACCCCGCGACGGCCACGAGAAGGATCAGCCTCCGCACAATGTTTTTACCTTGGCCGATAGTTGTTCGCTTCGGGACGACCACTCGCGTTCCTTCTGCCGCTCGGCTTCGACGATCTCGGGCTTGGCCCGCGACACGAAGGCGTCGTTCGCGAGTCGCTGCCGGAGCGCGCCGAGCTGCTTCTCGAGCGACGCCAACTCCTGCTGGAGCCGCGCGCACTCCTTCGCGACGTCGATGGTGCCGGCAAGCGGCAGGATGACCTCCGATCCGTCGGCCAGGACCTGATGTGCCGCCGCCTCGCCGGCGGGGGCAGCGTCCGCGAGCGAGACCGTGCACCTCGCGAGGCGACCGATGAGCGTCGACTCGGCGAGCATGGCGGCACGCGCGTTAGGCGAGGGCACGATGAGCGCCGGCAGCAACTTGCCGGGCGTGATGTTGTACTCGCCGCGCAGCTGCCGCAGCGCGCTGACGGCCTCGCGGATAAACTCGAATTCGGCTCCGGCGGCGTCGTGGATGCCGGTTGCCTTCGGCCAGCTCGCCGTGATGAGCAGCTCGTGATCGTGTCGGCCGGGCAGCCGCTGCCAGAGCGCCTCGGTCACGAACGGCACGATCGGATGCAGCAGGCGCAACGCGCCGTCGAACGCGTGCACGAGCACGGCTCGCGCGGCCTCGCGATCGTCTCGGTTTTCCGCGCCCTCCGAGAGACGCGCCTTCACTGCTTCCAGATACCAGTCGGCGAGCTCGTTCCACACGAAGCGCCGAGCCGTCTCGGCGAAGTCGTTGAGTCGCAGGCCGGCCGTGCGCTCCGGAACGGTCCAGTGGCCGCCGTTCGGGCGCGCGGGTCCGAGGGCCGCATCGCACTCGGCAATGGCCGCGTCGAGGCGCGCGAGAATCCATTCATCGGATCGTGTCAGCCGCTCCGGATCGATCTCGGCCAGCGTTCGCACCGGCGCTGTACCCACGTTGGTCAGCAGGAAGCGGCCGATGTTCCACAGCTTCGTCACGAAGTTCCGGCCGGGCGCGAACGACTTCTCGAGGTCGTCGGGGTCGAAGATGATATCGACGCCGAGGCCCATGCCGGCCACCACCGTGTAACGCAGCGGATCGGCGCCGAACCGCGCGATCACGTCGAGCGGGTCGATGCCGTTACCTAACGACTTGGACATCTTGCGATGCTTCATGTCGCGGGCAATGCCGTGCAGGTACACGGTGTGGTACGGCGCCTCGCCCATGAACTCGAAGCCGGCCATGATCATCCGCGACACCCAGAAGAAGATGATGTCGGGGCCGCTCACGAGCACGTCCGTCGGATAGAACGCGCGCAGATCCGGCGTGTCCTTCGGCCAGCCTAACGTCGAGAACGGCCACAGCCAGGACGAGAACCAGGTGTCGAGCACGTCCTCGTCCTGGCGCACTGGCCCGGCACACGACGGGCAGTTCGAGACGTCGTGGCGGCTCACCGTCACGCGGCCGCAGGCATCGCAGTACCACACGGGAATGCGATGGCCCCACCAGAGCTGGCGCGAGATGTTCCAGTCGCGAATCGTCTCGAGCCAGTTGATGTAGACACCTTCCCAGCGCTCGGGCACCACGCGGATGCGGCCGTCGCGCACGGCGGCGAGCGCTGGCTCCGCGAGCGGCTTCATCTTCACGAACCACTGATCCGACAGGCGCGGCTCGACCACGGTGTCGCACCGGTAACAGTGCCGCACCGCATGCTGATGCGGCTCGACCTTCACGAGCCGACCGGCGGCCTTGAGCATCGACGCGATCTTTTCGCGCGCTTCGAACCGGTCGAGGCCGCGGAGCTCCGCGGGCACACGCTCCGTCGGATCGCCATGCTCGCCTTCGCGTCCCGGTTCTTCGCCCATCGTGCCGGTCGCGGTGATCACGATCGGCATCGCGAGCTCGTGACGCTGACCGACTTCGAAATCATTCGCGTCGTGGGCCGGTGTGATCTTCACCGCGCCGCTCCCGAACGTCGGATCGGTGTAGCTGTCCGGGATGATCGGGATCTCGATGTTCGCAATGGGCAGCACCACCGTGCGACCGATGAGATCGCGATACCGATCGTCGTCGGGATTCACGGCCACGGCCACATCCCCGAGCATTGTCTCGGGACGGGTCGTGGCCACGGTGATGAATCGATCCGGCTCACCCGCGAGGGGGTAGCTGATGTGATACAGCTTCCCCGGCGTGTCCTGGAACTCCGCTTCCTCATCGCTGAGCGACGTCAGGCAGCGCGGACACCAGTGAATCACGCGGTGTCCACGGTACACGAGTCCCTTCTCGTACAGCCGCACGAACGCCTCGCGCACCGCGCGCGACAGTTCTGGCGACAGCGTGTACGCCGCCCGCGACCAATCGCATGACGCGCCAAGCGCGCGGAGCTGGACGAGAATCGCGCCGCCAGTCTCATCCACGAAGCGCACGGTACGGCGCACGAACGCGTCGCGACCCACGTCGTACCGCGTGAGCCCTTCCTTCGCGATCATCTTCTCGACGACGTTCTGCGTCGCGATGCCGGCGTGGTCGGTGCCCGGCACCCAGAGCGCCTCATCGCCGGACATGCGCCGCCAGCGGATGAGCACATCCTGCAGCGTGTTATCGAGCCCGTGCCCCATGTGCAGCACAGCCGTGACGTTCGGCGGGGGCATCACGATCGTGAACGGCTGTCGATCGCCATCCATGCGCACCGAGTGCGACACGTTGGCGGAAAACGCTCCGGCCCGCTGCCATCGGTCATAGATCTCGCGCTCGACCGAGGCGAAATCGAACTGTGGCGGAAAGTCGGGCTGCGGAGTCGTCGGTGTGTTGGCCTGCACGTTCGAACTCATGGGACCGGAAGTTAGTCGAGGAGTAGTGCGTCGGAAGTTGACTGCCGTTGACTGAGGTTGACCGACATTGAGTGGCACGCAAACAAAACGAGCCGCGAGGCTGGGCTCGCGGCTCGTCGGCTCATGTCGCGGAACGGTCCGCGTCAGTCTGCGCGCATGGAGTCCGGGCCCGTATCGGGATCGGCTACGTGATCGGCTTTGGGTACGCCCGTGGGCGAAATTGGCGAGCCGCCGGTGCGGTCGCCCTTCGGCGTCTTCTTTGCGCTACGACGACGCTCGGCGATGCCTTCCGTCTCCCCGGCGGCTTCGCGAAGCGCTTCTTCCTTGCCTAGCCAGCGATCTTCCAGCTCAGGCTTCGGATCGGCGTGGCGGTCGGCCTCCGAGGAGTTGCCCTGGCGCCGCCGGCCGGTGCCGACCTGTTGTCCTTCCCAGCGACCGCCGGGAAGCGGTGCGCTCGGGTCGTCATCGATCTCGTCCATGAGATCCTCGCTGCCGGCGATCCGCACGTCGAGTCGATTGACGACCGTCTCGACGCCGGGCACGCCGCGGGTAATGGTGACTGCGTGCGTCGCCTCGTCGGGCTCGTGCACCCAGCCAGTCAATTCAATGATGCCGTCGCCGATGGCGCCAATGTCGATGGCGCGTTCGCTCAGCAACGGATCGTTGCGGAAAGCCTCGAGGACACGTTCCTCGAGCGCCTCATCGTCCTCGTCCTCGTCGACCTCGGCATCCGACTCTTCGTCGTCCACATCCTCGTCGCGAACACGGCTGACGCGGTCGCGGAGCTTGGATGTGAGCGCAGAGAATCCTCCGAAGCGATCGGAGACGACGAGTCCTGCGGCGAGGCCCAGTACGGCGCCTGCTGCGAGGTAGAGCAGCCCGCTCGTTTGAGAGTCGTCGTCGCGATAGCGAAGCGGAGACATTACACGCACCTGTGGCGGAGGTTGTTAGCCTACGATAACTTGAGCGAGAGTGTAGTGCGACCCCGCCGCAAGAAGAAGGCCACCTACTACTTACCCTGTATCACACGATGCCGCCGCAAGAACGCATTCCGATCGGTCGCGTGATCCCCTGGGTAGTGCTCGTGGTACTGCTTTTTGCCGGGCTCGTACTCTACTTCCGTTACGGGCCGCAGGTCACGTCGCTGCTCGACGGAACGCGCTGAGCGGACGGCCGAAGCCACGCCGTCCGCGTTGACCGCGCCGCGCTCTCCGCGCGCCAGGCTCGCAAACACCACTTTCTATGCTGAATCAATCGGACGCCGTCACGGCCTTCGGCCGCCATCGGTTCCCGGTTTCGAGTTCCCGTTCCCACTCGTAGCTATCGACCGCCGATGTCCATCCTTCTGATACTGCCCGATGGCGCCACCCGCGAGGTCGAAGCGGGTACCCTCGCCCGCGACGTCGTCGCATCCATCGGGTCGCGACTCCTCCGCGACGCGATCGCCGTTTCCATCGACGGTAACGTGCAGGACCTCATGACGCCCATCCGGAGCGGCGGCGCGTTCACGGTCATCACCGAGAAGGATCCGCGGTCGCTCGCCGTGCTCCGCCACTCGGCCGCGCACATTCTCGCGACGGCCGTCCGTCGCCTGCGCCCCGATGCGAAGATCGGATTCGGCCCCGCTATCGAGGACGGCTTCTACTACGACTTCGAAGTCCCCGAACCATTCACGCCTGATGACCTCGCAACGTTCGAGGCCGAGATGCGGAAGGTGGTGGCGGAGAAGTATCCGTTCGTCCGCGAGGAGGTCTCACGCGAGGAGTCGCTCAAGCGATTCGCCGATGATCCGCTCAAGCTCGAGCGCATCGAGGACCTTGGTCCGGACGAGGTGATCTCGACCTACACCGATGGGCCATTCATCGATCTGTGCCGTGGCCCGCACGTGCAGGACACGTCGTACCTCAAGCATTTCAAGATTCTTCACGCCTCGCCGGCTTACTGGCGCGGCGACGTGAAGCGGCAGCAGCTCCAGCGTATCTACGCGACCGCGTGGTGGAAGAAGGAAGACCTCGACGCCTACCTTTTCCGCATCGAGGAGGCGAAGCGGCGCGACCATCGTGTGCTCGGCAAGCAGCTCGACCTGTTCATGTTCCATCAGTACGCGCCGGGCGCGGCGTTCTGGACGGAGCGCGGCACGATCATAGTCAATGCGATCAATGATTATCTGCGCGAGCTCCAGCGCGACGGCTATCACGAAGTCAAGACGCCGCTGCTGTACAACAAGGCGTTGTGGGAGATCTCCGGGCACTGGGGCAAGTACCGCGAGAACATGTTCCTCGTGCTCGACAACGAGACGAAGGAGCACGACTTCTCGCTCAAGCCGATGAATTGCCCGTCGCATTACCTGTTGTACCAGTCGAAGAAGCACTCGTACCGCACGCTCCCGCTGCGGTACAACACGTACGACGTGCTGCATCGCAATGAGCTGTCCGGCGCGCTGTCGGGTCTCACCCGCGTCAGGCAGTTCCAGCAGGACGATTGCCACATCTTCCTCATGGAACGGCAGATCACCGAGGAAGTGCACCAGCTCATGTCCTTCATCCTCGGCTACTACCGCACGTTCGGCCTCGAGGCGACGCTCAAGTTCGCGACGCGTCCCGACGTCCGCGTAGGTACCGACGAGATGTGGGATCAGGCCGAAGGCGCCCTCAAGGCGGCGCTCGATGCCACGGGGCGTCCGTACGAGCTCAAGGCCGGTGATGGCGCGTTCTACGGACCGAAGATCGACTTCGACGTCACCGACTCGTTAGGCCGGGCGTGGCAGCTGGGGACGATCCAGCTCGACTACGCGAACCCCGAGCGATTCGATCTGTCGTACGTCGGCGAGGACAATGCCGCGCATCGCCCGGTGATCATCCACCGCGCGGTGAGCGGCTCGTTCGAGCGCTTCATGGCGATTCTCATCGAGCACTTCGCTGGTGCGTTCCCGACGTGGCTGTCGCCGGAGCAGGTGCGCGTGGTGCCGATCACGGATGACCAGGCGGCGGTCGCCGAAGCGGTGACCCGTCGCATGCGCGAGGCCGGCATCCGCGCGCATTCGGATACGCGATCGGAGACGCTCAAGTACAAGATCGCTGAAGGCGTGCGCATGAAGGTCCCGTATCTCGCGGTGATCGGAAAGCGCGAGGCCGAGAGCGACATGGTCGCCATCAACGTGCGCGGGGCGGGGAAGGAGCAAAAGCCGGCTCCGCTGGCCGTCGATGCATTCATCGCGAAGGTGATGGCAGAGGTGAAATCCAGATCGCTCAAGCTCGAGGCGGGGACAGCGTAGACGGCGAATCGGGGCTAGGGGCGGGAACCGGGAACAGACAGGGTCGGCCGCGGGGAGGTATGGACACGTTAGGCGTGCCGCAACGGTGGGCGCGGTCCAGGGACGTTCGCATCACCGCGGCCGACGGGTTCTCCATCGGCGCGACGACGTACGCTCCCGCGCGCGCGCCCAGCGGCGTCGTGATCATCAACGCCGCGACCGGCGTCAGGCGGCGGTACTACGACAGCTTCGCGCTGCACCTTGCCTCCTCCGGATTCGCCGTCGTCACGTACGACTATCGAGGGATCGGAGGATCGCGTCCGCCTACGCTGCGCGGGTTCGTCGCGTCCATGCGCGAGTGGGGCGAGGTCGATCAGCCCGCGGTGGTAGCGTATGCGGCCGCCTGGCAACCGGACGTCCCACTGCTGCTCGTCGGCCACAGCGTCGGTGGGCAGATCTTCGGATTGCTTCGAGACCCGAGTCCCGTGAGCCGCGTGCTGATGGTCGCGGCGCAGCACAACTACTGGGGGTTGTGGGGACACCGCGAGCGCTGGGTGTTGTGCGCGCTCTGGACGCTCATCATGCCTGCGACTTCGCACGCACTCGGGTACTTCCCGAGCCGCACGGTCGGCCTCGGCGAGGACCTGCCGAAGGGAGTGGCGCTGGACTGGGCCGCGTGGTGCAGATCGCCTGGCGCGCTCGTCGCGGCCATCGGCGGCGACGCCGCGCAACGGTTCGCGCAGTACCGCGGGCCGATCCTGGCGTTGAGCTTCGACGACGACCACACGTTCGCGCCGCGTAGAGCGGTGGATGCGCTGCTCCCGTTCTACTCGAACGCTCGTGTGGAGCATCGCCACATCACCGCGCGTTCGCTCGGCCTCGCCAAGGTCGAACACTTCGGATTCTTTCGAGCGGCGGCTGCGGAACGCGGCTGGCCGATCGCCACAAAGTGGCTCGCGGGCGGGTGAGTCATTCCGAGCGAGCGCCAGCTGGCTGTCATTCCGAGCGGAGGCCGAAGGCCGCAGTCGAGGAATCGTCGATGCGCGGGTAGAGCGCCCTCTATCGGGAACCGCGCGATTCCTCGACTCGCTCCGCTCGCTCGGAATGACACCCTCGCTCGGAATGACGGCTCTAGCCACGGCGGCGACTGAGCATTAGGTCCATGAGTGACCTCCGCCGCTGCTGGTCGGAGGTGTCGCACGCTTCACCCGATTCGTAGAGGTCCACATGCATGTCGTCCGATGTCTGCACGCACGCGTTCTCGGGCTCGCCGGCTCGTTAGGCGCGCTCGCCTTCGGAGTTCCCGCTCCGGCGTTCGCCCAGGAGGCGTCGGGAGTCGTCGCGGGAAAGATCACCGCCGTTGATGGCGTCCAACCGCTTGCGGGCGCGACGATCTTCGTCACCGGCACGCAGTCGGGCGCGCTGAGCCGGACGGACGGCACGTATCGCGTCGTGCTGCGGCCCGGCAGGTACGAGCTCCGCGTGCGGTTCATCGGCTGGACCGGCACGCACGATAGCGTAACCGTCACCGCCGGCCAGACCGTCACGAAGGACTTCGCGCTCGAGCGCTCGCCAACCACGCTCGAGGCGCTGGCGGTCGTCGGCACGCGCGGCGAGGCGCGCACGGTCACGGAGTCGCCGGTGCCCATCGACGTGCTGACGTCGGCGGACATTGTCTCGTCCGGCCGCACCGAGACGAACCAGATCCTGCAGATGCTCGCGCCGTCGTTCAACTTTCCGCGCCCGTCCATCGCGGATGGCTCGGATCACGTCCGGCCCGCGACGCTGCGCGGCCTCGGCCCCGACCAGGTACTGGTGCTCATCAACGGCAAGCGTCGGCACAACAGCGCGCTCGTCAACGTGAACGGCACGGTCGGTCGCGGCTCGACCGGCGTCGACCTCAACGCCATCCCGGCGTCGATGATCGAGCGCATCGAGGTCCTGCGCGATGGCGCCGCGGCGCAGTACGGCTCGGATGCCATCGCCGGCGTGATCAACATCGTGTTGAAGGGAAGCACGCCAGGCGAAGCGGCGGCGACTCTAGGGCATACGTCAGAGAACGATGGTGAGGTTGCCCACCTGCAGGCGAATGCCGGCAGTGTGTTCGGACAGCAGAACTACTTCCACGCGGGCGTCGAGTACCGGGACCGCGGCTTCACGAATCGCGCGGGCATCGACCCGCGTCAGCAGTACTTCGCCGGCGATCCGCGCAACAGTGACCCGAAGCGCGTGACCCTTCGTCTAGGCGATGCGGCGACGAAGGACGTGATGGGAATGTTCAACGGCTCCTACACGACGGCGCGCGGCATCGAGCTGTACTCGTTCGGCGGCGCGAGCCAACGCGATGGCGAGTCGGCGGCGAACTGGCGGCTGCCTAACGGCAACAACACGGTGCGCGCGCTGTGGCCGAATGGATTTCTGCCACTGATCGAGACGGACATCTGGGACGCCTCCGGCACTATCGGCGCCAAGGGAACGGTCGGCGGCTGGCAATGGGACGCGAGCTCGGTCTTCGGGCGGAACTCGCTGCACTACGACGTCGCGAACAGCAACAACGCGTCAATGGGCGCCTCGAGCCCGAGGGATTTCGATGCCGGCGGCCTCGTGTTCGCGCAGTCCACGACCAATCTGGACTTCTTCAAGCAGCTCAGTCTGGGCGAAGGTCGGCCGATTCGCACCGCGGCGGGCGCCGAGTTCCGTTGGGACAATTACCAGATCAAGGCGGGCGACGACGCGTCGTGGATCAACGGCGGGCAGCGAATTCTCGACGGACCTAACGCGGGCAGTGCGACGGTACTACCCGCGCCGGGCGCGCAGGGCTTCCCGGGTTTCCGGCCGACAGACGAGCAGGATGCGACGCGCAACAACTACGCGCTCTACGTCGACCTGGAGAGTGACGTCACATCGCGGCTGTTGGTCGGCCTCGCCGGCCGGTTCGAGGACTACAACGACTTCGGCTCGACGACGACAGCCAAGGTGACCGCACGTTTCGCCATCACTCCGGAGCTCGCGGTGCGCGGCGCCTTCAACAGCGGCTTCCGAGCGCCTTCGCTTGGACAATCGTTCTTCTCGTCCACGGCGACGAACCTCGTGAATGGGCAATTCCTCGAGATCCTCACGCTGCCGGTCAGCACCGATGGCGCGAAGGCCCTCGGCGCGAAGCCGCTCAAGCCGGAGAAGTCGACCAACTACAGCGCTGGAGTGACCTACGACCCGTCGTCGCGATTCTCCGTCAGCGTCGACTACTACGACATCGGGATCAATGACCGCATCGTCTTCTCCGAGAACTTCATCGGCGCGGCGATCCAGGCACGACTCGCGGCCATCGGGCTGAACAACGTGGCGGGCGCGCGCTACTTCACGAACGCGATCGACACGCGCACGAAGGGCGTCGATGTCGTCACGAACTATGGGATCGATTTCCGTCGGAACGGCGTGCTGCGGCTCACGGGCGGCTACAACCACACGAAGACCAACGTCACGGATGTCATTCCGACGCCGCCCGAGCTCTCGGGTTTCGGCGAAGCGCTGTTCGGCCGAGCGGAGCGTGGACGCATCGAGGAGGCGCAACCGCGCGACAATCTGCTGCTCTCGGCGAACTACACGAAGGGCGTCTTTGGCGGCGTCGTCCGCACGCAGCGGTTCGGAGAGGTGACGAACCGTCAGATCGCCGCCGCCACGAACCAGCCGCCCGATCAGACGTTCTCGGCCAAGTGGGTGACGGACGTGAGTGGGTCGTACAGGGTTCTCAACCGCGTGACGTTCAGCGTGGGCGCGGATAACGTGTTCGATATCTATCCCGACGTGCAGAGCGACAACGGCGACATCACGCGGAACTACGCCGGCAACGCCAACTTCGGTATGAATCCGTACAGCGGCATCTCGCCGTTCGGGTTCAACGGGCGCTTCCTGTGGGCGAAGGTGAGCTACGGCTTTTGACGGTTGTCGTTCCTCGACTTCGCTCGGAATGACGACAGCGATTCCAGACGCTTGACCTTCTCAATAGCTTTCTGGGGCTGACGCCACGTGCGTCAGCCCCTTTTTCTAGAGACTCGCTTTCATGGCTGATACATCTCGCACGCCGGTCATCGTCGCGGCGACTCGCACGCCCATTGGGCGATTTCTCGGCGGTCTTTCGCCGCTCACCGCGCCAGAGCTCGGCGCCATCGCCATCCGCGAGGCTGTGCGTCGCTCGGGCGTGAACATCGATGACATTGAAGAAGTCATCATGGGCAACGTCATTCAGGGCGGGGTAGGTCAGGCTCCCGCTCGCCAGGCTGCGCTCAAGTCCGGCGTTCCGTCGTCCGTCTCGGCCACAACGATCAACAAGGTCTGCGGTTCCGGACTGCAGGCGGTGATGCTTGCCTCGCAGGCGATCAAGGCCGGCGACCTCGACGTCATCATCGCCGGCGGACAGGAATCGATGTCCAACGCACCGTACTACATGTACGGCATGCGCAATGGCGTGAAGGCGGGCGATCAGACGCTCGTCGATGGTATGATCAAGGACGGACTCTGGTGTTCGTTCTGCGACGTACACATGGGCTCGCACGCCGAGTACACGGCGAGGAAGGCCGAGATCACTCGTGAGCGTCAGGACCAGTTCGCGCTCACGTCGCACCAGCGGGCTGTCGCCGCGATCGAGGCAGGGAAGTTCAAAGCCGAGATCGTCCCCGTGCAGATCCCGGGGCGAAAGGGACCGACGACCGTCGACACCGACGAGGGACCACGAAAGGACACGTCGCTCGAGGCGCTCGCGAAGCTCCGACCCGCGTTCCCGCCGAAGTCCGGCTCGACGGACGGTCTCACGGTGACCGCCGGAAATGCACCGGGGCTCAACGATGGCGCCGCTGCGCTCGTGGTCACGAGCGAGGAGTATGCGCGCGCACACGGCCTAACGATCATGGCGCGCGTCACGGGCTACGGAACCGGCGCCGTCGCTCCGCAGGAACTGTTCTTCGCGCCGGTGCTCGCGGTGCGCAAGCTGATGGCAAAGTCCGGGTTGTCGATCAATGATTTCGACCTGATCGAAGCGAACGAGGCGTTCGCATCGCAGGCGCTGGCGGATGGTGATCAGCTGGAATGGGATTGGGATCGCGTGAACGTGAACGGCGGCGCGATCGCGCTCGGCCACCCGATCGGCGCGAGCGGCGCGCGCGTGCTCACGACGTTGCTGTACGCTCTCGAGGATCGCGACAAGGAACGTGGCCTGGCGACGCTCTGCCTCGGCGGCGGAGACGCGGTGGCCCTCAGCGTGGAGCGTGTGAACTGATGACGAGCAACACCGGCAGGACCAGCACGAGCGCCGGTACGCTCGCTGTCACGCGCCCCGCGAGCGTCACCGCAATCGGCATCGCCGGCTTCGCCATCGCGCTTGCGCTCGCATCGCAGGTCGCGTTGCCGATTCCGGGAACGCCGGTGCCTATCACACTGCAGCCGCTCGTCGTCGTCCTTGCTGGCATGTGGCTCGGTCCGGTCGCCGGCGCAGCGAGCATGCTGCTGTACCTGGCTGCTGGCGCGTTAGGCCTTCCGGTGTTTTCCCCGTTCGGCGCGCCCGGAATCGCCCGCTTTCTCGGCCCTACGGGTGGATACCTGTTCGCGTATCCCGTAGCGGCGTTCGTGTCCGGTGCGCTCGCACGACGCACGAGCACGTTGCTTGGGCGATGGGTCGCTGCTCTCGCCGGGACGACCGTTCTGCTGCTGGGTGGCCTCGCTCAGCTCGCGGTGATCTCCGGTGGTCTCGCTCAGGCGTTGCCGCTCGCGATTCACCCGTTTCTCCCGCTCGACGCGGTCAAGGCTCTCGTCGCCGCCCTGCTGGTTCCGAAATCGACCGTTCGCGCGCCTGTTTGACGGCGCGCGATTTTTTTTGGGACTCCAAGGGCACGCTTCGGCCTCCGTGGCGACTCGCGATCTTCGCCGCCTCGATCATACTGTCGTTGATCGTGATCAACGGCGCGGTGGTGCCGCTCGTGAGCTGGGTCCTGGCGCTCGCTGGTGTGCGGGTCGTGCTGTTCCCGTGGGCGCTCCTCGCGTCTGTCGTGATGGGCCACCTGCTGACGTTTCGGTGGGTCGAGCCACGGGGGTGGGACGCGGTGAAGCTTGGCGCGGGCTCGGCGCGACTTCGTCCAATCGCGCTCGCCACCGTGCTCGGAGCGGCCGCGATTGGACTTCCATCGCTTCCGCTGCTGGCGGCCGGATGGCTTCGCGTTGTGCCCGAACCCGCGGGCAACTGGATCGTCGCCGGAGTGGCCATGACGCTGTTCCTGGCCCCGGCGGCGCTCTGGGAAGAGATGCTGTTCCGCGGCTACGCGTTCACCGTGTTGCAGGAGTGGTGGGGAACGTCGGCGGCGTTAGGCATGACGAGCGTGGTGTTCGGGCTCGTTCATCTGCAGAATGCGGGCGCGACGCTCTCGTCGATCTCCGTGGTCGTGCTGGCGGGTGTGTTCCTGGGCGCGGTGCTCGTCGCGACGCAGAGCCTGTGGGCTGCGTTCGCCGCGCATCTGGCGTGGAATTGGGTGTTGGCGGGCGTGTTGCACAGTGCTGTGAGCGGCATTCCGTTCACCACGCCGGGCTATCGCGTCGTGGACGCCGGTCCGGATTGGGCGACCGGCGGTGTCTGGGGTCCCGAGGGTGGGCTCCCCGCGGCGCTAGGTCTGGTGTCGGGAACGTTGTACCTCTACGTGCGGCGCAGGCGCCGCGAGGAGCCATAGCATGACGGACCGCGTCGCGGTCATCGGGGCGGGGCAGATGGGGAACGGCATCGCGCACGTGTTCGCGCAATCGGGCATCCCGGTCACCATGATCGACGTTTCGGAGGACGCGCTCCGTCGCGGCCGCGAGACGATCGAGAAGAACATGGACCGGCAGGTGAAGAAGAATGCCCTCTCGGCCGACGATCGGCAGGCGGCGTTAGGCCGCATCGCAACGAGCACCGACTTGGGCGGCGTCGGCAATGCCACTGTCGTGGTCGAGGCGGCGACGGAAAACACGGACCTCAAGTTCCGTCTGTTCGCCAATCTGGACCGGATCGCCCCCGCTGGCGCGATCCTCGCGAGCAACACGAGCTCGATCTCCATCACCCGCATCGGAGCGCAGACCAAGCGTCCCGAGCAGGTGATTGGCATGCACTTCATGAACCCCGTTCCGGTCATGCAGCTCGTGGAAGTCATCCGCGGTCTGGCGACGTCCGAGGAAACCACACGTCGCGTGATGGACCTCGCGACGCGCCTCGGCAAGACGCCCGTGGAGGCGAACGACTTCCCCGGCTTCATTGCCAACCGCATCCTGCTCCCGATGATCAACGAGGCGTGCTTCGCGCTCATGGAGAACGTCGGCACGCCCGAGGCGATCGATCAGGTCATGAAGCTTGGCATGAACCACCCGATGGGTCCGCTCGCGCTCGCGGACTTCATTGGACTCGATACCTGCGTCGCGATTCTCGAGGTGATGCACGAGGGCCTCGGTGATCCCAAGTATCGCCCGTGCCCACTGCTCAAGAAGTACGTCTCGGCCGGATGGCTCGGCCGGAAGACCGGCCGCGGTTTCTACAAGTACGGCGCGGCCTGACGTATGTCCTGGGCTCTCATTCCTCTGACCGAGGAACAGCGCGAGATCCAGCGTACGGCGCGCGACTTCGCGAAGGCCGAGATCGCGCCGCACTCCGACGCCTGGGATCGCGCTGAAGCGTACGACGAGGCGATCGCGGGCAAGCTGGGCGCGCTCGGATTCCTCGGCATGCTCATTCCGGAGGAGTACGACGGACTCGGCCTCGATACGCGGACCTACCTCGTCGCGCTCGAGGAGATCGCGGCCGTGGATGCGTCGGTCGCGGTGCTCATGAGCGTGCACAACTCGCTGCCGACGCAGATGATCCTGCGCTACGGCAACGACGCGCAGAAGGAGAAGTTCCTCAAGCCGATGGCGCGCGGCGAATGGTTAGGCGCCTTCGCGCTCTCCGAGCCCGAGGCCGGCTCCGACGCCGCGGCACTGCGCACGCAGGCAGTGCGCGACGGCGACTGCTGGGTACTGAACGGCACGAAGGCATGGGTTACGAGCGGCAGCCACGCCGACGTGATTCTGGCGATGGCTCGCACCGACACGCCTAACGATCGTCGCGGCGCGCGGGGTATCGGGACGTTCATCATCACCCCTGACCTGCCGGGCTTTCACGTCGGCAAGAAGGAGGCGAAGCTCGGCCTTCGCGCGTCGCCCACGGTGCAGCTGCACTTCGAGAACCTGCGCGTTCCCGCGGCGAACCTGCTCGGTGATCAGCATTCGGGCTTCATCTACGCCATGCAGACGCTCGACAACGGCCGGCTTGGCATTGCCGCGCAGGCTGTCGGCATCGCGCGATCGGCGCTCGAGCACGCGACGCGTTACGCGGCTGAACGGCGCCAGTTCAATCGGCCGATCAAGGAGTTTCAGGCCATCCAGTTCAAGCTCGCCGACATGGCTACGCGCGTTACCGCGTCACGCGCGCTGTTGTATTCGGCCGCCGCCGCCAAGGATCGCAACGAGCCCATCACGCAGTTCAGCGCGATGAGCAAGCTGCTCGCGAGCGAGACGGCGATGTACGTCACCACCGAAGCAGTGCAGATCTTCGGCGGCTACGGCTACGTGAAGGAGTATCCCGTCGAACGTTTGTTCCGCGATGCGAAGGTCACCGAGTTGTACGAAGGCACGTCCGAGATCCAGCGCATCGTGATCGCGCGAGAGCTCTACGCGCATTCCTGATGATCGCTGTTCTGACGAACGCGCCCGCTCACCCTCTCCCATTCTCACCGCCATGTCTTCTCTCGCAACGATAGACGCCACGCCCACGGGCTCCCTCGCGCTGTTCGACACCATGGCCGAGATGGGCCACGAGCAGGTCGTGATGTGTCACGACAAATCGAGCGGCTATCGGGGCGTCATCGCCATTCACGATACGACGCTCGGCCCGGCGCTCGGCGGCGCGCGGTTCTGGCACTATGCGAGCGATGAGGAGGCCATCATCGACGCCCTTCGCCTCTCCCGCGGGATGACGTACAAGAACGCGGTGGCCGGCTTGAACCTGGGCGGCGGCAAGTCCGTCATCATCGGCGATAACCGGAGCACGAAGCGCGAGATGACGTTCCGCGCCCACGGCCGGTTCGTCGATTCGTTAGGCGGCCGCTACATCACCGCCGAGGATGTCGGCACGAGCACGGCGGACATGGACTTCGTGCACATGGAGACCAAGTACGTCACCGGTCTCGCCAACAAGTCCGGCGACCCGTCGCCCGTGACAGCGCACGGCGTGTTCCGCTCGATTCAGGCGTCGGCGAAGCATCGCTGGGGCTCGGACTCGCTCGAGGGTAAGACGATCGCGGTGCAGGGGCTCGGCCACGTCGGCTACTATCTGTGCAAGGAGCTCCACGCCGCGCATGCACGCCTGATCGTCACGGACATCGACGCGTCGCGGGTGAAGCGCGTGGTCGATGAGTTCGGAGCGCAGGCTGTGGAGCACGACGCCATCTTCGGCACGAAGGCCGACATCTTCGCGCCGTGCGCGCTCGGCGGCATCATCAACGACAAAACGGTGCCGAAGCTCCGCGTCGAGATCGTGTCGGGCGGCGCGAATAACCAGCTCCTGGAAGAGCGGCATGGTGAAGCGCTCGAGGCCAAGGGTATCCTCTACGCGCCGGACTACGTCGCGAACGCCGGTGGCGTGATCAACGTATACAGCGAGCTCGCGGGGTGGACGCGCGAGCGCTCGCTTCGAAAGGCAGACGAGATCTACGACACGTTGCTCGGTGTCTTTGAGTTGGCGCGCGAGCAGTCCATTCCGACGTACGTCGCCGCCGATCGCCTGGCCGAACGGCGCCTGAAGGCCGTCGGATCCCTTGTGCGCACGTGGCCGCCGTTCCCGCGCGAAGCATGAGCAGAAAGGACACCGATCGCACCGGTCGCACCAATCACCGAGGTTCAGGAGACAACTGGATGATCACCTGGTCGGAATGGGATCGTTGTCCGCCGGGTTCGGCGCTTCGTGACGCCGACCCGGACATCTCTCGTCTGATCGATCGCGAGATCGAACGGCAGAACGATGGCCTCGAGCTCATCGCGAGCGAGAACTTCGTCTCGCCTGCCGTGCTCGAAGCCATGGGCTCGCCGCTGACGAACAAGTATGCGGAAGGCCTGCCCGGCAAGCGCTACTACGGTGGCTGCGAGTTCGTTGACCAGGTGGAGCAGATCGCGATCGACCGCGCGAAGCAACTGTTCGGCGCCGAGCACGCGAATGTGCAGCCACACTCGGGTGCGCAGGCGAACGCCGCCGCGTTCCTCGCGTTCCTCAAGCCGGGCGAGACGTTCCTCGGCATGGACCTGTCGAATGGCGGCCACCTAACGCATGGGTCGCCGGTGAACTTTTCCGGCATCCTGTACCGCCCGGTGTCGTACAAGGTGAATGAGGAGGGTCTGATCGACTATGAGTCGGTGCGCGCGCTGGCGCTCGAGCATCGGCCGAAGATGATCATCGCGGGATACAGTGCATACTCGCGCGTCATCGACTTCGCGTACTTCGCCGATGTCGCCCGCGAGGTCGGCGCGATCTTCATGGTGGACATGGCGCACTTCGCCGGACTCGTGGCCGCCGGCGTGTATCCATCCCCTGTTCCGCACGCGGACGTCGTCACCACGACGACGCACAAGACGCTGCGCGGACCGCGTGGTGGACTCATTCTGTGCAAGGCGCAGCACGCGAAGGCGATCGACAAAGCGGTGTTCCCGGGCCTGCAGGGCGGACCATTGGAGCACGTGATCGCGGCGAAAGCGGTCGCGATGAAGGAAGCGCTCCACCCGTCGTTCAAGGACTACGCGGCCCAGGTCATCGCGAATGCGCGAGCGCTGGCCGCGGCACTTATGGCGCGTGGATTTCACATCGTGTCGGGTGGCACCGACAACCACCTGATGCTGGTCGACCTTCGCAGCAAGGGACTGACGGGCAAGGTGGCCGAGCAGGCGCTCGATCGCGCGGGCATTACGGTGAACAAGAACACGGTCCCGAAGGAGACGCAGTCGCCGTTCGTGACGAGCGGCGTGCGCATCGGCACGGCAGCCGTGACGACGCGCGGCATGAAGGAGGCGGACATGGAGCGCATCGCGGAGTTGATCGATACGGCGCTGCAGTCGCCGGACGACGCGAGCGT